>Ga0208244_100879_pt1 | contig 21647 bp, 17 predicted proteins | sample SubbioCR12Aug_5A_FD_184828 | JGI IMG/M metagenome (GOLD analysis project Ga0208244, IMG submission 184828) | Serpentinite rock and fluid subsurface biosphere microbial communities from McLaughlin Reserve, California, USA - CR12Aug_5A (SPAdes) | ecosystem: Environmental > Terrestrial > Deep... | reverse complement strand
CGGCGATGTGGGCGACGGCGCGGCGGGTGAGTTCGGGGAGCACGTCGGGGGCCTTGAAGCCGGGGGCGGTGGGGCCGGGGCGTCCGCCCTCGGCGGAGGTTTCGGTGGGGAGGGCGGTGAGGCGGTCGTTCTCGATGTAGACGTAGGGGGCCATGTCGAGCGAGCCGGAGATGCCGAAGAAGGTGTCGAAGCCGTGGTTGAGGGGGGAGTCGGAGAGGGGCTGGGCGTAGTCGACGTCGCCGCCTTTAAGCAGCGGGTCGTCGGTGGTGGTGCCGTGCCAGCCGAGTCCGAGGTGCCATTTGCCGAGGCAGGCAGTGTGGTAGCCCTTGGCTTTGAGGAGCGCGGCGACGGTGGGGCGGTCGCGGGCGATGAGGGGGGCGCTGAGGCCGAAGAGCACGCCGGACTGGAGGCGGGTGCGCCAGGCGTAACGTCCGGTGAGGATGCCGTAGCGGGTGGGGGTGCAGACGGAGGAGGGGCTGTGGGCGTCGGTAAAGCGCATGCCCTGGGCGGCGAGGCGGTCGAGGTTGGGGGTCTTGATCTGCGAGGCGGGGTTGTAGCAGCCTAGGTCGCCGATGCCGAGGTCGTCGGCGAGGATGTAGACGATGTTCGGGGAGGCGGCAGGCGCGCGGAGGAGGGGGCGGGTGCGCCCGTCGGCCTTGGCTTTCTCAAGGGCGGCGCGCATGGCCGCGACGCGGTCGGGGTCGGCGCCTGCGAGGTTGTTGGTCTCGCGCGGGTCGGCGGAGAGGTCGTAGAGCTGGGGGACGTTCCATGAGCCGGGGTCGTTGGTGCCTTTGACGAAGCTGTCGGGGTCGCCGAGCAGGCCGGTGAGGGGGCGCGGGGGCGCTTTGGGGCGGTTGTTTTCGGGAATGAACTTCCACTGGCCTTGGCGGAGCGAAAGGAGCGGGTCTTGGGAGATCAGCGCGGCGCGGCCGGGGTCGGCGGGGTCGGTGAGGGCGGCGGAGACGTCGAAGCTGTCGGGGGCGTCGGCCTCGTCGAGGCGCTGGCCGGTGAGGGTGGCGAAGGAGGCCATGCAGTCCACAAGGCTCACGAGCGCGGCGCTGGTGGTGCCGGGGCTGACGCGCTTAGGCCAGCGGACGAGGAAGGGGACGCGGTTGCCGCCTTCGTAGGCGCTGTATTTGTTGCCGCGGAAGAGGCCTGCGGGGCGGTGGTCGCCGAGCTTTTCGACGGCCTCGTCTTTGTAGCCGTCGTTGAGGACGGGGCCGTTGTCGCTGGAGAGGATGACGAGCGTGTCGTCGGCGAGGCCGTGGGCGTCGAGGGCATCGAGGATCGCGCCGACCTGGAAATCGAACTGGACGATGGCGTCGCCGCGCGGGCCCATGCCGGTTTTGCCGACGAAGCGGGGGTGGGGGACGCGCGGGACGTGGATGTCGTGGGTGGCGAAGTAGAGGAAGAAGGGGGTGTCTTTGTGGCGGGCGATGAAGGCAGCGCCCTTTTCGGCGAGGGTGTCGGCCATGTCCTCGTCTTTCCAGAGGGCCTTTTTGCCGCCGCGCATGTAGCCGATGCGTCCGATGCCGTTGACGACGGCGTAGTTGTGGCCGAAGTCCCAGTCCATCTTGAGGGTGTGGCGGTCGCGGCGTCCGTCGGGTTCGCCGGGGTAGTTGTCTTCGTTGAGTCGGAAGCTGACCTCGATGGGGTCGGCAGGGTCGAGGTTGACGACGCGCTGGTTTTCCATGTAGACGCAGGGGGTGCGGTCGCCGGTGGCGGGGATGAGGAAGGAGTAGTCGAAGCCGATCTCGCGGGGGCCGGGGACGACCTCCGTGTTCCAGTCGGTGAGGCCGGGCCCGGGGCCCATGCCGAGGTGCCATTTGCCGACGGCGCCGGTGGCGTAGCCCGCTTGGCGGAGCAGCTTGGGGAGGGTTCGGACGGCGGGATCGATGAGGAGGGCGGCGTCGCCGGTGGCGATACCCGTGCCTTTCTTGCGCCAGGCGTATTCGCCGGTCATGAGGGCGTAACGGGTTGGGGTGCAGGTGGCGGCAGGGGCGTGGGCGTCGGTGAGGCGCATGCCTTCGCGGGCGAGGCGGTCGACGTTGGGCGTCGAGACGCGGGTGGCGCCGTAGCAGGAGAGGTCGCCCCAGCCGATGTCGTCGGCGAGGATGAGGACGATGTTTCGGGGGCGCGGCGCGGGGGTCTCCGGCGCGGCGGAGAGGCCGGCCGGTACCGTGGCGGTGAGAAGGCAGGCGAGTGTGGTGACGAGACGTTTGGCGGTCATGTCCGGCTCCTTTCGCGTTTGGGCAGTGTGTGCGAGATGGCGGGGCTTCAGCCGACGCGCAGGACGGCGGCAGAGGCCCACGGCACGTGCGACGCGCCGCAGCCCGCGACGACGCAGAGGTCGGCCTGCGGGTCGGGGCGGATGTTGGCGAGGTTGGCGGGGTCGAGCCCGTCGCCGTTGCGGGCTGCGTTGACGTCGTACCAGACGGGTTTTTTGCCTGCGGCGCGCAGGGCGGTGTCGAGAGCGGCCACGAGGGGTTTCCAGGGCGTTTCGGCCGGGCCGTCGAGCAGGATCTGTTTCTGCGCGGAGACCTGCGCGAGCAGGGCGTCGAAACCGGCGAAGGCGGCGGGCAGGGGGCCTGCGGTGACGGCGGCGGGATCGACGAGGGTGAGGGCGAGCGCGGCGCCGTAGATGGGGGCCTGCTCGCCGAGTTCGCAGGGCTTGACGGCGATGCCGGATGGCAGTCGCGCGGCGAGGCCGGCTTCGAGGGCGGGGACGTAGAGATCCCAGTCGCGGGCGAGGTTGCCGCCGATCACGAAGGCGTCCGCGCCGAAACGCGCGAGCCACGGGGCGACGAACTCGGCGAGGTTCTCGCCGAAGGCGCGGTAGATTTTACGGGCGGTGTCGTCGCCTTTGAGGGCGGCTTGGGCGATCTCCTTGCCGCCCGCGATGGTCTGCCCGGTGAGGCGCTGCCACTCCGAGACGAGCCAGCGGGTGGAGAAGAAATCGTCCGCGATGCCGGTCTTGTAGGGGACGTGCCAGAGTTCGCCGCCGGGAGGCACGTCGTCGCCGAGGGTCTGTGGGCGTCCGTCTTTGAGGAAGGAGGCTCCGAAGCCGGTGCCGAGGGTGACGACGACGGGACGCTTGAAGCCCTGCGCGCCGCCGCGGAAATACTCGCCGAGGGCGAAGCAGGCGGCGTCGTTGTTGAAGACGACGGGTTTGGCGGGGGTGTCGAGGGCGTTGCTGAGGTATTGGCGGAAGTTCACGCCGAACATCTGCTCGTACTTGTTTTGGAAGGGGGTGATGCGGCAGACGCCCTTTTCGTAGGCGAAGGGGCCTGGGATGGCGAGGCCGACGCCTTTGACGGCGGCGGGGCCGACCTTGGCGGCACAGGCGCGGATGGCATGCTCGAAGACGCCGAGGACGGCGGTGGGGTGGGTGTGGGTGTCGAGGTGCTCGCGGACGGTGCTGGCTTCAAGCAACTCGAGGGTGGCGGTGTCGATCAGGTCGAGGGTGATGTGCGAGCCGCCGACATCGATGCCGAGGTAATAGGATGCCATAGTCGATCAACCTCCTGAGGGGATAGAAAAAACGCCCCTTCGGTTGAAGAGGCGTTCTTACTCATTCGTAGCGGTTCATGTAACCGCCCGGAAGCGGGATCGTGCCTTCCCACGCGGCAGGAGCGGCCCAAGGCATGTCGGTCTCCGAAGGGGAGTTAGACATACACCCTGCGGTTATCAGCAGGGCGAGCCACCCGGCGATGCCGAGGGAAAGCCGTAACGTCTTAGAAGAAAACGACATCGCCCTTCTCCACGGGAACCTGTTGCCAGTCATTCAGGATGTCGGCGACAACGAGGTTCTTACCGCGAACGGCCTGACGCAGCTTGATGCGTGTGACGAACTCGCCGGATGCGCTCTGGCGTCCGGGACGGCGGATGTTCATCTCGAACTGCGGCAATGCGTTCTGGCGCTCTTCGCCGAGCATCTCGACCATGGCGTCATCAGAGAAATTGATGATCACGAACTTCAGCTCGTCGTTGGCCTCGATGATAGAACCTTTGTCACCTGCGCTCAGCGCGGTCAGCGTGACGGAATCGCCTGCGGCTTGGCCTGCGGGCGTCCGCTTGCCAGCGTAGCGCTCCTTGAGTTCGTCGTAGGCTTGCCGGATTTTGGCGAGATCCTCGTTGAGGGTGACCTTGTCCTCGTTGAGTTTCTCGACCTCGTTTTTGGCGTCGGTGAGTTCGGCAGTCAGCTCGCGCTTCTCGGCGTTGAGCTTGGCGACACGGCCTTCGAGGGTCTCTTTTTCGGAGGTGAGCGTGACGACCTTCTCTTTTTCGCCCTTCAGCGCGACCTTTGTGGCGCGGCTGTCGGTCTTGAGACGGTTGATTTCCTCGACGGAGACCGTAGCGAGCTCGCGCATTTTGGTCAGCTCAGAGCGGGTCTTGTTGAGCGTGGCCTGCTGGATTTTGGAACGCTCGAAGAGCTGGTCCATAAGCTCCTGCATCGAGCCGGGGCCTTTGGTGGAGGGCTTGTTGTCGACGGGGTCGGGCACGGGCTTGCCTTCTGCGTCCAGAACATAATAGCTTCGGAGCTGGAGACGCTTGTCGGTGCTTCCGAAATCGAGCGTCGGCAGGTTCTGCTGCTCGAGTTTCATGGGATAGGCTTCGAGAACCGCGTCGCGCTCAGGATTGGTCAGCTCACGGTCTGAAACCTCCGAGATGTCCTTCTGGACCGAGGGGGCTGCCGCATCGGCTGGGTCGGCGGCCTCTACGGTACGCGCGATTTTGATGAAACTGTCCTCGAAGACGCGGTTGCGCGCCATCAGGAGTTCCCTCTTTTCAAAGAGCTTCCACGCGAAAAAGAGCGAGACCGCACTCAAGACCAAAATGATATAGACGAAAATACGCAGCACCTTACCCATTGTAAATACCTCTAACGTTTACTTTTGACACGTTTGACGCATAGGATGAACGTTAAATCAAAAGGGGGTTCGCCTGCAACAACAAAGTGAGGAAACGGTGTTTTTTTTTGAAGGGGAGGGGGTTTTGCGGGGATAACGGGTGCGTTTTGGGGAGAGACGCCATGCAGGCGGCGATGGCCGTCGGCCGTCATGCGGCAGGGGGCACGGCCTGAGCGCGCTCGCGGACATGGAAGCTGCATACGGCAGTGCACAATATTTTCGTTTTTTTGCTCTTTGAAATTGACCCATTCGCAAAGTTACCGTATAACATCGGACACTATGAATGAGAAGCGCTTCACTATCTTTCAAGGCTGTTGGCTCGTGCTGCTGCTGGGCGTGTCATTGCCGTTCGCTTGTGCCTTCGCGCAGGGTGACGTAGTAGTGGAACAGGAGCTACGCGAAGAATTCAAGTACATCGACCTTTTGCAGCAGATGCGGATGCCTGACATTGCCGAAGAGGTGATCGCCGAGGCTAAAAAGCGGTTTCCCGAGGCGGCGGCGCAGTTTAAGGTGCGTGAGATCCAGGGGGCGCTGTGGCAGGGGAAGTTCGATGAGGTCAAGAAGGTCATCGACGCGATGCCTGACAAGAACGGGGCCGAATACTGGGCGATGTCGCTGGCGATGGCCGATGCCTATTACGCCTTCGGGAAATATGCCGACGCGGACAAGCTCTATCTGGATTTCTTCAAGAAGGTGGACAAGCCCTCGCCGGCCTTGGTTTCGTTTTTCCGCGACTCGGCCTACAAGTATGCGCAGATGCTGCTGTATCTCGGCAAGGATCGCGAAGGGCTTGAGGCGTACAAGCGTCTGCTGAAGATCCCCCTTGAGGAGGATGTCGAGCGGAACGTGCGTGCGGACATGGCCGAGCTGATGCTCAAAATCGCGCCGGAACTGACGAAGAAAGAAGAGAAGGCGGCGATGCTCAAGGAGGCCGAGGCGACGGTCGACAAATTGCTGTGGAAGCAGGACGTGTGGTTCGGCAAGGCGATCGTGATGAAGGCGCACATTTACCTGCTGCGCGAGGATGTGAAGGGGGCTCAGGAGCTGGTCGAGAACTACATGCCCCAGCTCCGGACGATCCACGATTCGTTGCGCGAGCAGGATCGGGACGGGGAGCACGGCATGTTGCGCATGAGCCCGATGCCGCAGTGCCGTTACCTTCTGGCCGTATTGCTGATGGATGAGGCGGTGGCGGAGGCGAAGAAGGAGAACGCGAACGAAGACCGGATCAAGGACCTGCTGCTGGGTGAGCGCGATCCGCAGACCCGCCAGCGCAAGCAGAACGGCGCGTTCAACCACTTCATCAACGTCTTCATCCGTTTTCCGGAAAGCCAGTGGGCGGCGGAGGCGGGCGAGCGCTCGGAAGTGATCCGCAAGCTGATCAAGGATCGTTATGGTGCCGACCTGCGCACGCCGGTGACGGCGGAGCAGATGGCGAAGGTGCGGCAGATGCAGTTCGCGGGTGCGCGGCTGGTTTTCAGCATGGCCCAGTACAAGGACGCGATCGACAAGTATCTGTTGGTCCTCAACCAGTTCCCGGAATCATCCGAGTCCGTGCTGGCGCTGGGTGATCTGGTTGTCAGTTATATTGAGACGTCTGACAAAGATCCCGACGCGATGTTGATGGCCGACACCGTCACGGCGCATCTGTCGGAGCGGTTCTCCGCCAATGAGAAGCTGATGAAGGAGGCCGGGGATCAGGTGCGCCGGATCGGCGATCATTTCGGCGAGATGAAGATGGACGACAAGCGGCGGCAGACGTACGCGCTGTTTTTCCGCGACTATCCCACGCACCATGCTGCGGGGCAACTGGTGATGAGCTTCGGCGAGCGGGAGTTTCAAGCCAAGAACTACGTGGCCGCGCTGGGCTTTTACCAGCAGATCGCCGAGACTTACACGAATTCGCCTTACTATTTCGATGCATTGAACCGCATCACGCAGGTCCACAAGGAAGAGGGGCAGCACGTCGAGGAGATTCAGTCGCTTGAGCTTTACGTGGACAAACTCTCGAATCGGCCCCGTCCCGGGCATGCCTTGATCGTGGGGCGTTTCCGCCTCGCGGACGCATACCGCGAATACGGCAACCTGATGATGAAGTCTGTCGGCACGAATGAAACGGCTGAAGCCGAACAGAAAGAGGCGCTGCAAAAAGAGGCGGTGACGTGGCTGACGAAGGCCGCACTTGGATTTGGCAACGTGGCGAAACTGCTGAGCGAGTCGGCGGCGACCTATCAGAGCAACGACGAGGAGAAAAAACGTAACGAGCAGATGCAGGAGTTGTCGGTCTTCACACGGGCTGTGTGTTTGACGCAGATCAATTATCCGCAGGATCGCCTGCCCGCTTTGCGCAAGATGGCGATCGCGGCGTTTGAGGATTACGTGAAGCTCTACCCGCAGGGTAAGAACGCCCCGAGGGCACTGTTGCAGGTCGGCACGCTCCACACGATCCTTCAGGACACAGCAAGCGCGCAGGCCGCGTTCGAGAAGTTGAGCAGGGGATATCCGGACTCCGACGAGGCGAAGAACTCGGTGCCGATGCAGGCTGCCGCATTGATGGAGATCGGTTTGCGGGGCGAGGCCGTGGCCAAATACCGGCAGATGTTTGCGGCGGGCGGGACGTACACCGACGGGCAGTTCATGGCGGCAGGCAAGGCGCTCGAGGAGGCGAAGGAGTTCGACATGGCGCTTCAGGCCTACGACAAGGTGCTGGCCGCGACGAAGGAGCTGTCGCTTGAGGCGAACGCGCGGCTCGGGCGTGCCCGCTCGTTGGTCGGCCAGAAGAAATATGCCGAAGCGCACAAGGTGCTGGACGAGTTCATCAATCACAAGGAGCTTTCGAAGCTGCAGCTGGTGGTGGATGCCAACATGCTGCTGGTGGAGGTTGCGAGCGAAGAGGGCAAGACGGAGAAGGATGACAACGAGCGCACGAAGCTGTTCAACGCGGCGGTGGACGCGCTGAAGATGGTCAAGAAATACCGCACGACACCTGAGGAGGTTGCGGTGTTGGATCTGATGGCCGGCGAGTTGCTTTTGCGCAAGATGGAGGCGGAGAAGAAACTCGGGAAAACCGAGCAGGCGGTCGAGTCGCGCGGCAAGGCGATTGTGGCGTTTCAGGTGATGATCATGAATATCAACCCCGGGAACGTCAACCTTGCGGCCACGCTTGAAAAAGCCTATTACTACTGCCTGCCGCTGTTGCTGGAGCACAAGAAGTACGCGGACGCGGCAGAGGACTGCGAGACCTATCTGCGCATCTTCCCGAACGGGCGTTGGCGCACGGACGTGCAGAACTGGCTGAATCAGGCGCGGATCGGACATTGAGGGAGCGTAAAAAGGTTTTAAGGAGCAAACGATGAAGATGAGTAAACATGTCGGAGTTGTGGCGGTTGCCGTGATGTTCACCGCCGGGATGGCTGTGGCCCAGATTCAGGGAACGATTGTGACACCCGACGATCGCAGGATCGAGGGCACGCTCAAGTGGAAGGCCCGCGAGAAGGCATACGGCGTTGTGGCTAAGGGCGGTAATGTGGAACTGGAGATGGCCCTCGCGAACATCAAGGAGGTCGTGGTTCCTCGCCCGAGGGAGCTGGATGCGGCGATCGCCAATATTCAGCAGGGCAACGCGGCGCTGGCCGTGCCGGTGCTGGAAAAGCTCTCGACCGACTACCTGATGCTCCAGTGGGACACGGTGGCGACGCGGTATCTGGCGGAGGCGTATCTGAAGTCCGGTGAGGCGGACAAGGCGCTGCGCGTGTGCGAGAAGGTCATTTCAGCGAATCCGGAGGCGGCGTATCTGGGCGAGATGGCGCCGGCGTACTGGCAGGCGTTGCTCAAGCAGGATCGGCTCTCCAAGGTGGAAGAATTGATGGCGAAGGCGATCAAGAGCGGCGACCGCAGTTCGTCTGCGGCGGCGCTGGTCATGCGCGGCGATGTGATCCTGACGACGGGAGAGACGGCGGAGGTCACGAAAAAGGCGTTGCGCGACGGGTATCTGCGTGTGGTGACGCTGTACAAGAGCGAGCGGGCTGTCCTGCCCGAAGCGCTCTACAAGGCGGCGAAGTGCTTCGAGAAATTGGGGCAGTCGTCACGTGCGGATCAGATGAGGACGACGCTCAAGAACGAGTTCGGCTCATCGGAATGGGCGCGCAAGCCGTAATCGGGTATCCGCGCTTTTCTTAGGAGAGGGCGTGGGGAGTCGTGAGGATTTCTGTTAGTCAGCAAAACTAACTTGAACAAAGGGAAACAAAGCAAGAGGTTAATGATGAAAAGACTGGTCATGTCGGCGGTGATGTTCGCAAGTTTGACGGTGGGCTCCGTGATGGCTCAGGATGCGGCTCCGGCCGCGGCTGGCGCCGCGATCGAAGCGAACGCCGGGGCGTCAGCGCCTGCACCGAGCAAGAGTTCGACAGGGTTCTTCGCCGTGATCGGCGGTTCGGGCTGGCTGGGCATCCTGCTCTGGTTGGCGCTGTTCGGGTGCGGCGGCGCGGCGATCTACTTCATCGTCGACAGCTCCGTTCTGATCCGTCCGCAGAAGATCATGCCGCAGTCGCTGATCGACAAGGTCAAGGGCGGGATGGCCGAGGGCGATGTGATGAAGGCGTTGCACGCCTGCGAGACGGAGCCGGGGCCGATGGCGAACATCCTGTCGGCCGGTTTCTCGCACGTGGAGGAAGGGTTCGACGTGATTCAGGAGTCGATCGGCGCGGCGGCGGATCTGGAGACGGAGCGCATCATGCAGAAGCTGACGTGGATCTCGGTCTGCGCGAACCTTTCGCCGATGTTGGGTCTGCTCGGAACGGTGCAAGGCATGATCATGGCGTTTAAGACCTTGGCGACGGGCGCTCCGGACGTCGGCGCGTTGGCGTTGGCCATTTCGCAGGCGCTGTGGACGACGGCGGGCGGTCTGACGATCGCGATTCCCACGATCACGTTCTATTACAGCATCCGTAACAATGCCAACCGGCTGATTCTGCGCATGCAGGCGATGACGATGGAGCTGATCAAAGACCTGCGCAACGTTGAGGTCGTGAACGACTAAGGCGTGTTCCTGTCGGCAGGGTGGGGCGCGTTTCCGCCCACCCTGAGACGGGGGCGCCTGTTCCGGTGTACGGCCCGTACGCCGGGGGAACGGTTTATCCGGTTGGGCATGGTGAAGGCAAGGATCTGCGGGTTGCACCGCAAATGGGATAGAAACCATGAGTAGACGATCATCAACGGAACAATGTGAGATGGATATGACGCCGATGATCGACGTCGTGTTCCAGTTGATCATTTTCTTTGTGGTCACGCTGAAAATGACCACGGATGTCAACCCCGACATTGTTCTGGAGGACGGCAAGAACGGTGTCACGTTGACGCAGGACAACATGCCGCCGAGTACGTTGCAGATCGAGCTGGACCGCCGCGGGCGCATTTCGATCAACAACGCGACGTTGTCGGAGCCCATGCTGTTCACGATCATCCGTAACCGGATCAACCGGCACGGCAATGAGTTTCCGGTTCTGATCCGTGCGGATCGGCGTGCCCAGCATGAGAAGGTCAGGAAAGTGATGGACATCTGCACGTCCGCCGGCATCTGGAAGTTGTCCTTTGTCGCGGTTCAGGAACACAAGGCGCAGAAGAAGGATTAGGAGACTCCGCGATGGCCTACAAACGCAAGCAAAACAAGGGTGAGACCCCGAAACTGGACATGACGCCGATGATTGACGTCGTGTTCCAGCTCCTGATCTTCTTCGTGGTGACGCTGAAGCAGGAGGACATTCTGGCGAAGCTCTCCGCGGCGCGTCCGGCACCGAATACGGACGAGACGATCAAACCGGTGCAACCCGACCTGATCAACGTGATCGTGGCGCCGCAGGGGTTCATCTTCAACGGGCGTCCGATGCGCCTGCCGGAGTTGGATCGCGGCATTGAGCGGCTGTCCGGATACAGCAAGACGGCGATGGTCATCATCAAGTGTACCGCAGACTCGCCGCACGCTTTCCTTGTGCAGGTGCTTGATGTCTGCAACAAATACGGCATGACCAACCTGTCGATTTTCAGCATGTGATAAGGATTTTGACATGAGCAGCAACATGGATATGACCGAGGTGGATTCGCATCTCGCAGACATCGCCAGGATGTACACGAACGAGACCTTTGCCCAGCGCATGAAGGTGCTGTTCACGGGGCTCAAGGCACCGCGTCAGTCGCGCGAGTATAAGGCGGCGATGATCGAGATGCAGCGGTTGTCTGCCCCTGTGGCTGCCATTCTGATTCCGGCGCTTGCCGTTTCGTTGCTGATCCTGATGTCCGGCGGGGTGGGCGTCGATGATCGCATCATCGAGACGCAGGTGATGGAGGCGGAGGAGCTCAAAGACCTGAAGATGGACGATTTCAAACCGCCGGAAGAGCAGATGCAGGAAATGGATGTCGATATCCCGATCGACAGTCCGGATGTGCAGGTTCAGTCGGATACGCCCAATCAGCCGGTGAGCCCTCAGCCGCAGGCGTTTGACGCGGTGATGACGGTCAAGAGCCCGATGATCCTCAAGAACATTTACGGGAGCACCCGTAACACGGGTACCCGCGGCGCGCAGCTCGCGAAGTTCGGCGGTGACCGTGCGACAGAGGATGCGGTGTTGCGGGCTTTGCGGTGGCTGAAGAAGAACCAGAACGCAGACGGGTCTTGGAGCAAGAACAAGGTGGCGATGACGGGGTTGGGTGTCTTGACGTTTCTCGCGCACGGCGAGAAGCCGGGCGAGTCGGTCGAGTTCGGGCCGACGGTGCAGAAGGCGTTGGAGTACCTGATCAATGTGCAGAACAAGACCACGGGGCGGTTGCCTGGCAACTATGACCATCCGATCGCTACCTACGCGCTGTGCGAGGCCTACGGCATGACGCTCAACCCGAACGTCAAGGTCGCGGCGGAAAAGGCGCTGGTGCTCATCATCAAGGGGCAGCACCCGACCGGTGGCTGGACGTACAACATGGATCCGAATCCTGACAAGGAAACGGGCAAGTATCGCGACGACACGTCCTACATGGGGTGGTGCGCTCAGGCGCTCAAGGCGGCGAAATTGGCCAAGCTCAACGTCGAGGGGTTGGACAAGGCGATAAAACTTTCGGTCAAAGGGTTCAAGGCGAACGCGCATCCCACGGGCGGGTTCGGGTACACCAGTCCGGGGAAGGGGGGGCTCACCAGTGTCGGCGTGCTCTGCATGCAGCTTCTGGGTGCCTCAAACGAGCCGGAGGTGAAGAAGTCGCTGGAGATTATCGGGACGTGGAAGCCGACCTTTTCAAGCATGAAGGACATCGAGGATGAGGTGAAGAAAGTCCGCAAGGAGGAGATCAAAGAAGGCGACGATCCGTTGAAGGTTGCCAAGAGAAAGGTCGCGAGCCGCATCCCGGCAGACGAGAAGATGTTCTACAATTCTTCCGCGCAATACTATTTCTACTATGCGACGCAGTGCAAATTTCACGAGGGCGGCAAGCACTGGGAGAACTGGAACAAGGAGATGAAGCCGCGGTACGTGAAGGCGCAGCAAATCGAAAAGAACGCGATCAAAGACGACAAGGGTATCGACCGTGATATTGGCTGGTGGGAGAACGTGGATGCGCACTCCGACCGCCCGGTGATGGACACCTGCCTTGCCGCGCTTCAGCTCATGGTGTATTACCGGTATCTTCCGACAACCAGTAAAGAGGCGGTTCAGGTTGAGGACGAACTGAGGGCGACAACGCTCGACACCGAAGACATCAAGGTTGATGCCGGAAACCTGTAAGCGCGCCGTTGTTTTTTGAGCCGGTTCAAAGGTGCATTAGTGTGGTGAACGTTTTGTTTCCCGACTAATGCACTTTGATTTTTGCGTACACGCGGTTCACATTATGCCCTTTTCACTTTTTCTCGCCTTAAAATATCTCAAGCCGAAGCGGTCATTCACGTCGGTGGTCACGTTGATTTCCGTGATCGGCGTTGTGCTTGGCGTGGCGATCATCATTATCGTGCGGGCCGTGATGACCGGCTTCGGGGACATGTGGAAAGAGAAGATACTCGATTTCAAGCCTCACGTTACGGTTTCGGCGATCGGCGGAGGGGTGATCGAGAAAGAGGAGCTTATCTGTCAGCGGCTTGAGCAGGTGGCAGGCGTGACGGCGGTCTCGCCGGGACTGGAGACGCGCGTACTGGTGGAGCACCGACGCCGGGTGGTCGCGCCGATCATCATCGGCACCGATCCGGAACGGGCGTTGCGTGTGATGAAGCTTGACCGCATGGCGGCAGGGGTCTTCAACATCGAGGGCGATTCGGTTGTTCTGGGTGTTGACCTTGCGGCTGAGCTGGGTGTCATGGTGGGCGACTCGATCCTCGTCTATTCGCCCATGAATCTGGTGTCGAAGGATGAGATGTACCTTCCCGAGCGGCTGACGGTCACGGGCATCTACGATTCGGGGCAGCGCGATTTCGATTCGGGTTTCGTGGTCACCTCCATCGCGGTGGTGCGGGATCTGATGGGGATGAAGTCGGGCGTCTATTCGATCCACCTCAAGGTTGACCAACCGCAGGACATGGCGAGGTTCAGCCGTATTGTGGAGGACATCCGGATGCTGATCCCGATGTATGCGGTGCGGACGTGGCAGGAGATCGACAGCCAGCTCTTCAACGCTCTGGCGGTGGAGAAAAACATGATGGTGATCCTGCTGATGTTCATCACGGTGGTGGCGATCTTTTGTGTGACGAACACGCTGATTGTGTTGACTGTGCAGAAGACGGACGAGATCGGGCTGCTCAAGGCGCTGGGTTTCTCGTCGCGGCAGGTGATGGGGGCGTTCGTGCTGCACGGGTGGATTCAGTGTCTGGTGGGGACGGTTCTGGGGATCGGCGCGGCGTTGCTGGTGCTGCACAACCTCCACGGGCTGGTGGCGTTTCTGGCGCGGTTGGGGGTGGAGGTGTTCCCCAAGAGCGTGTACGGGCTGGCGGAGATCCCGTGGCGTGTGATCCCGCGGGAGGTCGCGGACGTGGCGGTCTCGGTGATCCTGTTCTGCACGGTGGCCAGCTTCCTGCCCGCGTGGCGCGCGGCGCGGATGGATCCGGTGACGGCATTGCGGAAAGAGTAGGGGATGTCATGCTTGAGGCGACCAATCTACATAAGACCTATGTGCTGCCGCACAAGCGTGTCGAGGTGCTGAAGGGCGCGGAGATCCGCGTGGCGAAAGGCGAGCGGGTCGCGATCGTGGGGCGCAGCGGCGCGGGCAAGAGCACGCTCCTGCACGTGCTGGGGGGGCTCGACCGTCCGGAGGCCGGCGAGGTCTTCGTGGAGGGAAGCCCGCTCTACGCGGTGTCGCAGCGGGCGCGGACAGCGGTGCGGGCGGCGAAGATCGGTTTCGTTTTCCAGTCGTACCATCTGCTGCCGGAGATGGACGTGACGGAGAACGTGATGTTGCCCGCGATGACGGGAGTGGTGCGGCTGACGCGGGCGCAGGTGCGCGGGCGCGCGCTGGCCCTGCTGGAGCAGGTGGGGCTGGCGGACCGCGCCTCGCACATGCCGCTGGAGCTTTCGGGCGGCGAGCAGCAGCGCGTGGCATTGGCGCGGGCGCTGATCCACGAGCCGGCGCTGATTCTGGCGGACGAGCCGACGGGCAACCTCGATCGGCTGACGGGTGCGCAGATCATGGAACTGCTTTTCGGGCTCTCCTGCACGCGGGAGTTGGCGGTGGTGATGGTGACGCACGCGCCGGAGACGGCGGCGCTCTGTGACCGGGTGATGGAGTTGCAGGACGGTCTGCTCGTGCCCAAGGCGTGAGGGGCGGTCACCCGGCGGCGGCAGGGGTGACGAGAAAGACCTTGTCGTTGACGCGCACGCGCTGGGGGCAGGGGAAGGTGATCCACGTGCCGCGTTCGGCTCGGGCACACTGTTCCGCGTCGCGCCGCAAATCGGTGACGGTGAGATCGACCACGCCGGTGGTGGGGCCGTGGATCGAGAGCGTGTCGCCGAGGGCGACGGGCTGGTCTTGGATAGCCACTTGGACGGCGCGGGCTTTGGGATAATAGTTGAGCACGACGCCAACGTGGCGTTTGCGGGTGGTGGCCTGATTCTCGTCGGTGTCGGTGAACTGGTCCGCGCCGGGGCGGCCGTGGTAGAGGCCGCAGCCGAACTCGCGGTGGTAGACGCGGGCGCAGTCGGCGGTGAGGCGTTGCGCGAGGGCGTCGGTGAAGGTGCCGTCCAACACGGCGGCGACGGCGGCGCGGTAGGCGGTGACGACGGCCTTGACGTATTCGGGGTTGCGGGCGCGGCCCTCGATCTTGAAGGAGGCGATCCCTGCGGCGACCAGCCGGTCCACGAACGGGAGCGAGCAGAGGTCGCGCGCCGAGAGGACGGTGTGCGGGGTGACGGTGAAGGCGGCGTCCGCGTTCTCGCCCTCGCGGACTTCGCGGATGAGGAACGCGCGGCGGCAGGGCTGGTGGCACTCGCCGCGGCTGCTGGAGCAGCCGTAGGCGTCGTGCGAGAGGAGGCAACGTCCGGAGACCGCGACGCAGACGGCGCCGTGGACGAAGGTCTCGATCTCGATGTCGGCGTTCCGCGCGATGTCGGCGACCTCTTCGAGGGTGCATTCGCGGGCGAGGACGACGCGGGCGGCGCCTTGGGATTTGAGGAAGCGGGCGGCGGCGGAGTTGGCGCAGGACATCTGCGTGGAGATGTGGAAAGGTACGCCGTGGCGGCGGCAGGCGTCTACGGTGGCCCAGTCGGCGACGATGGCGGCGTCGATGAAGGGCTTGGCGAAGGCGAGTGTCGCGTCGAGCGGGGACAGCTCGCGCTCGAAGACGATGGTGTTGAGGGTGAGGTAGAGTTTCGCGCCTTTCCGGCGGCAGCGGGCGGAGGCCTCGGGGAGGGTGTCGCGGGTGAAGTTGCGCGTGGCCATCTGGCGCATGTTGAGGGTGTCGAGGCCGAGGTAGACCGCGTCGGCGCCTGCATCGAGCGCGGCTTGGAGGCAGGTCATGTCGCCTGCGGGGGCGAGGATTTCGGGCGGTCGCTTCATGGCGGGGGAGTATAGCGGAACCGGGCGAGGTGAGGCAACCCGCGTTGGCAAAGGCGCGGGCGATCTGCTAAAGTCAGGGACATTGCGGAAAGGGTTGGCGGCACATGAAGATTCTGATCACAGCGGGGCCGACGCGCGAGCATCTCGACCCGGTGCGGTTCCTGAGCAACCGCTCGACGGGCAAGATGGGATTCGCGTTGGCGCAGGCGGCGGCGGAGCGGGGGCACACGGTGACGCTGGTGGCGGGGCCGGTGTCGCTGCCGACGCCGGAGGGCGTGGCGCGGGTGGACGTGGTGAGCGCGGTCGAGATGCTAGAGGCGGTGCGGCGGCTGTTGCCGGAGCATGACGCGCTGGTGATGACGGCGGCGGTGGCGGACTGGCGGCCGCGGCAGGCGAGCGCGACGAAGCTGAAGAAATCCGAGATGCGCCCGGTGATCGAGCTGGAGCCGAATCCCGACATCCTCAAGACGGTGGCGCCGCTCAAGGGGCGGCGGGTGTTCGTGGGGTTCGCGGCGGAAACGGGCGACCCGCTGGCGGAGGCGCGGCGGAAGCTGGCGGCGAAGGGGCTGGACCTGATCGTGGCGAACGACGTGGCGCAGCCGGACGCGGGTTTCGCGGTGGACACCAACCGCGTGACGCTGGTGGCGGCGGCAGGCGAGCCGGAGGCGTTGCCGCTGATGAGCAAGCTGGCGGCGGGGCGCGAGATCGTGGCGCGGGTGGAGCGGCTGGCGGCGCGGAACTGAGCGGGCGGAAGCGGCTTGCTGAAAAAAGAAGGCCGTCCCGGGCGGGACGGCCTTCTTCGCATTGTCGGGAGGGCGGCTTAGCGCACCTTGCCATCCTTTTTGCGCTTCTCGATGATCTGCTCGGAGAGTTCGAAGGGCACGCCCTCGTAACGCTCGAAGGTCATCGTGAAGGTGCCGCGGCCTTGGGTCACGGTACGGATGGCGTTGGAGTATCCGAACATCTCGCCGAGGGGCACGTAGCCGCGGACGAGCTTGGAGCCGCCCTTGTCGTCCATGCCTTCGACACGGCCGCGGCGCGAGCAGATCGAGCCGGTGGCGGTGCCCATGTACTCTTCGGGGACGGCGACCTCGACGCTCATGATCGGCTCCAGCAGTTGCGGGTTGCCCTTGAGGAAGAGGTTCTTGAAGCACTGGCGGGCGCACTCGATGAAGGCGAACTCGTTGGAGTCGACCTCGTGGTACGAGCCGAAGTGGACGACGACCTTGACGTCCACCACCGGGAAGCCGCCGCAGGGGCCGCTCTCCATGGCCTTGATGACGCCCTTCTCGACGGCGGGGATGTACTCGTTGGGGATCACGCCGCCCTTGACCTCGTTGACGAAGGCGAAGCCGCGTCCGGGTTCCTGAGGTTCGAGGCGCAGGCAGACGTGCGCGTACTGGCCGCGGCCGCCGGACTGCTTGACGTGCTTGTACTCGCCGTCCACCATGTGGCGGATGGTTTCGCGGTAGGCGACCTCGGGCTTGCCGACTTCGCACTCGACGCCGAACTCGCGGCGCAGGCGGTCGACGATGATTTCGAGATGGAGCTCGCCCATGCCGGAGATGACGGTCTCGCCGGTCTCCTGATCGTAACGCACGATGAAGGTGGGATCTTCCTGCGCGAGCGAGTGGAGGGCGTTGCCGAGCTTCTCGTTGTCGCCGCGCGAGGAGGGACGGATGGCGATCGAGATCACGGGCGCGGGGAACTCGATCGATTCGAGGACGATCGGGTTCTTGGGGTCGCAGATGGTGTCGCCGGTGCGGGTCTTGGTGAGACCGACCACGGCGACGATGTCGCCCGCGTAGGCTTCTTCGAGGGCCTCCTGCCGGTTGGCGTGCATACGGAAGAGACGCCCGATGCGGGCTTCCTGTTCCATGGTGCTGTTGAGGATCGGGTCGCCGACCTTGAGGGTGCCGGAGTAGATGCGCACGAAGGTGATCTTGCCCATGTGCTTGTCGGAGAGAATCTTGAACGCGAGGGCCGAGAACGGGTCATCGTCGTTCGGGCGGCGGACCATCTCCGGGTTGTCGGCAGAGTGGACTTCGCCGATGTCGAGGGGCGAGGGGAGGAAGTCGATGACGCCGTCGAGGAGGGGCTGGACGCCCTTGTTCTTGAAGGCGGTGCCGCAGTAGGCGGGGACGAGGGTGCGGGCGATGGTGCCTTTGCGGATGCCCTTCTTGATCTCGTCAATGGTCAGCGAGCCGGTCTCGAAGTACTTGTTCATGAGGGCCTCGTCCTGCTCGGCGGCCTTCTCCATCATCTCGACGTGGAGGCGCTCGCACTCCTCGCGGATGTCCTCGGGAATCTCGCTCTCGATGATCTTGACGCCTTTGCTGGCCTCGTCGAAGGTGAGGGCCTTCATGGTGAGAAGGTCAACCAGACCGCTGAAGGTCTCGCCCGCGCCGATGGGGTAGACCATGACGACGGGGTTGCCGCGAAGGGTGTCGCGGATCTCGTCGATGACGCCGAAGAAGTTGGCGCCGATGCGGTCCATCTTGTTGATCATGCAGAGCTTCGGCACTTCGTACTTTTCGCTCTGGCGCCACACCTGCTCGGTCTGGGGCTGGACGCCGCCGACGGCGCAGAAGAGGGCGACGGCGCCGTCGAGGACGCGGAGGGAGCGCTCGACCTCGGCGGTGAAGTCCACGTGGCCGGGGGTGTCGATGAGACTGATCTGGTGGTCGCGCCAGGAGACGGCGGTGGCGGCGGAGGTGATGGTGATGCCGCGTTCCTGCTCCTGCACCATGTAGTCCATGGTGGCGGCGCCCTCATGCACTTCGCCGATCTTGTAGTTCTTTCCGGAATAGAAAAGGATACGCTCGCTGCAGGTCGTCTTGCCGGCATCGATGTGGGCCATGATGCCGATGTTGCGGACGCGGTTCAGCGGGATGGTTCTGGGCATGGTCTTCGACTCCTTGTTGCCTTTTTCTCGTTCCGGATTCTCCTTTAGTCATAAGGCGAACCCGCTACCTGCCTGAACGCTCAATCCGTCAGGCAAAAGCCCTTTCCGGGGCCAATTAAAAGCGCGTATTCTTGACTTTTTTCCCGTCCAGTTCAAGTGCAAAAGCAGAAAAACGGATTTCCCCTTTGCCGTGCCGTTCTGATGCGGGGGCGTCGGCGGAGAGTGTGGCAAGGGGGTGTTAGGCGGGGATGAGGGGCGTGTTTGGCGGGCGTGAAGGCCGCGGGGGGATCAGTTCTTGTGGCGGTAGATGATGCGTCCCTTGGTGAGGTCGTAGGGGGAGATTTCGAGCGTCACCCGGTCGCCAGCGGCGATCTTGATGAAGAATTTCCGCATCTTGCCTGAGATGTGTGCCAACACTTCGTGCCCGTTCTCCAGCTTCACCTTGTACATGGTGGCGGGAAGGACTTTGACCACGACTCCAACGACCTCGATGGCATCATCACTCGGCATAGATCTCCGTTCTGTAGATTAAAAAAGGTGCCATAATGTAGCATGCCGGGTAGCGGATGACAAGGCTCCGTCGGCGGATTTCTTCCTGCCGGGAGCGGTCAGAGGTGGCAGGCACCGTGGCAGCCGCCTGCGCGGGCGGCAGGGCAGGCGGGGGCGCTGGAGCAGTCGCCGCAGCCTTTTGGGGTTGCGGAGGCGGGGGCGAACGTGGAGAACTGTTTGGTGATTTTCTTGGCTCCGCAGGCGGGGCAGCGGGAGGGTTTGTCGGAGAGGGTGCGGGCGAGGTGCTCGAAGGCGTGGCCGCAGGCGGGGCAGGTGTATTCGTAGATGGGCATGGGCAGAAGAAAGGAGGAGTTAGTAGTTAGGAGATGGAATCACAAAGGTTTGTTATTGGTACCGATGATATAGGCGGGGCGGGTGTCCGTCAAGGGGCGGGATGTGGTTTTGACCGTTGCGACGGGCGCAGGGAGAGTCGCATGAGCCGCCAATGGCCGAATGCGGCGAGGGGCGTGATGCTATCGGGAGGTATTGTTTGCAGTTGGCTCTGGTCTTTTTCCCTGAGGGCGACGAGTGCGGTGGGGTAAAGGTTTCGGCAGCGGGCGAGCGTCTGCGGCAAGGGCTCGTCCGGATGTGGGAGTACGCGGTCTCTGTCGTAGAAGAAGGCGCTGTAGGGCGTTCTGAACGCGAAGACGAGGGGCTCATCCGGTGTTTGCCGGAGGGCGTCGGCGCGGGAGAAACGGATGAGCTTTCGGGCCGATGCCGTCGTGTAGGTCTCGATAAAGGGTGAGAGGAAGAGGGACAGGCAGCCCATCACCGTGATGAGACGGAGGGCGTGTTTTGAGATTCTCTGGCTTGTGGGCTGATCGTGTCGCAGGGTGAAGGCCATCCACGCGGCGAACAGCGGCACCATCGGCAGCATGTATGTGATGAGCAGTTGGCGGGCGAAGCACCAGAAGAGGATCCCTGTGGCGAACCCGAGGAAGAGGAAGCTGGTCGGGCGGTCTGCGGAGGCAAGGGCGCGTCGGGGGTATTCCCGTCTCAGGAGCTTCCACAGCGGGTAAAGGCTCCACGGGGCGGCGGCGGCGAGGAACATCCAGAGCGCGGAGCCGTGCGGGTAGACGTGGCCGGAGCCGTAGGCGTCGCCGTAGTTGGGGGTTATGAATCGCAGCAGGTTTTCGTTCACGAAGAAATATTTTAGGAATCCTGGGTTCCGCACTTCGCAGAGGGCGAACCAGGGGATCACGAGAACGGCAAAGAGCAGGGTGCCGCAGAGCCATGCGTGGATGCGCAAGTCCCTCCATGCTTTCCAGCGGAGTGTCCAGAAAAAGACGGGCAGCCCGAACATCAGGAGGCTCACGGGGCCTTTTGTCAGGAAGCCGAGCGCGAGCAGGAGGAAGGTCAGGAGGCTCCACCGCCTGCGGGGGGCGAGGTCGGGTTCGTTGAGGAAGGCGAAGTAGGACAGAAGGCTCCCTGCGACGCAGAGCGAGAGGAGCAGGTCGACGGCGACGATGCCGCTGACGGCGAAAAAGAAGCAACAGGAAGCGGTCAGAAGGACGCTGGGCAGCCCCGTTCCGTCCCCGTATCGGTTCATGACCCGGAAGAGCAGGAACAGGATCAGCGCGGTGGCGAGCATGCTGGGCAGGCGTGCGGAGAACTCATTTGTCCCGAAGAGGCGCATCGCGGCTGCCGCAGACCAGAAGAAGAGCGGCGGTTTTCCGAGGAAGGGCACATGGGTGCCGTCCATCCAGAGGCGGGGGGTCACCCAGTCGCCGGAGTCGGTCATTTCTTGGGCTATCTGGGCGTATCGCCCCTCGGTGGGGTCTGTGAGCGGCATCAGGCTCATGCAGACGGTTCGTGCAGCGAACGCGGCGAGTAGCAGTGCGAGGAGGGCAACGGGTTTACGGGGGAAGGATGTCATGTTTTTCCTGTCGGCAGTCATGTCGAGATGAGCGGGGTTTCGGGCGCGAAGGCGGGGAGAAAGGAGGGGGCGGCGTTCTGCCTGCGGCGGATGCGCCAGGCGGCAAGCAGCATGCGGGTGCCGTCGCGGAGGGGGCGGACGGTCGAGCCGGCGCGCTCGTGCCACTCGACGCCGGTTTCAAGGACGCGGAGGTGGCGTTTGCGGGCGGCGGCGAGCAGTTCGAGGTCGAAGGCGAAGCCGTCGCACCGGAGGCCGGCGAACAGCGTCCGCGCGGTGGGGCCGTGGAAGAGTTTGAATCCGCACTGGGTGTCGAGGAAACGGAGGTTGAGAACGAGACGGGTGTAGAGCGCGAAGCACCGGCCGAGAATTGTGCGGTAGGCGGACTGGCGGGGGG
>Ga0208244_100878_pt1 | contig 21674 bp, 20 predicted proteins | sample SubbioCR12Aug_5A_FD_184828 | JGI IMG/M metagenome (GOLD analysis project Ga0208244, IMG submission 184828) | Serpentinite rock and fluid subsurface biosphere microbial communities from McLaughlin Reserve, California, USA - CR12Aug_5A (SPAdes) | ecosystem: Environmental > Terrestrial > Deep... | reverse complement strand
CTTTCGTATTTGTGTTGAAAATGAGTTTTCAACCACAGAGGCACAGAGACACTGAGAAAACCGGAAGAATATCTTAAGACTTAATGACTTGAAAGCATTTGAATTCTTTACTGTTTATTTCCAAAAAATCCGGTTTTGGTTTTTGTCTGCCTCTGTGCCTCCGTGTCTCTGTGGTTCTTAACCTGGGTTTCAACTTTTTTACGAAAGAACCTTACTTTCTTGTTTCCGGGGACAGAAAAGGGATAGGCTTCTTTGGTAGTCTGCCAGGGACGGACTCGGGGTCTATTTTGTTATCATTTCGACCTTTTCTCCTGGATTAGTCTCGCTTATGCAGAGAGCCTCTCATCCTTGCCTGTTTCAACCGTAACTCTTCATTTCTAAGATGATTGTATAAGTGCAGGCTTTCAGGTGCAGGTCTCGGATTGAGAGAGATGTGATAGTTGCTCATATCACAAAGAAACTATTATGCGTCTTCAGGAGACGCGTTTCGCGCTCAGGAGCCTGCTCTTATTCACGGCCGGATCTTAACGCCTCACTTCTTCGGCTCGCCCTTTTTGCTATTGCGAACCATCTGAAACACCGCAAAGATACCCATTGCAATAACTGCAACACAGAAAACCAGTATGACAATGTTCAGATACATCCTCTCGTTCCTCCCTTGATGGTATTTTGGGGAGCCATACAAGAATAAGCATACCCTCTGCTTCCGGCTTTGTCAAATTTAAACAACACATGGTACCCGCACCTTGAAAGCCGGGTTTACTAAGTTTCTCTGCCCCGGATAGTACAATTTACCGTCAAAAATAGGAACTTCTTCCAGTTAAATTCCCCCCCTGCACTGTGATATAAATATAATCAGGAAGACAGAAAAAGAGAAAAGGGGGTGAAGGAAATGACAGCAGAGGCAAGACATAAGGCGGGCAAGAACGTTTACTGGAGTCTTGTAGCAGGACCGGTGCTGGGGCTGCTGTACGTCATAGCACTGCCATTCATCGCGATGGGAACAGTGGTCGCAGCGATCGGGAAGAAGGTTCTGGAGGGTGCAGCCAGTCTGGCAGGCAATCTCGTCTCCTTCGGATGGAGGCCTTTGGAGGCCCATCTTGCAGGAAAAAAGAAAAAAGAAGGAGAGGAAGATAAAGGACAGCAACCCATAGGAGCAGATGGATTTTGTGCATACACGTAAGAGAAAGAAAGGGGGTCAAAATGTATACAATGTATGATTATATAACGCATATTAAGGGGGTTGAGTACGTCATCTCCATACTGTTCATTGCAGGGTATATTCTGTTTGCCGAGGTTCTGAAACCCAAACCCTTTGCGACAGTGGCAAATGGGGGAAAAGACGATATGGAGTTCATCAGAAGGACGGGCTACCGGAACGTATTGAAGACAGTGGGCAGAATAGCGGCTGCTCCCTTCATCGGCGCCGCCTATGTCGTGGCCCTTCCTTTTGCCTTCTTCGGGGCCATCGCTTCTGTAGCTGCCGGAGCAGCGCTGGACGCATTTGGCAAGACCGCTGTTTTCGGATGGAGACCTACAGAGGCTTATCTCACTGGCAAGAAAAAGAAAGAAAAGAAGGAAAAAGAGAAATAATTTCCTTCCCCCACTGGCAGTTCCCGGACGTCATAGCGGGAACTGCCGATTACCACTTTACAACCGGAACTCCTCATTTCCGAGATGATCAACCTACTGCGGGCTTTCAGGTGAACGGCGTATGGAATCGCTGTCCTAAATGAATATGTCGTTGACTTGAAGCTGAAAATACACGCTCTTCCATCTTCCAGAAGCAGGTGCTAAACTGATTGTATGGAAGTTATCTCGGCGGAATAGCCTTGCGGCATTAAAATGAGCATTTGAAAAAGTTTTTTGTGGAGGGCATATGAAGAAATGTGCTTGTTTCAGTATCTGCTTTTTGTTTCTGTTGGCAGGAGAATCTGCCTATGCTTTGACTGGTGCATGGGAAAGGCACTGTGTGGCTTGTCATGATGGGCAAACCATACTCAATGGGAAAGTTATAATTGGTAGAGAACAGATGAAAGCGAAATACAGCACCCTCCAGGAATTCGTAAATGCCTGTGGAGGTTCTCCATCATGTATGAATATAGTGAAACACGATAAGAACAGTGTCTGTGTCAGTTTACAGTGTCAGTTACTGACACTGACACTAATCACTGACACTAAGATACGCCCGGGAAATAAAGGCTCTTTTCCACAATTTTTTGTCTCGCAAGGGATGGTTTAATGATGCTTTCTGTAACAGCACCATCGGTGGGGCAATTTCTTCCGATAGCCATGTTTCTTTCGGGCATCATTAACGATTCCGAGATCCGATACCTGTCTGCTTTCAGGTGGACCCTGGATCCGCCAAGATATTCTGGAGTACTTGACGTCAGCTCAGATTGTCCGAAAATGTTAAATAGAAGGGGGGAAAACAGTCATTAAAACTTGAAACTGGTTTATCTTTCAGGAAGGACTCTTGCCTCTCAGACAGGGACTGGAAGAAATCCCTGATCATCTTCCGGTCAAGCGTCATAGTTTCATTCTACCTGTAGCGGTCCGTCCTATGTCAATGAGCAAACCCGCGGCTCATTGACGGGATCAACTCTTATCGCATCGGCGGCAGAAGGGCGTTAAAGGTATGCCCGTCTCATTCTGCAAAGTAGGCCCTGGTCCACTTCACCGACTTGATAAAGACGGGTATCCCGTTTGAACCGCTGTTGATCACAAACTCGCTTAACCAGGTGTGGGGAGGGGCTGGATTTTCCCAGTCATACGTGTAGCCGAGCCCGGTCCAGGGATAGGGACCATTCACAGCCGTTTGGGAATAGACGTAGGCCCTCCGGTTATCGAACCAATCCCTGTAGGTCGGCATGCCGCATTTGCCTGAGTGGGTGCAATTTGGGCAGCGGGCTGCGTCGCAGGGCATCTCGGAATAGACGAGCCTTGTGTCATCGTATTTGCGGAACCCGTCTGAGGGGAAATTCATCTCCGCATGGCAGGTATCGGTAAAGAGCTCTTACTTCTTCACTGCTTCATCAATGCCGTATTTTTTCAGTTTCAGGTAGAGGGTTTTTCTGTCAATGCCGAGGACCTGGCTTGCCTTTGACTGGTTTCCGCCGGATTCCCTGAGAACCCTGATGATGTGTTCCTTCTCCATTTTTTCGAGCGTTGCATCCGTGCCTTCCTCTTTCGCTGAGGGGATTAGAGGGATGGAGAGGTCATCCGGAGCGATCTTCCCTGACTCGCAGAGGATCACCGCCCTCTCGACGATGTTTTCCATCTCCCTGACATTCCCCGGCCAGTGGTAGCTGTTGAGGGCCTCCAGGGCCTCGGCGGTGAATTCTGAAATATCTTTGGACAGTTTCCGGCTGTATTTTTTCAGGAAGTAGCCGGCAAGCTCCGGTATATCCTCCCTTCGTTCCCTCAAAGGGGGAATAGTTATGTTGATGACGTTCAGCCGGTAGAATAGGTCCTGTCTGAACTCCCCTGTTTTGATGAGGGCGGTGAGGTCCTTGTTCGTAGCCGCAATGAGCCGCACATCAACTGTGATGGTCCTGTTACTGCCGACCCTTCTGAATTCCCCCGAGTCGAGAAACCTCAGTAGCTTTGCCTGAAGGCCCAGGGGCATCTCGCCGATCTCGTCAAGAAAAAGCGTGCCCTTGTCCGCAACTTCAACGATGCCGAACTTGGTCTGGTGGGCGCTGGTGAAGGCGCCCTTCTCATGCCCGAAGAGCTCTGATTCAATGAGGTTCTCGGACAATGTGGCGCAGTTAAGAACGACGAAGGGGAAGGAGTTTCTCCTGCTGTATTGCCAGAGAGTATTCGCCACAAGCTCCTTGCCGGTGCCGCTCTCTCCCTGAATGAACGCCGTGGAATCAGTGGGCGCGATCTTCTGTATAAGCGCGAGGATATTCCTGATTTGCCTGCTTTTTCCGACAAAGTCCACGGGAGTCTCTTTCCTGAGAAGCTCCTGCTGAAACTGCTGGTTCCTGATCTTCAGCTTTCCGTATTCATACGCCCTGTTGACCACGATCACCAGCTCGTCGAGCTTGTACGGTTTTGTGAGATAATCATAGGCTCCGTGTTTCATGGCTTCCACCGCTGTCTCCACTGTGGCCTTGCCTGTGAGCACGATGACGACAGGGGGAGCAGAGTCGGCCTTCAGCTTTTTCATGAGGGAAATGCCGTCTATTCCGGGCATCATGATATCGAGGAGGATGACATCAAAGGACTCGCCTTTCAGAAAACGCATGGCAGCCTCCCCATCGGGCGCTGCCTCAGCATAAAAACCCTTTCTGGTGAGCTCTTTCTTGAGGAGTCTCCTGAACGGTTCTTCGTCGTCTACTGCAAGGACCCTGATCATGGTGTTTTTGCGGGAAGCCGTATGATAAAGGTCGTTCCCGTTCCTTGTTCACTCTCCACATAGATGCTGCCTCCGTGTTCTTCCGCGATCTTATGGCAGATGGCCAGCCCCAGTCCCGTGCCTTCACCCACCGGTTTTGTGGTAAAGAACGGGTCAAAGATTTTAGCTACGATTTCCCCCGGAATTCCGGGGCCCGTGTCGGAGATGGATACGGTGATCATCTCCGCATCCCTGCTGAAGGCGTCACTCCCGGCAGGGGCGTCCGACCCGGTGGCGATGATGATGCTTCCCCCTTCCGGGGTGAAGTAGAGGGAGTTGATGATGATGTTCATGAAGAGCTGCCTCAGGCTTCCGGCATCCGCAGATATCTTCGGCAGTTCCCTGTTCAGTCTGAATTCGATATTATGGTTGAGCTTTGCGGCCTTATGGTTCACGAGGAGGATAACTTCCTTTATCAGTTCATTGATATCCAGCTCGCGGAAGGTTCCCCCATGGGGCCTGGCGAATTCCAGAAGGGACCGCAGTATCCTCTTGCATCTGAATATCTCGTTGTGAATGGTCTCGAGATACTCGGGGAAATCCTCGAACTCTTCAAGGCTCAAAAGAGCTCTGTCCCTTGCCCTCTCAAGAAGCGCCTCTGAATAGCCGGCGATGATCCCCAGGGGATTGTTGATCTCGTGGGCAATGCCGGCAACCAGCGTGCCGAGGGATGCGAGCTTGTCTGTCCTTATGAGCTGCTGCTCCAGGCGTTTCTGGGCGGTGACGTCCTTGAGATAGTGTACGATGGCATAGAGATGGCCTTCATCGTCGGTGAGGGGATATGCCCAGAAATGGAAGATGCTCCCTCCGCTCCCTTTCAGTTCCAGAAACGAAGGCCGCTTTGACGCCATGGTGCCGGAACAGAGGCAATCCACCGGCCCTATGCCGGTTCTGTCGAGGACTTCCACACATTGTTTCCCCACGATCTCCACCAGGGAGTATCCCGTTTTTGTCAGAAGGGCATGGTTTGCGCGGAGCACGCGTTGTCTGCCGTCCTCGATCCAGACCATATCGGTGATGGCGTCGAAGGTCCCCTCCCATTCTTTTTTCTCCTTTGAGATCTCCTCAAAGAGGAGGGCGTTCTCAAGGGCGATGGAAATGTGCTTGGATACCGAAAGCAGCAGATGGAGATCCTTTGCCGAGTATTTTGAAGGTTCTGTGCTGTCAAGGTTGAATACCCCCAGTATCTTGTCCTGGATCAGGGGGATGCTTATGGTCGAGCGTATGCCCTCGTCCCGCAGCTTGCTGTCCAGGGGGAATTTTACCTCACGGGCAAGGTCATCGTTTATCCATGGCCGGCTATTCTTTATCACCCAGCCGGCGCTGATTCCGTCAAGCGGCGCCCTCACCCCCCTTTTCAGAGTGGTCTTCATATTGGTGTCCAGGGCATATATGAGGAGGTTCTTCTCTTTTTCGTTGTAAAGAAGAATGCTCCCCCTGTCGTATTCCACAAGTTTCCTTATCTCTGACATCATAATCCTGAAGACCGTGCCGATGCTGAGACTCGAATTAATCACACTGCTCAGCTCGTTGATGAGCTCGATCTCCCCCATCTTCTCCCTGATCTGTCCGATGAGCTTTGCATTCTCGATGGCCACGCCTGGATGAGATGCCCTTCGGCGGAGTTTTTTTTGTCCGGATATGTCCTGTATGACAACGATGTTCTGACCGTCCGCGTCATATGGGATAACCGTCACTTTTGCGGTGACTGTCTCACCGTTCTTTTTTTTCGCTGCGGTTTCAAAATGGGCCCCTTCATTGATCGATTCCTGCATCCGCAGGGAATGGACACGATCCGAAGGGGTAAAGGACTTTTTAAGGAATTCGGTATCCAAAGGCATGATCTCGGTGATATGCCGCCCCGCGATGTCATCAGCCGTGTACTGAAAAACACTGCCGGCGGAAGCGTTAAAGGAGAGGATCCTCCGGCGGCTATCAATGACAAAAACAGGGGTATTCAAGAAATCAAAGATCTCTAAAACGGAAACCGGTCTCTCGGGAAGCGCTGCTCTCATGTATTTCGTAATGTTTTATTATATCATAAGAAAGGCGGGGGGGAGACCTCTTCATGGCGTATCATCCATGGCCGACCCTTCTATGCTGCACTAAAGCAATGGCAAAAAAATCTCTTGGACAGAATTTCCTTTTCGATCCATCCATCCTGAAGCGGATTGTCAATGCGGCACATCTTTCCCCGGAAGATACGGTGGTGGAGATAGGTCCGGGCCACGGCAGGATGACGGTGATGCTGGCAGGCTGCGTGAAAAAGGTTGTTGCCATTGAGCTGGACAGGGAACTCTATGAGAGACTGACCGGTGAACTTTCAGGATACAAGAATATCGAACTCGTACACGGTGATGTCCTGAAATTCCCTTACGGTACCCTGGATGAATTCAAGGTGGTAGCCAACATCCCCTATTACATCACCACGCCTATACTCTTCAAGCTCCTTGAACACAGGGACCGTCTGAGGTCTGTCACCATAACCCTGCAGAGAGAGGTTGCTGAGAGGATCGTTGCAAAGCCCGGAGGAAAGGAATATGGCGTCCTTTCACTGATGATCCAGTACTACGGGAACCCGCTCCTTGAATTCATCATTCCGAGGGGCGCCTTCAGACCTGTGCCGAAAGTGGATTCCGCAGTTATCCATGTCGAAATCTCTCAGACGCCTGCGGTGTCTGTGAAGGATGAGAAGTTGTTCTTCCGGGTGATAAAGACCGCCTTTTCGCAAAGGAGAAAGATGCTGCTGAACTCTCTTAAGCCGATAACGGTGGATATAAAGGAAAAGCTCGTCCTTGCGGGGATCGAGCCGTCCCGCAGGCCCGAAACCCTCAGCATTGAGGAGTTTGCAAGGCTGTCGGACATAATAAAAGAGCCCTCCCCTTAAAAGAGAGGGCCCATTGTGAAGCACAATCACCTAATCCTCAAACTCTAACTTCCTCTCGACCTTATAGAGGGGGATCTCCAGTTTTGCGCCGGGGTGGGAATATTTCAGGCTTATCTCTACCTCTGCCGACTTTGTTCCCTCAGGAACGGGAATGGTGAAACTCTCCCTCTTTACCTCCAGAGGCTGGAGAGTAAAGTCTACGAACTTCTTTATCTGCCATGCCCCGATCCTCATATCACCGTCCACGTCCTGACCGTACTGGATATAGACTTTCTGCTCCGAAAACACCTTTTCACCCTTGTCGTTTTTCGCGGTCACCTCCAGGACCACGCCCGATGTCCACGGTCAGCCGTCCGGGGTCCTGTGGCCTGAGCGGTTATAGATGTTTGCCGTGACGATGATCTTCGGGACCCACTTGCTCCCTGAGAGATGTTTATATGCTTTCGCCTCGGCCTCAAGTTGCAGCCCGTCTTTCACCATGTCCGCCACATAAGAGCCGGGGAAGCTGTGTCCCCTGTTCTTTTCCTTCATGTGGCAGTCCTGGCAGGTCTTCTGACCTCCGTGGGAGGAATAGGCGTTGAGATAACTGTCATAGAGCGTATTGCACATTATGACATCACTGTCCGGAGGGTTGTACACTCCGTGGCACTGACCGCAGAAGATGGCAGACTGGATGATGTTCGACTGAGCGGTCTTATGGGGAGCCGAGACCCTCTTCGGTCCGTACATCGTATCTTTCTCCGGTTTGCCGAGCCAGCCTGCCGAGGGCCGGTTCACAACCCTGTTGTGGCAGACCATGCAGCTGATGTTCAGCTTCGCAAGCTCTCTTTTTGCCGCTTCCTTTTTCGCTGCATCCTGCTCATCAACAGCCGTCACAACGAGCTCGGCGACCTTCTTCACAAGGGCATCTGATGCGTCATAGATCTGGGGGGCATGGCAATGGAAGCACTTCATGAGGTCTGCCTTGGTCACTTCCCGCGCCCATTCTTTCTTGATCCCTGTGGTGATAAAGCCCTTCATGCCGGCCAGTGAATGAAGGATTGACTGTGAATGGAACGATTCCTTCCATTCCTTGTGGATAGCGGTGTGGCACCCCTTGCACGCCTCGTCGCTGTAGTCCTTTACGATGTCATCGATGGTGTTGTATTCTGCTGAAGCGCTGAGGGGGAGTGAAACAAAGAGACAGATGAAGAGAACTTTCAGAAATCTCATGGTTACCTCCTTTTGCAGTCGTTGTCATTGTGATCGGCCGTGGAGGAGAAGCAATCTCCTGTTTTTCTTAGTCTTTGGATTGCTTCGTCGCCCCGAACTCTTTCGGACCCCTCACAATGACATTTATTACATAGTTCCCATACACAGTCCTTATGCGGGACCTCTCATAATTTAATGGTAGCAGAAACAGGTGAGATGTCAACGGAATGCAAAGGAGTCGGGGATTTGTTGCCGCAACCTGCATATCCCGCTGATACCCGCCGCCTTCTTATGAGGATTCCTTCATTCATCATACTGCGATTTTTCGACCTGTACTGCTAAGCGCGGGATTGAGACGTTCCCCTCCAAGTAAATAGGATCGAGAAGCTGCAACTGCTGTTCAGTCCTCCCTAATATTCGCAGACCAAGCGCATCATCCGAAATTTTGAATACACCTGAAAACCAACAGTTGTCAGAGCATGCAATCGATGAGGGGTTCCGACAGAAATATTGATTTGCTGCCATTTTTTAGCGGCCAGCCAAAGAGGAAGAAATAATATGGGGGGTCCCTGCGTTTCTCCCCCTGTGAACCCTGAAATGACATCACGCTCTTTGGGTCAAGCTGACTCTTCTCCCAAATCCTCTGCGATCAGCTTGAACTGCTCCAGAGCCGCTTCGAGGTCGTCGACGATTTCGCGGGCGATGATGTCAGGGTCTGGAAGGTTGTCAGAATCTTCGAGGCTTTCATCCTTGAGCCAGAAGATGTCGAGGCTCGCCTTGTCACGGCTAATCAGTTCCTCATAATCGAAAGCCCGCCAGCGGCCATCGGGGTTTTTCTCAGACCACGTCGGTTTCCGATCATGCCGGTTTGCCGGGTTATAGCATTTAACGAACTCGTCCAGATCCTCACGCTTCAGGGGATTTGTTTTGAGGGTGAAATCTTTGTTCGTCCTAAAGTCGTAAATCCAGAGCTTCTTTGTCCATGGCGTTTCAGAGGCCGGCTTTTTGTCGAAGAAGAGGACGTTTGCCTTCACTCCCTGGGCGTAGAAAAGGCCGGTCGGGAGGCGCAGGAGCGTATGAACGTCGCACTCATGGAGAAGCTTCCGTCTGACCGTCTCCCCTGCTCCGCCTTCAAAGAGCACATTATCAGGGACAACGATGGCAGCGCGGCCATTGGGCTTGACCAGGGTCTTTACGTGCTGGAGAAAGTTCAGCTGTTTGTTCGATGTCGTTGCCCAGAAGTCGTCCCGCTCGATCGTCTCTTTTTCCTTGTAGGGTTTTCCATCAGCTCCAACGATGGTGGTGCTGCTCTTTTTCCCGAAAGGAGGATTGGTCAGCACGACCTCGAACCTTTCGCCGGGGTCACTGGCAAGAGAGTCGGCAACAATGAGCGGGAGATCGTCTGCATGCCCGATGCCGTGGAGCATCATGTTCATGGCACAGAGGCGGGCGGTGTTATGGACCAGCTCCCATCCCTTCAGCGCCTTTTCATCGAGGAACCGCTTCTCTTCCTTATTCAGCTTGTAGTGATTCGCGATGTAATCATGGGTCGCAAGAAGAAAACCGCCCGTGCCGCAGGCAGGATCGCAGACCTTCTCCTTTGGTTTGGGAGCAATGGAATCCACAATCGCCTTGATCAGGGGACGTGGCGTAAAGTACTGGCCTGCGCCGGACTTCGTGTCCTGTGCGTTCTTTTCGAGAAGGCCCTCATAAGCGTCGCCCTTAACGTCAGCGCTCATGGAAGACCAGTCTTCCTTGCCGATCAGGTCAACAACAAGCCGCCGGAGCTTTGCCGGGTCCTGGAACTTGTTCTGCGCCCTGCCGAAGATAAGGCCCAAAAGTCCCTTTTCCTGCCCCAGCTTTTCGAGCAAATGGCGGTAATGGTCGAAAAGGTCATCCCCGTCCTTCTTCAGGAGGCTCTGCCAGTCGTACTGCCTGGGAATAGCGCTGGGCTGGTTGTGGGGAGGCTTCGATCGCTCGTCGGCCATCTTGAGGAAGAGGAGATAGGTAAGCTGCTCCACGTAATCGCCATAACTCATCCCGTCGTCCCGGAGGACGTTGCAGTAGTTCCAGAGTTTTTGAACAATTGTGGCTGAACCGTTAGTCATATCTTGTCACAAATCTCCTTATTGACAAATACATTCTACTCTGTTAATTTAATAACAGACGGGTAAATCCTGTTACGTGCCTGGGGTGCTCCCTTCCATAGGTTGGCATGAGCCTCAGGAACATCGGCGTAGCAGGGGCCGTCTTTTTTTTGGCCTAACGGAGGTATTCCGTTTCGAAGGCCACCATTTCCTTGTAGGTGTTGAACCACTCGGTTTCTCCTGTTTCATATTTTCTGAAAATACCCCAGCAAAAGAGGTCCACCGCCTGAAGCCCGGGATTCTCATGAGAAGGCTCATGGTAAATGTTCAGGGGGATGTTCAGCGGCAAAAGGGCTTCCAGCTGATTCTCCACATACGCGTTGAAGTCCCTTATCTCCTCCTTGTTCTTGCTGCGGTCCAATATAAGCGTTACCGCCGGGCCAGCGCTTCTCAAGTCTATCTTTTCGATGATAAACCGGGCAAGAAAATTATACAGCTTCTTCTTAGCTTGCGCCTTTTGCAAATTGTCATGGACCCTCTGCTTGTTCAGGATCACGGCGTATAATCGCCATCCGGTCAGAGGAAGGTTTCGAAAGAAGTACTTCTTTGCTGCCAGGGTTGTCTTTGCGCCTTTTAGCTCCTTGACAACCTCGCAGCCGCTCTTCTTTCTGTTAAGCTTGTTCTTGAGAGTTCGCCGTGCCGCCTTTCTGAAACTGTCAGTCGTCGCTCTATCATCACAAACAAGCAATGTTATCACAAATTTCTTCGATGTCTTGGGCTTGCTCAAGTCAAATCCAAGATCGCCGGACTCGTCAAGAAAGATGATCAACGCTGTCTACCAGCCATAGCCATAGCTCAGCCCCCACGTCTGCGCGTGTCCGCACGCAGACAGGCGTTTTTGACCGATTGTAGCCGAACCGTTTGTCATCTAAATCTCCATAAATACCTGCACGTTATGATAAAATTAATCATGAGAAAAAAGTCTCTTTTGGAGACGAATCCCTATCTCAAAGACCCCGAGCTTCGTGCCGCCTTGATCGAACGGTTCGTCGCAACCTCTACTGCTATTGAGGGCGTTCATATCAAGATCCCAAAAACTCTCCCGGAAACTGATAAAGAAGATGCGGGAGATTGTGGCTGCACAAGCACAAGCAAAAGAGCTAACTGTCCCCGTCCCTTACTTTGTCTCGATAACTTTGGCAACGCCTCGCCCTGTGTCGAGGTAGGCTCGAATTGGGATTCGGGGAGATGGGATGTGGAGTAGAGTTTACTCATCTGCGATGTTTTCGAGTTCACTCAATTCCCCACGACGGCAGATGCTTCTCATAATATTTCTTTAGCAATTCATATCTGCCTGCAAGCAACTTCTGCCTACTTAATGCCTCTACGTTCCCGACTTTTTCCGCTTCAACCCGCTCAAGTTTATGCCTTTCATATTCGGCGGAAACAAAATTATACGCGCCAGAGACATCGGTCGATGTTCCTGGACTTTTTTGTAGAATATTTCGGATGTGCTCGCCGAGATGGTCAACTATTGCATTCCCATCGTGATCGGTAGTTAAGAGGGTAAGACTCCTGCTTGCCAGAAGTCGATTTCCTTTTTCCAAGTCTGATGTAGGCGTAATATTAGACTGTTCTTTCAAATATCAAAATAAGCGTGTCACCTAAAACGATTCTGGGATAGTCCGCAATTTTGCTTTCAAGATAGTGTGCAGACGATAACGCTGGCCCATAGATCTCATCCGGACCTATATTCATGGCAAAACCTAAATCAATGCCCCCGCGTATAGGGACTCCCATAGCCATACATGAATTAAATGCAATCGCAGAGGCACCAAGGACACCACAAATTGCCCGTCCAGCATATTGCATTTCATCACCCTTTAATCGGATGTGTATTAGCACGGAATCGGCAAACGTTCGATATGTAATGGGATACTCTCGGAGTTTTGTGAGAAAGGATTTTGCCTGCTCAGGAATCTCATTGTGCTCAATGCCTCCTTGTGCAAAACCTTCGAGGGCATCGGCAAAGACTGTCCTGAATGCCTTAACATTGTTATACAACTGCAATATGTCCTGTCTAAACCTATCAATTGTATCTGCGTCTTCCTGTAATGGTGGCAAGGCTATCCTGCTCATTTTATCCCTCTGGCCCAAAATATCAATAAATGCAACCAGATATGCGCAATAATGCATAGCTTCTTGTTCGTTCTGTCCATCAGTCATGAGAGACTCGTCCAATTTAATGTGCCGCTAAAAGCCTTTTTTAGAATCGCTTGCCGCAGGCGTTCGGCGCGTTTGAGATTCGTTTCGATGGTGGCTTCAATTTCTTCGGCTACAGAGAGACAGCTTTCGACTTCTTCAACGATTTTCTGTTGCTCCACATGAGGTGGCAGGGGGACTGAGAGAGCTTGTAACTTTGAGCCATTAACATTTGCCTGACCTACCTGTTGCGAGACGACTGACTTAATCCATCTTCGGCCATAATCTGCATTTATGCAAAAGCTCACAAAATCAGAGCTTGCACCATCATTAAATTGTACTCTTATAAGATATGAGGCAAATGAACATGGTTTTGGCATGCCCTTATAGACAGCCGTCTTTCCGACAAGTTCCGGGCTATTAGTTCGATTGAACAAGAGGTCATTCTTTTTGAGTAAGAGTTCAGGAAATTCAGAATGATTTCGAGGTAAATATTTGAGGTCATCTAATTCAAGTCGACCTTCAAAGATATTGCCCATTCTTATAACTGGAACACCCTCTCGGTCTTTATTAGTTTTCGAGGAGGAACCATATTGAATCTTAGCTGCAAGCTGCTCCACTGTCGCCCACAGCCACCCCTTTGGCAAGTCGGGCAGATTTGAAGTATCCGGTGGCGATGGCTCTTTGTATTTCTTCTTCCATGAATCGTCTTGTAGGGGCAATTCATGAATTGCCCCTACATATTTCTTGATGTATTCCGCTTCCCATTTCTTTTTTCTTTCGGCGAGGATGCGCTTTAAAAGGTCTGCACCGGTTTCGCCTCTTGTAGGGGCGATTCGGTGAATCGCCCTGTCTTCGTGGGTCGCCCTTTCTGTATCGTGCCCGGTGTTTTTATTGTTATGAGGGCGAGGCACCGCCTCGCCCCTACGAAGATTATTTTGTCTCCATTCTTCAGTCAGCTTCCCTTCAACCGCAGCCTTGAGGACAGCAGCTTTGTAACGCTTGAGATTGGCTTTAATTCTCTTGAGCGCTGCAACTGCTTCATCAAGCCGGGAAAACTGTTTTTCTATTTCAGAGACGATGCGTTTTTGCTGATCGGAAGGGGCAAGAGGCATCTGAAATTTCTTTAGGAACTGAAAGTGACGACTGTACCCACGACTTGGGATTCTCAGTGACCTAACCAAGTAAAAAAAGTACTTCGGATCGAATCCCTCAGTTGGCTTAAGTATTTTTATGCCCTCAGCACCTACCGCAAATGGCTTGTCAACATATTTGATCGACCGGGTATGATCGCCAAATAGGATTACCGGCAATGCACCTTCAAACGCTGAATCGTCATCATCTGTAAAACCTCCAATATAGTCCTGTCCTTGGTCGATAACAGGGATCTTGCCATGGGGCAAATACGCACCCTGCTTTATGCGTTTGCCTTTGTCAGATATTACAGCGGCTGCTTGTTCGAACGAAACAACATTCCATCCAGCAGGTACAATAGGCGCTTCCGGTTCAAAGATGTCGTCGGTGCTTTTTCTCACAGCGGCATTATCCTATTCATCTCCCCCAACGTCTTCCACACCCACCCCTTTGGCAAATTCTCTTTGCGGTCCGATTCATGTAAGGGCAATTCATGAATTGCCCTTACGGATGACGAAACACCGGTTGAACCGGGCACGGCACGCCGTGCCCCTGCAAGACCGATATCGGCAATGGCGGTCATATGGGTTGTCCGTTTATGTTTCATCGTGTTCATCCTTTGTAGGGGTAATTCATGAATTACCCCTACGTAAATTACCCTCATTAATCGTGTTCCGCACATTCGCCGGATTGTTTTCATCCTCGTCCCATTTGAATGGATTTTCTGCAATATATTGTCGTATCCGGCTTAAATCATCTTCATCGCGTATGATATGTTCGTAATAATTCCGTTGCCATACCGGCATGCCGGGGGTATTGCGGATTTGGTTGATTTGTTTGGCGGTGTTCATTTTAAAACGACCGATGATTTTGGGAATCGTCATCCGTCGTCGATTTGCCCGGTTTTGTAGGGGCAATTCATGAATTGCCCCTACGGAATGCGCAACGACGTCAACATCCGTGCCTGTCCTGATAACAACGATACCGTGGACGTGATTCGGCATGATAACGAATTCATATATCTCTGTATTTTGAAAATGCTGTGGAATTGCATTCCAATATCTTTTAACGGTTTCTCCATATCCGTTTAACTGCACTTTTCCCTCCATAATATCTCCAAACAAACATTCCCTCTTCCATGCGCACGCCGTCACAAAATATGCCCCTGCTTGCGAATAATCATAATCCTGCAGCCGAATAGACCGTCGATGATGTTGCTCCTTGTCAAATCTCACGCTGCCAATGCCTCGTTCAACTCATCCAGCATCTTCCACAGCTCTTCGCCGAAAAGCTGATATGCCTTTCCGATGCCGCCTTTTTCTTTGAAAGGCGTATAGTCGAAATCTTCCCTTCCCATGCTCAGGCTTCCCATAATATGCTCCTTGATCTTCTCAAGCCAGAACATCTGGTCATCGCTGAACTTCTTCCCCGCCTTTTCCTGTCCCGCCAGCCATGCATTAAAACGCTCCTGTACGTGCTCTGCATACGGTTCCAGTTCATCCTCCTGATGCAGGGCAAAACGGATGAGGGAGACAAGGTCAGTCAATATCCGGTGGCTGCCTGCGCCTCTGACTTTTGATCTCTCAAGCGCGGCGTATGCATCCCAGAGCCTGTCTATCCGCCAGAGATAGGGTGGTCGCTCGATAATATTCGCAAGCTCTTTAATCTGCTCGAACCGGAGGCGCCTCCCTGCACGCATGCTCGCCGCACGAGCAGGTAAATTGTAAAGAATCTGCAAGGCGGTGATTTCGTCCTTATGGTCTTTTATGAACTGTTCGAATGAGGTCACCATTCCCTTTGCCTTTTCGAGCGCATCGGCGCTGAATCCGGCCTCGGTCACTTCATCTTTGCTCACCGTATCAATAGTCTGCTCGGCGAGTCTGTGGAGTTCGAGAATCTTATTCCGCAGATCGGGATTGTGGAGAGGCTTGACCGCCTCTTTAATGATTTTTTCTGAAGCCTGCTTGATCTGCTGAGCAGTTGGCTCAACAACTTCAGGATTATCTTTCCTGGCCCTTTCGACATGGCGGTCGGCATCGATCGCCTGAACAAGGTCGCTGGTCAGCGCCTTGAGGCTCTTTCCATCGGCAAGCTTCTGAACCGCTGCCCTGTCTTCAGGCGTAAGCTTCCTTTCGAGCCTCGAAAAACGCACAGCAATGGATGAAATGACATCCGGATCAGTATTCCCCAGAGCAACCGCCTGGAGGAGTTTTTCAAGGGGAACGGTGCGCTGCTTTTCCATGGGCCGGGAGTCGGTCTTGTCCTGCTCACAAACACCCACAGCATCAACGATGATAAACTTGGTCTTACCCTTTGCATCGGGAGTCACCGCAATGAGATCGTCGTCACTGATAATTCGCACGCCCCGACCTTTCATCTGTTCGAAGTAGGTGAGAGACTTAACCGTTCGCAGGAAGAGGACGATTTCAAGGGGCTTGATGTCCGTGCCGGTGGCGATCATGTCGACGGTAACCGCAATCCGTGGGAAATAGCTGTTTCTGAAAGATGCGATAAGCTCATCAGGACTAACGCCGGTGGTCTTATAGGTGATCTTTTGGCAAAACTCATTCCCCTTGCCGAATTCTTCCCGCACGATTTTCACGATATCTTCGGCATGGGAGTCGTCTTTTGCATAGATGAGGGTCTTCGGCACATCGGTGCGGCCGGGGAATATCTCGGTGAAGAGCTTGTCCCTGAAGGTCCGGATAATGGTGCGGATTTGGTCCTCCGCCACCACGTCCCTGTCGAGCTGGCCAGAGGTATATTCGAGAGCGTCATCGAGCTTCTCCCATCGGACAGCCCTGGTTTCGCGGTCACGCTTGTCCACAAAATAGCCTGCCTCAACCGTCGAGCCTTTCTGCGTGATATTCGTCCTGATCCGGTAGACGTCGTAATTGACGTTCACGCCATCCGCCACCGCCTGCTCGTGGGGGTATTCCATGACGAGGTTCTGGTTGAAGAACCCGAAGGTCTGCTTGTTCGGCGTTGCGGTGAGGCCGATGATGAAAGAGTCGAAATATTCCAGCACCTGACGCCAGAGGTTGTAGATGGAGCGATGGCATTCGTCGGTCACGATGATGTCGAAGGTCTCGGGAGGGACAGCAGGATTATACTCCACCGGCGGCGGCTCCCTGAAAAGGTCCTCAAGCCCTGCGGCGGAATGTTCATCAAGTTCCTCGTCCAATTCTTCTCCCTTAAGAATAGAGTAAAGCCGCTGGATTGTTGAAATGCACACCCTGGCGGTCGTGTCGATCTTGTTCGACCTGAGCTGCTGGACGATGTATTCCTCAGTGAATTTGTATGGACTGTAAGGCGACTGGAATTGGTCGAATTCCTTCTTGGTCTGGCGGCCCAGGTTTGCCCTGTCAACGAGGAAGAGCACTCGATGGGCTCCTCCGAACCGGATGAGGCGGTAAATGAAATTGACGGCAGTAAAGGTCTTGCCGCTTCCGGTCGCCATCTGGATGAGGGCGCGGGGCCGGTTATCAGCAAGAGATTTGTCGAGATTTCTGATCGCCTTGATCTGCGCCGGCCATAGTAGGGGCAATTCATGAATTGTGCCCCTACATTATCATGCACCGGCGGCAACTGGCGAAGTCGTGAGCGCAAGGTCGAGGGCTTGTCATATGGTGGCTGCGCCTCGGCTGCGCGGTCTAAAGCAACGTGATGTTCGTCCTTCAACCACGCTGCAAGAGTCTCAGGATGGTGGAAAGAAAAGACGCGGCGCGAACAAGCGTCAGGATCAAGGTAATTGGTGAACCGCGTTTCGACGCCCGTTGATTCATAGCAGAAGGGCAAAGGCCGATACCAGGCAGGAAGAATATCGGGAAGGCCGTGTTTGTATTTGTCGGATTGGATCTCGACGCCGCTAAGGGTTGTCCCTTCTTTTTTCGCCTCTATAACACCGGCTGCCTTGCCTTCGATATAGAAGAGGTAGTCTGCTGTTCCGTGTCCGGGTTTTAGGGGAAAGTTCCTGATGACAACGCCGGTTCCGGCGTGAATGTTGGCATTCTTGTAATCACAGACATGCCAGCCAGCCTTTTCAAGCAGACTGTCAATGACTTCACGGGCTTCGTCTTCAGGGCTGCGTCCCATTCCCCTCCCCAATGTGCCTTAAACTCGTATTCCCTGTAGTCTTGCTACAGGGTTTCCTTTTTGCTGTCATTCTGGCTTGTCCAGAATCTTTCTGAAGGATTCCCGACAAGCGGGAATGACAATGACAACAAAACAAATATCGGATTCTTTGATACCCTGCGGTCTCTGCCGCAGGGTTCTTCATTAACTTAAGCCTCCTGTCAAGCTGTCTGCCTTTTCTATACTCCGCCCTCAAGAAAGAAATGGATGAGGAATTCTGCGTCTTTTGGGGGTAAGTCAAACTTCAAGCACGCCTCCTGAATCAATGCGGACAGGCTCGTCCCGGGCTTATCGAGGCGCTCATCCGATATCCACTTGATCGCCCTTCTCAGTTGTTCACCCTCAGGGAGAATGCTCATTCGGTTTTCCTCCGGATTGCTGGTTGCAATCTACAACATTTATGCGATTTTTTAAAGAGACGGCTTTAGAGGTAGATGCCATGAACAACAAACGTCGGCATAGTGCGCTTCCTACTCAAAGGCATCCCTGATATGCTCGAGCTCATTCTTGTCGCCGCCCGACGTAATGCTCAAGACATCAAACCGTGAAGGCGCGTCTTTCTTGTAACAGTTCTTGAGATAATAAAGCGCCACCTTTCTGAGCTTTTCCTTTTTTCTGTAATCTACCGCTTCAAAGGGGAGCCCAAAGGAATTGTCGGTTCTTGTCTTTACCTCAACAAATACGAGAGTCTCTCCATCCTGTGCGACAATATCGATTTCTCCCAGGGGGGTCTTGAAGTTTCTCGATAGTATCCTGTACCCCTTTTTCTTCAGGAATTTTACGGCAAGGTCTTCGCCTTTAATGCCCAGCAGTCTCATCGCCTTCAAGGTTTTTCAGCAGTTTAGGGATCCCCTCGATGTCCTTGATATCCTTCTGGCAGAGGATCCTGAATATCTCCCTGAACGCGGAAAATTCCTCCCAGAGTCCTTTCAGATGCCTGTTCAGCTCCTTGTTCAGGCTTTCGCCCTTGCTGTCCCAGTCAAGGAGAATGATCACTTTATCAAATCTCTCCGATATATCCTCACAGAATTCATAAATATTATTCCCGCTGTGGAGCGTGATAATATCACCCATGAGGCCGAGCTTTCTCAGCGCCATGGCATCCCTCTTGCCTTCAACGATAACAGGGATATTTTTATTGATTTCGTATAGCGCTTCCAGAACTTCTCTTAAGCGTGACGCCCTTTCCAGGTCGCCGTTGGAGGGTAGGGCGGCCCTGACTCTCGGGGGTTTGTGAACTTTCAGTGACTTATTATGAGCTTTTGCCATTGTTAAGACTAAACAGAATTCGAGACCTTTATTATTTCCTGGAGTTTTTTCAGGGAAGCGCCGGAATCAATGGCATCGGCTGCGATGAGCATCCCATCCTTGAAGCTATCGGCTTTGCCTGCCACCACGAGGGCTGCTGCCGAGTTCATGAGCACTACATCCCGCTTGGGACCCCGTTCACCCTTTAAGATCGAGAGGAGTATCTTTGCATTTTCGTCCTTGTCGCCCCCCACCAGAGTCTTCACTTCTTCCCTGCTGATGCCGAAGTCTTCGGGGGTGATATAGAACGTCTCCACTTCCCCTTCTTTATATCTCGATACCTTTGTGCCGTCAGAGATAGTGATCTCGTCAAGCCCGTCTTCGCCGTGCACCACCATGATGTCACTGGACCCGAGGTTGCCGAGGACCCTTGCAAGGGGTTCGGTGAGCCTGTCCGCGAATACGCCCAGAATCTGCCGTTTTGCCCCTGCGGGATTGGTCAGGGGTCCGAGGATATTGAAAATCGTCCTTATCCCTATTTCCTTCCTTGGGCCGACAGCGTATTTCATGGCAGGGTGGAAGAGGGGTGCGAAGAGAAAACCGAACCCTGTTTCGAACAGGCACTTCTCGACCTTTTCAGGAAGCAGGTCGATTTTCACTCCCAGGGCCTCCAGGACGTCTGCGCTTCCTGAACGGCTGGACACGGAACGGTTCCCGTGCTTTGCCACCGGGACGCCGGCCGCTGCAACAACAATTGCCGTGGTGGTGGAGATGTTGAAGGTATGGGACATGTCGCCTCCGGTGCCGCAGGTATCGAGCACCCCTTCGGGCGCCCTTATTGCCGCCACTTTTTCCCTCATTATTCTCGCGGCGCCGGTGATCTCTTCAACGGTTTCGCCCTTGATCCGCAGCGCGGTAAGGAACGCCCCGATTTGGGATTCGGCAGCCTTCCCCTCCATGATCTCCTTCATGCACTCCGCCATCTCAAGCTCAGAAAGGTGTATGCCCTGAACAAGAAGATTTATTGCCTCTTTTATCATTGTTCCCTCCCCAGAAGCAGGAAGTTCCTCAAGAGGTCCTTGCCCACCGTGGTGAGAATTGACTCGGGATGAAACTGGACCCCCTCGATGATGGATTCTTTGTGACGGACGCCCATTATCTCGCCTGTATCCGTCCACGCGGTGATTTCGAGGCACCGGGGAAGGGTATCCTTTCTTATGAGGAGAGAGTGGTATCTCGTCGCCTCAAAGGGGTTGGGCAGCCCCTGAAAAATGGTGCGGCCGTCATGATGTATGGTCGACGTCTTTCCGTGCATGAGCCGCGGCGCCCGGATGATCTCTCCGCCAAAGGCAGCCCCAATGGCCTGATGGCCAAGGCATACGCCCAGGAGGGGGACCTTTCCAGTAAAATGGCGTATCACCTCAATGGAGATGCCCGCCTCTTTCGGTGTGCAGGGGCCGGGTGATATCACGATCCTCCCGGGGTTCATCTCTTCGATCTCACGCAGGGTGATTTTGTCATTCCTGAAGACCCTGATCTCCTCGCCCAGCTCGCCAAGGTACTGGACGAGATTGTACGTGAAGGAGTCGTAGTTGTCGATCATTAAAAGCATCTATTCCAACCCTTTCTCTGTCATGTCAACCGCCTTTATCATGGCCATGGCCTTGTTCACTGTCTCTGCATACTCCCTCCCGGGATCGGAATCGGCCACTATGCCCGCCCCGGACTGGACATACACTACGTTATCCTTTACGATGAGGGTTCTTATGGTGATGCACATGTCCATATTTCCCGAATAGCTGAAATAGCCTACTGCGCCTGCGTAGGGACCCCTCCTGGTCGGTTCAAGTTCCTCTATGATCTCCATGGCCCTGACCTTCGGGGCGCCGGAAACAGTGCCGGCTGGAAAGCTCGCCCTGAGCACGTCAAAGGCGTCAAGCCCATCCTGCAAGTCGCCCTCTACATTGGAAACGAGGTGCATCACATGGCTGTATCTCTCCACAGTCATTAGCTCCGTCACCTTTACCGAGCCTGTTTTCGCCACCCTGCCCACGTCATTCCTGCCGAGGTCCACGAGCATGATATGCTCTGCAATCTCTTTTGGGTCCTTTTTCAGTTCCTCCTCCAGCGCTTTATCTTCAGCTCCGGTCTCGCCCCTTCTTCGTGTGCCTGCAATCGGCCTCAGGACGATGGCCTTCTCCTCCAGCCTTACCAGTATCTCCGGAGATGAGCCCACAATCCGCGCATCCCCGGTGTCAAGGTAATACATATAGGGTGATGGGTTTATCACGCGGAGCGCCCGGTACATATCAAAGGGATCTGCCGCTGATTTCCGTTCAAAACGCTGGGAAAGGACCACCTGAACCACATCTCCCGCCATGACGAACTC
>Ga0208244_100877_pt1 | contig 21688 bp, 22 predicted proteins | sample SubbioCR12Aug_5A_FD_184828 | JGI IMG/M metagenome (GOLD analysis project Ga0208244, IMG submission 184828) | Serpentinite rock and fluid subsurface biosphere microbial communities from McLaughlin Reserve, California, USA - CR12Aug_5A (SPAdes) | ecosystem: Environmental > Terrestrial > Deep... | reverse complement strand
CAATTCGGTGCAGCAGTCGAAAAAACTTGGGGTCTTGCAGCAGGGCATGGCACACTTTGATGGTCTCCTGGCTTGGTAACCGGAGACTCCCCCAAAGGGTCCGTTTGTTCAAGTTCCCCGAGGGGGACCACCCCTCTTCCATCACGCTGCTTGATCAAATACGCAGCAAATGCCATCGAGATTGTTGACCGTGCTCAATTTACGACGCCGCGGAAACCGGCATGATTTCGCGACGGCGCTGATCGCAAACCGCCTGTTCGACCTGCCGCTCCGCCTGCACCCCCGGCTGTGGCTGGCACTGCCGCTGGGCGGGGCGCTGCTGGTCGGCATGAGCGGCTGGCTCACCACGCACATCACGCCGATGCCGCCGATGCCGCCGATGCCGCCGATGCAGTCGATCCGGGCGCTGGGGTGAATGGCGATTCGCGCTGACGCTTCACAAAACGATCATCAAGACGCCAAGCGGACCGGCGAACAGCCCGCCCGCCACTTTCATGGTGCCGATTTCTGCCGATCCAAAGGCTGCCCAGCACCCTCCAGTGAACGCCCGCGGGTACGCATGAGGCTCCGGCGGTATCCGTCCCCGGGCGTGAAGTCCGCATAAGACTGCGTCAAGCCGCCTTGTTGGTCAAATGATGTCTTGGTGAAAAGCCCGCTGTCCCGATGTTCGTGGGTGTCGCCGACGAGCAGCCCCATCCAGTGCTGCCCGGCGGTCTTCCTGATTGCCTGTAGGCAGTGCGGTTACGCCCACAGGCTGCAATGCCCGTCCCGCGTCGAGCACGCCCTGGCCGAAATAGAATGGGTCATAGTCGGAAAATGTACGGTCGGCCGTGCAGCAAGCCGGCATTATACGAAGTGGTTCTGCCCTGCCAGTGGTTTTGATACTCTTCGGTCTTCCCCCGCCACTTTCCGACCATGAACCCACACCTGCAAACGCCGGCACACGTCCGGCAAACCGCGATCGGTGCGGCATGAAGCGCGCTGTCCCCGCCGCTGCCCGCGCGCCGAAAGCGGTTTACACCGATCCGCTGGCGGAACTGCTGCGCCCCGGCCAGTCGATCGAGCTGCTGAAGGAACTGCACATCCTGACGCGCGACGGCAAGCTCAACCAGGACAGCCGCCGCAAGCTGAAGCAGGTGTAACACCTGTGCAATTTCATCGAGCCGCTGCTGGACGATGTCCTCGGCCGGCAGGACACGCTGACCCTCGCCGACCACGGCGCGGGCAAGTCGTATCTGGGTTTCATCCTGTACGACCTGTTCCTGAAGGGCCGCCCCGGCAGCCATATTTTCGGCATCGAAACGCGCGATGAGCTGGTGGCCCGCTCGCGTGAGCTGGCGACGCGGCTGGGCTTTTCACGCGTGTCCTTTCTCAGCGCGACAGTGGCCGAATCGATCACCACCGACGCCCTGCCCGCGCGCATCGACATCGTCACCGCGCTGCACGCCTGCAACACCGCGACCGACGATGCGATCCAGTTCGCGCTGGCCAAACAGGCGCGCCACATCGTGCTGGTGCCGTGCTGCCAGGCCGAGGTCGCGGCCGTCCTGCGCAGCCACAAGAACGAATCGTTCGGCAAAACGCCGCTGTCGGAAATCTGGCGCCACCCGATCCACACCCGCGAATTCGGCAGTCATCTCACCAATGTGCTGCGCTGCCTACAGCTTGAATCGCACGGCTACCAGGTCACCGTCACCGAGCTGGTCGGCTGGGAGCACTCGATGAAGAACGAACTCATCATCGCCACCCGGAATGACGCGCCGCGCAAGAATGCGCGCGAGCGCCTGCAGAAAATTTTGCAGGAACTCAACCTGCAGGAGCTCGAAGGGCGCTTTCTCGGCCCGCAACCAACCTGAAAAAAGTCTATGCTTTAAGCAAGCGTGTATTTTGTCTGGATTCCTGATGCGCCTGCCTGCCCTGACGTTTTTCCTCCCCGCGCTGATTCTGCTCGCAGCACTGGCGGGCTGCGCCACGCCGCAATACCAGACGACGGTTCGCCTGATCCCGCCGACCGATGCGCAGGGCCGGGCTTGCGTGGCGGACTGCGAAGCCCGAAAGGTCGCGTGCCAGGCCGAGTGCCAGGCCCGCTACGAGGCCTGCGTAAAGGACATCGAGCCGCAGGTGGAAGCGCACTACACAGAAGCGCTGAAGCAGTACGAGCTCGATCTGAGGCAGTATGCCGCCGCGCTGCGCCACTATGAAATTCAGCTGCGTTTCAACTGGATGCACAGCCATCCCTATCCCTACCGTCATCCCTTTTGGTGGGATCCATGGCCGGGGCCGTATTTCCCGCCGCCGTATCGTGAGCCGGTGATGCCGACACGCGACAGTGTGCGGGCGCAACTTGTCGCCAGGCACTGCCAGGCAGACTGCGGCTGCCTGCCCGCTTACGACGCGTGTTTTGTCGGTTGCGGCGGACAGCGGGTGAGCGAAACGGTGTGCATCAAGAACTGTCCGCCGGACAAATAAAACCTCAGCGCGCGGATTGCAGACGCGTCAGTTTCACCGGCACGCTTTCCGTGTCGCTGTTGAGCCATATCTCGCCGTCCTGCACCATGCATTGCAGCTGCATGCCGCGTGCGGCCAGCGCGGCCAGCGCCTGGGTGGTGTCGACGGGCAGTTGCAGCACGGCCAGATGGGAAAAGCGCGTGAGCTTGCCGGCGATCTGCCTCCACCATACTTCGCACCCGCTGCCGTAGCACAGCACCACGACCTGTTCGGCGCGGCTGCAGGCGCGACGGATGCGCGCTTCGTCGGGCTGGCCGAGGTCGATCCACAGCAGGATCTCGCCGGTCAGGCGCTTCACCCAGACTTCCGGCTCGTCGACGTCGAACAATCCCTTGGTGAAGGCGATGCCATCCTGAGCGTAAATAGCATAGGCCAGCACCCGCGCCATCATGCGCTCGTCGGTTTCGGAGGGATGGCGCGCGATGGTCAGCGCGTGGTCGGCGTAGTAATGCCGATCCATGTCGGCAATCTGTAAATCGGCTTTGTAGATGGTGGCTTTAAGCGCCATGGGGATTCAAACTCGAAATTCACGAACAAAAAAAAACCCCGGCGAACCGGGGTTTTTCACATCAGGTCGGAAAGATTACGACACGACCTGGATGTTCGAAGCTTGCTTGCCCTTGGGGCCAGTCGTCACTTCAAAGCTGACGCGCTGGTTTTCCTGCAGGGATTTGAAGCCGTTGGAATTGATTGCGGAGAAATGTGCGAAAAGGTCCTCGCCGCCGTTATCCGGGGTGATGAAACCAAAACCTTTTGCATCGTTGAACCACTTGACAGTACCCGTTTCCATCTTTTGTTTCCTATCTATCTAAAAAAAATTGGGCGACATGCCCTATCGATCGAATTTCAAGGAAAACGCTTACCAGAGGTACCGCAATTTAAAGCTTGAATCCAACAGATGGCGTATTAATAACACGAAAACAGAACGTGTCCAAGTATTTTTTCAATCCCCCTCAAAGCGCACGCAATATCAGGGTGTCTCCGCGCTGGGTGAATTCCAGGTGCTTCAGCACGCTCATGCCCAGCAGCACCTGGTCGCCTCCCATGCCGGGGTTGAGGCTGGCGGGCACGCCGCGCAGGTCGAACGGCCCGAATGCCAGCGCATCCACCCGGGTGGCGCGGGTGGTGACCGTGCCGTTGGCGGTGACCGACTGCTGCCGCGCACCCGGCTTGAGCCCCAAATCTTCCGCCAGATGCGCCGGCACCGACACCAGCGTGGCGCCGGTATCGAGCAGGAAAGTGACGGGCTGGCCGTTGATCGTGCCGGGGAAAAAATAATGGCCGTTGCTGCTGCGTTTCAGCACCAGTTCGCTGCCCGGCGCGATCTGCAACTGCTGGTTGGGATGGTTGCGCGCCTGCAGTCCGTTTTCAAAGTAGACATACAGCAGGCCCAGCAGCAGCAGGCTGGCGACCAGCGCCATGCCGCGCCCGAGTGGGCGGTAGGGGTTGTGGGTGGAATCAGCTTGTTTTGAGTTCACGTCGGGTGAGACAGGTCAGGCGACTCATCGTTCAGCGCGCCGGGTGGCCAAGCCAAAGCAGATGCCGATTAATTAAAAAATGTCGTTGCGCGCGCAGCGAAGCAATCCAGAATGCCAGCGATATCAACGGACTCTTGATCGCCACGTCACTTCGTTCTTCGCGATGACGGAATAAATCAGTACATCCCCAATTCAAACCCCATGCACAGGGGAAGCACCCTGTGCGCCCACAGCCGGCAACACGCGCACGCCAGGCTCAGGCAACGTGAGACATCCGCGGCTGGGTGAAGTGGCAGTGCGGCGCGTCGCCGAACGCCTCGCGCAGGTAGCGGGTCTCGATATGCAGCAGGCGTTCGTGGTCGCCGGCTTCCAGGTAGATGTCCGGCTGCGCCATCAGCGCGTCGTCCCATACCATTTCCACGCCCCAGGCATTCGGCAGACCCGGCACCACGCCGGGCTCACACTCGGGGAACAGGCGGCTCACGCTGGCCTCGTCGGCCAGGCTGAATTCGACGCCAATATCCTGCCTCAATTTACCGAGCTGAACCTCCTGGTCGGCGGGAATCATCGCCACCATCTGGCAATCCATGCTGTCGAGCAGCACGCCCTTGGCGACCCGATCAAGGGGCACCCCGGCCGCGCGCGCGGTTTCGGCGCTGGTCTGCGAGTGCGGATGCGCCACGAGGTCAAACGGGATCATGTGCTCGTCGAGAAAACGTTCCATGCGATGCAGTGCTTTCATGATCGGCTCCTTGCAAGACGATTGGACAGTTTTCAATATAGATCACCCCTCTACCGCCTGCCAGCGCTAGCGCCGATGCGGATGCTCGCCCGCGCGAAAATGCCGCCGCGGCCCCTTGGGGCGCTCCTGCATCTGGCAGGCGCGGCGGAACGCCAGCAGGGCGTCCTGCGCATGCCCGAGCACGCTGCCGTGGGGATAGTGTCCTGCTGTGTTCGGCTCGCCCGCCACAACGCCGGTCAGCAGTGCGATGCCTTCGGTTACGTGATCCGCGGCATGAATATGGAAGCGCCCGCCGGCGACGGCGTCGACCAGTCGCGGCGACAGCATCAGGTGACGGCGGTTGCGCGCGGGGATCAGCACGCCCTGGCTGCCGTCGAGGCCGGCGGCCTCGCACACGCGGAACCAGCCATCGATCTTTTCATTGATGCCGCCCACCGGCAGCACCTCGCCGTGCTGGTTGAGCGCGCCGGTGACGGCGATGCCCTGCTTCAGCGGCAGGCCGGACAGCGCCGACAGCAGCGCATAAAGCTCGGCGCATGAGGCGGAATCGCCTTCCACGCCGTGATACTGCTGCTCGAAAACGATCGAGGCATTGAGCGAGAGCGGCGCCAGGTGGGCAAACAGCGCCACCAGGTAGTTCTCCAGGATGAACACGCCCTTGTCGTGGATCGGGCCGGACAGTTCGACCTCGCGCTCGATGTTGAGCAGGCCGTCCTCGCCCGCATAGGCGTGCGCGGACAACCGCACCGGCAGACCGAAGCGGTAGTCGCCGAGGTCGATCTGGCTGAGACCGTTGAGCTGGCCCAGCCGCTCGCCGGTAAGCGCGATCATCAGATCGCCCTCGGCGATTTCCTCGCGCAGGCGCTGCTCGGGGTAATCGTGGCGCCCGGCATGCGCCGCCAGCGCCGTCTCGACATCGTCCACCGTCACCAGACCCGGCCCACGCGCACGGCAGATCGCGGCGCTTTCCATCACCATCGCCTCGGTGCGGGCGAAAATCGCGCTCGCGCGCGCCTGGTCGCCGACTTCGCGGTGCGACTCCTCGAGCAGGCGCGCCACCGCCGCCGCCGAAAAATGCGGCAGGCCGAACTCGCGGCAGGTGTGGGCGACGAAAATCGCCGAGGCACGGCGGCTGTCGGCGCTGGCGACAAAGCTGTCGGCGAAATCCACCTTGGCGCGGAAATGGCGGGCGAATTCCGGCGCCGCCTCCTGCAACTCGTAATACTGGTCGCGCGAGCCAACCAGTACCAGTTTGACCTCGAGGTCGACCGCCTCCGGCACCAGCGACACCGCCGCAATCGGCGAAAACGACACGCCCGGCTCCTCGATCTGCAGCCGCCCGCTGCGCAAAAAGCGCCGCAGCTGCTCCCACACCAGCGGGTCGGCCAGCACGTCGCGCAGGTGCAGCATCAGAAAACCGCCGTGCGCCCGCAGCAGGCTGCCGGCGCGGATGCGCGAAAAATCGGTCATCAGCACGTCGTTCTCGGACTGGTATTCGATGCTGCCGAACAGCGCGCGGAACAGCGGGTTGTCCTCGACGATCACCGGCGCGCCGGTCTGCCCGCCGTTGTCGACCACCAGGTTGACGCGGTAGCGCGCCAGCACCATGTGCTGCATTTCCAGCCGGTCTTCGTCGTCCTCGCCGCCACTGAACAGTTCCAGCTTGTCATGCACGTCCTGCTCCAGCGCGTCGAGCCAGGCGTTGAGCTTGGCGGCGTCCTTGATCTGCTTCTTCAGTCCGTCGCGGATCGCCTGCAGCTCGCGCTCGACCAGCGGCTTCACCACCTGCCGCCGCAGCGCCGCCAATGCCTCGTTCATCGCGCGCTCCAGCGGCTGGGTTTTCTCGATGTAGCGGGTGATCTCGGCGCGCAGCTCCTGCTCGGCCTGCTCCACTTCGGCGCGGCGCGCCTTCGGCAGCGCCAGCACCTCGTCCTCGGTGAGCGCCTGCCCCTTCTTGCCGACCAGCGTGAACATCATGCGCCCTTCCTCGCGGTGCAGCGAAAAATTGCGCGCCTCGGCAAACGCCACCAGCTCGGCATAGTGCCGCGCCACGTCCTGCTTCCACGCGGCCTCGATGCGATCGCTCTCGGCCTTGTAGTCCTGTCCTTCCAGCCGCAGCGGGATGTCGATTTGCAGGGTCTTCACCGCCTGCGCCAGCGACTGGCGCAGCAGCCGCCCCTCGCCGGCCGGCAGGCGCAACGCCAGCGGCCGTTCGGGCGCGTCGAAATTGTGCAGGTAGCAGAGGTCGGGCGGCGCCCGCCTGCTTGCCGCCACCTCGTGCATCGCCTGCTTGAGCAGCGAGGAACGGCCGCTGCCGACTTCGCCCAGCACAAACAGGTTGTAGTCGGGCTGGCTCATCCCCAGGCCGAAGCGCGCGGCCGCCTCCGCACGCGCCTGCCCGATCCACGGCAGCGGCTCCTCGATCAATTCCGAGGTGTCCGAAAATCCCAGCGACGCGGGGTCGAGGGTCAGGCGAAGGTCGGCAGGGGTCAGGGTGACAATCGGCATGGTGTGGGGACGGGTTTTCGTGGTGAGTGGATTATCCCGGATTCCTCAGCCGGACGTGTCCGAGTGTGCGGCTTTCGGGTTGGCCGGCCCCTGATTCATGGCGGCAGCAGGCCGGCCCACTGCGACTGGCTTTGCAGATAGCGTTCGCGCAGGCTTGCCGCGTTCTCGCGCAGCAGGTCGGCGGGCACGGCCAGCGCCTGCAGCAGGGCGGGCTCGATACGGTCGACCGCTACACTGCGCGGCACCGCGTCCGGTTCCCAGGTTTCGGCAAAGGCGGCCCGTTTGTCGGGGCGCGCGCCCTGCTGCGGCGGCATCAGGCTGACCCGCGGCAGGCCGTAGGCCAGCGCGACGATGCGGCCGTGCAGACTGCTGCCCAGCACGCCGCGGCCGGCGGCGATGAGGGCGCAGATGTCCCACAGATGCAGCGACGAAAACAGCCGCGCCGCGCCGGGCGGCAGCCGGCGCAGCAGTTTTCCAGCCAGCGCCGGGTCGTCGTGCCACGGCGCCGTGCCGGCGCAGAACAGCGCCACGCCCAAACCCGTCGCGGCAGCCACCTTCGACAGGCCCTGCGCCAGCGCATCCAGGCTGGCATCGTCGGCAAAATCCGCGCTGAACTGGCACGCCAGATAGCCCTGCGGAAAGGCGCCCAAAATGGCTTTCATCGCGCCCTGCCGCTGGTGCCGGCGAATCACCTCGCCGAAGCACTGTTCCACCATCACCGCCGGGTCGGGACACAGCGGCACGGCGATCCCCTCCGCGCGCAATGCAGCCTGCGTGACATGATCGCGCACGCTGAGCCAGTCCGCCTGCACGAGCGCCGCCTTCACCTCGCCCCGCTCAGCGGCCGACAGGACATCCCACTCCACGCCGCCGACGGCATTGAAGATCAGCTTGCCGCACGGCGCCAGCGCATCGCGCCCCACGACATAGGGCATGCTTCGCGAGGTGCCGAGCTGGCGGGCCGCCCACGCAGCGGCCGCCGCCGGGTCGTCGCCGTAACGCGAAATGGTCGCAGCCGCCGCGGCCGGATCGAGCAGCATGACGGCCGCTTGCCAGGCGGTGCACGTCAGCAGTTCGCCGCCGGCGTGGATCAGCCCGGCAGGCCGCGGCCCCCCACCCAGCGCGCTCACCCGGTGCCCGCCCAAAGCCCGCAGGTCGCGCGCCGCCAGTCCGGCGAAAGCGAACGCCCGTCCCGGCAGCAGCGCCCCCAGCAAATGCGGAAACAGCAGGTCGCCGAAGTTGTGGCGGTCAAAGGCGCCGAACAGAACCGGCGGGGCGTGTGCGTTCATTGTCTGCCAGGCGTAAACAGCGATCAGGTTCGCAATCGTCGTTCCGGCACAGGGCCACTGCTGCCCGGAAATTTTGGGGGGGTTGATAAAAGCGTTGCAGGACATGGCTGCGCAGGTTAAAACCCTGGACACCAACTCGGCAAGCGAGCCAGCAACTTATTCAGGATAAGCCGACTTCACGCAATCTGGGCGCCCCGCCGCGGGCAGCGGGAGGCCGGTTTCAGCAGTCAGCACACCCCTGGCACAGCCCCGCCAATGGATTATTTGGGATAATCCAGGGTAAAAAAAGCGGAAAGATATTGTGGGAGGCCCGCCCCCGGGCCGAATGCCAGCCTTGTACTGCTGCCCGCATTCGGCCCGGGGGCGGACCTCCCACAGGAGGGGTTGGGCCCAAAAGATATTTCAAGACAATAACGAATGACCGAAGAAAACAAACTGACCGTCCTGCAACTGGTGCCCGCACTCGAATCCGGCGGAGTGGAACGCGGCACGCTCGAAGTGGCGCAGGCGCTGGTCGAGCACGGCCACCGCGCGCTGGTGATGTCGGCCGGCGGACGGCAGGTGGCACCGCTCGTTGCATCGGGCGCCGAGCACTTCGCCTGGCCGATCGGAGAGAAATCGTTCAAAACCCTGCTGCTCGTCGGCAAGCTGCGCAAATTCCTGCAGGAACAGAAGGTCGACGTCTTCCATGCGCGTTCGCGCGTGCCGGCGTGGATCGCGTATCTAGCCTGGCGCGGGATGAATCCGGCGACGCGGCCGCGTTTCGTCACCACCGTGCACGGCATGTACGGCGTCAATCGCTACAGCCGCATCATGACGCAGGGCGAAGCGGTGATTGCAGTGTCCAACACCGTGCGCGACTACATCCTGCGCGAATATCCCGACACGCAGGCAGCGCGCATTCAGGTCATCCATCGCGGCGTCGATGGCCGGGAATATCCGCACGGCTGGAAACCCGACCCGGTCTGGCAGCAGGCGTTCTTCACGCAGTTTCCGCGCGCCGCGGGGAAGCACCTGGTCACCTTGCCCGGCCGCATCACCCGGCTCAAGGGGCATGAAGACTTCATCGAGCTGATCGCACGGCTGAAGCGGCGCGGCCTGCCGGTGCACGGCCTCATCGTCGGCGGCGCATCGGCGTCCAAGCAGCGCTACCTGCACAAACTGCGCTACCGCGTGCGCAGCATGGGGCTTGAAACCGACATCAGCTTCACCGGCCAGCGCGACGACCTGAAAAACATCCTGGCGATTTCGAATCTGGTGCTGTCGCTCTCCACCCAGCCCGAATCGTTCGGCCGCACCACGCTGGAGGCGCTGCGGCTCGGCGTACCGACGGCGGGCTACGACCGCGGCGGCGTCGGCGAGATCCTGCGCACGATTTATCCGGTGGGGCTGCTGCCGCTCGACTGCCTCGATGAAACCTGCCGGCGCATCGCCCAACTGGTGAAAGAACCGGAACCGGTTCCAGCCGGCGAGTTTTTTCCGCTGCAGGCCATGCTGGGCCAGACGCTGGCATTGTACGAGCAGCAGGTGCGCACCCCGCGCAGATAGTCCGGCAATAAATGAACCGAGATTGTTGCGCTTGGAATAGGGTGCACTCCGCGCACCGATTGACACCTGAAGGACACAGAGTGAACCCTACGCGCTACAAATCGCCAAATGGACAATCTTGGATGAATTATCATGAAGCCATGGTCAACCGCTTCACGACCTATGCGACTAAAATCCAGCCTGCTTGAAAACAGCGCATTCATCCAACAACACATGGCTGGCAATCCGACGTTCATTGACCTCGGCTTCCCACACAGACCCGATTGAAAGCATCAAAAGTGCGAGCCCCTCCGTTACCTGCATCCCTCATTTCATCAGTCAGCGCGACTAAAGCTTCAATCTCGGCATTTTTCTTACTGTTTGTCCTAGCCGTCAGCCTGCCCCCGAAGTGGGCAAGCTTGCACATAGCGGGGCTTGCCCTGGTCGCTGCCGTAGGTTTCGCGCGCCGCGCGGACTGGCACACCCCTGCGACACGAACCTATCTGCTGTGCACCCTGCTGTGGCTGGTTCCGGTTCTGCTGACCGCCAGCCTGCAACATGCGCTGGGCATTGCCACCGCGCCAGACTGGCATGAACTGCCTGTTCTCGTCCTACGCATGCTCGGCATTGGTCTAGGCATCATTATCCTTATCCAGCGCGGCTGGCTAACCCTGTATTCCGCAACATTCGCGTTGCTCTGCGCGTTATCGATACATGCCGGTGCTGGTTTGGTTGATTTGCTTACCGAGCCGAATGCAAGCCTGACAGCCTGGCGTCAGATACGCATCAGCGGACTGGTGTTCAACCCCAATCCTTTCGGCATGTTCATGGCCATTACGGCCATTCTTTCTGCCGGCCTTCTTCGCAACCAGTCTTCGCACCGCCCAGCGCTCTGGGCGTTGTTGATCGTGGCTCTGCTCTGCGTGTGGGTATCGGGATCACGCGGTGCGATTCTCCTCGTCGCCACAGGGCTTGTGGTTTTGTTCCCGCCCGCCAGCCGCACATACCGACTTCTTTATCTGGGCGGCGCTGCCCTGGCCGCTGCCGTATTCCTGTACTTTGGCTTGCAGGCCACCGATACGCACAGCGACAGCGAACGCATGATTGCGATGTCATTTTCGCTGGAGAAAATCCGCATGGCACCCTGGATTGGCTGGGGAATCGGTGCCTACGAGCATTTTCCAGATCGGGTCGGGCCAAACGCGCCCCATAATATGTGGCTTGATCTGGCCGTAAGCAGTGGGTTGGTGGCGTTGGCGGGTGGCCTGCTCTCGGCTGTGCTGCTGATTGTCCGGCTATACCGTCAACGCCAACCCGCAGCGCAGTTGGCCTTGGCTGTGTTCGTGGCCGCTTTGGTGGCGGGCACGCTGGAGTATTCCATCCTGGATTCCACGCATTTCAGAGGGGTCTGGGTTCTCGTTGTGGCATTGGCGTGTTGCACCCTGGATGAAAGTTGCGGCTCGCGCGAGACGGCCAGTCGGGCAGCATCTCCAGGAAAAATGGCTTGAACATGACCTTCGATCCGTGCTTATCCGGTTGTCACACCCAACGAACACGAAGCCCCACGCGCGAACAGAATTCGCCGGAAACTCGGCGACGCGACCGTCTGCCGGTGCCGGAAACCGAGGCTGCGCATCACTTCCGGCCTGAAAATCGGCATCTATTATTGCTGGGTGTGCTAACCGGATAAGCACGCTTCGATCCTCTCCACGCTTTCTGACAATGCATTCTGATAAAAACCGCCTTTGGCATTGCTTCGTCATCACCCTCGAACACTCCCAGGAGCGTCGGGGTCTCATTTCGGATCGACTGGGCGAACTTGAAATTCCTTTCGAGTTTTACCCCGGGGTGGACGGACGAAAAGTGGATCTCCTTTCCCATCAAAACTATTCAAAATGGAAACGGAGAATGTTTTTTGGACGAGACCTCAGCAATGGAGAGTTCGGCTGCATCCTCGCCCATAAATCAATTTATGAACATATCGTAAAGAACAATATGGGGACGGCGCTGATACTTGAAGACGATGCGATTCTTTGCGACGAACTGCCCGATGTGATTAGCGCACTCACGCGAAACCCGGAAATATGGGATCTCGTCAGGTTTCTAGGTCGCGAGAAAAACTATCGGGCTTCACGCAAAATTGCTCGACTGCCGGGCACGCAAAGTTACCTCGCCAGGCCTCACGGTACGCCTGGAGGCGCTTATGGATACGTCATCAGCAATCAGGCGGCCAGGCGATTGCTTTCCATGATGGGAAAAAACTGGTTTCCGATTGACACGCTGCACGGCGTTTCATGGCTCACCAAACTCAACACGGTTTCGGTTATCCCTTCGCCTGTCTTGCCAAACGATCAGGTGCCCTCCTGCATAGACGAGCAGGACTCAAATCTGCGGTGGGATAAATCCGTCCAGCTTTCCGGGTGGAGAAAACTGATCTATCCCTTAACGCGAGGTGGCTGGAAGACCTACAGCAATGTGTTGATAAAATACGTATGGTTCGGTACGTTGATATCAGACCGCAGGCTTTCCAGGCGGCTCGGCAAGACCTGAGTGTCTTGCCCGATGCAGGGTGGACTTGCTCCGCCCATCTTTTAGACCTTCCGGAAAGTCCACGTCCCGACTCATGCCACCCATAAACGTTATTTGCCTTAAATGGGGCACCCGCTACGGCCCCCATTACGTCAACATGCTTTATCGCGCTGTTGGTCGCAACCTGAGTCGACCGTTCCGCTTTTTCTGCTGCACGGACGACCCCAGCGGATTGGATGCAGGGGTTGAAATCATCCCTTTTCCGACCAACCCTGGCGTCAAGCGCGGCTGGCCGGACATTCTGGTCAAACTGGCGATTCTGCAAGATGGCTTTGGCGGCTTGCAGGGGCCCACGCTGTTTCTCGATCTTGACGTCGCCATCACGGGCCCGCTAGACTGTTTCTTCGACTACAAGCCGGGCGAGTTCTGCATCATTCACAACTGGGTGAATTGGCGGAAAGCGGTGCTGGGACGGCGTCCAGCAGTGGGGAATTCATCCGTTTTCCGTTTCGAGGCCGGCCAGTCGAATTACGCCTACGAAACCTTTCTGCGCGAAATGCACCGCGCTGAGGATCGCGCCCAATTCAACACCGAGCAGGCTTTTCTGACGTATGCGCTGGGCAACCCGCAGTGGTGGCCGGAAGAATGGATCAAGAGCTATAAGTGGAACTGCCGCCCGACCTTTCCGCTCAACCTGTTCCGCGTGCCGCAACTGCCCGAGGGCTGCCGGATTCTGGTGTTCCACGGTCGCCCCGACCCGGACGAAGCGATACAGGGGTATCGCGGGCGCAAGATCCATCACCGCACGCTCCCTGCGCCGTGGATCGCCAACTACTGGAAGCTGTAATGCCGCAGCCGCAATTCGACGCCTTCTGGGGCATGATCGACGGCGTGCTGGTGGTCAACCTCGACAGCCGCCTCGACCGCTGGCAGGACCTGCAAGCCAGGACTGCCGGTTTCATTCCCGCCGATAAATTGCATCGCCTCCCCGCCACGCTGGGCGCGGCGCTGCCGGGTTTCGGCGCGCCCCCCTGGTTTCGTGGCCGCAAGCGCGACAGAACCTGGGCTGGGCGCGCCGGTTGCACGCTGTCACACCGCGCAGCGATTGCCCACGCGAAGTCGCACAACTGGCGCACGGTGCTGATACTGGAAGACGACATCGAACTTGAACCGGCACTGGCCGAAGTGATGGCAGGGTTGTCCGCAGCCTTGCGAGGCAGCGACTGGGATGTGTGCTACCTGGGGTTTACCGACCCGGTTCCACCCTTCCGGACGCTCGCCAAGCTGCCTGACGGGCATAGCCTGTGCGCCGTATCCGGCTGCAGCACCACCCATGCCTATCTGCTCAGGGACAGCAGCTTCGAACTGTTGCTGGAAAAGCTGCCTACCGCAGACACCATCTGGCACTGGATCAGCCTCCATCGCGCCATCGACCGCTGGTACTACCGCAATCTGGCGCGCTATTTCAATGTGTGTGCGGTATCGCCTGCGCTGATCAATCAGCAGGGTGGTTTTTCCGACATCACCCAGCGCCTGCACGAAAAGGTGCACACCACCCGCGTGCCCGAGGCACGGCAGGATGCGTTGGCTTTCCGACTGCTGGGCGCGCTGCGCTGGCTGGGCTACCGGCTGGCTGAGCCGCGCGACTGGTTGCGCGGACGCATCAAGCAAGCGCGCGGATTCTGAATGTCCATGAGTGACCTGCAGACCCCAGCCGCGCGCTTGCGCATCAAGTTCCTCGGCAAGAACAAACCCGGCCACGACGGCGACGGCTGGCTGAAATGCTTTCCCGGCAGGCAACCGCGCTGGGGCAATTGCGACTTCATCTTCGACCGTGACTGCCGCGACTACGACTGGCTGGTGGTCTACGACGATCTGCCCTCGGTAGCCGGCGAGCGCCACCCGTTGTGGGTGGAAGAACTGGCCTGCCCGCCGGAAAACACCCTGCTGATCACCGTTGAGCCGTCTTCGATCAAAACGTATGGCAGAACCTACCTGCGCCAGTTCAACTGGCTGCTGACCACCCAGGAACCGTGGGCGACGGGTAAGTACCAAGGCCCGATTTTTCAGCAACCCGCCCTCATCTGGTTTTACGCCACCAGTTCACCGCGCGGCGACTACGACAGCTTGGTGAATCACGTGCCACTGGCCAAGACGGCAGATCTATCGACGGTCTGCTCGAGTAAACGGCAGGGTCATACCCTGCACCGCGAACGCTACGATTTCACCCAGGCGCTCAAGGTTAAATTACCGTTCATGGAAATCTACGGCCACGGCGTGCGCCCGCTGGTGGACAAGGCCGACGCCCTCGACCCCTATCGCTACCACCTGGCAATCGAGAATCATCTGGGGCCGCACCACTGGACGGAAAAGCTCGCCGACCCCTTCATCGGTGCCTGCATGCCGATTTACTATGGCTGCCCGAACGCTGAGGACTATTTTCCGCCAGAAAGCTTCATCCGCATCGATATCGCCGATGTCGAGGCCGCCGCCGAGATTATCCAGCGCGCCATCCGCGACAAACTGTGGGAAAAGAACCTGCCCGCGATTCTGGAAAGCCGCCGTCGGGTGCTGGAGGAGTACGGGCCGATTGCCACCGTAGTGAGGCTGGTCAACGAAAGGCACGCCGCCAACCGCGCCCTGCCCGCTTCACCCGTCCTTATCCAGAGCCGCCGCCGCCTGCACCGGAAATTGCTGCCGGGCCTGCGCTACGGCGCGGAAAAACTTTACGTGCGTGCCCGCCACCGCTGGGCGGGCGATTAAGCGCCCGCGCTCAAGCCAGCGCCTTGCGCAATCGGAACAAGTGTCCGCGCGGAAAGCTGCGGAAAGCCTTGTGCGAACGCAGCGTCAGCTGTCTTTCCGGCAAACCAGGTTGGTACAGGCGCTCGGCCCAGTGCGCAGCCCAAGCGAACGGGTTGTAGACGTTCAGCACGCGAGACCGGGCTTCCACCAGTGCGGCCTCGCGCCGGAGATCGGGCGACTGGTCCAGCAATTCGGCAATACGCGCAGCTGCCGTATCCTCATCGAGACCGTTGATAGACAGCAGCGCTTCCGCCGGCAGGTAATCGTCCACGTTCGGGCAACCGAGATAAACCGGGTAAGCCCAGCCCAGGTAAGCATCGGCGAGTTTTTCAGTCCAGTAGTTGGGCTGCACACAATTTTCCAGCACCAGATGAAAGCGGTAAGGCAGGATCGCGTCCATCTTGTCGTCGATAGGCTCGAAACCGCGCCCGAAATGCACCAGCCGGTCGCCCAGTCGCTGTTTCAGCCCTTCGAGCAGGGCCAGCCGCTGGCGCTGGCCTTCAGTCTTGCTGGCGTTCGAACACACCACGGCAATGCGGTTCTGCTTGTCCGGGCAGGCCAGCGCAGTCAAATAATCAAAACCGTAACGGTAGCTGTTGCTGCTGTGGTCCAGACCGACATGCCAGTTAAGCCCCAGTGCGCTGACATGCAGATGTGGGTGGCGAGACGCTGTGTGGCTATCGACCACATGGCCAAACTGCCGGTAGAAAACTTGTGGGTAAAGCTTTTTGGCCAACGGTTCGCCAGCAATAAACAGCGTGTTCTGCGGCGCGCAGACGAAGCGGTCGCGCGGCTGCGCATTGCCCATCACCACGGCAAAATCCGCGCGGCCGCCCTCTTCCGGGTTGAAGTCAAAGCGGCAGCGGCCCCAACTCAGACTGCTGCCAGGCGTGAGTAGCGCCATGCCACCCGGTGAGCAGTCCATGTTGGTGCGTACCCGGATTTCGCGCTGGCTCATATGGATTGACACCTGATTGGCGTTTTCACGCTGTTTTTGGCGCCGTCTGGTATTCAGGCACCCAGTTCCTCAACTGGCGTTTGACCATCGCTTCGTCGTAGGTGTCGGGACCCGCCAGCCAGTCCAGGCATTCGGCGTACCAGCCGGCATCCGCCGCACGCGCTTTCGCCACCCGCAGCTTGGGATGCGGCGTCGGCAACGTCGACTCGTTGTCGGCCAGCAATTCTTCGTAGAGCTTTTCGCCCGGGCGCAGGCCGGTGAATTCGATGCGAATGCGGTCCTCGTCCGCGCCCGACAGGCGGATCATGAGTTTGGCCATTTCGGCGATTTTGACCGGCTCGCCCATGTCGAGCACGAAAATCTCGCCGCCCTCGCCCACCAGGCCCGCCTGCAGCACCAGTTGCGCGGCTTCGGGAATCGACATGAAGTAGCGCGTGATCTCGGGGTGCGTCACCGTCACCGGCCCGCCTGCCTCGATCTGCTTCTGGAACTTGGGGATCACGCTGCCGGACGAACCGAGCACGTTGCCGAAACGCACCGACACGAAGCGCGTGCCAGTCGCCTGCTGCATCGCCTGGCAGGCCATCTCGGCCAGCCGCTTGGTCGCGCCCATGACATTAGTCGGGTTGACCGCCTTGTCGGTGGAGATCATCACGAACTTGCCCACCCCATGCGCCTGCGCGGCTGCCGCGACCACCTGGGTGCCCAGCACGTTGTTGCGCACCGCCTCCCAGGCATTGGCATTTTCCATCAGGGGAACGTGCTTGTAGGCGGCCGCATGAAACACCACGGTAGGGCGATGCTCGGCCATCACCTGATTCACCCAGACGGCGTCTTTCACATCACCGATCACCGGCGTGGTCTTCAAGCCGGGAAAACGATTCGATAACTCCTCATCCATCGCATACAGCGCCAGTTCGGACTGCTCGAACAGCACCAGTTTCGAGGGTTTAAAATACGCGATCTGGCGGCACAATTCAGAACCGATCGAACCCCCGGCACCCGTCACCATCACCACCTGGCTACTCAGCAAATGATGCAGACCGCTGCAATCGAGTTCAACCGGATCGCGCCCCAACAAATCTTCAAGCTCGATAGGACGCAAGTCGAGTACCGACACCCGGCCTGATACCAGGTCTTCCAGCGAAGGCACGGTCAGCACATTCAGTCCTGCGTCGGTACAAATCTGCGTGATGCGTTTACGCACCTCGTGTGCGGCCGACGGCAGCGCCAGCACCACATCATCGACGTCCATTCTTTGCGCATAATCTGCCACATGATCCAGCGTGCCCAACACCGGGATTCCCTGCACCAGTCGCCCCCGCTTATCGCTGCTGTCATCCAGCAAGCCCACCACGTGAAATCCGGATGGATTGCGCGCCAGTTCGCGCAGCAAAAAATCCGCCGCGGAACCCGCCCCGGCCACCAGCACCGGCTTGCGGTCCGGATGCATCACGCTAGACAACCGGTGCTCCTTCCAGGCGCGATACGCCAGGCGGCTGCCCCCCATCATGAGTATCAGCAGGAGCGGGTCAAGAATCAGCACCGAACGTGGCACCACCGCGCCAACACGAAACAGGATCAAAACCAGCGGAACCAGCAGCGCCGCCAGCGCGACAGCCTTCAGGATGCGCTTGATATCCGGCAAACTGGCAAAACGCCAGATACCGCGATACAGGCCAAAGTGCCAGAATGCCACCGCCTGCAACGGCACCACCCAAAGCAGCGTGGATAGCACGTCGGAAATCAGATCAGGCGGCATCTCCAGATTGAAGCGCAGCCAGTACGCCCCCAGCCAGGCAAGGATCGCAGCCAAAATGTCATGCAGAATAATGGCGACAGTACGGGAACTCAGACTCATTTTGAAAACCGGCACCAGCGCCAATCGATGGCGAGAAATAGCAGGAAATAGATTGCGGCCGACAGTATAAGCAACCATGCCGTGTATTGCAGATAAAGCAGCAGCGCAAAGGCCAGCGCGGCGGCTGCCAGCATCAGCGCATAGGCCGCCAGGGCTAGCTGGCGATGCGTCGCGCCGAGCAGCACCACCCGCTGATAATAGTGCGAACGGTGCGCCTGCCAGACCTTTTCTCCGCGCAGACCGCGCCGGATGAGCGTTACGCTGGCATCGACGATGAAAGGCGAGAACACCAACAGCGGAAACAGCCACGGCCACACATCCTGCATCGCCCCCACCATGCCCAATGTCGCCGCCATAAACCCCAATGGAATCGATCCCGCATCGCCCATGAACACCCGCGCCGGTGGAAAGTTGAAACGCAGGAAGGCCAGCGCCGCCGCCGCAATCGCCGCGCACAATGCGGCCAGCCCGGCCGCATCGCCCAGCCAAGCCGCCAGCGCCAGCGCGCCGAAGCCGATTGCGGCCATGCCGCCCGCCAGCCCGTCCGAGCCGTCCATGAAGTTATACAGATTGGTCATCCACACCACCGCCAGCGTGCCCGCCAGCAAGGCCCAGCCGCTCAGCCCCAGCGCCAGCAGGCACGCGACTGCCGCGACGAAATGCGCCAGAAAGCGCAGCGCCACCGGCAGGCCGCGCACATCGTCCAGCACCGACACGGCAGCAAGCGCGAATGCCGCCAACACCACCGGTAACGCCGCCTGCGACGCTACCGGAAACGGGCTGGTCCCGGCCAGCCAGATGCTGGCCACCCCGACCCCGGCCATGATGCCCAGCCCGCCAATGCGCGGCGTCGGCGTCACGTGCAGCGAGCGTTCGTTGGGGTGGTCCATCGGCAGGCTTATGCCGCGCCGCAGCAGCCAGGAAAGCAGAAGCCAACACACCAAAAATGCCGCAAGCGGCGCCATCCATTCAGCAGGCATCATTCAAAATGGCTATGTCACTGTTGGTCGTTGAAGTCGTGTCTTGCCCCCTGATGAAGCCGATGCCGTGGCGATTGCGACGGCACGAAAATCGCGGCGAGGGCGCCGCTCCCACAGCGCTGGCCAATACCAACAAATAACGATGAAAGAGCCTTGGTTTTTTGGCGGATATTAGTAATTCCAGGGTGACATGATTCCCCATTCCAATTCCTTCTAAGCGGGAAATTTTCGCGCAGTGTGGACAACATTCAACACGATGATCTTATCCGGCAAAATCCCTGCAAAAGCGATAAAGGGCAGTTTGTTGATCACGAGTTCGCGCGCACCCGGCACGCGGCCGCTCTTCCTGATGCGTTCTGGAAATAGCAAGGGGCTCTCGATCTGACCGACTATCCGGCGCTCCACGGCTTGCGCCGTCCCCGGCCCGGCTTCGTGGTAATAATGGGTGAGTATCGCCTCGATGTCGTCGAGCGCATCGCCGGTCCAGACGATGCGCATCGCTAAACGACCTTGCGCGCGAGTCCGGCTTTCAGACACTCCTTCAACTGCGCCATGGCGTCGGCGTGTTCATGAAGTCCGGTTTCACCCGCGTCCACGCGCGCCATCGTCCGCGAGACCTTGCCGAAGAGCCATTCGTCGTAACCCGCCTCCTTGTCCATGAAGAGATCGGGTATCAGCGTGTCGGCGGCGTCCTCGATAGAGATCATGATCCCGACCGGGCGATCGTTCCGGGTGACGACAACAGTCTCACGCCGGGCGGAATCGAGGAATTCGCCGAAATGGTTCTTGGCATCACATGCCGACATGATTTTCATGACCCTATCCTTCAAACACAGCCTGGATGGCTATTGTAGACATAATGGTTACAACAGAAAGGGACTTCTACAGTAAAGGCTTCATTCAGTTTGGCTCTTAATAAGCACCCCCTCTATGCGGCGGTTGAACCGCCCCGAATTACGCGCCGCCGCCACCTCCAAGGCTTCGGGGCGAGGGCGCCCCTCCCACAGGAGGATTGCTGTTGTAGGAGGGGCGCCCCGGCCCGAATTTCGCACCATCGCAATCACCACGGCCTCCCCCTTGAGGCTACAAGTGGCGTGGCGGTCAACTGCGGTTTTTAGGATCATATGCAACTCAACACTGGGGCCACTATGGTTGCTGCCATTCCATCCCACCGGGTGCCCGCCTGAACTTGTTGCCGGAATCCAGCGGATCAAAACCTTCCCGCGCAAGGGCCAAACAAAATTCAGCTGCTCGAATTCAGCACCCATCCTTCGGGCGTCGCAACAAGGCCGCAACCGTCGCGTCCAGGCTCTGCCGCATCGTATACGGCGGTGTCCAGCCCAGGCGCGATCGGATGAGCGAACTGTCCACATAAAGCGACCCTGTCAGCCGCGCCACTGCCGCACGCTTGCCCAGCAGCGCACCAGCCAGTTCCAGCACGCCCACCGGCACTGCCAGCAACCGCGCCGGCCGGCCCATGGCATGCGCCAGTGCACGGACCAGTTCCGGCGTCGAAACCGGCTCGCCATCGTCGAGCAGAAAGGTCTGCCCTGCGGCATTCGTGTGCTCGACGCACAGCCGGATCGCATCGACGAAATTGCCCAGATACAGCAGGCTACGGCGGTTGCGAATCGCACCCAGCGGCAGCGACCAGCCGCGCGCGACAGTTCTCATCAGCCGCAGGAAATTCGCCTTCACCCCCGGCCCATACACCAGCGGCGGCCGCAGGATGACGACTTCCAGCCCGGTATCCGCAGCGATCCGGTGCAGACCCTGCTCGGCTTCCCATTTGGAAATGGCATAGGGGTCAGCGGGCGCTGGCGTATCGGTTTCACGATAGGCGGCATCGCGCCCCTCGCCGTTGACCTTGATGGTGCTGATGAAAACGAAGCGCTTTACCCCGGCTTGGGCCGCCTGCCGGGCAAGATTGAGCGTGGCATCAAGATTGGTTACCCGGTACAGCGCCAGCGGATCCTGCGCCGTGTCGTCCATCACATGCACACGCGCGGCGAGATGCACCACCACGTCGCAGCCGGCGAGCGCCGCACGCCAGTCCGTCGATGCATCCAGATTGCCGACCACCACCTCGTGCGGCAAGCCTGATTGGCCACGCACAGCGGGCACCGCCTCGTGCCCGGATGCTGCCAGCCTGGCACGCAGGGCTGTGCCGACAAATCCGGTGGCGCCGGTTACCAACAGTTTCATACACCCACCTCGCGATAAACCGTCATGCTTATCCCGGCTCTTCACGGTTTTCCTACGGAAGACAAGCGTGTTAACGACGTCGGTGGCGACGCGCGGTTGTAGAGGAATGATGGCTTGTCCTTGGTGTTCAGCTGGAATATCTTGAGCTTGAAATATTCCATGTCGCGGAAGCCTCTGGCGCGGCGTCGCAGCAGGGCGATGGACACATTGCCGGCTTCCAGCCGCGAGGTTGTGATCGGATGATCGGCATACGCGCAGATGCCGGTGCGATGTGCCTTCAGGGTCTTCACGAATTTATCCA
>Ga0208244_100876_pt1 | contig 21694 bp, 23 predicted proteins | sample SubbioCR12Aug_5A_FD_184828 | JGI IMG/M metagenome (GOLD analysis project Ga0208244, IMG submission 184828) | Serpentinite rock and fluid subsurface biosphere microbial communities from McLaughlin Reserve, California, USA - CR12Aug_5A (SPAdes) | ecosystem: Environmental > Terrestrial > Deep... | reverse complement strand
TCAGGTGAAAGAAGCCTGCTTTCGATAAAATAATGGGAGTAAAGTTCAGAAAAACAGGACAAAAGGAATGTTTAATATTAAAGGCTCTATAAATTCAGTGGTGATAGGTAATTGTGACACAGTCTGGAAGGCGGGAATCCACCCTTCGACAAGTTCAGGGTAACAGGTATACTACGGTGAACAGTGAGCTTGTCAATCTGTCGAACCATGTTATCCTTCAGTCATCCGTCCTGCGTATTGACGTACGGGGTATGACAGACCTTTAATGTTTACAAAAAAAAATTTTATATAAAAAAGGATTGCATTCATTGCCTTTCAGATGGCAGACAAAAGAGAAGGCTGTTGAAATAGTCGTCAGGTCAGTCGGTCTGACTTCTGTGCTTATACTTCTTTTGATAGGTTTTTTCCTGTTCAGGGAAGCCTTCTTTATCTTCTACAAGGAAGGCGTTTCAACTGTGATTTTCGGCAGTCAATGGTACCCCACATCTGACCCACCAAGCTTCGGTATGTTCCCGCTGATTATGGGCACTGTCGCAGTAACGTTTCTCACTGCCATAATGGCTATTCCCCTCGGGCTTGCTACCGCCGTTTATATTGCGGAGGTCGCCAATCACAGGGTAAAGGAATTTTTGAAGCCGCTTATTGAAATGCTGGCTAGTTTTCCCTCTGTTGTGCTGGGTTTTTTCGGCATGGTAGTGATTGCTCCCATTCTCTCAAACCGTCTGTCGCCTTTGCTTTCGGAAAAGCTTCCCGAGTTGCTTCAAAGTACGAATATCCCTTTCATCTCGACAACCATAGCTGATTTCTGTTATGACAAACTATTCATCGCATCGGGATTGAACATTACCACTGCAGCCCTTATGCTCACCATAAGGGCCATCCCGGTCATTGCGAGTATTGCAGAGGATGCCCTTACAGCAGTGCCCCGCACTTACAGAGAGGCATCCTACTCCCTTGGTGCAGATAAGTGGGATACAATATGGAAAGTGGTCATTCCCTCATCTGTTTCAGGATTAAGTGTTGCGGTAATTCTCGGGATCGGCACAATCATCGGTGAGACCATGATAGTACTCATGGTAGCCGGAGGCGCTGCAGTCGTACCGCACTGGATGTTCGACCCTGCCAGGCCTATGCCCGCAGCAATAGCTGCGGAAATGGCAGAGGCACCCTACAGGAGCTTGCATTACCACGCCCTTTTTGGCGTCGGTGCAATTCTGTTCTTCATAACTTTTATTCTGAGCCTCATTTCCGATTTCGTTTCGAAGAAATATCGGGCGGTGAGAATTGGAGAAAAGGTATGACAAGGATATCAGGTACAACCCCGAAACCTTTTGCGCTGGTGACCAAAAAGAGACTTGATCTGAAACAGGGGTTTTTCCTTTCTCTCATAAGGGCGCTGGGGTTCGCAGGGGCCATAACGCTTTTCATCATACTTTTTTTTGTCGCATACAACGGCATCAATGTAATCAGTTGGGAGTTCATTTCAAAGCCTCCTATCGAGGCTATGACAAAGGGAGGGATTTTCCCGGTAATCATTGGAACTATCCTCCTGACAGCTCTCTGCATGATTGTGGTAATACCCATCGGGGTTACTACTGCTGTTTTTCTTGCCGAATATTCTAAGCCCGGCTTACTCCTGAATACTGTCATGATGTCAATCTATACACTTGCCGGTGTGCCGTCGGTTGTTTTCGGACTCTTCGGGCTCGGAGTATTCGTCGTCATGTTTAATTTCGGGATGAGTCTGCTGGCAGGTTCGCTGACACTCGCAATCATGGTGCTTCCTTATATTATCTCGACTTCGGAAGAGGCTCTGAAAGCCGTTCCGTACAGTTTCAGAGAGGCATCCCTTGCATGCGGCGCCACAAAATGGCAGACCATCAAAAAAGTTGTCCTTCCGACAGCTATGCCTGGTATCCTGACAGGCGCAATTCTGGGCACTGCAAAGGTTTCAGGCGAGACCGCTCCGATCATGTTTACAGCCGCCGCTTTTTTTACGCCCGGCATTCCGAGATCAATCTTCGAACCTGTAATGGCCCTCCCATATCATATTTATGTGCTGGCAACCGCCGGCACTCATATTGAAGCAACGAGAGGCATACAATACGGTACAGCCCTGACATTGATCGTTCTGGTGCTCGGCATGAATCTTCTGGGAATAATTCTGCGCCTGCGTCAGAGAAAGAAGAAGGCATGGTAGAAAACAAGAACATATTCGAGATAAGAGATTTCAGCATCTATTACGGGGAATTCCTGGCTGTCAAAAATATAAAGCTCGATATCCGGGCAAGCAGGATTACTGCTATTATCGGACCCTCCGGATGCGGGAAATCAACTCTGCTGAGGTCTCTTAACAGGATGAACGACCTTATTATTTCTTCACGTGTAGAGGGTACTGCGCTTTTTCAGGGCGTTGATATTTACCATAAGGACGCGGATGTCATCGAGCTGAGACGGAGGGTCGGCATGGTATTCCAGAAGCCGAATCCCTTTCCGAGTTCAGTGTATGAAAATGTGGCGTATGGACCGAAGATCAGGGGCATTAAAAAGAAAAACCAGCTTGATGAGATTATCGAAAACGCCCTTGTGAGGGCTGATTTGTGGAAGGAGGTAAAGGACAAGCTGAATGAATCCGGGCTTAGTCTTTCCGGAGGTCAGATGCAGCGGCTCTGCATTGCAAGGTCTCTCGCCCAGGAGCCGGAGGTCCTGTTATTCGATGAGCCGACCTCGGCGCTGGATCCGATATCTACGGCCAATATCGAAAATCTTCTGCAGGAACTTCAAAAAACTGTTACGATTATAATCGTAACACATAACATGCAGCAGGCTGCACGGATATCAAACTTCACAGCATTTATGTATCTGGGAGAACTCATTGAGTTCGCGGATACTGATACCATATTTGTTAATCCGCATAATAAGCTGACAGAAGAATATATTACAGGGAGATTCGGTTAATGCCTATTTTTGACGATGAATTAAAAAATCTGAGGGAAATAGTATTAAAAATGGGCTGCATGGTCGAGAACGCTATCCGCGATTCCGTAAAGGCCCTTGTCGAACGGGACAGTGCACTTGCAAAGGAAGTCATCAGACGTGATCATCTGATCAATGCGATTGATGTGAAAATTGACGAGGAATGTGTACGACTGATCGCACTGAGGCAGCCAAAAGCAAGGGACCTCAGACTGATAACAACCACCATGAAGATTACTACGGACCTCGAGAGGATGGGAGACATGGCTGTAAATATAGCGGAAAGGGCAATCGAATTGAATGAAGAACCGCAGTTAAAACCCTTCGTCAACATCCCTAAAATGGCTGAGGCTGCACAGTCCATGGTAAGGGATAGTCTCGACGCCTTTGTTACAGGATGTTCACGCCTGCCCTATGAAGTGATTAAAAGGGATGACGAGGTCGATCAGCTGACGGTGAGAAATTTTGAGGAACTGCTTTCCCTCATGATACAGGACCCGAAGATCATCCCCCTGGCCATTAAGAGAACTTACATAGCCAAATATCTTGAACGGATCGCCGACCACGCAACCAACATCGCCGAGATGATCATTTATATGTGCAGGGGAAAAATGATCAGGCACACTGAGATTTCAGAAGATCTGCCTTAAGCCGAAGACTGTATTCAACGGTTACACACAGGCATGTAACTGGGAGGAATATTTTGCCGCAAGCGGAACAATATTCTTCCCGGAAATAGGCTCAAAATCCTTCTTTTGAACTACCTGAAGGCCCTTAGTGGAAGTATAATTTTGCCGGAAGTAAAAAGTGGAAATAAGCTTGCCGAAAGTAACAATTGCTTCTCCGGCTTATATCAACTTCTCACAGTAATGCGTATTTTTGCCCCGTCAGTGCGTTCTGTTTTTTTCTTTTCGTAATGAATGTGCGATAGCAAATGATAGTGCCAGGTGTTTTCCTACAGACAAATAGTACAGGGATTGCCAAATGGCTGAGAAATATAATAAGAAATGTCTAACTCATAAAATCACTGGCGGCAATGGAGCGTCGCGGCATTGACAGCCCCGTTTATGCAGTTCTCAGGTGCACTTGAAATCAATTCACTATCTCAAAATCTAAAATGCGGTATTCGATTTTTGTGCTCGGACTTTCCGCACCGGCCCTCGTATTTGTTGTCAAAGCTTGGACACTTTTATCTACACTACTATTTACTCGTTTAGCCAGACCTGCTGGTATAAGACCATCATGGCGGACAACATCGACATCGATAGGGTTCCCTTGAGCATCATAGAAGATTACGAGACAAAAAACTTTCTTTACGTTTTCTCGAAGCCGGTTCCTCAGAGAAAATGAGTAGTCTCCACTTGACCCATACCGGTATTGCCAGACCAACTGACCACCCTCTATACCTTCGGAACTCCGACCACCTAAATCTGATATGATTGATCGCTGTGCCTTAATCGGTTTAGCTTGTTCCAAGGGCTTTGCAGTACCTGCCTTCCCAATTAGCGTCTTCAAGTAGTTCGACGGTATTGCAAAATTTAGATTTTGCCCACCGCTAAACGTCGCTACCGAAACGCCGATCACCTCACCCTTGCCATTCAACACTGGGCCGCCACTACTACCGGGGGAAATGGGTGCGGTAATCTGCAGAAGCTTGTCGGTTCCAACTTCACGAATGCTGCTTATGATGCCCTGTGAGAACGTTCCTTCCAATCCCTGCGGATTTCCAACAGCATAGATGGTTTCCCCAACCTGCACGGCGTCACTGCTGCCAAGGGCGAGCGTCAATGCACGAGCACCAGAAATCTTGAGAACCACAAGATCGCGTTCGGGGTCAATGGCGGTGATGCCTTCAATGTCGTACTTCGTTTTCTGACCGACCAGCTTCGCGTATCCTCTGGATGCACCTTCGACGACGTGAAGATTGCTGGCTATCTCTCCTCCACGGACGAAAAAGCCGCTGCCGAGCGAGAGGGGTTGACCGTTAGTGTCTTCCATCACCAATAGCACTGTTGATCCAAACGCTTTTTGTGCAATCTCCTGAGCCGTCTGGGCGGAAACTACAGAGTGGAGAGCCGTAAGAAATAGAAAGCTGACGACGAGTGCAAAGAGCTTGTGAATTTCGTGCATCGATTTAATGTTCATTATTGGAGCTTTAGAATTGTTTGCCATTATTACTCCTCCTTGAGGGCGCGAAGCATAAGCTCAGCCCACTTCAAACAATCGAATACCAAAGGCTTCAGGATGGGCTTAGTCCCATGAACATCGCCCATGTTGGATCGTAATGTCTGCATTACATACGCCCCCTGATTCATAGCACCCTCGAAATTTTTGCGGAAAGGCTTGATTTCCTGTTGATTCCACCCAAGTTCACGCAGTTCTTGCTCCATTCTTGGAATGACACCTCTTGCCTCTAAGGAACGTTTGCATCTTTCTTGAAACGAAGCCTTCGTCGGGTCCCCGAGACCAGCTGTGGAATAAATCTCAGATGTTGCCGCATCCAGTGCGCCACACGCTGAGGAGATGGCACCGCTCAAATCTCCGTCGCGTAAGCGTTGCCCTGCCTTCACAATATCGTGCTGAGATTCAGATGGAATCTCCGGGAGAGTAGAAGCGTCGAAAATTCTTATCGGTATAACAGCATTTCCGCTGAGAGCCCATCCCAGACGTGAAAGATTGTCTTCGAGTGATTCTCGTGAATCAGGTCTTCGTTTCAGTACTTCTTCGGCAACAACAGCGATGAAACGTTTGAAGGAATCTTCGTCAAGGTTACGCAGCCCGTGGTCAATCGCAGTCATCAGTTGCCCTTTTGACGCGCCGCCTCCTGCTTTCTGCTCAAGGTGTGATATAGATGATAGGTCAAAGCCAGCAAGTCCAACAATTTCCTTTATGTGGTAAAAAGTAAAAATTTTTTGCAGAGTTGCTCGAAGAGCATTCCAGGCTTGATCTATATGTCCCATTTTACCCGTTCGATTATATCGCCTAAAATTTATTTCTAAACTTATTCAGCATTTTGATAAAAGACTATTACTTCTTATCGCGATTGTCAATGAATTTTACTCTCAGATGCGGATGATAGGAAGGTACAAATAAGTGCGACGAATCGTGACCCATTGCAGTTATTTTTGGCATTTAACGTATGAGCAATAGGCGTTTCAGGTGCACAAAGCTCAGAATCCCTTCTCACAGGTACTCAACGCAATGAAGCATAAGGACGATTCTACTTAGTATCCCTGGCAATGCTTATATGAAGCACATGTGTCAATGATCTATCGAACTGTTAGAGAATGGGGGAGTGCAATTCAAAAGTGTGTAAATGGATGAGCGGCATCAATTGTATCTATCGACTAAGCACCTTTTTATGGGTGAACCCACATATCTCAAACTCATATGCTTATATTAAGTTAAGCTGCCGTCCACGCTTCGCTTAAGAGTTCCGCCTGCTCTAATACTGTTTGGGTTGCTTTCTCCTGCTTGTCGGGCGGATAGCCATACTTTCGGAGGATACGCTTCACTATTACCCGAAGTTGCGCCTTGACATTTTCGCGAACCGTCCAATCGATAGGGAATGTAAAGGAATGGGGTCAGGTCTTGTTTATTGCAATGTATCACATGCCCCATATTTTCTTCCCGACACACTTCCCAGCGATTCTCAATTTGCTCCCCTTCTTAGTTTGATGCTTACCTTCGACCTACATATTTGTACCAGTAATGCTTAATAATTTCAAGCAATTGGGAACGTTGAGTAGCGGGGTGTACTTTTATGAGAGGCACCAGAAGTTTGCCGGGAGTAAGAGCTTTTGAGAAGTGAGGAATATCTGCTTATGCTTTTGAAAGGTTTTTAAATTTTTTTACTCCCGGGGTAATAAAAGCTTGCCGGAGAGCTTTTGCTACACCTGTGCCTGTGTAAATATATGGAAATCCAGTTTTTGGATTAAGTTCAGCAGACTGTTCTCTTAGAAGACACCGAAATATTTCAGGCCGTCTTTTATGAAGAGAACCGCGATCAGCAGCAATATTACCCCAAGCGATTTGACAGTGTATATGTATGCGCTGCTTTTCAGAAAAATTTTTGATCTATCGGCAAGCAGTGCAACAAGTACCTTCGAGCCCACAAGAAAAAGATAGAAGCCTGATACAAAAAGAAAAGCCGAAAGAAGATTTATACTGTAGGCCTTAAGCACAGTCGGAGCGCCCACGGCGATCCAGAAAAGATACGGGTGGGGATTAAGGAAATTAGCGATTACACCCCTCCTGAGTGACCTTGCCCCGGAGTCTGACGCATCCGCTTTAATCCCTTTTGTCCTGATACTCTCATATGCCAGGTAACCGATAAACAAGGCGCCCGCAATTGATATCGTTCCCAATATAAGCTGGAATCCCGCTACCTTTGTCAGAATAAAAATAGACGATATTACGATGGGGATGTCGGTCAGGACCGGCGCAACTGCAATAGCTATCCCAGCCCTTTTATTGTGTCTCAGGGTTTCGGAGATGACCAGAGTCAGTAAAGGGCCGGGAGAGATGCCTGCAACCAGTCCGAATATTACACCCGATATCAGGAATTGAATTGATTCCATCATGACTGACTGTTCATCAATAACCGGATAAGACCTCGCCGTAAACTTCTCTTACTCTCTTAAAAACACCCTGCCAGTTCATCGATTCTATGGTGCAGGTAATTTCCCCCTCCCAGTCAGGTTCATCCTGACCACAACGGTGAAGCTGTCTGCCAACCGCGGCAGCAAGGTCTTCAGTAAACCGGGGCAGACCCGATGGGTCCGGTACATCAGGACCTATCAGCTCCGGCAAAGACACGAGTTCAACAATTCCTGCCTTCACAAGCTTTTCCGGCAACCAGTTATGTATTCCGGGCAGTTCGGTAACGACCACCCTGCAACAGCATGCGACCGCCTCGAGGACAACAAGGGGAAGGCCCTCGTAGAAAGAAGGCAATACAAAGATATCCGCACCTTTTAAAACCGAGGAGAGTTCTTCCTGCGATACCGCACCCAGAAATCTGACCCTGTCTTTTAAACCACCTGCCTGCTCACGTATCTGTTTTGCCTCATCCCCTCCTCCGGATCCTACTACAATAAAACAGACTTTTTTCCCTGCCGGAGGCTCGACCCTTGCGGCTGCTTCTATGAGCCATGGCAATCCTTTTGCACGACTTAATTTTCCGGCATATACAACAGTCAGCTCTTTCTTCTGCTTCCGGATGCAACTGCATGATCCCGCAGGACAGAAAATATCGTCCCGGTAACCGGCTCCCACACATTTAATGCGGGATTGCTCTATATCATAGAGCCGGCTTATCCTGCCGATGTGGTTTTCATGGAGCGCCATTACCCTGTCCACCGCAGCGCATGCAGGAATTACGAAGCCGGCGAGTTCCGGTACAAGTTCGAGTTGCCGGATTTCGGTTCCGTGGCACGTCGTCACCAGAGGGACAGAAGGGAAAAGGACTTTCGCAAGGGCTGTTACCAGCCATAGGTGATGCGAATGGATGATATCAGGCTTAAACAATTTCACCTCTTCGCTGACCGCTTCGGCGAAGGCATCAAGATATGCATCCAGCATGCCCTGCGTAAAGTCTGAAAAACGCGTGCTCTCATAAGGCATGACATCGCTCATGCCGGCCACGGGAAAAGGAAGCGCAGCCGTTCCGAACCTTACCGGCCTTATTGAAGAAGATTTTAGAGGAGATATCAGAGGAACAGGAGAATCATGAGGGATACCCGCTATTATCCTTTGCGCAAGATTCGCTTTTGCTGCCTGCATCACCAGCGCCTGAAGATAAACACCGCTGCCTGTCTTGCCAGGCTGTTGTGAAAGGAGATGCAGAACTTTTAAGTTAGAACGCTTGTTTTTTCTAAAGCCTTCCCTTGCCGGGTTTCTGAAGGTCATGAGCTGCCAGGCATTTGAATTCCTGACAGGCCAGATTTCTGTAATCGAAAGGGCCTTTTTCATTTTTATATTTTACATTATGCACATGTAATTTCCCGACCATATATAATCCATATCCCCTGATATGTTAAACATGCAAGGCACCAAAGGGTTATCATGTCTACGTTTTTAGATAAGCAACATATCACCCAGTAGGTGCATTATGAGTATATTAAAATCGGTCATTCCCGCGCACAGGCGGGAATCCAATTTATACAAAGAATGGATGCCCGACTAATGACTTCGGGCATGACATGTATATTTAGTTTGCTCTGATAACAAAAAATCTTTCTACTACAGCCTTATCAGGGAATCAAGGATATATATCCTGGAGTATTGTAAAATAGTCGTTAAGGTTATGATCATATCGGATATACCAGAATTTGGACGCCTAGAACTCGGACATTTTGTGACCGACTTTTCAGGAACGCTTTCGGAAGACGGCAGACTTCTGCCCGGCGTAAAAACGAGGCTTAACAGACTATCGCGCAAGCTTGAAATACATGTTCTAACATCCGACACCTTCGGAAAGGCCAGGCAGGAACTCTATGGAGTAAAATGCACTTTGCATATACTCAGTGGTAAAGGGCATGCGGTTCAGAAAGAAGAGTACGTGCTTTCTCTTGATGCAGACACCGTCGTAGCCCTCGGCAATGGAAATAATGATGTACAGATGCTCAGGGCTGCGAGACTGGGGATATGTGTATGTCTGAAGGAAGGTTCCTCTGCAGGAGCAATCTCCGCATCGAAAATTTTTGTAACATCACCTATAGATGCAATCGATCTTCTGCTCTTTCCAAAAAGACTTATTGCCACTCTGAGGATATAAGATGAAATCAGACCGGCCTAAACTTTTCTAAGGCCGGATTGTTTGCGGTCTGTTTATAGGCTAAAATAGTTTCAGGAGCATTATATATCGTGAAAAAGAAACGACTGCCGAAAAAGGTCAGGCCGGACCGGGATGAATCAAAATCGGACCAGTGTAAAATTGAAGCGCGGAAGACCAGGAGTCTGCGCGAAGGGATACACGGCATTGTCGACCATCTTGTCCGGTCATGCAACACAGAGGAATGTTTTGACCACGTAGACCTGGAACCTCTTCCCTCAAAAGAGGCTATTATAGAGATTGTGGATTCGGCCTGCAGGATTCTCTATCCGGGTTATTTCACACGCTTACGGATCGACAAAGTCAACCTTTCTTATTACTTGGGACAGGAAGCTACTCTTTTTTTTGAGGCTTTGTCCGAACAGATAACTCTCGCAATACGGCATGAATGCCGCAGGCATAATATGGCATGTATGAATTGCGAGGAACGGGGACAGCAGATTGCTCTGGATTTTATGAATGAACTTCCCCGTTTGAGAACAATTCTTGCCAGGGACATACGTGCAGCCCACGAAGGAGACCCTGCTGCAAAAAATTATGATGAAATAATCTTCAGCTATCCGGGTCTTTTTGCCATAACAGTATACAGGGTAGCACATGAGCTCCACAGACAAAAGGTCTCGCTTATCCCCCGGATCATGACTGAGTATGCTCACAGTAAAACCGGCATCGATATCCATCCAGGAGCAGACATTGGCGAGAGTTTTTTCATCGACCATGGCACAGGGGTAGTAATAGGGGAGACTACAAAAATCGGAGACCGGGTAAGGCTCTATCAGGGGGTTACGCTTGGTGCATTGTCTCTCCCAAAAGATGCAGTAGAAAAACTGAGGAACAAGAGGCGTCACCCTACTATCGAGGACGATGTAATAATCTATGCCGGCGTGACCATACTGGGCGGGGAGACAGTAATCGGCGCCCGGTCCGTAATAGGGGGGAACGTATGGCTTACAAGTTCGGTGCCGCCGGATACGAAGGTATTCCTGAAAAAACCGGGACTTGTATTCAAATGATATGAACGTTACATGCGTATACCATGATATTACCGAAACAACAGGCGCCACCCCGATGGTCAGACTGGAACGGATTGCAAAAGGCCTCCATGCGACCGTTATTGCAAAACTCGAAATGAGAAACCCGCTTGGAAGCGTAAAGGACCGCATCGGGCTCGCAATGATAAATGCCGCGGAATCCCAGGGCTTTATCAGGAGCGATACCCGCATCGTCGAACCTACCAGCGGAAATACAGGCATTGCCCTTGCTTTTGTCTGTGCGGCAAGGAAATATCGCCTCACCCTGACAATGCCTGAAACTATGAGCACTGAAAGAAGAAAACTACTTAAACACCTTGGTGCGGAATTGGTCCTTACGCCGGGCAGTGAAGGGATAAGAGGCGCTATCGATAAAGCCAAAGAGATACTTTCAGCAACGCCAAACGCTTATATGCCGGATCAATTCGGGAATCCTGCAAACCCTGAAATTCACCGCTCGACTACTGCAGAGGAGATATGGAAAGATACCGGCGGAGAGATAGATATCCTCGTTTCGGGAGTTGGCACAGGCGGAACAATAACCGGCATTTCAGAAGTCATAAAATCGCGCAAACCCTCTTTCAGGGCCGTTGCGGTAGAGCCTGCGGACTCTCCGGTCCTTTCGGGAGGGAAGCCGGGCCCTCACAAGATACAGGGCATAGGAGCGGGCTTTGTCCCTCAGGTCCTGAACACCAAAATCCTTGATGAAATCATCACTGTTACAAATGAACAGGCATTTTCAACAGCGCGGGCCGTTGCGAAAACCGAAGGTATTCTCTGCGGTATATCTTCAGGAGCGGCATTATGGGCTGCTCTTGAACTGGCAAAGAAATCTGATAATAAAGGGAAGCAGATAGTCGTGATTCTGCCCAGCACCGGGGAACGCTATATAAGTACTGAATTATTCAAAGAGTAGCGGGATTGCATCTTTCGTAAAGAAATGCTCTACTGTTTTTTTCTGTGAGACTGTCTTTTCTTATGACCTTTAAAACTGTCTTCTGTTGCGCGCACGCGGTCTTTGCCGATAGTAACCCATCCGTCAGATCTGAGAAACTTTTTGATTTTGCCCGAGCGGATAAGATCATCAAGCTGATAGCTCTCTATCAGACCGTGCTTGTCGTTTTTATAAATCACCGAAATCATCACAATGATCTATGCCGCTAACCCTATAAATAAGTAATTTTTTTTCGTACCTATCCAGTAAATCAAAATGAATTTCATTTGTCAATTCCTTTTAAAAACTCTCTGCGGGCTCTGTGGTTTGTCTTTTTGCGGTGTCAGGAGGGAGACACTAAAAGATCAGGTGTTTTTTGACGACCAGATACTGTTCGTGTATGCCGGACGGCATGAAGCCAATGTAATCAAGAAGAGCCTGAACCGCCGGGTCCTGGGGACTGTCGACAATTATGTCAAACCCCTTCCGGCCGGCTTCCGCTTTCATAGATTCAAAGATAGACAGCAAGCCGGTAACTGCACCGGCGAGGGCGATCACCCAGAATTCTTTATTTTTATAAGGTTCGGCGTCGAGTACAGCAACCGCCTGAGGCAATGTATTAGTCCTCAAGAGACCGGAGGAGTGGGATGCGGACAAAAAATCTTCGGTCATCGAAAAATAGATGCGCTTGAAAAAAGCGGCCGCCCTGCGGCTTGCCGGTACTCCTTTCATACACATAAGCCTATTGATTTCACTAATTTCAGTTGAAGACCTGTTTGAAATTTTACCTTCAGAATCACTGATGCATCCTGAAACAACGGTCTTAAGCCTTCGCCGATTCACCGGGAAAATAATTTCCCATTTAAGTCCGGCAACTGTCGCCAATGACGCCCTGTTGAACCGGCTTATCACACCAAATACAGTTTTTGCGCCTTTTCCGCGAAGTTCTTCTTCCAGGGACATTATAAGTTGCGTTGCAATTCCCCGGCGCCGGAGGTCTGAACTGACACGAATACCCTGAGCCCATGCATCCTCTCCGGCAGATATTCTGCCGTGAATACAACCTGCAATGCGTCCACCGACAAGGGCAACAATCTGCAAGTTTTCCTTCCCCTTCATCCAGACCGGCCAAGTCTCCTGAAGATAATCGCCGCTGTCCATTTCGTGCAACATTGCCATTAACTCTTCCGTGTCTTCATGCCGCGCCGGCCTAATAACCGCTTTATCCACGATTCTTTTCTTTTTTTGCATGCCTCAGGGTCAGTATTTTTCCGCTGCATGTAAGATCAGGAAATTCCTGCCGCACAACTACGGCAGATGATCTTGTCAGGATATCAGTCATTGGAGCTCGTTTTATATAGGCTTCACGAAAATAATCATGGACTGCCGCTCTCACTTCTTCTTCATGAACACTGATACGGGGATTAACAGACACGATTAGCCGCGTCAGTCCGGCGGTATCTTCCTCCTCAGCCAGCTGATAATCCGCCGGCGTACCTCCACAGCGGGCTGGCAGAGTCTCCTCAACAAGATTAAAAATGTCGCCGGTCATGAAAGTCATGCCTTCGAGTGTCAATTTTTCGTAGCTTCTGACCGTACTAATATGCGTGGTCAGACCATATTCTTCCCAGAGACAGCCGCACCGCCTTTCTCCTATAACAGCTTCGTCGCCTGTTTCCACATTCAGGAGAAACTTATAGGAATCAGGGTGTACGGAAGTAATAAGAAGGGCGTTGGAGCTTCCTGAACTATGCGTTCCCTGAAGTTGCTTTATGCAGGCTACCCGGTCCTTGAGAATATGCATGTCATCGGGCAGGGAGCTGCGGAAACATCCCAGAGCAACCCTGCCGGTTTCGACCGAGGAATACCAGGGATATACATCATGGCCCGCATCCATGAAAAAGCGGCGCTTGCGTTCAGTCAAAGGTTCGCCGCCAAGTATGAATATTAAGCGCGGCAACTTTATGCTCTCGGAGAGAGCGGACTGGAGCAGATGGAGAGCAGAGCCCGGAAAGGTTGGCACAACTGCCCCTTCAGGACAGTTTTTCGATATCCAGCGGGCGAGCTCGGCCGGATGGCGTATCTCGGCAATACGCGGGAACGGTAATTGAAGACCGCGCAAACTGGCAGCGGCAAGCAAAGCCGAAAGTTGAAGTAAAGGAAGTGCGCGATGGGCCGTCAGGGATGGACACTGAGAGAACCACGCTGCAGGAATAAAACCGCTCAGTGTGAAAATGATCAAATGGAGAACCCCGGCTACGGAGGGCATCGGGTAATAAAGAACTACGGGAAGATGCCTGGCCCCCAAACCTTCCATCATGACAGGCATATAAGACGAAAGCATTCTTAGACCCGCGATACCGATGCGTGTCACCATCCTTGGACCGCTGGATCCGCTGCTTTTCAGGGGGATGGAAGGAGCTGAAGCAATATCCGTGGCAGATGCGTCAAAAGTCATTTCCAGGCCGGGACGTTTTACCGGCTTTTGCCCTTTGAATTCTTTGATTTCCAGATAAACCCCGTCTGCAGCCAGGGAGGAAAGTGCGGATTCGAGCCCCTCAGAACGGACAAGCCGTTCAAGCCTGTCACTGGAGTACCCTGCCCTTAGGAGAAGCGGCTTATAAGGGCTGCTGTTATTGGCGAATATAAGGGAATTGCATAAGGAAAGAAAATTATCTGTTCGCTCGGCCAGACAGCGTTTAATCATCTGCCGGCTGTCTTCAATAGTTAAGGGATCTGTAAGAGCCGAAACGAGAGAAAAGCCGAACCTTGCTTCAGAAAGCATTTTTTACCAAAGGCAACGTCAGAACTAATTTTATTTTATCATCGTAAAGGCACCGGCATAATTTGCGGCCTATTCCTCTTTCAGCCATTTCTTGAGCGTCTCCATCTCTTTTTCGCCCAAGTCCAGAGCAGGTGTCTTAGCCTCCCCGCTGACCTGAGCCATAACCTTCCACATCTCGGTCCTCAGGATTCCATAGGAATCGGAAAAGCTCTGCAGGTTCTGCTCCATCTGAGGCATCACCTTAGTCATATCCTGTGACGCTTCTTCAAATTTTCCAATCCGGCCATAGCAGACACCTCTGGCAAACATCGCCGTAAAATAGTCCTGCTTCAGCTTCAGGGCATTCGTAAAATCTGAGACTGCATCCTCAAATTCTTCCTTCATCATAAACACCAATCCCCGAAAGAAATATGCCCGTGCACTTTTATCGTTCAGACTGAGAGCTTTGTTGAAATCCTGAAGAGCATGCCCGGTCTCCTTCATCCTCACATACACAACTCCACGGCTTAGGCTGGTGATATATGGGTCTGCACCAGCCTCCAGGGCCTTTGTAAAAGCCTCAGCGCTCTCCTTATCCTTTCCGTCAACAAAGAGCAGCTGGGCCTGCCTTAAAATTTCCTGAGTCTCCATACATTCTCCTTTCAAAAAACGATGAATCTTATTCTATTTTTTCCCGATTGTCTGCTCAAATAGTTCTTCATCTCTGCCGGCTGATTCTTTGGATATCCGCAAACCCTCTTTCATAATAAGGATATTGACAACCGTAAACCCGATTAAGATACCGACAAAGTTAATCAGTTTGAGCACTGCGAGTATGGCAAGTATTGAGGCAAGGATGAAAAATCTGACCATGCTCCATATAAAGAGTTTTTCGCTCGGCCTGTGCAGTTCCGCAAAATCTTTAAGTCCCCATGCAAGCCCCTTGAGGTTAGCCAAACCGAGGAGACCGCCTATAAGAACGCTGTGCGGTAGCTTCCTCCAGTCCGCTATATCTGCAAGGTAAGCCGTGATTGTCGCAGCAGCAGCAACGATTATAAGATATATCAGAGCCTTTCTATGAATCCTCTTTATTAGCCTGATCATCCGATCTCCTTGCTATTCTGACAAGGTCCCTGAAGCCCGCAATGATGCCAAAAATCGTAAAAATAAAAAGCAGCCATGGAGCTGTCTGTATGCCGAACCACCTGTCCATGGCATAATCGAGCCCATATCCTATGAGACCGCCGACAAGCGTGGATATGACAAGATTCATCCCAACAGTGCTAGCCTCAAGCAGTTGTCTGAATAAAGGTTTTTCGGCCATATTGTTCCTCAGTTATTTAAATTGTAGCATAGCACAGGGGGAAAAATAGTTTTGCTTATTTGACTTTCAGAAGGGATTTGTAGGCAGCCCTGACCGTCTTTTCAATATCATGTTCGGTATGCGCAAGTGAAATGAATCCAGCCTCGAACTGCGAAGGCGCCATATACACGCCGCTTTCGAGCATTAATGAAAAGAATTTCGAAAACTTCTTCGTATCCGCGGTTTTCGCCGTAGCATAATCAAAGACATGTGTACCGGTAAAGTAGCTGCAGAACATAGTGCCCGCCCTGTAAAACATGGTGCTCACGCCAGCCTTCTTTGCCGCATCTACAAGTCCCCTCTCCAGCATTGCTGCCTGTCTTTCAAGCTTGTTATACACGCTCTTTGCAGACAATATCCTGAGCGTCTCGATGCCGGCAGTCATGGCAAGCGGGTTCCCGGACAACGTACCGGCCTGGTAAACAGGCCCTTCAGGAGAAACCATTGACATGATCTCTTTCCTGCCCCCGTATGCGCCGACAGGAAGGCCACCGCCGATCACCTTTCCGAGGCAGGTCATATCCGGCCTTATCCCGTAGTATTCCTGGGCGCCGCCGTAAGACAACCTGAAGCCGGTCATTACCTCATCAAAGATAAGGACAATGCCATATTCTTTTGTCAGTTTTCTCAATGTTTCCAGGAAGCCGGTCTTTGGCAATACGCAGCCTATATTTCCTATAACCGGTTCCGTTATAACGCATGCGATCGATTTCCAATCCTGCCTGATAACGGTACTCAATGCCCGGATGTCATTGAAAGGCAAAGTTATGGTATTTTTTGCGTAAGATTTCGGGACACCCGGACTGTCCGGAACCCCGAATGTAGTGGCTCCTGAACCTGCTTTTACGAGAAGGCCGTCGGCATGTCCGTGATAGCAGCCCTCAAATTTGATAATCTTATCCCTTCCCGTAAAGCCTCTGGCTGCCCTGATTGCGCTCATTGTGGCCTCTGTGCCTGAGTTAACCATTCTGACCCTGTCCATAGACGGATAGGCCTTCAGCACAAGCGCTGCAAGTTCAACCTCAAGAGGAGTCGGCGCGCCATAACTGGTTCCCTTTTCAACAGCCTTCTTTAAAGCTTTTACAACGGCAGGGTAGGCATGACCGAGGATCAGGGGGCCCCATGAAAGCACATAATCTATATAGACATTTCCGTCGACATCGAACAACCTGGAGCCCTTTGCCTTCTCGATAAATACAGGGTTGCCTCCCACAGCTCTGAATGCCCGAACCGGGCTGTTTACGCCCCCGGGCATCAGCACCGAAGCTTTCCTGAAGAGTTTATTAGACTTTTTCCATTCCATAATTAAGGAAGAAACTTTCGTTACTCTATCACAAAATTTTTTGTGTGTCAAAAAGAATATCGGATATGCTATAAAAAAGAATTATTACTAAATTTTCAGATGACAGGAGGATTTCATGAAGAAAGCAGTGGTTGTAATATTAATGCTCACTTTTATTTTTGCACTATCAGCCTGCGCGAAAAAGAGTGAACAGAAGGGACCTTATCTCGCAAAGGTAGGGAATACGAAAATTACACAGGCTGACCTTGACAGGGAGATGAAAAACCTTCCGGATTTTGCTCAGAACCTTTTCGCCGGAAGTGAAGGCAAGGAGAAGTTTCTTGACGAGCTTGTAAAAAAAGAGATGCTTTATCAGGAAGCTCTGAAGAAGGGTCTGGATAAAAATCCGGATTTTGTTTCGAAGCTGGATGATTTCAGAAAGATTTCGCTCGTTGGGATGCTGCTCGAACAGGTGATGGACGAAAAAACAAAACTCAGCGATCAGGATATAAAAGATTACTACGCGAAGAACAAGGATGATTTTGCACCTGTCTTACAGATAAGAGCGAGCCAGATCGTTGTAAAGACACAGGGCGAAGCGGACAAAATTCTGGAAAGACTGAAAAAGGGCGAAGACTTTGCAAAGCTCGCAAAGGAGAGTTCGATCGACCCCGGTTCAGCAAAGAACGGCGGTGACCTCGGATTCCTCTCTAAGGGCCAGATGAAGCCGGAGTTTGAAGCAGTAGCCACAAGGCTTAGGGCCGGTGAAGTTAGCCACCCTGTTAAGGCCGGGGCCGGATATCTGATCGTAAAAGTCACTGACAAGAAATTTGGCAAGCCCGTGGATTTCGAGGATGTTAAGGGTTTAATCGCTCAGCGTCTTACAGCTGATAAACAGAAAGAGGTTTTCGATTCTTATCTTGATGAAGTAAGAAAAAGCTATAAGGTAGACATTAACAAAGAGGCTCTTTCCGCACCTTCCGGAGAAGAGAAGAAAGAAGGCTCACTGGTCACGCCCGGGAATTAAGGAAAAGAGCAGGGTTAACAGATTCAATCCGCACTTTACAGTGACGGATTGGATACTTTGGTCTGCTCGTCACATCTAATCTTTAATCGTTCAGACTGAGCGGCAAGGAGCCTTAGTGGGCAGCTTCGAATATTTTGACCTATCCGGAGATGTCGGCCTGAGGGCATTCGGGGCCACCCTGGAAGAGACTTTTATACATGCCTCATTAGGCATGTATAGTCTTATTACCGACCTTGATGCAATAGAGAAGAAAAAAACAAAGTCGATCGCTGTCACAGGCCGTTCTCTGGACATCCTGCTTGTTTCGTGGCTTAATGAGCTTATTTTTCATTTTGATGCATACGGCTTCATCGGAAAACAGATCAATATTCACACCCTGGAATGCGATTCAGCAGAATATAACACTCTCAATACATGCAGCCTGAGCGCTGTTATAGAAGGAGAGGAGTTTGATCCCCAACGTCACCAAGGTAAACTTCTCATAAAGGCGGCGACATATCACATGCTCAGAATTAAAAAAACCGAAGGTGGTTGGGAACTCAGTGTCATCTTTGATATATAAAAGGGGGTAAGATGCTGGAAAAATTGCGGAGAATAGATGATACAAGGATTGAAGTCCCGCCTGATTACAAACCGGGGATGAGGGTCGGCGGCATTATTTATCTGGATGAAATCCTCGAAAAAGAACTCGAAATACAGTCAGTCGAGCAAGTTGCAAACGTAGCGACTTTGCCGGGTATTGTAAAGGCATCTATGGCGATGCCCGACATTCACTCGGGGTATGGGTTTGCAATAGGCGGCGTTGCAGCCTTCGAACTCAAACATGGGATAGTCTCACCCGGTGGTGTCGGATACGACATCAATTGAGGCGTCCGTCTCCTCAGGAGCAACCTCAAAAAGAATGAGGTTTCCCTGAGGATAAAAGACCTCGTCGGGGTCCTATACACAGAAATACCGTCAGGAGTCGGATCAAAAGGCAGAATACGCCTTGATTCTGAAAATGAGAGGAAGCTCCTGCTCAGGGGCGCCAGATGGGCAGTTGAACAGGGCTTCGGAAATCCCGAGGATCTCGAAAAAACAGAATCCGGAGGATGCATGGATGGAGCCGATCCCTCACTCATAAGCGCCAAGGCCTATGAGCGAGGTAGGGCACAACAGGGCACGCTGGGTTCGGGAAATCATTTTCTTGAAGTGCAGTATGTGGATGAGATATACGACGAAAGAGCAGCAAACACCCTCGGTCTGTTTAAAGATCATGTGACCGTCATGATACATACAGGATCGCGGGGTTTCGGCCATCAGGTCTGCACCGACTTCATCGATATCATGGAACGGGCGATAAGCAAATATGGGATTGTATTGCCTGACAAGGAACTCTCCTGCGCACCGCTGGATAGCCCCGAAGCGAGAGATTATCTTGGTGCAATGCGGGCTGCTGCAAATTATGCATGGGCAAACAGGCAATGCATAATGCACTGGACCAGAGAAGCCTTCCTGAAAGTATTCCAGACTTCTCCGAAAAAACTGGGGTTGGAACTAATATATGATGTTGCACATAACATAGCAAAAATTGAAGACCACGAGGTAGGCGGACAGGAGATAAAGCTTGTCGTACACAGGAAGGGAGCTACGAGAGCATTTCCGCCGGGGCACCCTGAATTGCCTGAGATCTACAGGCCTTTGGGGCAGCCCGTATTAATCCCCGGAGATATGGGAAGGGCTTCTTTTGTGCTTCTTGGCACGGAAAAGGCAATGAAAGAGACTTTCGGGTCAACATGCCATGGAGCAGGCAGAGTAATGTCGAGACACCAGGCGATAAAAAAAGCAAAAGGACGGGCCGTCTGGAGAGAAATGGAAGACAGGGGGATCATAGTAATGTCCGCAGGCCGGGAGACGCTTGCTGAAGAGATGTCCGAAGCATATAAGGATATATCCAGCGTTGTGGAAGTAGTCCACAGGGCGGGTATTTCAACGAAGGTCGCGAGACTCAGGCCGATGGGAGTGATAAAAGGATAACAAAAAATCAATAACCAAATAACAAATTCCAAACAATTCCAAACCGCCAATTTTTGGAATAAATCATTTTTGGCATTGGAATTTGTGATTTGGTTATTGGTTATTTAAGAAACCAGTACTGTATAACCGCTCCGATGAAAATTATTGCGCAGCCCGGGATCATCATCTTATACATTTTCCAGAGATCGGCCTTGAAATAATCCCTTGTAAGTATAAGGCAGATATGCACCGGCGAAAGGAGCACGCCCAGGAAACCTGAAACGAAAGCAAACGATATCGTGCCGGGAGATATATCGCCTGCAATGCTGATAATAAGGGGGAATGTACTGCCTACGAAGCCCACTGTTATTCCGGTCAGGAGGCCGGTGATAAAAGGGAGAAGAAAAAAAATCGGGGTTACGGGGATTCCCTCGGCGATAAAGAAAAGGCTGAGATTCTTCACCGCCCCTGAATTTTCCATAGCTTCCTTGAACAGCATTACGCCGAGTATAAGTATAATTACATCAAAAGCAAAACCGTACCTTAGTGCCTTCAGGGCTGCAGAAGGAGGATACCGGTAGAAAAAAAACAGGAAAAGAACAGCGAATATCAGTGCATAATGCAATTCGATGTGAAATACAACTACAAGGATAAGAACGGCAAATATCGGGGCAAAACTCCATAAATCTTTCCTTGAAAACCTGTCCTCCATCCTGACGGATCCTTTCATGCTCCTCATTGCGAAGAAGAAACCGGTCAGAATCATGAGGATCACATATCCCATATTCACCATAATCAGACTTCGGAGTTCAATTTTCGATACCGCAGACGCAAGCAGAATACCCGGATACAGAGGCAGTATATATTCCCAAGGATGTCTGAACCAGTAGTTGATGAAGCCTTTTTCCTCCGCGCTCATCTTCGTGTCGATTGTCGACTCCGCCACCATTGGGGCTGAAAAATAAGCGCCCCCTATTGATGGCATAAGTCCGATCATAAGGGGCATCGAGACAGTCACGACCTTTCTGTTCCTGAAAAGGGCTTTCGCGGTTTCCATCATTTTGCCGAGTACGGCTTTCTCTCTTAAAATCATCTCAAACATCCTGATTAGCGAAAGCGCGAGTATGAGTTTGATCGTAACGGCATTCAGGGCAGCAGCCCTGCAAGTTTCAAAAACTGAAAATAACGGCATCTGATAGAGAACGAACAAGATAACCGAGGCTGCCGACATCACTAGTCCTACATTAATCCTCTTCCTGAGGAGAAGCAGAATCAGAAGGAATACTATGGTAATTTTTATAAGGTCCGGCATGACTCATTTTAGCATACTATCCCTGAGGTAAAAGGGCATTTTTCGCATTATAATTTTCCAGGTAATTTAAGATTTCACTGAGCGAGCGGAAGCGAAGCTGATGTCTTTGTTTTTTTTACATTTATTGCCAATATAGCCTATAAAAATCAGTTTGAGAAAAATTGCCGGTTTTGCC
>Ga0208244_100875_pt1 | contig 21707 bp, 18 predicted proteins | sample SubbioCR12Aug_5A_FD_184828 | JGI IMG/M metagenome (GOLD analysis project Ga0208244, IMG submission 184828) | Serpentinite rock and fluid subsurface biosphere microbial communities from McLaughlin Reserve, California, USA - CR12Aug_5A (SPAdes) | ecosystem: Environmental > Terrestrial > Deep... | reverse complement strand
CCGACCGCCTGACCGACGAACTGCTCGACGCCCACACCCCGGACATCGTCGGCCTCACGCTCCCCTTCCCCGGCACCGTCTACGGCGCGTTCCGCATCGCCGCCGCCATCCGCCGCCGCGACCCCAAAACGCGCATCGTCTTCGGCGGCGGTTTCGTCAACACCGAACTCCGCGACCTCACCGACCCGCGCGTCTTCGACTTCGCCGACCACCTCTGCTTCGACGAGGGCAACGCCCCTTGGCTCGGCATCATCGGCAAGGCCCCTCCCGTCCGCACCGCCACCCGCGGCCTCCTGCCGCCTGCCGCCCTGCGCCTGCCGCCCGCCGCGCCCTGCCCGCCGCCTGCCGCGCCGTCCTACGACGGGCTGGACCTCTCGCGCTACCTGAACCTGACCGAGATGGCCAACCCCATGCACCGTCTCTGGTCGGACGGCAAGTGGATCAAGCTCCAGCTCGCCAACGGCTGCTACTGGCACAAATGCGCCTTCTGCGACGTCTCGCTCGACTACATCGGACGCTATCAGGCCCCGGACGCCGAAACCCTCGCCGACACGATCGTCCGGCTCAAGCGCGAGACCGGCCAGAGCGGCTTCCACTTCACCGACGAGGCCATCCCCCCTGCGCTCGTCCGCCGCCTCTGCGCCGCGCTTGCCGCCCGCCGCGAGACCGTCACGTGGTGGGGCAACGTCCGCTTCGACAAAGGCTTCACCCCCGACCTCGCCTGCCGCATGGCGGAGGCGGGCTGCATCGCCGTCACCGGCGGGCTCGAATGCGCCAACGACCGCCTCCTCGCGCTGATGAACAAGGGCATCACCCTCGCCGGCGCCACTCAGGCGCTCGACGCCTTCTCGCGGGCGGGCATCCTCGTCCACGCCTACCTCATGTACGGCTTCCCCACCCAGACCGAACGGGAAACGCGCGAGGCGCTGGAGTTCGTCCGGAGGCGTTTCGCCGACGGCCACATCCAGTCCGCCTACTGGCACCGTTTCGCGCTCACCGCGCACAGTCCGATCGCCCGCCACCCCGAGCGCTTCGGCATCACCCTCCTGCCGCCGCCCGCGCCGGAACGCCGCTTCGCCCTCAACGAGATCCCCTACGCGGAACCCGGCGCACCAGACCACGGCCGCCTCGGCGAAGGCCTGCGCCTCGCGCTCTACAACTACATGCTCGGCCTCGGCCTCGACCTCCCCGTCGGCCACTGGTTCGACGCCGCCCGCGCATGAGCCGCGAAATTTCGTGTTTATGTGGCGAATAGAATGCGATATAGTGACGCCCGTAATGAATTGGAATCGGGGATGCGGCCTTGGCGGCACGCGACCGTGACAAGCAAGCAGGGAGTTAGTATGGCAGATGTTTCGGCCCAGTCGGCACGCCAGCGTGTCGTGCAACCGCAGTTCGTTTTCCCGTTTGTGCTCACCACCACCCTCTTCGCCCTTTGGGGCTTCGCGAACGACATCACCAACCCGATGGTCGCGGCCTTCAAGGCGGTGTTCGTCGAGATCAACAACACCCAAAGCTCGCTCGTCCAGTTCGCCTTCTACGGCGGCTACGCCACCATGGCCATCCCGGCGGCGCTGTTCATCCGCAAGTTCTCGTACAAGTCCGGCATCCTCCTCGGGCTGGCTCTCTACTCGCTCGGTGCGCTGCTGTTCCTGCCCGCCGCGATCACAGAGAACTTCTACTGGTTCCCGTTCTCGCTCTACATCCTGACTTTCGGTTTGGCCTTTCTGGAGACCACCGCCAACCCCTACATCCTCTCGATGGGCGATCCCGCGACGGCCACCCGCCGCCTGAATCTCGCGCAGGCTTTCAACCCCATGGGCTCGCTGCTCGGGATGGTGGTCGCCAGCAAGCTGGTGCTGCGCAACCTGAAGGCTGAAAAGTATTTCGCGGGAATCGCCGAATCCCTGAAGGCGCAAGGGGTGCCCGAGGGAAGCATGGCCGAGGCGGTCAAAGCCTACATCCAAATCCCGGCCAACCACGCGGAATACGCCGCGATGAAAACGCACGACATCGGCATCATCCGCGACCCGTACGTGATCCTCGGCGTCGTCGTGGCCGTCTTCTTCTTCATTTTCCTGCTGAGCAAGATCCCCTCGCAGCACAAGGCCGACCACCTGCACCCATTCCAGACCGCCAAACGCCTGTTCAAGAACAGGAACTGGGTCGGCGGCGTGATCGCCCAGACCTTCTACGTGGCAGCCCAGATCACCTGCTGGACGTACATCATCCAGTACGCGGGCAAGAACTGCGGCTTTCCCGCCGAGCGCGCGCAGGACTGGAACATCGTGGCCATGATCATCTTCCTGAGCAGCCGTTTCATCTGCACCTTCCTGCTCAAGTACCTGAACGCCAGCAAACTGCTGGCCATCCTCGCCGTGGCCGGGGCCGTCCTCACCACCCTGACCATTCTGTTGCAGAACCAGACCGGGCTGGCCTGCCTCGTCGGCATCTCGGCCTGCATGTCGCTGATGTTCCCGACCATCTACGGCATCGCGCTGGACGGGCTTGACGAGGACGCCAAGCTCGGTTCCGCCGGACTCATCTTCGCGATCGTGGGCGGCGCGCTGATGCCCATGGGCGCGGGCTGGTTCATCGATCAGGGCACCGTCAACATCGGCGTCACGGTCCTGACGGGCGAAAGCGCCGCCTTTGTTCTGCCGCTGCTCAGTTTCGTCGTCATCGCCGTTTTCGGCTGGCTCACTTTCCGTTCACAAAAAAACAAACGCGCTTAACCGCAACTGACACGCTATGCCTCCCAAAAAAACCTCCCGCCGTCCCAAAAAACAACCGGCTAAAACGTTCGTCCTCGACACCAACGTCCTCCTGCACTCGCCCGTCGCGCTCAGCGTCTTCGACGACAACCACGTCGTCCTGCCCATGGCCGTGTTGGAGGAGCTGGACAAGTTCAAGACCCAAAGCTCAGAACTCGGGCGCAACGCGCGCGAGTCCATCCGCAAGCTCGACGCGCTCCGCGCCCAGGGCAAGCTCTCCAAAGGCGTCCCGCTCGCCAACGGCGGCACCCTCCGCGTGCTCGTCACGCCGGAAATCGAGAAGGCCGGGCTCGAAGAGGACACCCCCGACAACGCGCTGATCCGCCTCGCCATCGCCCTCATGCGCAAGGGCGAGCGCGTCATCATCGTCTCCATGGACATCAACGTGCGCGTCAAGGCCAACGCGCTCGATCTGGAGACCGAGGACTTCGAGCACGAGAAGGTCAACTTCGACGAGCTCTACACCGGCTACAGCGAGGTGGTCGTCCCGCAGGACGTCATCGAGCGGCTTTACGACGGGCAGGTGCTCGCCTCCCTTCCCGCCAAATGCCACCCCAACATGTTTCTCGAACTGACCGCCGCCGAAAACCCGGACATGAAGGCCATTGCGCGCGTCTTCCCCGACGGGACGCTCGCGGAGATCAACCTCGCCATCGATTCGGTCTACGGCATCCAGTCCCGTAACGTCGAGCAGCGCATGGCCATGGAACTGCTCATGGATCCCGCCGTCAGCATCGTCACCCTCGTCGGTCAGGCGGGCACAGGCAAGACGCTCCTCGCGGTCGCCGCCGGGCTCCACCTCGTCCAGCGCGAGCACCTCTACGACCGCATCCTCGTCTCGCGCCCGATCGTCCCCCTCGGCAAGGACATCGGCTACCTCCCCGGGGACAAGGAGGAGAAGCTCTCGCACTGGATGGAGCCGATCTTCGACAACCTCGACTACCTCCTCCGCAAACACCAGCCGGACCTGCCGCCCAGCGGCACGAAGAAACAGGTTCGCCAGCTTACCCCGCAGGATCGCATCAACCAGTTGCTCGACACCGACACCCTCGAACTGGAGGCGCTCACCTACATCCGCGGGCGCTCCATCTCGAAACAGTTCATCATCATCGACGAGGCACAGAACCTCACCCCGCACGAAATCAAGACCGTCGTCAGCCGTGCGGGCGAGGGCTCCAAAATCATCCTCACGGGCGACCCCTACCAGATCGACAACCCCTACCTCGACGCGTCGAGCAACGGGCTCACCTACGCGGCGGAGCGGATGAAGGATCTGCCCATCCACGGGCACGTCACCCTCCACAAGAGCGAGCGCAGCCAGCTTGCCGCCGCTGCCGCCAAATACCTGTGAGCAAGGAGCACGACGTGGCCATCCTCCCCGGAGCGAACCTCTACCAGAAACTTTCCGTGCTTGTCGCCACTGGGTTCGGCATCGGCCTTGCCGCGCCCTTCGCGCCCGGCACCTTCGGCACCTTGCCCGGCGTTCTGCTCGCGCTGTGGACCGTGCAGCAGGCGCTGCCGCTCCAGATCCTCACCTGCATCGGCATGGCCCTCCTCGCGATCCCCATCTGCGATGTGGCGGAACGCGTCTTGCAGAAAAAGGACGACGGACGCATCTGCGCCGACGAGTGGATGCTTTTCCCCATCTGTGTCATCGGTCTGCCGCTCTTCCAGCACCTGTGGCTCCTGCCACTCTGTTTCGTCGTCGCGCGCGTGTGCGACATCATCAAGCCGCCGCCCGCGCGGCGGCTGCAGTCGGTCCACGGCGGCATCGGCATCGTGATCGACGACTTCTTCGCGTCACTCTACGCCTTGGCGATTAACCACGCTCTCTTTTGGGGATACCGCACGTTTATGTGATTTCGGCTGTTTCCCCATGCGATTCAACATTTTGTAGCCAAACCCAGCGGCGCCACTTCGATCTGATAACGTTCCGGCGCCAACATCCCGCCAGAAACAATCATTTTCACGCCTTCTTCTACGGATATGTTGGTGAAATAGACCTCTTCCTCTGGCAAAATCAACAGGAAACCCGAGGTTGGGTTCGGGGTTGTCGCTACAAATACTCTATACATCACCTTGTCGTCCGGATTACGGATTATCCCCGTGACAAACCCAATCGCAAGTGACCCCCTCCTTGGGAAATCGACAAAAACGACGGCCTGAAATGCCGCCTTGGTTGAAGTGGAGAACGTTTCAACCACCTGCTTGGAGGCCGCATATACCGACCTCACAATCGGCAACTTTAACAGCAACTGCTCGCCAAAATGAATCATCCGACGACCGGCAAAATACGTTGTCACAACCCCCACCGTATAAACAAGCGCCAATGTGATTGCCAAAGCGAGTAACATCACAACGTATTCCGGCACATTCCCCGTCCATGGCCGCAACAGGGGACGCACAAACGCTGTAAGGAAAGAAAAGAAAAGATTCAGCACAAATAATGTGATCGCCAATGGGATCAGCACCAATAAACCAGACACAAACCGTGTACGCACATGTTTGCCAAACCCCAAAGACGAAGGCTCTTTCATCTCGTGTGTCATACTAATCCTATCTGGCCGTGACGCCCCAAACCCACCATACAAAAGCACATGCGCTGACTACCGCAACGAAAGTAAAGGGAATACTTATCCACATGAATTCGCGAAATGAGACGACATACCCCTGCCTACGCAAAAGTCCTACAGTTACCACGTTCGTCGATGCCCCGATCGGCGTCAAGTTCCCGCCGAGACAGGCCCCAATCAACAAGCCAAACATGAGAAGCGGAATGGGCACCTGAATCTGGTGTGCAACACTCTGGATCACAGGAATCATCACCAACAGAAACGGCACATTGTCAACAACCCCCGAAAACAAAACGGAGAACACCACAACTCCAACGAAGGCCGAAAGTGCATTCCCCCCCACCATATGAACGAGGAATCCCGACAGATGATCCATCCATCCAGAATCGCTGAGCCCCCCTACCAAAACAAATATACCTGCCAGAAAAAGAGTCGTGTCCCAATCAAGCCCCCGAAGCAGTTCACGCATACGCCCCCACCGTGCTGAAAAACGCAACCAAAATAGCGCGACTCCTCCCAGCAGAAGGGTGAAGGCTCCCGCAAACCAGATGAAGTCAGAGTCAATAACCGTCGAGAGGGAAAGTCCAACAACAAGCAAACCTAAAAGGATTATGGGAAACCACGAACGAGCCGTCTCTTGCGGCACATGAACAACATGCTTGCCAGAATGAACGCGAAACAGCCATGACAGCATGAGTAACGATGCAGTCGCGCCAATTTGCACCGCGAAAAATATACCGGCACGCCCGTCATACACAAAGAAATCCCAGAACCCCATGCGAAGATGCCCAGCCAAGATCATGCTTGGCGGGTCTCCTATCATCGTTGCCGTCCCCTGCAAATTACTGCTTACAGCGATGCCGATTAGAAGCGGCACCGGACTGATCTTCAGTTTGTCCGCAAGACTCAATGCGACCGGCGCAATCAAAAGCACAACGGCCACGTTTTCGACGACCATAGAGATCGCCCCCGATAAGGCACAGAGGACCAACATCGCCATACGCGTCGATTTTGCCCGATCCACCAACCATTCGGCCATGACGGCCGGCACCCGTGACATTAAAAAGATCTCCGCCAGAATCAAGGTACCAAGAAAAAGCCCCATAACATTCCAGCTGATTTTTTCGAACACCGCTACGCGCCAATCCAGTGCCGGAGAAAGAACAAGTACACCTCCACCAAGGCATGCGACCCATGCCCGACGATGTGGCAAGAGTACGAAAAGCACATAACATACGACAAAAACGGCGAGGCTAATCCATGCGTTCGACATACGTCCACGTCACCCTATCGGAAGAAAAAGGCAATTGCATTAATAACTTTTAAAATTTTTCAATATCATACTCTGACCCATGTACAAACGCAAGGCGAACCCGCCTTATTGATCTTGTCGGTCTATGATTCTTTTGGTAACGTTAGCGCATGATTTGTTGGCCCGCAATTCAATCACTGTATCAGTTCAGAGACATGCGCGCGTTTCTTGGATCGACAGCATGTGTTGTATTGTTGTGTTTTCTTTGCCGATCTTCCTCTTTATTTTGTGGCACATGGGAGACGCCCAGCCTTGGCCTTGATGAGTCCCGCCCCCTTCAAATCCCGACCGCTACCCTATTTTGCGGCGAACAGCCACTCGATATGGCTGCACTTCTTCCCCGCGAACAGGAAACCAACCCATTCCTACTGCTGCTGGCCCTCCAGCAAACATCCCCTGAAACGACAGATAATGACAACAGCAAATTCGTCCAAAGTTCTGTGTCTGCGCAACGTCAGGTGAAGTGTGCCCCATCGCTAAATAGTAAGACGTTCATGTTACTTTCATTCACGCGCTCAATCCAACGCTTGTGCTGAGACTCCATCCGGGAAAATTGCGTTTACGTCTATCACTGGAAATTGTCACCCGAGGAGTTGCTTCATGTACAACAAGGATAACAACAGCGGTTGTGTCGTGGCCGTGGTGTTTTTGGTTGCGTTGCTTATCATAGCCGCCGCGCGTCTTCTGACCGGAAACTAAACCGTCAAAACGATGGGGCGGAGATTGAAGCGCTGTGTGACGCCTGAGATCTTCCCCCATTCTTCACCGCTACGTTATGTGATTATCGTCGTATCTTATTTTGAACAAAGACTAGACGCATATCCACTTCATCGAGCATAATCTGGCCCTTTCATTATTGGATCTTAGTGTCTTCGACAAGAAAGCTGTTGAACATGAACAAGACCGCATCTATTTTTACCGCAGGAATGACAACCGGGCTTCTGGTTGCCTGCGTGCTGGGGGCCTTCATCATCCGCCCTAAAGGTCACGAACAGGGGCAGGGGCAACTAGTCCTCAAGCTCGCGCATGGACTGGACGAGTCGCACCCGGTGCACAAGGGCATGACCTTCATGAAGACGCGGGTGGAGGAACTGACCGGCGGCAAGGTCACCCTCGATGTCTACTCCGGCGGCGTGCTCGGCAACGAGACCGACTGTCTGGAGCAAGTCCAGAAAGGCGAGCTGGCCATGACCAAGGTCTCCACCGCCGCCCTTGAGGCCTTCCTGCCCGAGATGAAAGTCTTCAGCGTGCCGTTCGCCTTCCGCGACGCCGACCATTTCTGGAACACCCTGCACAGCCCCGTCGGCCAGCGCATGCTCGACCTCGGCGTGGCGCGGCAGTTCCGCGGCCTCTGTTACTACGATTCCGGCGACCGAAACTTCTACACAACCAAGAAGCCGATCCGCACGGTGGCCGACGTCAACGGCATGAAAGTCCGGGTGATGAACAGCCGCACCGCCATGGACATGATCAAGGCCATGGGCGGCAGCCCCTGCCCCATCAGTTGGGGCGAACTGTACACGGCGCTCGCGCAGGGCACCGTCGATGCCGCAGAGAACAACCCGCCCTCCTTCATCACCAGCCGCCACTACGAGGTCTGCAAATACTTCATCCTCACTGGCCACCAGCGCATCCCCGACATGCTGATCATCAGCACCAAGGCATGGGACAGGTTAGCCCCCCACATCCAGAGCGCGCTGCGGCAGGCTGCCGCGGAGTCGGAGACCTTCCAGCGCAAACTCTGGAAAGAGATGACCGACGAGTGCCTCGCCACCGCCAAGGAAAAGGGCGTCGAAATCATCACACCCGACCTCGACAGTTTCCGCAAGGCATGCGCCTCGATCATTGAGGACAAGGAGTATGATGTGATCAAGCCGTTGCTCGCCGAGATTCAGGAGGTGAAGTGATGGCCACGTGGCAGAACGTGCGCGGCGGGTTCCTCCGCTCGCTCGAGGTGCTCCTGATGGTCATGGTCGCCGTGCTGACGTTGACCGTGCTGTGGGGCGTCTTCACCCGTTTCATCCTCGGCCATCAGGCGGAGTACACCGACGAGCTGTCGCGCGTGTTGCTCGTTTGGGTCTCCATGATCGGAGCCGCGCTGGCCTTCGGCGAGAAGGCGCATCTGGGCGTCGACTATTTCGTGAACAAACTGGACCCTGACGCCCGCAAGATCCTCAGCGCGCTGGTGCAGGTCGTGATTGTCCTCCTCGCGGTCATCGTCTTCGTCATCGGCGGATGGGGGCTGGCGCTGAGTCAGATGTCGCAAAAACTCCCGACGATGCCGTGGATGACGCGCGGCCATGTCTATCTCGCCATCCCGCTCGGCGGGCTGTTCATGATCCTTTTCGCGGTCGAGAACCTCGTGTCGATCCTCAAAACGCCTGCCGACCAGCTCGGTGCGCAAACGAAATCGGAGGGCTGAGCCCATGGTCGGCATCATCCTCATTCTTGTCCTTTCTTTTGTCGTCCTGCTGTTGATGAACGCGCCCGTGGCCGTCGCCATCGCTGTCTCGTCGCTTCTGGCGATCCTCGCCAACGGCGGCGACCCCGGCTACACGGTCGCCCAGCGCATGGCCAACGGCGTGGACAGCTTTCCGCTGCTCGCGATCCCGTTTTTCATTTTCTCCGGTTACCTCATGGGGCGCGGCGGACTCGCCCGCCGACTGATCGACTTCGCCGCGCTCTTCGTCGGCAGGTTCCCCGGCGGACTCGGCTACGTCAACACCTTGACCTGCATGCTGTTCGGCTCGATCTCGGGCTCGGCTGCGGCGGCGGTCTCCTCCGTCGGGGGCTTCATGATCCCTGAGATGAACCGCAAGGGCTATGACCGCGACTTTAATGTCGCCGTCACCGCCACCGCCGCAACCACGGGTCTCCTGATCCCGCCCTCGAACGCCATGATCGTCTACTCCGTGGCAGCCGGTTCCGTCTCGATCGCCGCGATGTTCATGGCAGGCATCCTGCCGGGCATCCTCATCGGGATGTGCATCATGGCCGTTTCCGGCGTGCTTTCCATCCGCAGCGGATACGGCAAGGTCAGCGCGTCCGCCGCAGACCTCCCCAACCCTTTCGTCGTGTGCTGGCGCGCCATTCCCAGCCTCCTGCTGGTGATCCTCATCATCGGCGGCATCCTCAAGGGAATCTTCACCGCGACAGAGGCCGCGGCGGTCTCCGTCGCCTACGCCTTCCTGCTTTCGGTCGTCTTCTACCGCGAGATCCCTCTGCGCGACCTGCCCGGCATCTGCCTCCAGACCGGCCTCACCACCGCCGTCGTGATGCTCCTGATCGGCGCCTCCAGCGCCATGTCGTGGATCATGACCATGGCGAATATCCCGCAGACCGTCTCGCAGGCACTCATGGGCCTCTCCAACAACCCCTACGTGATCCTGTTCACCATCAACGTGATGCTGCTGTGCGTCGGGATGTTCATGGACATGACGCCCGCCATTCTGATCTTCACCCCGATCCTGCTGCCGGTGGTGCGCCAGCTCGGGCTGTCGGACATCCATTTCGGGATCATCCTGATCGCCAACCTCTGCATCGGCCTCTGCACGCCGCCGGTCGGCACCTGCCTGTTCATCGGCTGCGGCGTCGGCAAGACCACCATCGCGAAGGTCACCGTCAAGGCCCTGCCGTTCTTCGCCGCGATGGTCGTCGCCCTGCTGCTGATCACCTATGTGCCGTGGTTCTCGTTGACGATACCCAAGCTCTGCGGGCTGCTCAAATAACCGGCACGGGGACGCCGCGCGTTGGCAGCCACGCCGCAACATCTGGATTCGGGGGAGTTCATGGATGCGTTGAAGGCCTATTCGCTGATGTTGACCATACGCTTCTTCGAGGAGGCGATTGAGCGGCTTTTCCTTGAAGGCCGCATCATGGGCACCGCCCATACCTGCATCGGGCAGGAAGCCGTTGCCGTCGGCGTCGCCGCCGCCCTTGAGCCGCGCGACGCGATGACCACCACCCACCGCGGCCACGGCCACTTCCTCGCGCGCGGCGCCGACGCCGGACGCGCCATGGCCGAACTCTTCGGACGGGAGACCGGCTACTCGCGCGGGCGCGGCGGCAGCCAGATGATGATGGATCCCGCCATCGGCTTCTACGGCGCGAACGGCATCACCGGCGGCAGCATCCCCTTTGCCACCGGCGTCGCCCTCGACGCCAAAATCCGAGGCTCAGGACGCCTCACCGTCTGCTTTTTCGGCGACGGCGCATCGAATCAGGGACTGTTCCACGAGTCGCTCAATATCGCCGCGCTCTGGCGTCTCCCCGTCCTCTACGTCGCCGAAAACAACGGCTACGCCATGTCCACTTCCACGCGCCGAGGCGTCGCCTCCGCGCACATCGCCGACCGCACCGCCGCCTACGGCATGACGGGACGAAGCGTGGACGGCAACGACTTCTTCGCGGTCCGCGACGCCGTTGCCGCCCTCGCGGCTGACATCCGCTCGGGCAAAGGCCCCGCCCTCCTCGAATGCCTCACCTACCGCCTTTCCGGGCATTCGCGCGGCGACCCGCGCGTCTACCGCACCCGTGAGGAGGAGGCCGACGCCTGGAAGAACGACCCGCTCCTGCGCATGGAGGCGCACCTGAAATCCGACGGGCTCCTCTCCGACGCCGCCATCGCCGACGCGCGTCGCGACGCCCAAGCCCGCATCGACGCCGCCGTCCGTTTTTCAGAGGAATCCCCCCTCCCCGATCCCGCCTCGCTCCGAAACGACCTCTTCGCGTGACCCCTGAAGCTACGCAAACCTTCCCGTCCCATATACCTAACTCCTACCTCCTATGCGTACCATCACCTTCACTCACATGCTCCGCGAGACGCTCGCCGCCGAGTTGCGCCGCGATCCGTCTGTATTTTTGATGGGCGAGGACATCGGCGTCTACGGCGGCGCGTTCGGTGTCACGCGCGGCCTCATTGACGAGTTCGGCCCCGAGCGCGTCCGCGACACGCCCATCTCCGAGCAGGCCATCGCAGGCATCGCCATCGGCGCCGCCGTCGCGGGACAGCGCCCCGTGATCGAGATCATGTTCATGGACTTCATCACGCTGGCGGTGGATCAGCTCGTAAACATGGCCGCAAAACTCCACCCGATCTACGGGCTCCAATGCCCCCTCGTCATCCGCACCCCGCCCGGCGGCGGGCGCGGCTACGGCGCGACGCACTCCCAGTCGCTCGAACGGCTTTTCGCAGGCGTTCCGGGCATCAAGATCGCCGCGCCCTCCAACGCCCTCGACGCCTCGGGCCTGCTCCAGACCGCGATCCGCGACAACAACCCCGTCCTGTTCCTTGAGCACAAGCTGCTCTACCCGCACCGCTTCGAAGTCCCGGACGAACTGCCGTCCCCCATCCCCTTCGGCCACGCCAAGATCGTGCGGCAGGGCGAAGACCTCACCATCGTCGCATGGTCGCACATGGCGTTTGCCGCGCGGCAGGCGGCAGCCAAGCTCGCGGCGGAGGGCATCGAGGCCGAGGTCATCGACCTCCTGACGCTCAGCCCGTTGGACATCGGCACAATCGTCGAATCCGCCCAGACCACCGGCCGCGTGCTGGTGCTCGAAGAGGGCCCCAAGACGGGCGGCTTCTCCGCCGAGATCGCCGCGCAGATCATGGAGCAGGCGCACGACTACCTTGAGAAACCCGTACGCCGTCTCGCGGGCGCCGACTTCCCCGTCCCCTCGGCCAAGAATCTGGAGGCCGCCTGTCTGCCGTCGCTCCACGACATCCTCGTGAACGCCCGCGAACTGGTGAGTTGACGCATGACCTACTCGCTGATCACCCTCTCTTACAACAAGCTCGACTGCACGCGGCGCTGCCTCTCCGCGCTCATCACCGATTCCGTCGTCGATGCGCCGTGGGAGATGATCGTTGTGGACAACGGCTCCACGGACGGCAGCGGCGAATGGTGCGACACCGAACTCACCGCCCTCGGCGCGGCGCAAGGCATCCCGGTCACCGTCCTGCATAATTCGGGAAACGTCGGCTGCTCCTACGCCCGCAACCGCGCCATCGCCGTCGCGAAGGGCGAGTTCCTCGTTTTCGCCGACAACGACATCGCCCCGCGCACCCGCCGCTGGATGCCCGGCCTGCGCGCCGCGCTGACCGCCTTTCCCGACGCGGGAATGATCGGCTGCAAAATGGTCTATCCTTGGGAGCCCTATCCGATCCAATGTGCGGGTGTCGGCATCTCACAGCGCGGCCACGTCTGCTTCCGTGGCCGAGGCGAGGGCATCGACGCCCCGCGCTTCAACCGGACGGAGACGGTTCAATGCCTCATCAGCGCCTGCCTCCTCATCCCTGCGGCGCTCATCCGCAAGCACGGCGGCTTCGACGAGGCCTTCCACCCGGTGCAGTTCGAGGACTTCGATCTCGTCTACCGCCTGCGCGAGGCCGGGTATCAGGCGGTCTACACGCCCGAGGTCGAGATGTACCACTTCGAGAGCGTCACCACGCAGGGCACGCCCACAGTCCACAATGCCGCCGTGGTCGTCCGCAACGGGCTGCTCTTCCAGAAGCGCTGGCGCCACCTTTTCAAACAAGAGGACGGCCCCTCCGAAGAGGCGTGCCGCTGGCTCAAAATCCCGTCAGTCGCCTTCTCCGCCATCGGATCTTTGCCGCTCGACTGACTCGGAGTGATCTGCATCGTGGCGGCTTTCCCTGTTACGGGGCGGAGGAGGAAGCGACGCCTCATAGACCCTCCGCGCCAGCCCGTATCCCGCACTGACAACACTGCACAGCACAATCGGCAGTGCCGCACGTCCGTACGAGAACGTCTCGAAGACCAGCAAGTTCCACGCCGCCACCCAGACATACCCCGCCACCCAACACACAGGGAACGTGACAAACCAGCGGACGTTGGAACCGATCAGCACCTTGACCAGCACCGTTGCGAGCACCAGAAACGGCGCGGAAACCCATGAGATGGAGAGCGCGTACAGTGTCGTGGCTCTCACCAGCCCCAACGGGTTGCCGCCTTTGAAGAAATACCCGAAGTAGTAGCACAGCACAAACATCTGGGGCAGCAGAAAAACGATCCCCAACAACTCGATCCCTTTGCGCAACCACGTTTTCATCACGATGCACCCCCTTCCAGCAAATTGGCGTCCAACCGAACCGTCCCGTATCCGAAAACCTCACGAAACGACGCGATCAGACATTGCTTCACTTCCGCCATATCGGGCGGTCGTCTCAGCAGCCGAGCCATTGAGGTCACCCCCGCATCCGCCAGCCCGCATGCCACGATCCCGCCGTAATCGGCCAATGCCGTCGTCACATTCAGCGCGAAACCGTGCATCGTCACCTGCCGCGACACCCGTATGCCCAGCGCCGCCAGTTTGTCGTTACCCGCCCACACGCCACGGTTACGGCTGTCGCGCCCCGCCGCGATCCCGAAGGCGGCCACCGTTTTGATAAGCGCCTCCTCGAGCCCGGCCAGATACTCCAGCACCTTGAGCCCAGCCTCGCCGAGATGGACAATCGGATATCCGACCAGTTGCCCCGGCCCGTGATAAGTCACATCGCCACCCCGCGAGGTCTCGACGCGCTCGATACCCGCCTGCCGCAGCGCCTCCTCCGAATAGAGGACATGCTCCGCCGCCGCCGACCGCCCCAACGTATACACCGGGCGGTGCTCAAGCAACAGCAACGTGTCGCCGACCTCTCCCGCCACACGTCCGGCATGGAGCCGCTCCTGCAGCGCAAGCGCCGCAGCATAGCTGACACCCACTCCGAGATCGCTCACCGACAAGACACGCATACGGTTTCCCAAAACACAAAAGCCGGTCATCCTACTTTCGTACGACGACCGGTCTTAAAAGTCAGAAACTTTTCGCGACGCGCGACTTTACGCCATCTTGCCGATGCTCGTCGCCACACGGGACTTCTTGCGGCTGGCGTTGTTCTTCGCGATCACGCCCTTCTTCGCCGCCTTGTCCAACATCGAGGTATAGGCGGAGAACAACTTCAGCGCCTCCTCCTTGTTCCCCGCGGTGATTGCCGCAATCACTTTTTTGCGCGCGGTCAGGACGGTGCTCTTCACCGCACGGTTACGCAGACGGCTCGCATCGGCCTGTTTAGCACGCTTGACTGCACTCTTGATATTCGCCATGAAACGTTGCTCCTTAATCCTCTTCCTTGAAACGCTTTGAAATAAAGTATGATACCTATTCTCGACGGCAGGTCAATCCTGAAGCACAAAAATCATGCTTCCAGAGCATCGTCGATCGCCTTCACCAGCACGTCGCCCTTCTGAAGCCCGACCAACTGCGACACGACCGCGCCATCCTTGAAGACCAAAAGCGCCGGGATGCTCTTGATGCCGAAGCGCACCGCAAGCCCTCTGGCGTCATCGACATTCACCTTCGCCACCTTCGCACGTCCCGACACCGCCGGAACAACCTGCTGTTCCAGAATCGGCGTCTGCATCTTGCACGGACCGCACCACGTGGCCCAGAAGTCTACCAGCGTCACGCCCTGCGCCACCGTCACGTCGAAATCCGCCTCCGTCAAATCCAATAAAGCACCAGACATGTCCTTACCCTCCTTGAAAACGTTTTCCAAACTATACCCGCCCCTCTGCGCCGACGCAAGCCCGATAAGCGCAAAAGGCGGCAGACGGAGGGGGCACGCAGGACGGGTGACGCCCCGCGCGCCCCTCCGTTCAGCGGATGTCCTGATGGTAAGCCTGAATCGACTTGACGCTCCCCGCGCCGTCGCGTGCCGCGCGGATGCCCTGCGCGCTGGCCAGCGCCGCCGCCACGGTGGTCAGATACGGCACCTTGTACTTCAGCGCCGCCTTGCGGATTGAGGCGTCGTCCGCCCGCGCGTCACGCCGCCCGGAGGGCGTGTTGATCACGAGACTCACCTGACGGTTGACGATCACGTCCAACACGTTCGGGCGGCCTTCACTGATCTTACCCACCACCTCGCCCGCGACCCCGTGCTCGGCCAGCCACGCGATCGTCCCCGCCGTGCCCAGCAGCTTGAAGCCCAGTTTGGAGAAGGCCTTGGCCGCATCCACCCCAGCGGGAGTCTTCTCTGAGAGGCTGATGAGCACCGCGCCCTCTTCGGTCGGCAGTTTGGCGTTCGCCGCCTCCTGCGACTTGTAGTATGCCAATCCGAACGTCGAGGCCAGCCCCAGCACCTCGCCGGTGGAGCGCATCTCCGGCCCCAACACCGGATCGACCTCCGGGAACTTGTCGAACGGGAACACCGCCTCCTTCGCGCCGAAATGCGGGATGACCTTCTGTCGCAACCCCAGCTCGCCGATCTTGGCCCCGAGCATCAGGCGCGTCGCGATGCGCGCCATCTGCGTGTTGCACACCTTGGAAACCAGCGGCACCGTGCGCGAGGCGCGCGGGTTCGCCTCCAGAACATACACCGTGTCCTTTTCAATCGCGTACTGCATGTTCATCAGCCCCACCACATGCAGCTCTTGCGCGATCTTGCGCGTATAGTCGAGGATCGTCTCCAGATGCCGCTCCGGGATCGACACCGGCGGGATCACGCAGGCGGAGTCGCCGGAATGCACTCCGGCCAGTTCGATGTGCTCCATCACCGCCGGGATGAACACGTCCTTGCCGTCCGACAGCGCGTCGGCCTCGCACTCCAGCGCCTCCTGAAGGAAACGGTCGAGCAGAAGCGGACGGTCGGGCGTCACGCCCACCGCTTTCTCCACGTATTCGCGCAACATCTGCTCGTCGTAAATCACCTCCATGCCCCGTCCGCCGAGCACGAACGAGGGGCGGATCATCAGCGGATAGCCGATGCCGCTCGCGACCTGCACGGCCTCCTCGATCGTCGCCGCCATCCCGGACTCGGGCATGGGAATACCCAACCTGTCCATCATGTGGCGGAAGAGGTCGCGATCCTCTGCAATGTCGATGGAGTCGATGCTCGTCCCCAGAATCTTCACCCCCGCATCGGCCAGTTCACGCGCGATGTTGAGCGGCGTCTGCCCGCCGAACTGCACGATCACGCCCTCGGGCTTCTCCTTTTCGTAGATCTGCAACACGTCCTCGAGCGTCACCGGCTCAAAGTACAGCTTGTCGGAGGTGTCGTAATCCGTGGAAACCGTCTCGGGGTTACAGTTCACCATGATCGTCTCGTACCCGGCCTCACGCATCGCGAACGCCGCGTGGACGCAGCAGTAGTCGAACTCGATCCCCTGCCCGATGCGGTTCGGCCCCCCGCCGAGAATCATCACCTTTTTCTTGTTGGCGGAGACCGGCATTTCGTTGGCTTTGCCGTTATACGACGAATAGTAGTAGTACGCGCCCTCAACGCCGCTCACCGGCACCGGATGCCACGTCTCGGTCACCCCGAGATCCGTGCGACGCAGGCGGAGGTTCCGTTCCTTGATCCCGAGGATCTTCGCCAGATACTTGTCGGAAAAGCCATCCTTCTTCGCCTGCTCCAGCAGTTCATCCGGCGGCATCGCGCCTTTATACTGCAACAGCCGCTCCTCAAGCTCAACCAGTTCGCGCATCTGCTGGATGAACCAGTGCTTGATTTTCGTCAGCTCGAAAAGCTGCTCGTTGGTCGCGCCCTTGCGGATCGCCTCGTACATGATGAACTGCCGCTCGCTGTTGGGGAAGCGCATCAGCTCCAGCAGCTCCGCAAGCGTCTTCCGGTTGAATTCTTTTGCGAAACCCAACCCGTGACGGCCGTTCTCCAGCGCGCGGATCGCCTTCTGGAACGTCTCCTTGTAGGTCTTGCCGATGGACATCACCTCGCCCACCGCCTTCATCTGCGTGCCGAGCTTGTCCTCCACGCCGCGAAACTTCTCGAAGGCCCACCGCGCGAACTTGATCACGATGTAGTCGCCCGACGGCGTGTACTTCTCCAGCGTCCCGTCGCGCCAGTACGGAATCTCGTCCATCGTCATCCCGCTCGCCAGCTTCGCCGAGATCAGCGCGATCGGGAACCCCGTCGCCTTGGACGCAAGCGCCGACGACCGCGAGGTGCGCGGGTTGATCTCGATGATCACGATACGCCCGGTCTTCGGATCATGCGCGAACTGCACATTGGTGCCGCCGATCACGCCGATCGACTCCACGATCCGGAACGCTTGATCCTGCAACCGCTCCTGCACCGATTTGTCGATCGTCAGCATCGGCGCCGAACAGAACGAGTCGCCCGTGTGCACGCCCATCGGATCGATGTTCTCGATGAAGCATACCGCAATCATCTGGTTCTTCGCATCGCGGACGACCTCGACCTCCAGCTCCTCCCAGCCCAGCACCGACTCCTCGATCAGGCACTGATGCGTCAGCGACGCTTCCAGCCCGCGTCCCACGATCGTCCGCAACTCTTCCACGTTGTACACCAGCCCGCCGCCCGTGCCGCCCATCGTGTAGGCCGGACGCACCACCACCGGATACCCGAGCTGCGCCGCGATCTCCTCGGCGTGTTCCACCGTGTACGTGATCTCGCTTTGGGGCATCTCGATCCCCAGCTTCGTCATCGTGTCCTTGAAAATCTGCCGATCCTCGCCCCGCTCGATCGCGTCAAGGTTCACGCCGATCACCTTGACCCCGTACTTCTCCAGAATCCCTTTCTTGGCCAGCTCCATCGAGAGGTTCAAGCCCGACTGCCCCCCCAGATTCGGCAACAGGGCGTCCGGGCGCTCCTTGGCGATGATCTGCTCCAGACGCTCCACGTTCAGCGGCTCGATATAGGTCGCGTCCGCCATCACCGGGTCCGTCATGATCGTCGCGGGATTGGAGTTCACCAGCACGATCTTGTAACCGCACTCGCGCAGCGCCTTGCACGCCTGCGTCCCGGAATAGTCGAACTCACACGCCTGACCGATGATGATCGGCCCGGACCCGATGATAAGCACCTTCTCGATATCATTACGCCGCATATTGGAGAGAACCTGTCCTTTCGGAAAGACGCGCAGGGCCGACCGGAACCGGGCCAACCCGCCGACAAGCCCCATACGCGCAATCGGAGCGACAGTTTGCCAGTTTTCCCCTGCCCCGTCGAGCCTTCAGCGGCAGAAAAAAGCCAAATATGTCGCGAACGACAGAATTGGCGCACAGAAATGTAACCGCATCCCTCAAAAAAAGGCGGGCATGGCCATCCTGTACAAAACGCCATGCCCGCCATGCCTTTTCCGACCTTGTTCCGACTACCGCAGCAGCATCACCGTCCCGGAAAACTGCATCCGCACCGAAACGAGTACCCGCGCCGACTCGCCCGCGCCGACTGCCTCGACCGTCACCGTCGGATGGAAGTTCTCCACCAGCGACACCACCGGCACCGCCGACGGCTCGACGTTCTCTCCTGCTGCCAGCAGGAAGAGCGGCACCGTGAAGTTCCCCGCCAAAGGCTGCCCCTCGGCGAGCCCCACCTGCACCGCCGCCCCCTCGTCGAACGACAGCGGGCCGCCCAACTCGACCCCGTTCGGCATCCCCGCGAGCGGGTGCCGGAAGAGCAGCCGCCCCGCCCCGCGCACCCGCACGGGGCCCGCCCCCAGCGCCGTCGCCGAGACAGGCCTCAACGCCCCCGCGACGATCTCGGTCTGACCGGTGTACGTGTTGCTCCCGCTCAGTATCAGCGTTCCCGCCCCGTTCTTGATCAGCTGGCCGGGCCCGGTGATCGTGCAACCCACCGTCAGCGTGACGTTGTTGGATTCTGGCCTGAACGTGCAGCCTCCCTCATAGCGTCTTACCTCCACAGGGGTACCGTTCGTAAAACCACCCGGGTCTGTCGTTGTCCCCGCCGTACCGCCGTTCGCCAGCAGTGTGATGCCGCGGTTCGCATCGTCCAGCGTCACATCGTTGGTCACGCTGATGCCGCCGCCGTTGAAAACAAGCTGGTCCGCCCGGAAAAACGGCGGATTGGCGCCGAGTCTCTCCTCGTTCTCGACCTGCACCCAGAAGTTGCTGTTCCCGTCCACCCGAATCCGCCCAAAGAAATTCGTGTTCGCGGCGTGCAGGCGGTAACGGGTGGTGTTGTAGGCCGGATTGTTGTTGTAGGCGGGGTTGCCGTTCGCCTGCAGGAAAAGATCGCCGTACCCGTTGAGCGTTGAGTAGAGGTCCATATGCCGCCCCATGACGCCGCCCGTGATACGCATCGCGTACACGCGATTCGAGTCGCGAATCGCATGCAGCGTGATGTCGCCCGCCATACGGCTGCCGACGCCCTCCGACATGCTAAAGGCCGCGTCATTCATCATGACAAGGTTGGTGATGGTCGGGACGCCCGTCGGCCCTTTGAGCCCGACCGAACCCGCGTCAACCACCAGCCGCCGACCGGGGAAGGTCAGGTCGCCGACCGCAGGCGTACGGAGCGAACCGGTCTGGAACACGTAGGTGTTCTCAGGAACAGGCGGCGCCGACGAACTCCACAGGGCGTTCGTGAAACCTGTGTCGCCCAACGCATCCGTCCCCGCCTTGAAGACGATCTTCTCCGGCGGCGTCGGCGTGAAAATCAGCACCTGCCCGCCGAGGCCGTCATCGACACGCGACAGCTCGCCGATCCACGGCGGCGTGACGCAGAAATCATAGTCGGCAAACTCCGCGAGATTCGGCGCGGACAGCACCTTGTACGGGATCTCCGTCGTGTTGTTGGTGTTCACCACGAACTGGAACACCTGCATCGGGAGCTTGCTCAACGAGCCGCTCACACGGATCAACGTTGTCTCGGGGGCGGCCTCGGAAAGGTCGAGCACAAACGTCACGTTGGTCGTGTTCAACACGCTCAGCTCTTGAATCGACCACCCGCCCTTCTCGGCGGCCAGCCGTCCTCCGGCGGTCAGCGTCACGTTACTTATCGAGCCTTCGCCTGACAGCACCGCCGTCGTCCCCGTGACGGTCACAGAGTTTGCAACCGGCAAGATGCCGGGAGCCAGCCTCAGCACACCTGCTTGAACGGTTGTCAAACCGGTATAGGTGTTGTTCGTCGTGAGGATCAGCGTGCCGCTTCCACGCTTGGTCAGAGGCCCCGCGCCAGCGATGACGCACGCCACCGTGGCCGTGTTCGCGCCGGTGACCTCAAAACCGCCGCCGGGATAGATCTGGCTGCCCGCGTTGAGGGTATTGTTAAGCGTGATGCCGCGGTTCGGATCATCCAGCGTCAGCGAATTCGTGGCAAGGAGCGTCCCGCCGCTGAACTCCAGCTTATTGGCCGTGAAAACCGTGGGAGCCGCGCCCAGCGCCTCCTCCCTGCAAATGTTGAACGTGTGAAATCCCCTCAGGATGACCCTCCCGGTGAAGCCGCTGTTGTCGGCCAGCAGGCTGATTCCTTTGACTGCGGTGGCATGCCCCATCGTCACCTGCAGGTTGCCGCTCCCCGCGAGGGAGGCAAAAACGCGAAAAACCCGCCTGTCGTTTTCGGTCTGTGAGCAATCGAACCTCCCTGTGGCACCGGAGGGGATCGTGATCGCACCGTAGAGTTGCGCATCGTTTGCCAGATTACCGGCCCAGTGGCCGATCGTGCCTTCCAACACCAAATCCGCGACCGTGATCGCCCCCGTCGACTTCCACGCCACCGCGCCGCTACTGTTGACCGTCAGCCGGTCACCCGCGAACACATGGTCGTCGGTGTTCTCCGGTGTGCGCAGGATGTAGCCCACCGTCCGGTAGGTGTTGCCTGCCACGGGCGGCTGGCCGTCCTCCCAGTTGATGCCGGAATTGAACGAGCTGGCCCCTGCCGCATCCGTCGCCTTCAGCGGAATCTCCGCCGCCCGCACCCCTGCCACCACACACGCGCACGCCAAAAATTGCCATGTCCTTGTCATCGTCGGCTCCTTTCGTTTATCGCAGCATCATCACCGTCCCGGAAAACTGCATCCGCACTGAAACCAGCATCCGAGCCGATTCGCCCTCTCCGACCGTCTCGACCGTCACCATCGGATGGAAGTTATCCACCAGCGACACCACCGGCACCGCCGACGGCTCGACGCTCTGCCCCGCCGCCAACAGGAAGAGCGGCACCGTGAAGTTCCCCGCCAAAGGCTGCCCCTCGGCGAGTCCCACCTGCACCGCCGCCCCCTCGTCGAACGCGAGCGGGCCTCCCAACTCGACCCCGCTCGGCATCTC
>Ga0208244_100874_pt1 | contig 21746 bp, 15 predicted proteins | sample SubbioCR12Aug_5A_FD_184828 | JGI IMG/M metagenome (GOLD analysis project Ga0208244, IMG submission 184828) | Serpentinite rock and fluid subsurface biosphere microbial communities from McLaughlin Reserve, California, USA - CR12Aug_5A (SPAdes) | ecosystem: Environmental > Terrestrial > Deep... | reverse complement strand
CCCGCCGGCCCTCGACACGATGGATGGCGGTGGCGGCCACCCCTTGCAGGGCCGAGTCGATTTCGGAACGGGTATACAGGCTTTCGGTGGAAACGTCCCGGTACTCCAGCGAAGGAACCCGCAGCGAGGCGGCATCCCCAGGCTGTGGCGGGGGCAGGATAATCGCATCCTGTTCCGTCAGCAGGTGGGTGTGGATGCCCGGCAGGGCGTTTGTGGTTTGGGTGTAGGGCTGGTCGCTGGCGGGCAGGGGCTGTCCCTGCAGGGCGGCGGCGCCCAGGCGGGCCTGGGTCAGCAGGTTTTCGCGCTGGGTATCGAGAAAAAGGCGCTCGACCGCCAGCCACGACAGGATGGCAGCCAGCCCCATCCCAATCAACAGGACGGCCAGGGTGGTCAGGGTCAGGCGGGTACGGATGGGGGTTTGCATTGTCTCGACTTTGCTCGACAACCGTTCAGGCTTTCAGGCGGTAGCCAACCCCGCGCACTGCTTCGAGGCTGTCTGCTTCGGCAGAACCGCCACGCAGTTTGGCGCGCAGGCGTTTGATGGCGCTGTCCACGGCGCGCGTATCGCCGACGTAATCGTAACCCCAGGCCTGTTCGAGCAGGCGCTCGCGGGTCAGCACGCGCCCGGCGTTGAGCAAAAACAGGTGCAGCAGGTCGAACTCCAGGCGGGTCAGTTCGAGGAAATTCCCCGCGGCCGTCACGCTGCGGGCCTCGGGGTCGAGCAGCAGTCCGCCCGGCCCGCGCAGGCGGGAATCGGCCCGGGGCGGTTGGCCGTTCCCGGATTTGCCTGCCTGGGCGCGGCGCAGGACGGATTTAATGCGCGCCAGCAGTTCGCGCACGCTGAAAGGTTTGGTGACGTAATCGTCCGCGCCGAGTTCGAGGCCCACCACCCGGTCGGTTTCCTCACCCAGGGCGGTGATCATGATAATCGGCTGGTCACCGGTTTTGCGCAGTTCGCGGCAGACATCCAGCCCGTCCAGGCCAGGCAGCATCAGGTCGAGCAGCACCAGGTCGGGGGTCGAGGCGCGCGCCAGGCGCACGGCCTCCAGACCATCGGCAGCGGTCAGCACCTCATAATGGGCCTTGCGCAGGTTATAGGCCAGCAAGTCAGTGACGGCAGGTTCATCGTCGACAATCAGGATGGTGGGCGACATATGCCAAGGATAACATGGAATGATGGCAGGATGGTGTCAGTGGACGGACAGCGGATGCGCTCAAATTTGGATGTCGATTTCCAGTCCCAGATAGGGACATTCCAGCGATGAACAGCGCAAACTGCAATCCGCCTCGGCGCACTGCAAGAGAAATACGGCAAAGAAATCATCGCCAAAAATCCGCTGTCTGATGAACCTGGCGCTGCTGTTGAAATCGAACTCTGTTTCTCATTTGCAGGCTATCCCTCGGGTACAATTCCTCGAGAAACTCCATGCTGTGATTGCTCCTCATGTTCAGATTGCTGGTAATATGGGGTTTTCGGGACAGTGGGTGTATGCGTAGTGTTTATGGCGTCAATGCTGCGATGACGGACTATGTGGAGATTTGATTATAGTAATCTCCATTTTTAGATTTACATTTCCAGAAGGGTGCTCCATGTATTATCCAAGTATTTTCAATGATGTGATCGGGCCGGTAATGCGTGGGCCATCCAGTTCGCACTGCGCTGCGGCGCTGCGCATCGGCAGAATTGCTCGCAACCTGATGGATGACCAAATCGACGATGTGGTGATTGAGTTCACCCCGACTGGTTCGTTGGCAACCACCCATGCCAGCCAGGGCTCGGACATGGGGTTATTTGGCGGTCTCCTGGGCTGGGAGGCCACAGACGAAAGGTTGATTAACTCAGCACAGGCCATCCACGATGCCGGCATCAAGGTCGATATTCGTATCGTCGATTATGATGCGCAACACCCCAATACTTATCGGTTGAATCTTCGCAATAAGAATGAAAGCCATCTCTTGACGGCGATTTCAACCGGCGGCGGCATGATCGAGGTGCTTGAGATCGATGGGTGCCCGGTTTCGATGGCGGGGGACTGTTACGAGACTTTGATCTACCTGGAAAGGGGTGGAGAAGATGCGGTAGGCGTCCTCGCACAGGGCTTACAAGCGGACGACATCATTCTGCTACATTCGGCTGGCGGTCCGGTGATTGAAGTGAAAGCGCAGCAGTTTCCCGCTGATGAAGTGCTCATCGAATTGCTTGCCGGGTGGCAGGTACGCCAGATCAAGCATATTTCCCCGGTGCTGCCGGTGCTTTCGCGACGGAACATGAAGGTTCCTTTTATCACCTGTGCAGAAATGCTGGAATACAACCAGGACAAAGATTTATCGCTGTGGGAATTGGCCGTGGATTATGAATGTGCCCGTGGTGGTCTCTCAAGAGTCCAGGTTGTAGACAAAATGATCGAGATCGTGGAAATTCTCGAAAGTTCGATCCAGCAAGGGGTGCAGGGTACAGTCTATGCCGACCGCATTCTGGGGCACCAATCCGGCCAATTCCAGGAGCAGATGCAGGCCGGCCGTCTGCTGGAAGGCGGCATGCTCAATCAGATGATCCTCAATGTGACTGCTTTGATGGAAGTAAAAAGCTCGATGGGCGTCATTGTGGCCGCTCCGACCGCTGGAGCCTGCGCCGGCCTACCAGGGGCAACCATCGCCGCGGCCCGCGCGATGGGAATGTCAACCGAGGAAACCGCCCATGCCATGCTGGCTGCCGGGGTGATTGGAATGTTTATCGCTGCACACTCCACTTTCGCTGCTGAAGTTGGCGGCTGCCAGGCAGAGACCGGCTCCGGCGCCGGAATGGCGGCTGCAGCATTGGTAACCCTGGCGCATGGCACAACCAAGCAAGCGGTCAATGCTGCCTCGATGGCGTTGCAAAACATCTTGGGAATGATTTGTGACCCGGTCGGGAATCGGGTGGAAGTCCCCTGTCTGGGCAAGAATGTGATGGCAGCCAGCAATGCGCTGGCATGCGCCAATATGGCTCTCTCTAATTTTGATGCCGTCGTCCCACTGGATGAGGTCATTGAAACGATGGATCGGGTGGGTAAAAGCATTCCTGTTGAGCTACGCTGCACCGCCCTTGGTGGATTGTCGATCACGAAAACATCCAGGGTGATCGAGCAGCGCTTGCAGCAATCCGGGCAACAAGTGTAAATCTCCATTTTCGTAACATTGGCTAGAAAAAAATATCCCTAGCGGTTCGTTCCCACGCCTGTGGAGAAAACGTGGTGACGCTTCATACCAAGAAAATGGATTGCCGGTTCATCCCCACGCCTGTGGGGAAAACGCACCGGACCCCCGCCCTCCCCGCCAAGACACGGAACCTGCCATACTACCTGCCGGGGAAGGTTGCGAGCTCCGGCGGGATGTGGGTTTGTACACTGGAGGGTCATCTGCCAGCAGTCTATAGCTGGCAGATGACCCTCAACCACTTTACTTGAATTTGACCCAGTTTATATTGAGCAGTCCATCTGCCGATGTTTCGGCGGGGTCGCCACGGAAAACGATGTACAGTTTTTGTGTACCGCTGACACCACTGACCGGCACATTGTAGGTTTTCCAGGTGCCCCAGCCACCGGTGTTGGGGACTACTGCGCTGGCGATTAGTGTTCCGGTTGGGCTGTCCAGACGGAACTCAACCGTGCCTCCATTGGAGCCGCTGGAAACCCGCAAGTCTACCGAGGTTATCGAGGAGCCAAAGTTGACCTGGTTCCAGAACACATAGTCACCTTCTTCGGTATAGCCTATGGACAACCCACAGCCGCTCTGGTCATTGCATTGTTCGATGCCAATGCCCGACTGGCCGTCAAAGCTTTCCACCTCGACTTGGTTGGTGGCGGTCACGATTGGCGGTGTGTTGGGAATCGCGCTGGCCTGGGTGCTTGCTGCGCTTTCGCCCTTCCCGTTAACCGCTGTGACCACATAATAGTAAGTCTGACCGTTGCTGACCGTGGTGTCGAAGTATTCAGGCTGGGCAACCCCGCTTGCAATAGTCGTGTAAGGCCCGCCAGAGGAAGTGGCGCGTTTTACGTTATAGGTTGCGGCCAGGTGCGAGAACTCCCACTTCAAAACTACTTTCTGGCTGCTGGCATTGGCTGTCAGTGCGGTGGGAGCATTGGCTATGGTGGGCGCACCCTGGGTACCGCTCCAGACAAAGGTTGCCACAGATTTTGTGGGCAAGCTGTATTGGAAGGATTGCCCTCCCCAACGCACCTTGAAGGTCTGACTGCGCGAAGCGTCATTGCCGACTATCAGGACAATTGTGCCGTCAGGGTTTTTGAAGGCTACAGAGGCAACACCGTTGCTGACCAGGCTGGTTGAGGCAATGCGACGCGCGCCGGGCAGGACGAATTTGCTGGCGTGACCGATAGCGTAATAATCGTGATTGAACGTTACAGCCCCGTTTGATTGGTTGATTGTTACCAGACCAGTGCATTCAGTACATCCGCCGTTGTATGGCCCAAAGTTTGTGTCCAGTGCGATGTTCCATTTAAGGACCGACTTGGACCAATTACGGGAAGCCCCAATCACAAGATTGTTTACATCCCACATCAGGTTGTTTCCCCAATTGGTGGCCCAGTTGCCACTCGAACACTCGGTAAAGTAGATATTGCGGTCGGGGTGGGCGTCGCGAACCATTGTTTGATATTCTGGAGAACCGCCGTAGCAATGGAAGGCAGTACCATCAGCATAGGACTTGGCGGAGGAGTCGCTTAGAACTTCCAGCGCGTAATAAGGAAGGGTCCAGTTGTGGTCAAGCAATATAATTTTGACATTTTTATTGGCCAGAGCCGGGCCCAGGTTATTTTTGACGAAATTGGCTTGTTGGGCCGCCGTCATCCACATGCCAGGATAGTTACTGGGCTTATGCTGAATTTCATTTTGGACGGTGATACTGGTGATTGGCACGCCAGCAGCCGCATAGGCGTCCACAAATTTTACAAAATAGTTGGCATACGAACCCTGGTAACTGTTTAGCAGTGCGCCGCCACCGTAGAGCGAATCGTTCGTTTTCATCCACGCGGGTGCGCTCCAGGGGCTGGCCATAATCTTTAGCGCCGGGTTGATACTGCGCGCCTGTTGCAAAACCGGGATGATGTATGCCTGGTCGTGAGCGATGGAGAAGTTGGTCAGGTTGGGGTCGGTCTGCCCGGCGGGCATGTCGTTGTAGGTATAGTGGTCGCCAACCACAAAATCGCTGGCGCCCATTGGCAGGCGCACATAGCTCATGCCGATGCCATTGGTACTGGAGAACAGTTTTTGCATCAGGTCATTGCGCTGGCTGGTACTCAACTTGCTATAAATCAGCCAGGCAGAAGAGTCGCTCATTGCCGCGCCAAAGCCATCCATCTCCTGATAGAGATGATTGGCATTGACATGGACCAATAACCCGGAGGTGGTATCAGACCCAAAGGTTACGTTGGCCTGCTGGGCGAGCAATTTGCTTTTGTCACCGGTGGTGACCCAGACATTAACCGCTCCAGCGGGCGCAGAAGTTGGCGTGGGGGTTGGGTTAGAGCCTGAAGGTGTTGCAGTTGGCGTAGGTGTTTTGGTTGCCGGTTTCTGGGCTGAGACGGGCGCCGCAGTGGTTGCAGAAGCAAACAATACCATAACCAATAGGAGCAAACAGGTTGCCAAAGTGATTGATTTTCGGAATGCTTGAAACTTGGGTTTCATAATGGTTTTTCCTTTCATAACTAACAGGATATGGGAAGCAGGTGAACTTGCGGCTGTTCCAATTAATCTGACTAAACTTGTTTTAGGTATGCGATTCTCCTTGTAGGGGTAATTAGAAGCAGATAGGCAAGACCTGTCTTGGAACAAATACCAGAACTAATCCCGGCAAATATGACAGACCTGCCTATATAGTTTTAGAGCAAAACTTGACATGCTTTTATGATACTGATTTTGTTTGGGAAAAAGCGGACAAAAACTGGCACCTTATGGACAAATCAGCCAGTTTACCTGCCAATCTTCAGGTGCGTCGATAGGCCTCCGGCGAGACACCCACCTGGCGCCGAAAGACCCGGCTGAAATAACTGCTATCTGAGAAACCGACTGCCATGGCAATCTCGGTCACGCTCTTGTCACTTTCTGCCAGCAATACCTTGGACTGGTTTACCCGGTAGCGGTTGATGTATGCGATGAGTGTCATACCAACTTCGGTGCGGAAACAATGGGTTAAGTAGTCGCTGCTCATCCCCAGGTGGCGGGCCAGGTCTTCGCGTGAGATTGGTTCGGTATAGTATTCATGCACGTATGCCATGGCTTGCCGCACGAGCCGTTGCGCTTCAGAGCCCAGCTTTCGTTTGCGCGCCAAAGCCGCATCGATATGGCTCAGTGTTTCTTCCACACTGAACAGCCCTTTTCCCAATACGGTCGCCACCCCACGATTCAGCCGGATCATTTCTTTTTCGGTCAGAATCTTGCCGGTCAGGATAATCACCGGAATATTCCGGGTCTCATCTTTCTCACGCATGGCTTCCAATACGCCAAATCCATCCAGTTCGGGCATCATCAGGTCGAGCAGCACCAGGTCGGGCCGCTGCCGGGCCATCAGTTTTAATGCTTCACGTCCATTGCGTGCGCGCAAGACCCGATGTTTCCCCAGTTGTGATTGTACAATTCGCACGTGCATCTCCAGCGTGGCCGGGTCGTCATCCACGATCAGGAATACCTTCTCCACCTGGCTTTTATCCGAGCTCAATTTCTGCTGCTCCAGCACACGCGCCAGTTCTGCCATCCCTACCGGTTTGGTCAGGAAATCCAACTCCAACATGGTTCCCCTGTCTTCAGCCAGCGCATAGAAGAGCAAGGGAACAGTATTCGTGAGTGGGTTATCCTTCAGCATCCTCAAGATATTCCAGCCCTGGTTGGGCGCAATGGCCACATCCAGCACAACCGCGCCCGGCGGAACCTTCAGGAGCGGCGACAGCCAGTCTGCATCCTGGTCGACTTGCACCATGCTGACTTTGAACCCTTTTTTCGTCAGGTGATTGCGCAGCCGTTCGCCACTCCCAGACTGATTGGTCAGCAGCAAAATTGTCTCTCCCAAACCGAGCGGCAGCGATTGATCCCCGGTGCGGATGATTTCTGGCTCGACAAGCGGCAGGGTAAAGTAGAACGTAGACCCTGCGCCTTCCTCGCCTGAGGAGTACATACCGATTTCACCCCCATGCAGTTCCACCAACCGTTTGGAAATAGCCAGTCCAAGCCCAATCCCGCCATAGCCCCGCGCAATAGCCAGTTCGGTGCGCCGAAATTGGTCGAAGATTAAGTTTTGTTCCGCCGGAGCAATCCCCAGGCCAGTATCCTTGACCAGAACGGTTGCATATCCATCCCGAACTTCAACCTGCAAACTGATTTCGCCGTGAAATGTGAACTTGACGGCATTACTGACCAGGTTAAGCGCCACCTGGCGCAAGCGGGTGCGGTCACCCCACACCCACGATTGGGCTTCCGGAAGAGAGTCCCGCCAGGCCAGGCCTTTCTCGGCGGCCAATTGCCTGCCAGTAGCAACCACCATCTCCATCGCTTCACCCAGATCAACCAATTCATGCCCCAGCCTTAACTGGCCCATCTGGCTGCTGGCCAGGTCGAGCACATCGCGGATCAGCCGCCCCAAGTGCTGCGAACTGGCATGGATTTGCTCAAGACTTTCCTGGCCGGAAAGCGGCAGTGAATGTTCTTGCGCCTGCCCCTCCTGTAAAAGAATCTCGCTCAATCCCGCGATCAGGTTCAGGGGTGTGCGCAGTTCGTGGCTGACAGTGGAAAGGAAAGTGCTCTTCAAACGATTGGCTTCCTCGGCCAGGATGCGCCCTTCGGTAGCTTCCCTGTATAAGCGCGCATTGTTCAACGCGGCGGCAATTTGCTGGGTGATTGGGCCTTCTACTTCAATATCAATCGAATCATAAGCAATAAAGCCAGTGACGCCGGCCGGGCTGACCAGGGGCAGGAGTACCAGCGAGAATGCCTTGTCAGGCGGATATAACCCCGGCGGCGGAAACTGACGAGTGGGAAAACGCAGCGGCGGCGTCTGGCTGCGAGGGATGGTGTGGAGACTGCTCCAGGCCACCGGGTCATCTCCACCGGTTTCAAAAAACGCCAGGCTGGTGCGCTGGATGCCCATGGCTGGCAGTTCGGTTTCGAGCACTTCAAGTACCTGGCTCTCGTTGAGTGTCATCAACAGCCGCGCAGTGAGCGAACCGATTCGCGTGATCATCCATTTTTGATCGATAATATATTGACCGTGTTGTCTGCGCATTCGCTCGCTGATGGCATTGCGGGCCTGGTCAAGCATATCGAAGGCAAACTGCTGTTCAGACGGACGCAGCGCAACCTGAAGCAGGATGGGCACTGCCCTGCGCAAACTCGAAATCACCGCCTGCCAGATGTGGGCATCGTCTCCCTGCGCATCCACGCGGAGGAGCAACGCCTCTATCGCCTGTTGGAAATGATCCGGTTTGCCTTGTTCAAGACTAAAAATAAACATGCTGGCCAAGCGTTCGCACCAGTGTTGGGCTTCATCCGAAGTAAAGCGTTGGGTTTCAGCCAGTACCGCGTCCACCATCGATTGGACGATGTGTGTCGGGTTGCTGTCAGAATCAGCATTCGGAATGGCTGAATCAAAACTGTTGTCCTGGCGACAGCCGCAGGACTGGCGAATAGCCAGACTGGTTGTCATTTTAAAGGAGCGGGTGGCTTTCTCCTGCTCGTGTATGTGTTCGAGAAGCACCTCGACAGCCTTATAGCCCGATTTGTATAGTGGGACGTGAACACTGGTGAGCGGCGGAACCTGGGCGGCAGCCTCGGGTCGGTCGTCAAAACCGATGACAGCAACATCTTCAGGGATGCGCAGCCCGGTTTCTTTGAGCGCCTGCATGGCCCCCATGGCAGATTCGTCGTTGCTTGCCAATACAGCTGTAAATTTTTCTTCTGCTTGCAAGATTTGCAACATGGCAGTGTAACCGCCATTGTAGGTGTGGTAACCGCACGCCAGCAATTTAGAATCAAGGCGAAGCCCCAATTGCGACATCGCGGCCTGGTATGCCCGAAGCCGGTCGCCGCTATCGCCCTGAACATTTTCGCGGGTTCCAGAGATAAAGGCAATTCGATCATGCCCGTGCGCGATGAGGTGATTCAACGCTTGAGAAATGCCCCCGGCATTGTCGGCCACAATTTCCGGTTCTCCCTCCCCTTTTGCGACAAAGACAACCGGGTAGCCAGACTGGGCCAGGTCGCGGATATAGCGTGAGCGGGTTTCGGAAATCAGCGGATTAATCACAATCAACCCGTCTGTATTCCAGGGGCCGACCGGGGTAAAATCCGCATCTTTGTCTAAAGTTGGCCAGGCTGGTTGTAACAGGTCAGACTGGTCGGCTGGCGCGCGCATTCCGTAGGCCAATAACAAATTACAACCCGTCTCATTTACAGCTGCGCTAATGCCCCTAAATAACGCATTCAGATAACTGTATGGGGTCGGTGTCCAGTAAACGTGCCAGCCAAGTAAGACACCTATCGTAGGACGCTGCCCATGTCTAAAATGATTCGCCATAGATTAAATTTTACACCAGGTTCACTAAGCCACTTCCGGCCAACAATTTACCTTGCATATTTGTCTTTTCTTCTTGTCGCAAAGCACCAGGCTGTGTGAACCCCTTGCTCAATGTCTAAAACCACAAGAAAAGTCCAGTTCATTGCTAGCGAGACTACTCATTGTTCATAAGCGCAGACGCTGTGAAAGTGCGCCCCATACATGCCCCCTTGGTGGTTCTCGAACCCGCCACCCACTCAGTTAGAGTGGGAAGTTTTTTTAACGACTTCGACGGCGCAAAATTCGTGTTCCAGCAAGTTACCATCCTTTTCCGCCATAATCGCCCCGATTTTTGGGCTTTTTTGCATAAGGAGTGATCACAATCCGCGTTGAATAGCGGGGGGTTGTGCGATGAGATTGAATATCCCATCACCATCAGGCACGTTTACAAAACCTTGTAAGGATTTTCCCTACAAAAACGCTCGAAAAAAGGGATGGAAATCACTGGACAAAAGCGCTCCAATTTTGTACAGTCAGTGTATGAAGAAATTTATCATCGTCTTCCTTCTATTTTGGCTTGCGGCCTGCGCGCCAGCGCCGACCATTCAGCCTGCCGTTGTGGTCGACCTGACCAACCTCCAGCCGCTGCCAACACCCGCGCTGCGCGAGACCCCCTTGAGGGTGGCAGTGGCAGCGGTTATCTCGCCCAAAGGCACAGTTGAGTCTTACGCAGGCCTGTTGCAATACCTGGGCGCGAAAACCGGACGCCCAATCGAATTGGTGCAGCGCCGCACTTACATGGAAATAAACGACCTGATTGAGAACGGTGAAGTCGATCTGGCCTTCGTCTGTACCAGCGCATACATTGTCGGGTCTGGCGATTTTGGCATGGAACTGCTTGTGGCTCCGCAGGTTCAGGGAGAGACAGTCTATCGCTCGTACCTGATTGTGCCGATCGACAGCCCAGCCCACGATATGGCCGACCTGCGCGGTAAAGTGTTTGCCTTCACCGACCCCATCTCGCTGACCGGGCGCGCTTACCCGACTTCGCTCGTCCAGCAACTGGGTACCAACCCCGAAGATTTTTTCAGCCGAGTCTTTTTCACTTACAGTCACGACGAAGCCATCTATGCGGTTGCCAATGGGCTGGCCGATGGCGCTGGTGTCGACAGCCTGATTTATTACTACGCTGTTGACCGTGACCCATCGTTGGTCGAGCGTCTCAAAATTATCCACCAGTCGCCGCCGTTTGGCATTCCGCCGGTGGTGGTCAACCCCAGCCTGCGCCCGCAGACCAAGGCTGAGTTTCAGGCCATCCTGCTTGAGATGGCCACCGACCCTGCCGGGCAGGATGCCCTGGCTGCAATCGGGGTGGATAAGTTCGTAAGCATTGAAGATTCAACTTACGAACCAGTTCGTTCGTTGATGCAGGACTTCTCCTCGCCGCCAGGGTTGCCGTGAACGCGCTTGCCCATGACCTGTTTCGCCGTTTCTGGAGCATTGTCTCTGCGGTCAGCGTGCGTGTCAAAATCCTAGGCATGGCGCTCGGGCTGGTATTCCTGCTTGGTCTTGGCGTTACCTGGCAGGTGCGCAACGCGCTGACAGGCACATTGCAAGCCCAACTCGAAAACGAGAGCATTACATCCGCTCGTGACCTGGCCGCCCGCGCCGCCGACCCCATCCTGATTAATGACCTGGTTGGCCTGCAACGATTGTTGCTCGAAACGCAGGAAAACAACCCCGATGTACGTTATGTTTTCATCATCGATAAATACGGACAGGTGCTGGCGCATACGTTTGGAAATGGTTTTCCGATGGCCCTGCTCAATGCCAACCAGGCTTCACCAGACGACCACCACCAACTGGTGGTGCTGCAAACCGAATCGGGCCTGGTTTGGGATACCGCCGTGCCTATCTTCGAGGGCCGCGTCGGTCTGGTGCGGCTTGGCCTTTCAGACGCCCGCCAGCGCGCCGCCATCCAGTCGCTCACGATTCAACTGCTCCTGATGATTGTACTGGTCTCTGCCCTGGGCATTTTTCTGGCCGTTTCCCTGACCTGGGTGCTGACCCGTCCGCTGCTCGAACTGGTCCAAGCCACCCGGCTGGTAGCCCAGGGAGATTTTTCGCCGCGTGTGCCGCGTTGGGCCGATGACGAAATCGGCGACCTGGCCGAAGCCTTCAACGCCATGACTGCCGAACTGGCCCGCACCGACGAAATCCGCCGTGAGCGCGAACAGTTGCGCCGCCAGCTGCTCGAGCGGGTCATCACCGCCCAGGAAGACGAGCGCCGCCGCATCGCTCTCGAACTTCACGACTCGACTTCCCAAAACCTGACTTCGCTTATGGTTGGCTTGCGCAATCTCGAAACCCTGTGCGGCGACCCGCGCATTGGCAAACAGGCCGACGAATTGCGCGCAGTGGCCTCCCAAACGCTGGATGAAGTCCACGACATTTCCACGCGCCTGCGCCCGCGCATTCTCGACGATCTCGGCCTGGCTGCTGCGCTCGAACACTTAATCCGAGAATGGCAGGCGCGTCACAAAACCCCGGTCGACCTGCTCATTCACGCTGGCCAGGAGCGCTTGCCCGGCGAAATCGAAACTGCCATCTACCGCATTGTGCAGGAATCGCTGACAAACGTGGCCCGTTATTCCAGGGCGCGCGCTGTCTCTGTGCTGGTCGAGCGGCGCGGCAGCGATGTCATTGCCCTGGTAGAAGATGACGGTCAGGGCTTTGACGCCGCCCAAATTATTGGTGACCGCCATCTTGGTCTGGTAGGGATGCGCGAGCGCGCCGAACTATTGGGCGGCAAACTGACCCTCGAAAGCCAGCCTGGCCAAGGCACAAGCGTGCATGTCCAGATTCCGATTGGATAAACAGTAAACCAGGAAACGAGTTTTTATGACCAAAATCCTGCTCGCCGACGACCATGTTGTCCTGCGCTCCGGGCTGAAATTGCTGCTCGAAAGCCAGCCTGACTTGCAAGTAGTGGGTGAAGCCTCCAGCGGACTCGAAGCCCTCAACCTAGCAGGCCAACTCCAGCCTGACTTGATTCTGCTCGACCTGTCGATGCCCAACCTGGGCGGCCTGGATGCGTTGCCGACCCTGCGCAAAACCGCTCCGGCGGCGAAAATCCTGATACTGACCATGCACGACGACCCCCAATACCTGCGCACTGCCCTAAAACTTGGCGCCAGCGGCTATGTGCTCAAAAAAGCCGCCGACCAGGAATTGCTGGCGGCGGTGCAGTCGGTTTTGCGAGGCGGCGTGTACGTTCATTCCTCGATGACGCGTATCCTGCTCGAGGATGTCCTGGCTGATGCCAACAGCATAGGCGCAGACGCCTGGGAGACGCTAAGCGAGCGCGAGCAGTCGGTGCTCAAAATGGTAGCGCTCGGATACACAGGCAGCGAAATTGGCGAATCGCTCAACGTCAGCCCGAAGACAGTGGATACTTACCGGCTGCGCGGCATGGAAAAACTCAAACTGTCGAGTCGCGCTGCGCTGGTGCGTTATGTGTTAAAAAAGGGATTGATTACGGGGGAATAATAGGGTTACGGCAAATCAGTTTCCAGCAAACGGCCAACCTGGACTTCGACCTGCTTCAGGTCTAATGGCAATTCGTCGCTCAGGCTGTCGCCTTGCTTCCAGACGACCTGACCCCCGGCATCGACCAGCACGAGGGCCGGCGCGCGCACGATGCGGTATTGCTGTCCAAGGTCGGGGCGACGGTCAAGGTCAATCCGGTGAATAGCGATGGGGGATTTCCAGGCATCGAATTGGGCGTTGGCATTGTCGTAGACGTATAACTCGCACTCGCAGCCACGCGATTTATTGAAAAATAACAGCGCCGGAGCATTGTTAAGTTCCAGGGGCTCACGGGAGGAGAACCAGCCCAAATCAACGGCTTTCAGCCCCAGAATCAGGGCGAGGGCGGAGATGAAAAGGAGCCAGATTGAGCGCTTCATGCTATCCAGACAAAATACAGCCCAACCGCAATAATGACAACCCCGGCGGCTTTTTCCAGCAGGTTATTCCAGCGCCCCAAGGATTGCATCTGCTTGAGAATTCCGGTAAATGTGCCAGCCAAAACTATCGGCAAACCGCGCCCGAGGGCATAGACGAACAACAGCGCCGCACCGTAAAGCAGCGCGCCCTCAGCCATGACATAGGTCAGGATGGCAGCCAGCACCGGCGTGGCACACTGCGAAGCCACCAACCCGGATACCAGCCCGAGGCCCAGTGCGCCCGGCAAGCCTTTAAGAGTGACCTTCTCGCGCAAGCCCCCCAGCCAGAGCGGGACTTCAATCTGAATCAGGCCAAGCATGTTCAGGCCAATGACAAAGCATACGAAAGCCACCAGGTAATACCACCAGGTGGTGGCCGCGCCGACCAGGCCGCCAATCAGGGCCGCAGCCAGGCCGAGCAGCATGAAAGTCAGTGCCAGGCCAAGGGCAAAGGTCAGCGAAATCAGGAAAGCGCGGGCACGCGGCAGGTCATGCGAGCTGCCGATATAGCCAACCACCAGCGGAATCATTGCCACGTTGCAAGGGCCGAGACTGGTTAGCACACCGCCCAGGAAGACGAGCGCAAAAGCCAGTAGGGAAGCATTTTGAACCAGGCTGAAATCGAGATTCATCTCATTGCCCCACAGCCAATTCGTTCATCGTCTTCCGGAACTGTTCGGTTTGCATTGCGCCGATGTGCACTTGGCGATTGCCTTGCGCATCGTAAAAGACCAGGGTCGGGATGGACTGCAAGCGCTCCTGGCGCATCAGGTTGGTATTACGCTGGCCATAAATATCCACATCAATCAGCGCCACCCGGCCTTTAAACTCTGGATAGACTTCGTCAACCACGTCCATCATGGCCTTGCAGGGAATGCAATCGGTGGAGTGCAGGAATACAAAGGTCGGACGTTTTTCGGCCAGGGCTTGTTCCCATTCGGCTTCAAGCGATGTTGATCCTGCCGGGCTGGCTCCGGCCTGGTTGATAAAATAGATGGCAGCCAAGACAAGCGCAATCCCGCCCATCACCAGCCAGGACGAGATCCCTTTTTGGGACGTTTTGCGGATACGTTTTTTGTCGGTTTTCTTGCTGGACATTTATTCATCCTCATCAATCAGGGTATACAAGCGCACCGCGGGCGGCAAGCCAAGCAGCAACAGGAACGTTACCAGCCAGGCGGATGTAATACACCAGATACAGACAGCCTGGATGACGAACAGCTCAAGGTAAGTCAGGTAGAGGGAGAAAATGACAGCAAATACTGACATCGCCAGGAAAGCCAGGGCAGCCGACTTTTCAAAATTGGGCAGTAATTTTCGCGTCAGCCAGGCGGCCAGCAGGCCAAGATAACCCAACAAACCAAGAATGCCCACCGGCAGGAAACCAAAAAGGGTGGCGTAAGGACTGGTTTGAACAGTGTTGCAATCGCCCACCGGCCCGCATACAGCCGCAACTTCCTGCGTTTCGACATACGAAAGATAACCGGCAACGCCGATGCCAAAAACGATAATAGCCGGAATCAGCCAATCGGCCCAGGTTGGCAGGGGAAAGGTTTTACCCAATCCAAAAGCAACCAGGCTGTAGGTCAATGCTGCGCTCATAACAATCATGCTTAAAATCGCCAGGGCGAAACCGTCGTCGCGCATTCCTTCCGGTGGGGCAGGTGGCAGGTCGAGCGGGGCCGGCTCAATGGGTGCGTAAGCGGGCCGGGTTTCGGCCAAGTCCGGCGTGGAGGCGGAGTCGCCTGGAGTGGGCAGAGGCTGCTCGATAACGGTAGCCGGTAAAAGTCCAAGAGCGGGGTCGGGGCAATCATTTTGCAGGCAGTTGGCGATAACTTCCTCCATTTCCGCTTCGAGAGATTTGGAATATTCCTCCCAATAACGGTCTGCAATAATGATGGTCGGCACGGCACGCGGCTCGAAGCCAACCTGGGCGGCCATCTCAAAAAAGAGTGTTTGGTTTTCGGGGTTGAACCATACTTCATATTCGCGCAGTTCGACATTCTCGTAGCGGTCGGCCAATGCGCGTAGGGCTGGCTTGGCCGTTTCGCAATGTGGACAGCCGTCACCCCAGAACAGGTAAATGATGACGGGTTCAGATTCTTGCGGAGCATTCAATGCCTGAACAGGCCATGCAGAAAACGCAAGAACGAGCAGGGTGAGCAGGATGACAATTTTTTTCATGCTGCTACCCGGCAAGCAGCCCGCGTTTGCGGATGTCATATTTGTCAGGATTGGCTTTGAGCATGTTCTTGGATTGGATCAAAACCTTGTTCTGCTTGATGACTTGGCGCACATAACCCTGGGATGGAAATTCGATGGCATCTGTTGTGCAGTTATTGGCGCAGGTGCTGCAACCAACCATGCAGGCTTGCGGAGCAACCACCACTGGTTTGTTAGCTTCATAATCGAAGGCATAAACGTTTTTGCCGCAAGTGGTGACGCACAGGCCGCAGCCATTACAACGCTCTACAACAACAGTCGGGAACCATTCAATTTGGTCGCGCGGAATTCCGTGCCAAAGATTGGGGGATGGGTTTAGGGATGACATGAAGTATTCCTTTTCCAAACAAGATACATTCTTGTTTATGAATATATTCTACACGCCTGGGCGTCATTTTTATAGTGAAGCCTGTCACAAATATCACATTACACTTGATTGAATACAGGCAGAAAAAGTGGCCCTTTGGAAATTTGTGCGGATGGCTCACAAGGTTATGCAGTTTTATCAGGCTTGTAAGCATTTTCCTTACAAACACAAAAAAATGTAGGGTTTTTCCCGCTATAAGGCAAGGTGCAAAAAAGATACAGTAGGAGCAGTGAAATTGTCGGAAAAATTCCGAAAATCTTTGAAGGAGACTCCTCTATGGCACTAGAACCCAAAGATGTTCTCGTCCGCATGCAAGAAGACCTCCAGCGCGCCCTGGAAAAAGAACCCAAAGAGCGCCGCTGGGTAATGGTGATTGACCTGCGCAAATGCGTGGGCTGTCACGCCTGTACGATTGCCTGTGTGGCCGAGAACAAACTCCCGCCCGGTGTGGTTTATCGCCCGGTTATCGAGCAGGAACGCGGCAAATATCCCAACGTAACCCGCATATTTGTCCCGCGCCCGTGTATGCAGTGCGACGTGCCCTCGTGTGTCCCGGTTTGCCCGGTCAACGCTACCTATATGAACGAAGAAGGCGTAACCGTGATGGACTACGAGCGCTGCATCGGATGCCGCTACTGCCTGAACGCCTGCCCATACAACTCGCGCACCACCGACTTTGGATACACCTACGTCAACAAAAACCTGCCTGCCATGGATGGGGTGCTGGTTGGCCGCGACGAGGCCGACGATTACGAACGCGCCGCCAACTATGAATATGGCGAGGCGCGCAAGCGCACCAATACTTACGACTCTCCGATTGGCAATGCCCGCAAGTGCCATTTCTGCCTGCATCGCGTTCACGAAGGCGAGTTACCCGCCTGTACCACAACCTGTATCGGACGTTCGACCTATTTTGGTGACAGCAACGACCCCGATAGCCTGGTCTCAGAACTGATGAACCTGCCGAATGCCATTCGCCTGCGCGAAGAACTCGGCACCAAGCCCAAAGTCTATTACCTGGTCTAACGGAGACTGACATGACTGATAAAAATCTCACTCCTGAACAAGAGCAGGAACAGGTCTCAGTGGAAAGCGCAGAAGAACAGACCGTCCCGGCTGCGCCGCGCAAGTCTTTCCAGCTGACGCTCAACCACATCCTGTGGGGTGCGGGCATCCTGGTTTTCCTGGTTGGCTCAATTGGCCTTTTCCAGCGATTTACCGAAGGGCTGCGACCTACCTCGCTCGGCTCCTACGTCCCCTGGGGATTGTGGGTGGCTGCTTATGAATACCTGGTCTGGCTCGAAGTCGGCTCGCTGCTGGTCTTTACCAGCCTGGTTTACGTCTTCAAGTGGCCGAAAATCCTTTCCCGCATGGCTCCAACCCTGTACCTGACCGCGCTGGCAATCCTTTCGATGGCCCTGATAATGATTGGTCTCGACCTGGGGCATCCCTTCCGCTTCTGGCATGTGCTGGTCTGGCCGCAGTGGGGCTCAATGCTAACCTGGATGATTATTGCCCACATGGTTTACATGCTGGTCTTGCTGGGCAAATTGGCGCTGGAACTGCTTCCCTACCGGCCATTCTTCAAGCCGATATCCAAATGGCTTTCCATTATCAGTATGCCAATGGGCATTGCGCTGGTGGTTATCGCCGGCAGCGTCTTTGGTGTGGTCATGGGACGCCCCTCCTGGCAGGGCAGCGGTCTACCGGTGCTCTTCCTGGTTTCCGCATTGGTTGCTGGCACTGGCCTGCTGACCTTCCAGTTCATTTGGTTTATGCGCGATAGAAGCGGTCAATACCTCGAACTGGCGCGCCGTCTTGGCAAACTTCTGCTGGCCTTCCTGGTTATCAATCTGATGGTCACGGTTTTATCGTCGTTTGTCATCCTGTATCCGGGTGTGCCAGCCCAGTCGACCGCGCTGCACCTGACCATGTTTGGCCCGTACTGGTGGCTTTTCTGGGTAGTCTATTTGGGATTTGGCATCGTCGTCCCCATCATCCTACTGCTGACCCAAACCCAAACCGCGCGCCGCATCGGAGTGGCCGCCGGTCTATTGATTACGACATTCTTTGCGGTTTCCCTGAACATTGTCATCCCAACCCAACTGGCTATCAACGCAGTCGAACGGGATTTGGTGACGGCCTTCCAGGGTCCCGGCCTGAGGGCGGAATATTTCCCATCGGCCAATGAATGGCTGGTAACACTTTTTGCGCTGGCGTTTGGCTACCTCGTGTTCCTGTTCGGGTTCACCGTGCTGCGCCTGCGCCCGCATGTCGAAACACCCGCTGAGGAGGCTTCAAAATGAGCGCGCAAAACGAAAAACTCTCCCGCCGCGATTTTCTGAAAGTGGCTGGCGCAACCGGCGCAACAGCGGCTTTCCTGGGCAGCATCTCACACGTCTGGGATGTCTTTGCCCAAACGGAGGAAGGCTCGGCTTATCACCTGGGCGACCCGGCCAAACAAATCTACTCCATTTGCCAGCAGTGCAACACCCAGTGCGGCATCAAGGTGAAAATTGTCGATGGCGTCGCGGTCAAAATCGAGGGGAATCCCTATTCGCCCTGGAACATGATTCCGCATGCCAAATACGAAACCCCGGTCACCGAAATGGGCACGGTGGACGCCCCGCTCTGCCCCAAAGGCCAGGCCGGCATTCAATCCGTCTATGACCCCTTCCGCATCAAACAGGTGCTCAAACGCGCCGGTAAACGCGGCGAAAACAAATGGATAACGATTCCCTTCGACCAGGCGGTCAGCGAAATCGTTGAAGGCGGCAAACTGTTTGCCAATGTGCCGGGTGAAGGTAGCCGCGAAGTGGAAGGCCTGCGCTCTCTGCGCGCCCTGACCGACGCTAAAGTCATGAAAGACATGAATACCGCCATCGGCAAAATCCGCTCCGAAAAGGACCTGGAGAAGAAAAAGGCCCTGGTCGAGCAGTTCAAAGTCGATTTTGCCGCTGACCTGGACAAAATGATTGACCCCAACCACCCCGACTTTGGCCCCAAAAACAACCAGATTCTCTACTTTTGGGGACGCCAAAAGGCAGGCCGCGCCGAATTCGTGCATCGCCTGTTCGGCTCCGGGCTGGGAACCACCAACCGGCACGGACACACCACCGTCTGCCAGGGGTCGCTGTATTTCGCCGGGAAGTCGATGAGCGACCAGTGGAGCGGAACCAGTTTTACCGGTGGCTCGAAATCCTATTGGATGGGCGACACCGCCAGCGCGGACTTCGTCATCTTCGTTGGGGCCTCCCCGTTTGAAGGCAACTACGGCCCCACCAACCGCGTCCCGCGCATCACCGACCGCCTGGGTCGCGCCAACCTGAAATTCGCCGTCATCGACCCGCGCCTTTCCAAAATTGCTGGCAAGGCCTGGAAGTGGCTGCCCAACAAGCCCGGCACCGAAGGCGCGATTGCCCTGGCCATGATTCAGTGGATTATCGACAACGAGCGCTATGACGCCAAATACCTGTCCCTGGCAAACAAAGCCGCCTCCACCAGCGCCAAAGAACCGACCTGGAGCAACGCCTCCTGGCTGGTCAAAATCGACCCAGAAAAAGGTACTCCCGGTAAATTCTTGCACGGCTCCGAACTTAAACTCGTTGAGAAGAAGGAAGAAGAGATAGACGGCAAAACGGTTGTCACCTACCTGGCGACAGGTGGTGTGGTCTTCAATACCGACCCGTTTGTGGTCTTGAATGCCGACGGCAGGCCTGTCTTGTTCGACCCGAATGACACCGAAAACGTTGTCATGGCCGGGCAGTTGTTCGTAGATACAACCGTCGGCGGCTTCCGCGTCAAGAGCGGCTTGCAGTTGCTGAAAGAATCGGCCAACGAGAAGAGCCTTGAAGAATGGGCCGAAATCAGCGGCCTGCGCGCCAGCGACATCCAGGAACTGGCCTATGAGTTCACCTCGTATGGCAAACGCGCTTGCATGGATATCCATCGTGGCGTCAGCCAACACACCAACGGCTACTACAATGTGTTGGCCTGGAACAGCCTGGCCTTGCTGATTGGCAATTATGACTGGCGCGGCGGCCAAACTTGGCCCAGCACCTACGAAATTGTTGGCGCAAAAGCCGAAGGTCCCTTTATTCTCGGTAAATCTGACCCCGGCGCGCTCTCCCCGTTTGGCATGAGCAACATCCGCCACGAAGTCAAGTACGAAGAATCCACTATTTTCATGGATTTGCCCGAAGACCAGCGCTACCCGGCCAAGCGCAACTGGTACCCGCTCGCTTCCGACCTGTACCAGGAAATCATCCCTTCGGCGGGCGATATGTACCCCTACCCCATCAAGGCCGCCTTCATGTACATGGGGTCGCCAGTCTACTCCCTGCCGGGCGGACACACCTGGATTGAAATTCTCTCAGATGTTGAAAAACTACCGCTCTTCGTCGCCTCCGACATCCTGGTCGGCGAAACCAGTATGTATGCCGATTACATCTTCCCGGATGTAACCTACCTCGAACGCTGGGAGTTCAGCGGCTCGCACCCCAGCATCACCTTCAAAGTGCAGGGCGTGCGCCAACCCGTGATTGCCCCGCTGACCGGCACGGTCAAGGTCTACGGACAGGAAATGGCGATGCAATGGGAAGCCTTGCTGCTGGCGATTGCCGAAAAACTAGACCTGCCCAACTTCGGCCCGAACGGCTTCGGCGAAGGCATCGACTTTACCCACCCCGACGACCTGTATATTCGGGAAATCATGAACCTTGCTTATGGCGAGAAAATAGACCTGGAAGACGCCGTCCCTGAAGCCTCGCCCGAAGAAATTGAAGTCTTCCTGAAGGCCCGCACCCACCTTCCCAAAGCCGTCTTCGACCCTGAACGCTGGCAGCGCATCAGCGGCGACCTGTGGCCGAGGGTGGTCACTGTCCTGGCGCGAGGCGGACGCTTCCAGTCCTACGAAAAAGGCTATCCCGGTGATGTCAACTCCAGGGGCACCCTGGGCGTCAAGTACGGCAAATTGATTAACCTGTACCTGGAGAAGAATACCGGCGTCAAATACGCTGGCACCGGCAAGACCATCCCGGCGATTGCCAGTTATGTCGACCCGGCCACCGGTTTCGACGGCACAATCGTCAATGATACTGCCCAGGGCTACGACCTGAAACTCATCACCTACCGCGAGATTGCCCAGACCAAGAGCCGCACCCAGGGCAACTACTGGCTCAAAGCGCTCCTGCCTGAAAACTTCCTGTTGATGAATTCTCTGGACGCTGACCTGCGCGGCCTGAAGGATGGAGACCAAGTGCGCCTTTCGTGCGCCAGCAACCCCAATGGTGAATGGGACTTCGGTGAAATCGGCAAACGCCGCATCGAAGGCCGGCTCAAAGTCGTCGAAGGAATGCGCCCCGGCGTGGTCTCGTTTGCGCTCGGTTTCGGCCATTGGGCCTACGGCGCAGTGGACATCAGCATCGATGGCACAGCCATCAAAGGTGATGAACAGCGCTACGAGGGCTTCCATGCCAACGCCGTCATGCGCACCGACCCGATTATCCGCAACACCTGCCTGGTCGACCCGGTTGGCGGCTCGGCGGTCTTCTACGACACACAGGTAAAAGTCGAGAAAGCCTGATTCTCACTAGCGGGTGACAGTCACTCT
>Ga0208244_100873_pt1 | contig 21751 bp, 20 predicted proteins | sample SubbioCR12Aug_5A_FD_184828 | JGI IMG/M metagenome (GOLD analysis project Ga0208244, IMG submission 184828) | Serpentinite rock and fluid subsurface biosphere microbial communities from McLaughlin Reserve, California, USA - CR12Aug_5A (SPAdes) | ecosystem: Environmental > Terrestrial > Deep... | reverse complement strand
TACGCTAATCTCATACTCAGCCATCGCTTCTCTCCTTCGGTTTGTTGAATGTCTCGATAACATCAATTTACCGAATCGAAGCGGTGGCTGCCCACCTTGTTATTTACAGCAGTTTACGGACTCAATCCGCCGTTCAAGTCGGAGACACTATAAAAGTCTCCGAATGCAGCACCAAATAAGGGTTCCAGACTCATGGGATCGTTTTTAACCGGACACTATTGCACGCTTTTAACGAACAAGCAGCTGACTTTCGGAATATACGCAACCTAAAGATGTTCAGGCAAACATTCCCCGGTTACAAATTTGGGTTTTGCGCATCCCCCATTTGCATATAAAATAGGCAGCTTTCCCGCAAGATATGTGAAGTTATCCTGGTGCAGATAGGTCCATACAAACTGAGAAACAACCTGGTCGTCGCTCCCATGGCGGGTGTGACCGATCGGCCTTTCCGCATGCTATGCAAACGCTTCGGCGCGGGCCTGGCTGTTTCCGAGATGGTGACTTCCAACTCTTTGCTCTACGGTAGTGCCAAGACCTTGCGCCGCGCCAACCATGAAGGCGAAGTCGAACCGATCTCGGTACAGATCGCCGGCGCCGACCCGATGATGATGGCGGAAGCCGCGCGCCACAACGTTGATAACGGTGCGCAGATCATCGACATCAACATGGGCTGCCCGGCCAAGAAGATCTGCAATGTGATGGCCGGCTCCGCCCTGCTGCGCGACGAACCACTGGTCGCACAAATCCTCAAGGCCGTCGTCAGTGCTGTCGATGTGCCGGTGACGCTGAAGATCCGTACCGGCTGGGACAAGCAGAACCGCAATGCCGTCGCCGTGGCCAAAATGGCCGAGGACATCGGCGTGCAGGCGCTGGCCATGCACGGCCGCACCCGCGCCTGCCTCTATCACGGTGAAGCCGAATACGACACCATCGCCGCCGTCAAGCAGGCGATCAAAATCCCGCTGATCGCCAACGGCGACATCACCAGCCCGGAAAAGGCCAAATACGTCCTCGACTACACCCGGGCCGACGCCGTCATGATCGGCCGCGCCGCCCAAGGTCGACCCTGGATATTCCGCGAGATCGAACATTACCTGAACACCGGCGAGCACCTGCTGGCACCGGCCGTCAGCGAGATCCACGAGGTCATGCTGCAGCATCTGGACGACCTCTACGCGTTCTACGGCGAACTGACCGGCATGCGCGTCGCGCGCAAACATATTTCCTGGTACACCAAGGGGCTGGCCGGCTCCGCCAATTTCCGCCATCACATGAACCAGTTACAGAGCATCGAGGAGCAACTCGGTGCTATCAACGACTTCTTTGCACAGTTGCAGGCGCAAGGCGAGCGCTTGCAGTACGTGGCGGAAGAAGCCGAAGAATCCACAGCGGAGGCATTGGCCGCCTGATGAGCAACAAGGATCTCGCAAGCTGCGTCAGGGCGGCCTTGGACGAATACTTCAAGGATCTCGACGGCCAACCGCCGCATGCCGTCTATGACATGGTGCTGCACTGCATGGAAAAACCACTGCTCGAGTACGTCCTCAATCGCGCCGGCGGCAATCAAAGCAAGGCTGCAGAAATCCTCGGCCTCAACCGCAACACCCTGCGCAAGAAACTGCAGCAGCACAACATCCAGTAACCCTCAATTTTCTCAAAAGTTCCCATCATGGCTATGATCAAAAGAGCACTCATCAGCGTTTCCGACAAGAACGGCATCCTCGAATTCGCGCAGGCATTGCACGGTTTCGGCGTCGAAATCCTTTCGACCGGCGGCACCGCCAAGCTGTTCAGGGAAAACAACATCCCGGTGATCGAAGTCAGTGACTACACCGGCTTCCCGGAAATGCTCGATGGTCGCGTCAAGACGCTGCACCCGTTGGTTCATGGCGGCATTCTTGGCCGTCGTGACCTGCCGGAGCATGTCGCCGCCATGCAGGCCGCCAATATCCCGAACATCGACATGGTGGTGGTCAACCTTTACCCGTTCGAAGCGACGGTAGCCAGGCCGGATTGCACGCTGGAAGAAGCCATTGAGAACATCGATATCGGCGGCCCGGCCATGGTTCGCTCCGCCGCCAAGAACTGGAAAGATGTCGCTGTGCTAACGGATGCCTCGCAATATGCGGATGTCCTGGCCGAGATGCAGAGCACCGGCGGCGCCACCAGCCAGGCCACGCGCTTCGCCTTATCGGTCGCAGCGTTCAACCGCATCAGCAACTACGACGGCGCCATCAGCGACTACCTGTCCTCCTTCAACAGCGACAACACGCGCAACCCGTTCCCAGGCCAGACCAATGGCCGCTTCGTCAAGATTCAGAATCTGCGTTACGGCGAGAACCCGCATCAGCAGGCCGCCTTCTACCGCGACCTGCATCCGGCACCCGGCTCACTGGTCACTGCCGAACAATTGCAAGGCAAGGAACTGTCCTACAACAACATCGCCGATGCCGATGCTGCCTGGGAGGCAGTCAAGTCTTTCGACAGCTCGCCAAACACAGCAGCCGCCTGTGTCATCGTCAAGCACGCCAACCCGTGTGGTGTCGCGCTGGGTGCCACAACACTGGAAGCCTATAACAAGGCCTTCAAGACTGACCCGACCTCAGCCTTCGGTGGCATCATCGCTTTCAACCAGCCGATCGACGACGCCACGGCTGAAGCGGTTTCCAAGCAGTTCGTCGAAGTGCTGATCGCACCGGGATACTCCGGCGGCGCACTGGAGATTTTCAAGGCCAAAGCCAATGTGCGCGTACTGAAGATCGCGCTGCCACCAGGTGGCGACAGTGCCTGGCACAAGGGCCGCAATTCCCATGATATCAAGCGCGTCGGTTCCGGCATTCTGATCCAGACTGCAGACAACCTGGAAATCAAGCGCGAAGATTTGCGCATCGTCACCAAAAAACAACCTACACCGCAACAGATGGAAGACCTGCTGTTTGCCTGGCGCGTAGCCAAATACGTCAAGTCCAACGCCATCATTTTCTGCGGCGACGGCATGACACTGGGCGTCGGTGCGGGCCAGATGAGCCGTGTCGACAGTACCCGCATCGCTGCCATCAAGGCCCAGAATGCCGGCCTCACGCTGCAGGGCTCTGTGGTCGCTTCCGATGCATTCTTCCCGTTCCGTGACGGCATCGACGTGCTGGCCGAAGCCGGTGCAGCATGCGTCATCCATCCGGGCGGCAGCATGCGCGACGAGGAAGTCATCGCCGCTGCCGACGAACATGGCTTGGCCATGGTGCTGACCGGCGTCCGTCACTTCAGACATTAAAACCGGGAAGGGGGAAGCGGGAAGGGTGAAGGGTACAAGCTTTGAAGCTCACCCTTTACCCTTCACCCTTTACCCTTCCCTCGCTCAAGGGAAGTAAGTTATGAAAATCCTCGTCATCGGCGGCGGCGGTCGCGAACATGCGCTGGCATGGAAGCTGGCCCAGAATAAAACCGTCAGCCGCGTCTACGTGGCGCCGGGCAATGCCGGCACGGCGCTGAATCCAGACATGCTCAATGTGCCGGTCACCAAGGTTGATGAACTGGTCGAGTTCGCCCACAAAGAGGAAATCAACCTGACCGTCGTCGGGCCTGAAGCCACCTTGTCTCAAGGTGTCGTCGACGCTTTCCGGCTGCATGGCCTGAAGATTTTCGGACCGACTCAGGCTGCCGCGCAACTGGAGTCCTCCAAGGACTTTGCCAAGGCATTCATGCTGCGTCACGGTATCCCGACCGCAGCCTATGCCACGTTCACCGATACCAAGGCCGCGCATGATTACGTCAATCAGCAGGGCGCGCCCATCGTCATCAAGGCCGACGGCTTGGCCGCAGGCAAGGGCGTGGTCGTCGCCATGTCGCTGGATGAAGCACACAGCGCCATCGACGCCATGCTGGCGGATAACAAGCTCGGCAGCGCCGGCGCGCGTGTCGTTATTGAAGAGTTTCTGACCGGCGAAGAAGCCAGTTTCATCGTCATGGTCGATGGCTGGAACATCCTGCCGCTGGCCACCAGCCAGGACCACAAACGCCTGCTGGACGGCGACCAGGGCCCCAACACCGGTGGTATGGGCGCCTATTCCCCGGCGCCGGTCGTCACGCCGGAAATCCATGCCAGAGCCATGCGCGAGATCATCACGCCGACGGTGGCCGGTATGGCAAAAGACGGTATCCCTTACACCGGTTTTCTCTATGCCGGTTTGATGATCAGTCCCGATGGCAGCGTTAAAACCCTGGAATTCAACTGCCGCATGGGCGACCCGGAAACCCAGCCAATCCTGCTGCGCATGAAGAGCGATCTGGTGGAACTGCTGGAACATGCCGTCGCGGGCACACTGAATGAAGTGGAAGCCGAGTGGGACAGGCGCGTGGCGCTCGGTGTAGTGATGGCAGCGGCCAATTACCCGGAGAATCCGCGTACCGGTGACGAGATCATCGGCCTGCCCGAGCACCTGGAAGATGCACATGTATTCCATGCCGGCACCAAGCTGGTCGACGGTAAGGTGGTCACCAGCGGCGGCCGCGTTCTCTGCGTCACCGCTCTCGGTGAAACCGTGAAATATGCGCAAAGTCGCGCCTATCAGATTGCCGAAGAAATCAAATTCAATGGCGCGCAATACCGCAGCGATATCGGCTACCGCGCCGTCAAGGGCTAGCCATCCGGAACCGCCATGACGATTTCAAGAAGCTTGCGGCATTTCCTGAAATCGGGCGGTGTCATCGCCTATCCCACCGAATCCATATTCGGGCTTGGTTGCGACCCCAACAACCGCAAAGCGGTACAACGCATCCTTCGCCTGAAAGGCCGCCCGCAGCGCAAGGGCCTGATTCTGGTCGCTGACTGTCTGAATAAATTGCAAGCTTACATGGCACCGTTGAACGATACACAAACCAGCACCATGCTACAGTCCTGGCAAAACCCTGCGCGCGGTCACACCTGGCTAGCACCCGCAGCCAGACATTGCCCAAAATGGCTGACCGGAAAGCACACGACGCTGGCGGTGCGCGTCAGCAATCATGCCCTCACCGCCAGGCTGAGCAAAGAATCCGGCAGCGCGCTGGTCTCCACCAGTGCCAATCGCAGCGGTTGCCAGCCGGCCAAAACCACCCGAGAATGCTATCGTCTGTTCGGCAAGCAGGTCAGAGTCATTAAAGGCCTGACCGGCCGGGCGAAAAAGCCTTCGATCATTCAGGACCTGGCCAGCAGCAAGATTATCCGGCCTTAACTACACGCATCAGGAATACTGCATGAACACACAACCCGTTTTCGAATACCTGCAAGACCTGCAAAACCGCATCGTCGAAGCCGTGCAAATGGTCGATGGCAAACATTTCCTGCATGACAGCTGGCAACGGCCGGAAGGCGGCGGCGGCACCTCATGCATGCTGGAAGAAGGCAATGTATTCGAACGTGCCGGTATCGGCTTCTCCCATGTCATGGGCAGCAAACTGCCGCCATCCGCCAGCGCCGCCCATCCGGAAGCCGCCGGTCGCGCCTGGGAAGCGATGGGCGTGTCGCTGGTGTTCCACCCGCGCAATCCCTATGTGCCGACCGTGCATATGAACGTGCGTTTCTTCGTCGCCAAGGCGCCACAATCATCGATAGCCGAAAGTACTGATGCGGATATCTGGTGGTTCGGCGGCGGCATGGATCTGACGCCCTACTACGGTTTCGAGGAAGATGCCGTGCATTTCCATCGTACCTGCCGCGATGCGCTGAATGCCTATGGCAAGGAACTCTACCCTCAGTTCAAAAAGGAGTGCGATGATTACTTCTTCCTCAAGCATCGCAAGGAACCGCGTGGTATCGGCGGTATTTTCTTCGACGACTTCAATCAGCTCGGTTTCGAACAAAGCTTCGCCATGCTGAAGAGTGTCGGCGACGCCTTCATCAACGCTTATCTGCCCATCGTCCAGCGTCGCAAGGATACGCCCTACGGCGAACGTGAACGCGATTTCCAGGCCTATCGTCGCGGCCGCTATGTCGAATTCAACCTGGTCTATGACCGCGGCACACTGTTCGGCCTGCAATCCAACGGCCGCACCGAATCCATCCTGCTGTCCATGCCGCCCATCGTCAAATGGCGCTACGACTGGCGGCCGACTGAGGGCAGTGCCGAAGCAAAACTTTATAGCGATTTTCTTACCGCGCGCGACTGGCTGAACCAGCGCTAAACCGCCGGGTTGTCATTGATGCGGCAAATCTGTCTATAATCAACCCTGTAGCCGCACCCAGGGAAAACAACAAGACATGAATGCCGCAGAAAACCTCGTCGCCACACTCTCCGGCTGGGTGTGGGGCCCTCCCATGCTGATCCTGCTGGTAGGCACCGGCATCTATCTCACCATCCTGCTCAAGGGCCTGCAGTTCCGCGTGCTACCCATGGCGCTACGCATGATCTTTCACAAGGAAATGCACGGCAAGGGCGATATCAGCCACTTCGCCGCACTGATGACGGCGCTCGCCGCCACCGTCGGCATCGGCAACATCGTCGGCGTTGCCACCGCCATCACGCTGGGCGGTCCGGGCGCCGTGTTCTGGATGTGGATGACCGGCCTGGTCGGCATGGCAACCAAATACGCGGAGGCGGTACTCGCCATCAAATACCGGGAAGAAGGCCCGCACGGCATGCGCGGCGGCCCCATGTATTACATCGCCAAGGGTGCCGGACTGCCCTGGCTCGCCACCATGTTCGCCATCTTCACTGCACTTGCCGCCTTCGGCATCGGCAACATGACCCAGGCCAATGCTGCCGCCGCCATCCTCAACAGCTCTTTCGACATCGCTCCCTGGGTCACCGGTGTCGTGCTCATGCTGCTGACCGCACTGGTGATACTCGGTGGCATCAAATCCATCGGCCGCTTCACTTCCTTCCTGGTACCGTTCATGATCGTTGCTTATGTCGGCACCGCACTGGTGGCGCTTGCGCTGAATATCGACAAGGTGCCGGCAGCCTTCGGTCTTATCTTCAACCACGCCTTCGCGCCTATCGCTGCCAGCGGCGGTTTCGCCGGAGCTGCCGTGGCCGCCGCCATCCGTTTCGGTGTCGCCCGCGGCGTGTTCTCCAATGAATCCGGCCTCGGCTCGGCGCCGATCGCCGCTGCCGCAGCCCGCACTAACGATCCGGTGAAACAGGCTCTGGTCAGCATGACGCAGACTTTCATCGACACCCTCGTCATCTGCACGATGACAGCACTGGTGATCCTGACCGCAGACTCCTGGCTAACCGGCATCAGCGCCGGGCAGCTGACCAGCGCCAGCATGGGCCAGACGCTCGGATACACGGGGGAAGTCGTCGTCACCCTGGCCACCGCGCTGTTCGCCTTCTCCACGCTAATCGGCTGGAGCTACTACGGCGAAAAAGCGGTGGAATACCTCATGGGCAGCAAAGCCATCCGCATTTTTCGCATTTTCTTCATTGCAGCCGTCATCGTTGGTGCCATGGTCAGTCTTGAGTTCGTCTGGAATTTCTCCGACCTCATGAACGGCATGATGGCAATCCCCAACCTGATCGGTCTGCTGCTGCTGTCACGTATCGTCAAAAGTGAAACGGATCGATTCTTCAAGACCGGAGAGCGCCTGCAATGAGCCAGCCGGGCATGAGAAGCGCCTGGAGTAATCGCTGGACCTTTGTCATGGCGACCGCTGGCTCCGCCATCGGCCTCGGCAACATCTGGAAATTTCCCTACATGACCGGCGTCAATGGCGGCAGCGCCTTCGTGCTGGTGTTTCTCGGCTGCATCCTGCTGGTCGGAATCCCGCTCATGATGTGTGAGATTATGCTCGGACGCCGCGCGCAGAAAAACCCGGCCGACGGCATGCTGCGCCTCGCGCGCGAGGCATCGGCATCGCCGCACTGGCGCTGGGTCGGCTTGATCGGTGTGCTGACCGGTGTACTGATCCTGACCTTCTACAGCGTCATCGGCGGCTGGGTCATCCGCTATATCGTGCATGCCCTTACCGGCGACTTCAACGGCGCCGATAGCACTGCTGTCGGCAACATGTTCGGCGACATGCTAGCCTCGGTTTTTTCGCTGTTATTCTGGCACACACTATTCACGGCAATGACGGTCTGGGTGGTCGCCCGCGGCGTCAATCACGGCCTGGAAAAAGCCAGCAAGATTCTCATGCCATCGCTATTCGCGATTCTGTTACTGCTGCTGGTCTACAGCATGGTCGAGGGCAGTTTCGGCCGCGCACTTGATTTCATGTTCACGCCGGATTTCTCCAAGGTCACACCGCAAGCAGCGCTATCGGCGCTCGGTCACGCGTTCTTCTCGCTCAGTCTTGGCATGGGGGCGGTCATGGTCTACGGCTCTTATCTGCAGCGCCATGTCTCCATCGCCCGCACCTCGTTCTACATTGCCATCGCCGATACGCTGGTCGCACTGCTGGCCGGTCTCACCATCTACGCACTGGTGTTTGAACACCAACTCGATCCGAGTGCCGGCCCTGGACTCATCTTCCAGACCCTGCCACTGGCATTCGGGCAGATGTGGGGCGGACAGGTGGTAGGCACTCTGTTCTTCATATTGGTCACCTTCGCCGCCTGGACCTCGTCGATCTCTCTGATCGAACCGGCCACAGCCTGGATTACCGAGAATACAAGTGTCCCGCGCGCCAAGGCCGCCTGCCTGATCGGTTTCTGTACCTGGCTACTCGGCATCAGCGTGGTACTGTCCTTCAATGTCTGGCAGGGCGTACAGATCGTCTTCGGACTCGGCATCTTCGACACCCTGGATAAACTGACCACGACCATCCTGCTACCGCTGGGCGGCCTCATGATGGCGCTGTTCGCCGGCTGGATCATGCGCACGCAGCACGTACGGGAGGAACTCGGCCTGCAACCGCGAACCTATACCGTCTGGCGCTTCATCATCCGTTACATTTCGCCGCTCGCCATTGTCATCATCTTTCTGTCCATGATCGGCCTCATCGAGGGCTAGTCTGCACAGGAAATAAAAAAGCCAGTCTTTTGGACTGGCTTTACTGCTACAGACCGCTACAGTCTGCCATCAATTACATCTTCAGGATCCACTGAACGATAGTCTTGATATCTTCATCTTTCACTTGAGGGCTGTTGGCAGGCATCGGAATAGGGCCCCAGACACCACTACCACCCTTTTTCACTCTTTCCACCAGCTTGGCTTCAGCAGTCTTGTCACCCTTGTACTTGGCCGCGATATCCTTGTAGGACGGGCCTAACACCTTTTGTGAAACACTGTGACAAGCCAGACAGCCGCTCTTCTGTGCCAGAGCTTCAGCCGGATCTGCTGCGTTTGCCTGTGCAGCCAGCATCAATGTACCGGCGGCGGCAATCATCATGATTGTTGCTTTCATGCTATCTCCTTCAACTCGATCTTTTAAGACGTCTTAAGTGATTCAAATACAACCCGTTTACTACATTTGCAACATTCGAATGATACCCATGTTTGGAGGTTCTGAGAATGACTTAAATCAAGGCCAGCCGGTGTTACAGGTTTTCCAGCAAAACATCCAGACGGTCTATCGCGGGCATACACTCAACGCCACGACACACCCATGCGTTGACATCATCCTTGTATTCCCGTACCAAAGTTTGCGGCAAGTGCCTGACCGACGCATCGAAAGAGAAGCCGAGGCAATGCGGTAAATACTTCCGGTTCAGCCGGCTTTTCCAGACAGCCATTTCCTCGGCAGTTCCACGCAATATCACGACCGAGGGCGGCTGCAGAAATTCTTCCAGTGCCATCATCAAACTGGGGGATGCGGCCGGACTGCGCTGCAATACCTGATCAAAGGCTTTCAACGTATTTTCGGCTGCCTGCAGATAGCGCGACTCTCCCAAGACGTGGCCCAGGCGCTGAAGCGCAACCGCAGCAATGCCGTTACCACTCGGCGTCGCATTATCATAAGCCTGCTTCGGCCTATGAATCAGTGCCTCATGGCTATGACTGGTGAAATAGAAACCGCCGGCATCACTCTCAAATTCAGTCAGCAATGTATCAGCCAGCTCTATGGCGAAACTCATATCCTGCTCGCGATAATCCGCTTGCATGAGTTCCAGCAGCGCGTCGAGCAGGAAAGCATAATCATCCAGATAGGCGTTGAGATGAGCGGTTTCATCCTTGCAGGTGGCTAGCAGGCGCCCATCGACCCAGAGCTTGTCGCGGATGAAATCCAGCGCCTGCTGTGCAACGGCCTTCCAGTCCGGCCGCTCCAGCACGCGGGCTACACGCGCGATACCCTTGATCGCCAGCGCATTCCAGCTGGTCAGCAGTTTGTCATCACGGCCCGGGCGCATGCGCTTTTCACGGGCTGCAAACAATTTGGCCTTGGCACTCTGTAACACTGACTTTTCCTCTTCCTCTGGCTCCGCAGCCTGAAAAAGATGCCAGTCATGCCCTTCAAAATTGGCCGCACGATCGAGGCCCAGACACCGCGCAGCCACCGCATACTCTTCCGGCGTCAGCAGACCGCGCACTTCGTCGCGCTGCCAGACATAGAAACAACCTTCTTCGCTCTTGCCCTGCGGGTTGAGCGAGTCGGCATCCAGCGATGAATAGAAGGCGCTGGCTGGCGAGCGCATCTCACGCAAGAGCCAGCCCATGGTTTCCTCGATGACTGCAATAAAGCGTTGTGCCAGCGGGCCCGCTTTATCCTCAAGCAACTGCCAGCCATCGGCATAAAGGCTAAGCAGCTGTCCGTTGTCGTAGAGCATTTTTTCAAAATGCGGAATCGCCCAACGCTCATCGACGCTGTAGCGACAGAAGCCACCACCGAGCTGATCATAAATACCGCCCGCCGCCATACTTTGCAGCATCTGCAAGGCCATGGTGCCGGCTTCGGCATTGCCGCCATGCGCTGCGCGCAGCAGCAATGCAATGTCTGCATGGTTGGGGAATTTAGGTGCCGTACCAAAGCCGCCATAGGTGAAATCGAAAGTACCTTTCAGCTGCTCGAATCCGAGCCTCAGCGCATCCTCGCCAGCGGTCAGCTCGGCACTGGCGGTCGGCACCGTGCGCGCCATGGCCTGCATCAACTGATGGTTCTGCTCTGCCAGGTCGGCTTTGCGCTGATGATAGAACTCGGCGATATGACGGACCAGATCAGGGAATGCAGGTAACTGATAACGTGGCGTCTTGGGGAAATAGGTGCCGCTGAAAAAAGGCTGCTGATCCGGCGTCAGGAACACGGTCAGCGGCCAGCCGCCATTGCCCTGCGACAGCATCTGATGGGCGGTTTGGTAAATCTGGTCGATATCCGGCCGTTCTTCACGATCGACCTTGATATTGATGAAATGCCGGTTCATGACTGCCGCAACTTCGGCATCTTCGAAAGACTCGTGTGCCATGACATGACACCAGTGGCAGGCGGAATAGCCGATCGACAACAGAATCGGCTTATCCAGCTGTTTGGCTAACTTGAGCGCATCTTCACCCCAGGGATACCAGTCAACCGGATTGTTGGCATGCTGCAAAAGGTAAGGACTGGTTTCAGCCGCAAGTCGGTTAGCCATCAGGGTTCTAAAGCTTGCGTCCCGTATTCAATTTCCAGAGTATGCGTCTGATTCGGCGGAATCATGACCATGTTCTCCAGCGCGTTGGCCGACTCGACACAGATCATGTGGCGCCAGCTGTCATCATTGCCCATGTCGCCCAACTGGTGGGCTTTCTCTTCCCAGGGTGTCCAGATCACAGTGGAGTTGCTGCCCGATTTGGCAATGCGGATGATGCGGTTGAATCCCGGATCCTCGATCACGCAAACATCGCTGGTATTGACATAGACACGGTCGAATTCACCATTGAACCTGACCATACCCTGCTGGGTATAGCGATCGTAGTTCAGCACCTTGTCCGAGTACTCGACGCCTTCCAGACCGCTCAATGCGATCTGTTCAACATCGCTCACATTGAAATAGGTGTGCAGGGCCTCACCAATCATGAATGGCTGATTGCCGCGATTGGTGGTCGACAGTGCCATTTTCAGCGTGTCACCGACAACGATGGTCAAGGTCAGCGCATAGGGATAGGACAACTGTTTCTGCGCAACTGGCGTGTTGATGATTTTCAATACCAGACGAGTAGCGCCGTTTTCCAGGGTTGTCGACTCAATCAGATCCCATGGCATCACACGCGCAAAGCCATGCGGACATAGTGTGCTGTCCGTTGGATGCGCACCAAACCAGGGCCAGCAAACCGGCACACCGCCGCGTATGGAGCGGCCATGAATATAGCGGGCATGATCTGACATCCAGAGCACAGGCTCGGCTTCGCGCTTGGGCTGCCAGGACATGACATGGGCGCCCTGCATGGCGATTTTTGCAGTGGAAAAATTGTTGTCGATCTCCAGAAATTTAAGTCCATTCGCATCCTGATAGAAGCTGATGTGCGGATCCAGCTGGATATCTTTTTCGACTAGATGAAGCGAACTCATAGTGTCACCAGTTCCCAGACCAAACTCAGTATTAATATTCAAAATATTCTTGTTATTTTTCTATTTGTGAAACATCCCGCACAGCGCCACGCGCTGCCGAGGTACTCATTGCCGCATAGGCACGCAGCGCAGGCGAAACCACGCGCTGACGGTTGACCGGCTTCCAGGCCTTTGAGCCCCTGGCCTTCATGGCCTGACGGCGGCGCTCCAGCTCTTCCACCGAGACGGCAAGGTGGATGCGGCGCTCCGGGATATCGATTTCGATCGTGTCACCCTCTTCCACCAGACCGATGGCGCCGCCTTCCGCAGCTTCAGGCGAAGCGTGGCCGATGCTCAAGCCCGAGGTTCCTCCGGAGAATCTGCCATCCGTTAACAGAGCACATTGCTTGCCAAGTCCCTTGGATTTCAGGTAACTGGTTGGATACAGCATCTCCTGCATGCCGGGTCCGCCACGCGGACCTTCATAGCGGATGACGACGACATCGCCGGCAACGATTTTATCACCGAGGATGGCTTCAACCGCCTCATCCTGCGACTCGAAGATGCGGGCGCGGCCGGTGAACTTGAGAATGCTGTCATCGACACCGGCGGTCTTGACGATACAGCCGTCAAGCGCGATGTTGCCGTGCAGCACGGCGAGACCGCCATCCTGCGAATAGGCATGCGCCTTGTCACGGATGCAGCCTTCAGCGCGATCGGTGTCCAGATCCGGCCAGAGCATGGACTGACTGAAAGCGATCGTGGTCTTAATGCCGCCAGGTGCTGCACGATAGAGTTTGAGCGCTTCTTCATCGCTGGTCGTCATGATGTCCCAGCGCTTGAGCGCATCGCCCATGGTCGGGCTATGCACGGTAGAACATTCCTGATGGATCAGGCCAGCACGATTGAGTTCGGCCAGAATCGCCATGACGCCGCCGGCACGGTGCACATCTTCCATATGGTACTTCTGCGTCGCCGGTGCAACCTTGGACAGGCAGGGCACACGGCGCGAAATGGCATCGATATCGCTCATCGTGAAATCGACACCGGCCTCATGGGCGGCAGCCAGCAGATGCAGCACGGTATTGGTGGAACCACCCATCGCCACATCCAGGCTCATGGCGTTCTGGAAGGCGGCAAATGTGGCGATGTTGCGCGGCAGCGCGCTTTCATCATCCTGCTCATAATAACGTTTGGCCAGTTCAACGATGGTGCGGCCGGCCTGCAGGAACAATTGCTTGCGCGTTGCATGGGTCGCCAGCGTGGAGCCGTTGCCAGGCAAACTGAGACCTAGCGCCTCGGTCAGGCAGTTCATGGAATTGGCGGTGAACATGCCGGAACAGGAACCGCAGGTTGGACAGGCCGAACGTTCGATCTCGGCGACATCGGCATCGCTGACATGACTGTCTGCAGCTTCCACCATGGCATCGACCAGGTCCAGCTTGCGCACTTCGCCATTCCAGTTGATCTTGCCGGCTTCCATCGGGCCGCCGGAAACGAAAATCACCGGAATATTCAGGCGCAAGGCCGCCATCAGCATGCCCGGGGTGATCTTGTCGCAGTTGGAGATGCAGACCAGTGCATCGGCACAATGCGCATTGACCATGTATTCGACTGAATCGGCAATCAGGTCGCGGCTCGGCAGGCTATACAGCATGCCGCCGTGACCCATGGCGATACCGTCGTCCACGGCAATGGTGTTGAATTCCTTGGCCACACCGCCGGCCTTTTCGATTTCACGGGCGACCAGCTGGCCCAGATCCTTCAGATGCACATGCCCAGGCACGAACTGCGTGAAGGAGTTGGCGATGGCGATGATCGGCTTGGTGAAATCGTCATCCTTCATGCCGGTGGCACGCCACAGGGCGCGTGCGCCGGCCATGTTGCGGCCATGGGTGGTGGTACGGGAACGATAAACTGGCATGGAAAACCTCAAAATTTTTCAAATAACTCTATAATTCCGTTATTTTATCCTATTTACTGGATATCCTATCCCTGTCCATTCAATTCGAGACCATCTTTTCATGCTGACACACCCGCAATTCGACCCGGTTGCCCTGCAACTCGGCCCGATATCCATCCACTGGTACGGTCTCATGTACCTGATCGCCTTTCTAAGCGTGCTCCTGCTCGGCAAGTACCGTGCAAAACAGCAGCCGGCCGCTGGCTGGAAATCTTCGGAAATGGATGACATTCTTTTCTATGGCGCACTGGGTGTGATTATCGGCGGCCGTCTAGGCTATGTGCTGTTCTATCAGCCCGGTTATTACCTCAGCCATCCACTGGAAATCGCCTATGTCTGGCAGGGTGGTATGTCCTTCCACGGCGGCTTTCTCGGCGTGCTGGCCGCCATGGTGTTCTATGCGAAAAAAACCGGCAAACGCTGGCTGGCGATCATGGATTTCGTCGCGCCTCTGGTGCCGCTGGGGCTGGGCGCCGGCCGTCTCGGCAACTTCATCAACGGCGAACTGTGGGGACGCGCGACCGATGTGCCCTGGGGTATGGTGTTTCCGCAGATCGACGATCTGGCACGCCACCCCTCGCAGCTCTATCAGTTCGCGCTGGAAGGCATTGTGCTGTTTGCCCTGCTATGGCTATATTCGAACAAGCCAAGGCCGGTCGGAGCGGTTTCCGGCTTGTTCCTGATCGGCTATGGCAGCTTCAGGTTCCTGGTCGAATTCACGCGCGAGCCGGACAGTTTCCTCGGGCTGCTGGCGCTGAACCTGAGCATGGGTCAGTGGCTCAGCCTGCCGATGATCATGGTGGGAATCTGGATGATGTGGCGGGCGCTGTCACAAGGAAAATGAAGCTGATTCTCAGCAGCAGCGATTGACGCCATTCCACTTCTCTTCCTGCCAGTAACTGAAGAACTCCTTGCGGCTGAGTTTGGGCGGCGGATTAAGCGTGGTGGCGTGCATCGCCTCATAATGCTCGAGGTAGCGCTCGTAAGCGTCATCGCCGGACAGGCGCCGCACAAAATCCCGGCAGACATGCCACCAGTGCATGAGTTTCATGGTTGAGCCTCCTCGCTGGATAGACCACGCAGCCGTGCGATGCGTTCCTGCGTGTTGGGATGCGTGGAGAAATAGTCCAGCCATTGCGTTTCAGCGGCTTCCGCATTCTCGTCAGCCGTCGCCTCCTGCTGACGGTAGTGCTGTTCCATGCTGGCCAGCAAATCAGCCAGCGCCGCCGGCGACATGCCGTTTCTCAGCAAGACAGCGGCGGCGTAAGCATCCGCCTCCCGCTCGAAATTGCGCGTGTAGCGTGTATTGAGCAAGGCAGCCGGCGCAGCGGCCAACAGGCTGCTGACATCGCCCAGATACCAAGTGACCACCGCAGCGACAATCGCACCCTGTACAAACTGGCGCAAGGCATGGCGGTGCTCGACATGGCCGAGCTCATGCGCCAGCACGCCCAGAATCTGAGCCATTGATTGCTGAGAGTGCGCCTGCTGCGATGCATTCGCCAACTGCACCAGCTCATCCGTCAGCAATATGGTACCGCCGGGCATGGCGAAGGCATTCGGGCCGATGGCCTCACTTTTGCGAAAAATCAGCTGAAACTCAGGCATGGCATCGCCCTGCGCCGGCTCCAAGCCCGACAGGGCCTGCGCGATCTCCTGCTGTCGCGCCTGCGGCAACTCGCTCGGCTCCAGCACGTACTGATCGAGCATGGCCATGGTCTGCTGATCCATCAGCGCTGGCAGGCTGGCGGGAAGACGTTGTGCGACCGCATTGGCTGCCCAAGGTAGACCCCACTGATAGGCCACAGCAAAAAAGACTGCTATCAGCACGAAAGAAACCAGCGCATAACGCCATTTGCCCTCCAGCCGTGAGACGATCGAATGCGGCCGCATGCCCGCTGCGTGCAACACGAGCTCCAGTGCAGCATGGTCTGTAATCAGACAATAGGCACCATCATCAAAGTGCAGCTGGCGCGGCGCATTGCCGATTTTTTCCGAAAGACTGGCCTGTGCGAGCGGGATGCTACGCTGCAGCTGTTCACCGCTCAACCGCCATTCGCCATACTGCAGTTCCAGTGTGACCGCATGGCGGCGGCTGGTCTGACCATCAAAATAGCTAGCTTGCAACATGGTCTTACCTAAGGAAACGCTGAATAAATCGGCGAGCGGGATGAAGCGCAACCGCAAGGGTCGTGTCCGCCAAGACGGCTGCCAAGGCAGCTCGGCCTGACGTCACAACCGCAAGGGTCGTGTCCGTGGAATATATGCGCTGAAGCGCATTATTCACACGCCAAAGGCGCACGGAGCGCAGCGACCGAGACATATCAAGTAGATAGGCGAGGGAGCGAGTACCGCGCAACGCAGCGATTCGCCCGCGCAGCCATTTATTCAGCGTTTCCCTAAAGCCCGATGTCAACATCGAATATCTCCGCGGCTTCTTCGCCGAATGCCGCCGCTTCGTGCTCAGCATCGCGGACGAAATCATCCAATGCGCCCTGCGGTTCCAGCCACATGTGTTCCAGCCGGTAGCGGGCCAGGCGCACATCAGCAAAGGGTTTGAACAGGCCGAAAGTCAGCAGGATACCAAGCAGATTCGTCAGCCGCACCCAAAGCAGACCGCGCGCACCAAGATTACTGCCGAAACGATGGCCGGCAAGCTCTGTATGGTCCCAGACCAGATTCTGCAGACGCGATGCAAAATAAGGCCCGATCAGCAACGCACCCAGCACGAACACCAGAAAAGTCGCAAGCATGAAAATCCCGACCATGGCCGCTTTTGATTCATCAGGATCAGCCCCTTGATTCACCAATTCATTGATAGTCGCAAAGCCACCACCGAACACCAGCACCAGCACCAACGCTGCAAGCAAACCGAGCATCAATAGCAAGGTCTTGCCATAGAGCGTATAAAAGCTGCCTATGCTGGCGGAAAACTGGAAAGGGCTGGTGCCAAAACGGGCATGGCCATGCTGGAATCTTCTGAGCCGGTGATGCGCAGACGGCGCCAGCGCAAACAGCGTAAGAAACGCCAGTAGCGGCCACAGCAGAAAAGTCTTGTAGGTTTCTGACAGCCTGGCGGAAAAACCGAAGCGCAAACCGCTGTAGCTGCTGTTAATCGCCCGGAAACGCAGGGATTTGTAGAGCAATACCGGCATCACCAGCATCAGCGGAATCAGGAATATCAGCCCCCAGATCGGCGACAGCCCCCCGCTGACGTTATACATGCTGAACAGTATCACTGCCAGTACCCGCCCCTTGAGGATTGCGGTTGGATCGCCGTGATAATCGAAATTGGCCTCATTGAGCCAGGTATTGCGGTAGAAGTACTGTAAGCGCCGGACTTTGGCCCAGGCCGAGTAAATGCCGAAGGTGACAATAGTCAGCATGAGATTGACGATCCATATCTTGAAATACTCGCTACCCTTGCCGGTGAAAGAAAATGGCTTTTTATCCTCCATCTTTTTATTACTCCCTGATTATTTTTATTATTTACAGCCCATAAACGCAAGCTCGGATATTTCACCAGGTCGAGCGATGATGCCGCAAAGCGGCCGCCAACGCCCGCGAAGGCCGACGCTACAGTTTGCATCTGACGCCTGTCGAACCAGTAACGTTTATTCATGCGCCCTTCCATCGCATTACGGTCCGGCTTGGTGAAATATCCGGGCTACCCCCTCCCCAGCCTGGTAGTTTCATATGGTGTTTCGCTCACATTCGGCACCGGTTTGCCGGTGAGATGGCGGTAACTGACGCGCAACATATCGAGAATGACGATCCACAGCACGGCGATGAAGAACATGGTGAGCCATGCGTCGAGCTGTTGATTGAAGATGAGCTGCGGTGCCACTCTGGCCTGCTCCGGCGTCAAGCTACCGGCGGCCAGTTTGGCCGCCATGTCGTTGGCTGCGGCATAGAAACCAATGCGCACGTCGGGACTGAATATCTTCTGCCAGGCGGCCGTGGTGGTGACCACGACCAGCCAGAGCAGGGGCAGACCGGTGACCCAGGCATATTTCAGACGGCCGGATTTGATCAGAATCGCCGTACCCACGCAAAGCGCGATGGCTGCCAGCATCTGATTGGCAATGCCGAACAGCGGCCACAGAATGTTGACGCCGCCGTTGGGATCGATGACACCGATGTAGAGAAAATAACCCCAGCCCGCCACCACCAGCGCACTGCTGAAAATAACGGAGGGATACCAAGAGGTTTCCCCCAGCTTGCGGGAGAAATTGCCCAGAATATCCTGCAGCATGAAGCGGCCGACGCGGGTACCGGCATCCAGCGTAGTCAGGATGAATACCGCCTCGAACATGATGGCGAAGTGATACCAGAACGACAGCATGCCCTGACCGAAGGCGCTGCTGAAAATGCTGGCCATGCCGACCGCCAGCGACGGTGCGCCGCCGGTTCTGGCGAACAGCGTAGTTTCGCCCATTTGCCGCGCCAGATCCTCCATCTGCTCGACCGTGACGGCATAGCCCCAGGAGTTGATGGTCGCCACCGCCGTCGCGGCATCGCGGCCGACCACACCAGCCGGGCTGTTGATGGCGAAGAACACACCGGGATCGAGCACGGTGGCAGCGATCATCGCCATGATAGCGACGAAGGATTCAAGCAGCATGCTACCGTAGCCGATCATGCGGATATCGCGCTCATTGGCCAGCAACTTGGGCGTGGTGCCGGATGAGATCAGCGCATGGAAGCCGGAAATGGCACCGCAGGCCACCGTAATGAAGACAAAGGGGAACAGGGCGCCGCCGAAGATCGGGCCGCTACCGTCGACAAACTGGGTCAGTGCCGGCATCTTCACTTCCGGCTGCATGATGATGATGGCGACGGCCAACAGCATGATGGTGCCCAGCTTCATGAAGGTGGAAAGGTAATCGCGCGGCGCCAGCAGCAGCCATACCGGCAGAATGGCGGCGGCAAAACCGTAGACGATGACGCCGATGGCCAGCGGCAGGCCGTCATGGTCGAACAGCGTGCGCAGTCCGGGCTGATGGTCGATCCAGCCGCCGCCGGCTACCGCCAGCAACAGCAGCACCACACCAAGCAATGAGGCTTCCAGCACATTGCCGGGCCGGATGTTGCGCATGTAGAGGCCGACGACGACCGCGATCGGAATAGTCGCCGCCACGGTGGAAGTAGCCCAAGGGCTATGCTTCATGGCATTGACCACCACGAGCCCGAGCACGGCGATAAGGATGATCATGATGGCGAGCGTACCGATCAGCGCGGCGACGCCGCCGATCGGCCCCAGTTCGTCGCGCGCCATCTGCCCGAGGCTGCGGCCGTTGCGGCGGGTGGACAGGAACAGTGTCACCATGTCCTGCACTGCGCCGCCCAGTACCGCGCCTATCAATATCCACAGCGTGCCCGGCAGGTAGCCGAACTGGGCCGCCAGCGTCGGTCCGATCAACGGGCCGGGGCCGGCGATGGCGGCAAAATGGTGGCCGAAGACGATCCAGCGGTTGGTCGGCACATAGTCGCGACCGTTGTTCAGGCGCTCGGCCGGTGTCGCCCGCGTTTCGTCCACCAGCAGCACTTTGGTGGCAATCCAGGCGGAATAGAAACGATAGGCAATGGCATAGACGCAGACCGCGGCGGTGATGAACCACATGGCGTTGATGCTCTCGCCCCGATTCAGCGCAATCCCCCCGACCGCTCCAGCCCCGATGATGGCAATTGCCAACCAGATAAAGTTTTTCAGTATGTTATTCATGATGAATTTCTGCTCTTAAACAGGCTGCGAATCAGCCAGAAGTATAAAGGAGCCACGGCCTGATTAGGCAACTGCCAAATAATTGTAAGGTCTGAACATGATCAAGGACTAATTGACATCTCAACCATCCGAACCGAGGAGACTCTAATGAAACGCTTACTCTCTACATTGGCATTATTCAGCCTGCTTTTTTCCGGCACCGCACTGGCCGAGGCACAAACCTACTCGCAAGAGGCTTTCGATGCCTTGCAAAAAGACGGCAAGCCGACGCTGGTCAAAATTCATGCTAGCTGGTGCTCGACCTGTCGCGCACAAGTGCCGATTATTGACGGTCTGTTGAAAGAAAAGGAGTTTGCAGTCATCACTGCCCTGCGCGTTGATTTCGACGACCAGAAAGACGTCGTCAGATCATTCAAGGTACAAAGGCAGGCGACCCTGATCGTATTCAAGGACGGCAAGGAGGTCGGCCGTAGCACCAGCGACACTTCGCGCGAGGGTATCCGCAAACTGCTGCAAAAAGCACTGTAAGCCAACATGCTAGCCGCCATCAGCACCTATTTCTTCAGCCTGGCCGCAGGCAGCCTCTCCACGCTATCGCCTTGCGTGCTGCCGCTAATCCCCATACTGATCACGTCGGCACTGAACACGCATAAACTCGGACCTTACGCGCTGGCTGGCGGCCTGGCGCTATCTTTCACTGTCGTTGGCGTATTCCTCGCCACCCTCGGCGCCTCATTGGGGCTGGATCAGGAAACTTTCCGCGTGGTCGCTGCAGTTCTCCTGATTGGTTTCGGCATCATATTGCTGTCCTCCGTCCTGCAGGAACGTTTTGCGGTTGCAACTTCGGGCCTCAGCAACTCCGGGCAGTCGTTGCCAAGCCGGGTCTCCACCGATTCGCTCAGAGGACAATTCATGCTGGGGCTGATTCTGGGTGTGGTTTGGAGCCCCTGTGTAGGCCCGACGCTTGGCGCCGCCATCACCCTGGCCAGTCAAGGCGAGAGCCTGGGGCATATCACGCTGGTCATGGCCCTGTTCGGCATCGGTGCCGGCGTCCCCTTGATACTGCTCGGCCTGCTCTCACGTCAGGCCATGATGCGCTTCCGCGACAAGCTTCTGTTCGCCGGGCAAACCGGCAAGCGGATACTGGGCGCACTGCTGCTACTAGTCGGCATCATGATCATCATGGGCTGGGACAAACAGCTGGAAAGTCTGGCGCTGGATATATTGCCGGAATGGCTGATCAATCTGTCTGTACATTTCTAGCTTTCCGACAGCGATGAGAACCCAGACTAATGAAAATCATGAGGTCCGAATCATGATTGTGTACAGGGCAGCAAGCAAACTTTGCACACAGAATGCACTCATACGAACAGCAACACTATGTTGTTAGTAAGTCAACCAACACAAGGAGAGACATCATGTGGACAAAACCAGCAGCTACTGAAATGCGTTTCGGTTTCGAAGTAACGATGTACGTTTGCAACCGTTAATTTCTGACGAAACTAGATTCAAAAGCCGGCGGCCTGTGTAAAACCCAGTCTGACAGCCGGTAAATTAAGACAATGCCTGTTATCGCGAGATAACAGGCATTGTTACTTATGGGATTTGTACAAGGAGAAACGAGATCACAAGGGGCGCTGTTTCCGGTATCGCTGGATGAGCTGATTCCAGCCGGGCATCTGGT
>Ga0208244_100872_pt1 | contig 21753 bp, 17 predicted proteins | sample SubbioCR12Aug_5A_FD_184828 | JGI IMG/M metagenome (GOLD analysis project Ga0208244, IMG submission 184828) | Serpentinite rock and fluid subsurface biosphere microbial communities from McLaughlin Reserve, California, USA - CR12Aug_5A (SPAdes) | ecosystem: Environmental > Terrestrial > Deep... | reverse complement strand
GATTTCAATGGGACAGCGTGGTCTCAATGGAATGAAACATATTTTATGAGGGCAACAATTCAAACGACCACTTCGGTTGTTGAAATTGAAAACTCCATACCAAAGGATTTTGTTCTTTATCCCAATTACCCGAATCCTTTTAATCCATCTACAACAATTAAGTTTGCATTACCGAAGGAAGATTACACAGAAGTTACAATCTACGATATTGCCGGCAAAGAGGTTGCTAAACTAGTTGAGAATAATTTAAATGCTGGAACTTATACCGTTAGTTGGAATGGAAAAAACAACGGTGGGTCAACCGTTTCGAGCGGAATTTATCTCTGCACTATTAAAGCAGGTAAACACTTCCAGACAATCAAAATGATAATGATGAAGTAAAATTTTTCTTCTCCCCTCTGTCAGAGTGGTAGCTCGGCAGAGGGGATTTCATTTTCCCAAAGTTCTTTTCCTCATAATTTATAGCAGAACTGGTCATTTAGTTTTAATTTGCATTACTAAATATGAGCTATTATGAAAAAAATTAAAAAGCCGAAAATACTCCTTCCTGGACTAATGGAACAGTTCTCTTTCCTTAAAGAGAATGTTGAATTTCACAATGGTAATTTACTTGTAATAGGGGGCGGCTCCGAGTATATTGCTTCAGAGTTTACAAATTTATCAACCGGCAAAGTGTTTCTTATTGATCACAACCAGGAATCTTTAACCTTATCGAGAATGAATCTTAAGGGAAATAAATCAGTAGACTCAAGAATGATGGAATATGAGAACACCGATTTCCACGATGATATGTTCGATATTATTTATGCGCAAGGCTCAATCTCAATCAAAAACAGGAAGAAAATAGTAAAAGAGATTTTCCGTGTTTTAAAGCCGGGCGGAGTGTTTTGCTGCGGAGAGTTGATTAAAACCGAAGATGAACTCCCTAGGTTTATTACCGACCTTTGGAACAGAGCCGGTATTGATGGTATTTATATAAAACAGATAAAAGAATTTTACGACGGTTCCGGCTTCACAATAATTAAACAGAAAGACCTGTCCAAAACATTAAAAGAATTCTATGAGATTTATCAATCGCTTTTTTTAAGTATAAAATCTGAATTAACTGAAGAAGAAGTCCACTACCAAAGAAGATTGTTTGACAGGCTTAACCACGAAATTAACATTTACTTGAAACTCGGCGGACTAAAATATATTGGCTTCCATGCTCTTTTATTAAGAAAGGAAATGAATTGAAAAAAGGTGAACTAGTTGAATTGAATATCGAAAAATATGCTTTTGAAGGGAAGGGAATAGCTAAGGTTCTGCTTAATGATAATGCTGAGTCAACGGATAAAAAATTTGTTGTTTTTGTCAATCATGCTTATCCCGGCGACAAAGTAAAAGTAAGAATAGTTAAAAAGAAAAATTTTTATGCTGAAGCCAAAATTGAAGAAATTGTTTCACCTTCTCCTTTAAGGACAAATCCTTTGTGTAAATACTTCGGCATTTGTGGGGGATGTAAACAGCAGGATATGATTTATGACAGCCAGGTTAAATTCAAACAGGAACAAGTTGTAGAAACATTTGAAAGACTCGGGGGATTTACCGGACTGAACATTGATCCGATTCTGAAATCGGAAAAAGTCTTTCACTACAGAAATAAAATGGATTTCTCTTTTGCGGATAAACGTTGGCTTGTTGAAAGTGAAATTAATAACACCGAAATACTTGATCGTAATTTTGCTTTAGGACTGCACATCCCGAACATGTTCGATAAAGTACTTGATGTAAATGAATGCTTTATTCAGCCCGCAATTGGAAATGATATTCTTAATTTTACGCGCGAATTTTTCAAATCAAGAAATATTCCGATTTACTCAACTAAAACTCACACGGGATTTTTACGTAATCTTGTAATTCGGTTTTCTTTTCACACAAACGATTTGATGGTGAATCTTGTAACCTCATCGGAAGATGATAATTTACTTAGAGAATACTCATCCGAATTGTTAAAAAGAGTCCCTGCCATTACTACAATTATAAACAACATAAATCTAAAAAAAGCTTCTATAGCCTTAGGTGATTATGAAAAGATATTTCACGGGACGGGGTTTATTTATGACTTAATCGGTGATTATAAATTTAGAATTAGTGCAAATTCATTTTTTCAAACCAACACTTTACAGGCAGAAATTCTTTACAAAAAAACTCTTGAATTCTGCGGTTTGAGTGGAGATGAAACGATTTACGATCTTTTCTGCGGTGCCGGAACCATCTCTATTTATGTATCCGGTCAAGCAAAAAATGTTTTTGGATTCGAGTCGGTTGGCTCTGCAATTTCAGATGCCGGAATTAATACTGAATTCAACGTTATAAATAACGTTAATTTTTTCCAGGCTGATTTGTACAACTCTATTCTTCCTTCTGTAAGAGAAAAGAATCTTCCTCTGCCGGATGTTATAATTACAGACCCTCCGCGCAGCGGAATGCACCAGAGAACTGTTAATGATATAATCGAATTAAGCCCAAAAAAAATAGTCTATGTTAGCTGCAACCCGGCAACACAAGTGCGTGATGTGGCTCTTCTAACCGCAGCCGGTTACAAACTTGTTAAAATGCAGCCGGTAGATATGTTTCCCCATACATATCATATCGAGAATATTGTTCTCCTTGAACGGTGCTAATCCAAATCAAAAAATACTTTTGATCTAATAAAGATGAAACAATCAACGAAAACTTACTGCTATTTTGCAAGTAGAGTTTTGATTTTTATAATTTTAGCAATCTCCACGGAAACAAATATTGTTACGGAAGCAAGTAGAATAAATACAGCTTCTTTGAAACCGATAAATGAGATATGAAACACCTCTCTAAAAAATGGGATTTCTGAAATAGCAAGTATCATTAGAATAGTTCCCAGTGCACTATAAATTAATGCTTTGTTGCTGAAGAAATTCAGTTTATACACCGGTTGAACGAGGGACCTGCAATTGTATGCATTAAACAATCTCGAGAAAATTAGTGTGTAGAAAAAGATAGTCATAGCATCCATCTCGGAATAACCAAACTTAAGTGCTAAATAGAAAACACCAACCGAAAGTAATCCGATCATCGCGCCAACGCTCCCTATAAAAATAATTGAGAAGTTATTAAGTACACCTTCTTTCACATTTCTCGGTTTTTTATCCATTATAGCCGGTTCCGGGGGCTCTACTCCAAGGGCTATAGCCATTAGTCCGTCCATAATGAAATTCATAAATAAAATTTGTACCGCTGTTAAAGGAATTGGAAGTGCAACCAATAAACACACAAGCATCGCAAGAACCTTTCCAATATTTCCGCTTAAAAGAAAAACAAGGTACTTGCGTATATTTTCAAATATGCTTCTTCCCTCTTCCACGGCCGCAACTATTGATGCAAAATTATCATCGGTTAAAATCATATCGGCCGCCTCTTTACTAACATCAGTGCCGGTTATTCCCATTGCCACACCTATGTCGGCTTTCTTCAAAGCAGGTGCGTCATTTACGCCATCACCCGTCATTGCAACTATATTTCCTTTTCGCATTAATGCGTCAACGATTTTTAATTTATGTTCAGGTGAAATACGGGCGTAGACTTCTGTTTTTACAGCCACTTCATCAAATTCCTCTATGGAAAGAGTTTCAAGTTCAACTCCGGATATTGCATTTCCTTCTTTTAAAATACCAAGTTCCCGGGCGATTGCAACAGCGGTAATTTTATGATCGCCGGTAATCATTATCGGCTTAATTCCGGCATGTTCACATATTTTAATGGCATCTCTTACCTCATATCTCGGTGGGTCAATCATTCCAACGAAGCCGAGAAAAACCATATCCGATTCTACGGTATTTATATCGTACTGTTCCGAGATCTCTTTATAACTTATTCCGAGTACTCTTAAAGCTTCTTCACCCAATTTCTGAGCCTCAAGCAATACCTCATTTCTCCTTTCGGGTGTAAGTGGAATTAATTCTCCATTGATGATCATAGCATAACTTTCAGCGAGAATTTCTTCCGGGGCTCCTTTGCTATATGCAATAATTTTTTGAGAAGACTTATGAATTGTTGTCATCTTCTTCCTCTCGGAAGAGAATGGAATTTCATCAATTCTTTTCAATTCATTTTTTAATTCGTCTGCGAAAATACCAGCTTTAGCCGCAGCAACTACAATAGATCCTTCTGTCGGATCTCCAATGATGCTCCAACTACCGGCTTCTTTTTTTAATAAAGTGTCGCTACATAATGATCCGGCTTTTAGTAACTCGATTAATTCTTTTTCACTTGAAGGGTCAAGTTTTTCTTCATTGATAAAAAAGTCACCAAATGGAGAGTATCCCGTTCCTGTTAAAGAAATGGATTTCCCATTAGTGTAGATTTTTCTTATTGTCATCTGATCTTGAGTTAGTGTTCCGGTTTTATCAGAACAAATAATTGTTGTCGCTCCGAGTGTCTCTACTGCCGGGAGTTTTCTAATCAATACTTTTCTCTTGACCATCCTTCTTACACCAAGTGCAAGGCTAATAGTAACAACAGCAGGTAAGGCTTCAGGGATTATTGCCACAGCCAGAGCGACACCCCAAACAAACATTTCATTAAGTGGATAATCCCGCAACACTCCTAATAAACTCATTAAGCCTGCTAAAACGATTGCAAAAATTCCAATTCTTTTTCCGAGGTTGTCAAGATTAATTTGAAGAGGAGTTTTTCTCGTTTCGGTTGATTGAAGCAGCGATGCAATTTTGCCGAATTCGGTTTTCATACCGGTTGCCACTACAATAGCTCTGCCTCTTCCGTAAGCAACCGAAGTTCCCATATAAAGCATGTTCTTTCTGTCACCCAGAGGAATGGAACCGCCTTCAATTTTGTTACATATCTTTTCTACAGATAACGATTCACCGGTCAAAGCGGCCTCATCGATTTTTAAATTCTTTGATTCTGTTATTCGCGAGTCGGCAGGAATTTTGTCTCCGCTTTTGATTACAAGCACGTCTCCAAGAACTACTTCAGAGGTAGGGATAATAATCTCTTTCCCGTCTCTGATAACAACTGTGTGAGGCGCCGCCATTTTTTTGAGAGATTCTATTGCTTTCCCCGCCTTATATTCTTGAATAAATCCAAGAACTCCGGCTAGAATCACAATTATTATTATTGATATTGCTTCTATCTCTTTTCCATATATCGCTGAAAGAACAGCCGATAAAATAAGGATAAGAATTAGCAGGCTTTTAAATTGGTCAAGAAGTAATTTCCATGCAGGTTCTTGCTCTTTTTCTTCTATTTCATTTTTACCAAAATACTCAAGACGTAACTTTGCGTTTTGAGTGCTTAACCCTTCGCTCGAAGTTTCTAAAGCGTTAATAATCTCAAATACTGATTTCTTATACCATTCGGAGTTTTTCGATAGCTCCATCATTTTATAGTAAGATTCCATAAAACACACCGCGGCTAAATATGATTAAATCAATTAAAATGTTACCGAAAACTATCTAATAATTTTCAGAATATCAAAAAATATTTTTTATAAGTGATTTAAACATTAATATAGATGTGGTTGTAAAGGTTATGAAAACTTGAAACAACTATGATTTCGCTAGCGAGCAAATTTTATAATGCAATACGCCCATAACGCCTAATTTAGTTAGCCATAATAGAAAATAATTTACAATAAATATGGCAACAAGTCAAATTGTGTTTTTAATGGGACAATAAATTAAATATTTTTCGTCTTGTAATAATACCGTTTTTGAATTGTTAAAGCTTTTATTAATAATTATTTTTGTAATATGAATTTAATAGAAGATACAATAGCTGCAATCGCAACCCCGCCGGGATTGGGAGCTATTTCAGTTATTAGAGTAAGCGGTCCCAAAGCAATTACTTCAACAGACAAAATTTTTTTGGGGAGCAAGAAGTTGTCCAAATGCAATTCGCATACAATAAGCTACGGAAAAGTTGTTGACGAGAAAAATAATATTATTGACGACGTTCTTGTTTCTGTTTTTAAAGCCCCCAACTCTTTTACAGGTGAAAACAGCACAGAAATAAGTTTTCATGGCAGCCAGTTCATTGCCAAAAGAATATTAGAATTACTCTTCATGAATGGTGTGCGTCCTGCAGATCCGGGTGAATTTACCAGAAGAGCTTTTCTCAACGGGAAGTTGGACCTTGCCCAGGCTGAAGCTGTCGCCGAAATAATCGAATCAAGAACTGAAGCATCTCTTAAAGGAGCTAGAAATCAACTTGACGGATTATTATCTAAAAAAGTAAATTCTTTGCGGGAGAAATTAGTAAATACTTCCTCCTTGCTGGAATTGGAACTTGATTTTGCAGAAGAAGATATTGAGTTAATTGAAAACGAAAAAGTTGTTTCGCTTATCAGAGAAACAGTATTTGAAATCAATGATCTATTATCAACTTATAATTTCGGGCGCATTATCCGGGACGGAATAAATGTAGCTATTGTTGGGATTCCTAATGTCGGAAAATCATCACTACTCAACTATTTGCTTAAAGAATATCGGGCCATAGTGAGTGATATTCCGGGAACAACAAGGGATATTATTAGAGAAGAAGTAACTATTGAAGGGATACTATTTAAACTTTTTGATACAGCGGGAATAAGAGATTCATCGGATGAGATCGAAAGAGAGGGAGTATTTAGAAGCAGAGAAGCGATAAAATCTGCGGACCTGGTTCTTTTTATAAATGATGTTGAACAAAAAATTTCAGAGCCACTTCTTATAGAACTATTAAATTTAACTTCAAAAGAGAAAATAATTACAGTTTTGAACAAAATTGATAAAAAACCGGGCGAAAAAATCGTTGCTGATGTCTATATCTCTGCAAAAACAGGAGAGGGAATTGCGAAGTTGTTTCATGTCTTAAAAGAAAAAGCTTTTGGTACGAATGCCTATTCCGAAAAAACAGCAATTATTTCGAGCGTGAGACATTATAATTTATTGAAAAATGCTAAAAATAGTCTTGAAAACGCTCTTAATTCAGCATCTAAGAGGTTAAGTGAGGAATTTATTGCAGTCGATTTAAGAAATGCAGAGAATTCGCTTGGAGAAATTATCGGAGAAGTAACAACAGACGATATTTTGAATAATATCTTTCACAAATTCTGTATCGGAAAGTAAAAAAACAAATTCATATATTTCACGTGAAACATTTATGAAAATAATTTTAAGAGAACTTATTGAAGCAGATGCTTTCCGAATTATGGAATTTCTTCAAGATAAAGAAGTAACTAAATATTTGGCAGAGTTACCGGACCCATATACACTCGAATCCGCAAGATCATTTATCCGTTTTGTAAAAGAATGGAAAATGAAAGGGGAATCGTATCATTTTGCCATATCCGATAGAGAAGAGGGTAAAATTTTTGGAGTTATTGGAATGAATTTGAGGAAAAATAAAGAGAGGGTGGGAGAAATAGGTTTTTGGATCGGAAGAGAAAATTGGGGTGGGGGTATAATTAAGGAAGCGCTGCCGCTTTTTATAACATTTGCTTTTCAAGAACTAAAGCTTACAACAATCTTTGCTGAAGTTTTTCAATCAAATATAGCCTCAGTGAAAGTTTTAGAAAAAAGCGGATTTGTAAAGATTGGACTTTCAGCAAGAAAAACTTGTAATAGTAAAACTGATGAACCAATATTTCTGTTTAGGTTAGAAAATAAAGGAGAATAAAAACCGGTTTCACGTGAAACGGTAAAAAATTAATGAATAAATATTTTGATGTAATAGTAATTGGTGGGGGACATGCAGGCATCGAAGCTGCCTGTGCTGTATCTAAAATGGGACTAAAAGCCGGTTTATTCACGATGGAGCGATACGCATTGGGCAGAATGTCCTGCAATCCGGCAATCGGAGGGTCTGCTAAAGGGCATCTTGTAAAAGAGATTGACGCTCTCGGAGGGGTTATGGGCATTATCGCAGATAATTCCGGCATTCAATTTAGAGTTTTAAACCGATCAAAGGGTCCGGCAGTGTGGGCAACACGGAGCCAAAATGACAGAGAATTATACTCGGAAGCCGCTCTAAATGTGGTAGATAGTTGTTCTGGGGTTTGTATTGTCGAAAAAAGTGTTACAGATATTATAATTGAGAGGAACATCACCAAAGGTGTTTTAACCAAAGAAGGAGAATTCATTGGTTCAAAAGCAGTCATACTTTGTTCGGGAACATTTCTTAATGGATTAATGCATACGGGAAGAAATCAGTTTCAAGGAGGAAGATTTGGAGAAGCTTCTTCAACCGGCATTACGGATTCTTTGGTTAAAGTCGGTTTTGAAACCGGAAGATTAAAAACCGGAACTCCTCCGCGATTAAGAAAAAACTCAATTAACTGGGAGATTCTTGAAGAACAGCCGGGAGATGAAAACCCAGAACCATTTTCTTTTCGAACTGATAGGAGCAGATTTCCTTTCTTACCACAGTTGTCCTGTTATCTTACAAAAACAAATAGCGAAGTTCATAAAATTTTAGAAAAAGGTTTTTCAGATTCTCCATTGTTTATGGGTTTAATAAAAGGTGTGGGTCCCAGGTATTGTCCTTCAATTGAAGACAAAATAGTAAGATTTTCTGACAAACCACAACACCACTTGTTTCTTGAACCCGAGGGGTTAGATTCGGATTTAATTTATTTAAACGGTTTTTCTTCATCATTGCCGGCAGAAATACAATCGGAAGCCTTATTTAAAATCAAAGGACTTGAGAGCGTTGAAATGGTTCGTCCGGGCTACGCTGTAGAATATGATTATTTCCCGCCACACCAGGTCGATTTGACACTTGAAACAAAATTAGTTGCCGGTCTTTATTTTGCAGGACAGGTGAACGGAACTTCCGGCTATGAAGAGGCAGCCGCTCAGGGATTAATAGCCGGAATAAACGCTGCATTAAAAATTAAAGGAGAAGGGGAATTTGTTCTGAAGCGAAGCGAAGCCTATATAGGTGTCCTAATCGATGATCTTGTAACAAAATCGACTGATGAACCGTACAGAATGTTTACTTCGAGGGCGGAACACAGGCTGATTTTAAGACAGGATAATTCGCAAAGGAGACTTTCCGGGCATGGGTATCGATTGGGTCTTCTTTCAGAAGAGGAATTCGGCTATTGTGAGAGAGATAAAAAAATATTCAATTTTGGTCTGGAGTTTTGTAATCAAAAGAAAATTACTCCGGGAAAAGTTAATCTACTTATGGAAAAGAATAACTCTCCAACTATTGAATTTTCGGAATCGATAGCCAAATTGTGTAAACGTCCCGAAATTCAACTTGAAGCTATATTAAAACTACTCAAAGAAGAATATGATCCGATAGTCGATGAACTATTAAACAATCCCGATGTAATTGTTCAATTAGAGGTGGAACTCAAATATGAAGGCTATATTGATCGACAGTATGATGCAGTCGCAAGATTAGAGCGATACGAAAACTACAACATTCCTTTAAATTTAAATTATTTAAAATTAAAAGGTTTATCTACAGAAAGTCGTGAAAAATTAATTAAAATTAAACCACGTTCTATTGGTCAAGCTTCAAGAATCTCGGGAGTAACACCTTCCGATATTTCCATTTTATTGGTATATTTGAAAAAGTAAAATTAATATTTTTATACAGGTGCTTTATGGCTGATACTAAAGAGCAATATCTTAAGCAAATTACTTCTTTTTATTGGGAAAACGGGTATAATCCAGATTTAATTTACATGGAGCGGCTGGCTCATTATGCTCAACTTTTAGTTGAAAAAAATGAATCCCTTAACCTTATTTCCCGTAAGGATATAAACTCAATAATTGAAAATCACATATTTATATCCGCATATATAACAAAATACTTGCCCGAAAAATGTAATACATTTCTGGATGTTGGTACGGGCGGGGGACTGCCGGGAATTCCAATGGCTATTATGCGTCCTGAACTGAAGGGTATTTTAGTAGATTCTACAGGAAAAAAAATAGATGCAATAAAGGAGTTTATAGAAAAACTTTTGCTTGGGAATGTTACCGCCGAAAATTCAAGAGTGGAAGACCCGGAATTTATTGAAAAATATAAAGGTAAAATCGATCTTGTTATCAGCAGGGGAACAGTGCCGCTTATTGTTTTAATTCGTTATTCGTTGCCTTTGATTACGAACAAAGCCTATTTGATGGCATTAAAAGGGGGAGATTTAACAAAGGAGTTTCAGAAAGCTGAAACCAAGTATAAGTCTTTTATAAAAAAAGCAACCACATTTGAACTTCACTATAAACCTTCAAATATTAGAAACATTAAAGAGAAAAAACTTGTGTTTATGGAGCTTGTTAAATGATATCAACTTCGGGAATTAACAAAGAATTATTTAAAGAAATATCAAATCTTACTACAGAACAGAGAAATCCGAAGTCAATGGATATTGATGCCAGGAACACTGAAGAAATATTAAGAATAATAAATGACGAAGATAAACTAGTTCCTCTCGCAGTTGAAAAAGAAATACCATACATAACCGAAGCTGTTGAAATTATAGTGAAAGCATTAAAGAACGGCGGAAGACTATTATATTTTGGTGCGGGAACAAGCGGTAGGCTCGGAGTTGTAGATGCTTCTGAGTGTCCACCAACATTTGGAACGCCTTTCGGTTTAATAGAAGGTTACATAGCTGGTGGAAAGGAAGCGATGTTTCGAGCTCAAGAAGGAGCCGAAGACTTTGAAGAAAATGGTGCCAAAGATGTAATCAAAGCTGAAGTTACCGAAAAAGATGTAGTGTGCGGCATCGCTGCAAGCAGAAGAACCCCCTATGTGGTAGGAGCGGTAAAAAAAGCGAAGGAACTTGGCGCGAAAACTCTTTTTGTTACTACAACACCAAGAGAAACATTCAATATTGAAGGTGTTGATGTTGCTATCTGTGCATACATCGGCTCGGAAGTAATAATGGGCTCGACAAGGATGAAAAGCGGAACAGCTCAAAAGCTTGTTCTAAATATGCTTACAACAGCCTCTATGGTGAGGATGGGGAAAGTATACGAAAATATGATGATTGATCTTCAAATGACAAACAAAAAATTGGTTGAAAGATCTAAAAGAATTGTAATGACTATAACAGGACTTTCTTACGAAGATGCAACAGCATATCTTGAAAAAGCAGGAGGACATGTGAAAACTGCTCTTGTTATGATTAAAGCCAATGTTGATGCAACAGATGCAAAACGCCGCCTGGAACTGGCAGATGGTTTTGTTAGAAAAGCTATTGAGGGATCTTTCTAACGATCAACTCTTAGAATGAAATAGTGATTTGAAAACATACTTGAAATTTATGTTGAACCGGAATCTAATAAAAAATTATTCTTTCCGGTTCTTTTTTTTTATGTGTATCTATATCATTCCGCTATTTCCGCAACAAAACGATTTTAAAAACTTTAGTGATGTTTTCATTGATGCTGTTACTTCTCCGGCTCATTTCGATTCAAAAGATTGGCAGAGATTTGGTATAACTACCGGAGCGGTTTCATCTTCTTTTTTTCTTGATAAAAAAATAAAAAAAATTTCTTCCGAAATACAAAGCCCCGCTCTAAATGTTCTATTCTCAATAGATAAATATAGCGTTGAAGCAGTATTGGGTGGAGCAGTTGGAACTTATATTTACGGGTTATCAACTAAAAATGATAAAGCGAGAGAACTCGGTTTACGGCTATCCGAATCTGTGTTGGCTACAACAATAATTACAATTGCAATTAAATCTGTTCTTGGCCGAACACGTCCTGCAGTAACAGAAGAAAATTCCATATTTGAGCCGTTCAATACTGCATGGGAAAGAACTGCATTCCCATCCGGACATACCTCAATAGCATTTGCATTTTCAACGATAATTGCTGAAGAAAAAGACTCTGATCTCTGGAAAATTCTTTGGTATTCTACAGCAGTGATAGTTGGCGGAGCGAGAATTTATCATAATGATCACTGGCTTTCGGATGTTGTTGCAGGGGGACTGCTCGGATATTTCGTGGGTAGGTTTGTAATAAATCATGATTCAAACAAACCGGTATATGAGCCACATAGTCCTCCAACACCTATACTAAAAATTTATATTCCTATTTAAAGTATTATTTAAAATATTATTTATGAATTAGTTTATTTGAGTCATATAATCTTAAAGTCTTTGTTAAATTGAATCTGATCAAATTAAATAGTTGAACAATGAATTGGTATATAGACTTTGTAAAATACAATCCGATATTTTCAGCGATAATTCAATTTTCTATTTTCGGAACATTCGGAGAAGTAGTTTCGAAATGGATCATAAAAAAGAAGATACACTTACCGTTTACACTTTCCATCCTTTTATGGAAAATGCTTGTATGGTCGTTTCTTGCGGTATGTATTAAATATGCTTTTGTTGGTTTTGCTGGTTTTGTCGAATATCTTTTTTTGTACGGACTTCTGCCGGAGTTAAATAGTTTTACAAAGGCATTTGCAGTTTCAACGACAATGAATTTGCAATTCGGATTGTTTCTTGTTATAATGCACAGAATACTTGATAATGTAGTAGTAAGAGAGAAAAATTGGGATAATATCGATAAGGGATTGCTGTCATTAATTTGGTTCTGGATTCCCGCACACACAGTAACCTTTATGCTGCCGAAAGAATATCAAATCGGTCTTGCGGCAATATGGTCGGTTGTTCTTGGTGTAATACTTGGATTTTATAATAGAAAGAAATAAGATTAAAAGGAGAGTTATGGAAATAAAAATTGTGTTATTGTTCGGTTTGTTTTTCTTTTTGTCGGCGGTTGTTGAAGGGTTTTCTTCCGAAAAAATCAATAAAATTAAAGAAGGATTCCTTAATGTCCCCGGTGGAAAAATCTGGTACAAAATAGTTGGTGCGGACAAACCAGGAATTCCTTTGCTTGTTATTCACGGAGGTCCAGGGGCAACACATGACTATCTTCAACCTATCGAAAAATTGGCCGATGAACGCCCGGTAATTTTTTATGATCAACTTGGTGGCGGTAAATCGGATAGACCGGCAGATACATTACTCTGGAATATCGAGAGATTTGTTGAGGAACTAACTATTGTAAAAAGAGAATTAAAACTTGACACGGTTCATATAATTGGACAATCATGGGGGACAACACTAACCACGGAATATATGTTAACTCAAAAACCACAAGGTGTTGTAAGTATTGTTTTTGCTGCCCCCTGTATTAGTGTGAGCAGATGGATAAACGATCAAAAGAATTATCTGTCGAAAATGGATAAGGAAATCCAGGAGATAATAAATGTATCCGAACTATCTGGTGATTATTCATCACCGGATTATCAAAACGCAATGATGCTTTACTATCGAAAACATTTATGTATGCTTGAAGAATGGCCTGAATGTCTACAAAAAACTTTCACCAATATGGGCGCCGATGTTTATTCTTATATGTGGGGTCCGAGCGAATTTACAGTAACAGGAAATTTAAAGGATTTTGAAAGAGCCGAAAAATTAAATGAAATAAAAGTTCCGGCACTATTTACTTGCGGAAGATATGATGAAGCTTCACCGGAATCAACGGAGTATTATCACAAATTGATGCCGGGTTCGGAGTTATATATTTTTAAGGAAGCTTCACATTCGCATCATCTTGAAAAAGAAGAAGAATTCCTTTCGGTTGTAAGAGGTTTTTTAAACCGGGTTGAATCAAGTCAATGAACGGGCAATAATCATTTAAATATAAAAACTTTTTCAGCGGTTTATCTCGTGATTGAAGAAAGAGAAAAAAAGAGTACTCTTTCTTCTTTCAAGATTATTTATCAAACTCCAAACATCTTCTTACTGAAACGTATCCATTTCTTGCAAAAACTTCAATGGCGGTTTTTGCTTCGACCGGAAACCCGCCTGCGGGAGGAACAACCCAACCACCGGATTCTAAATAGTATGGCTTATTGTTTACGAAAATAATAATTCCGAAATGCCCACTTCGTCCCACAATATCTCCCGGTTGAAGCAGTTTTATTTGTTCATTGTTTGCAGCAGAACCTTTTTCAATTCTGAAGATTTCTTTTCCAAGCAAAGCCATCTCTTTAGTATCAAGCCGAAAATTGTTAGCCGTTCCTTCTCTGCCACCGGTATCTTCTAAAGAGTTTTCTTTACAGTACAACTTAAATCCTTTTGATGAAAAAAGAGCGGACTTCGGATCAATAAGATTAAAATAAACGGCAAGTTCATAAGGGAGGGCTGTAAAACCGGAACAATCTAATCCGTACTTAAATTTGTGCCTTACCCCTTCAAACTGCGGATCATCAAGGTCGAAAATATCTCCTCCCCATCTGTAAAAATCTTTTCCGAAATATTTTTGAAATATCTCAAACCCGAAGATTGCCAATTCATTAATTATCTGAGCGGTCGGAAGTTGTTTGAATCTATCCCTATGATTTTCAATTATTGGTGCAATCACTTCATCAAGAAACGATTTGTTTTCTGTTATAAATCCACTGAACTCTTTTCCATCTTTTTTAATGGTTGTATAATCTGCCGGGACACCGTTATTAAATTTATCAACTAATTCAGGCGTGGGTGTATCTATAGATAAATCCCTTTCGAACGAATCGAAGTTGATAATTGCATCTGCCGGGATTTTACTTCCCGAACATGAAACAAACATCAACATTATCAAGGCGGTGAAGGGAACAGCAAAAATACTTATTACTCTTCTTTTCATAACTGTAGACTCCATTTAATCAGTTTAGCTTTAATCATTTACTATTTACTTAAAAGATAATCGGCGATTTTTCCGAGGTCTTTAACATCCTTATTATTATAAGGTGGCATAACCGAGCGATATTTTTCTTTGAAGGCTTTAAATCTATCTGAATCCATAAACGAGTTCGGATTGCGCAGATAGTTAATCAACTTATCTCTATCGTAATATTGTGAGAGATTAACTAACGCCGGTGCAGTTGCCGTGCCGTTATAATCGTTACCGTGACATGTATTGCAACCGAAGTTACGCATAAGCAAAGCTCCTTCCGGTTCTGATTGTGATTGTTCTGTCTGAACTTCAGCAGGGTGATTTGCGGGGAATGGATGATGCATCTCTTCTTTTTTTGTTAATCTTTGAAGAAAGAAAAGAACAACAAAAAGAAGTAAAAAAACTGCAGTCCAAATTTGTGTTTTAGTCATATTATTCCTTATCTGTAAAACTTATTTATCGCTTTCGATAACCGTATCGTAGTAGACCTTGAATGATTTTACCGCATTGAATATAGCTTCGGCTATATCATGCTGTCCGCGGGTACTCTTTAAATAATCAGCATCGTTTTTATTTGAAAGAAAGCCAGCCTCAACAAGCACCGAAGGCATTGATGCTCCTACAAGAACATAAAACCCTGCCTGCTTTACACCGCGGGAATTGATTTTAAGATTTTGCCGCACGTGGTTATCAAGCAATCCGGCAAACTTTTCCGAATACTTCATGTAAGATGAATGTGCCATACTTACAAGTATAAAATTTTCATCAGTTAGTTTTTCATACCTGTTCGGATTATCTTCAAGTTGAATAACACTGTTCTCAAATTCTGCAATTGCAATTGCTTCGTCCGTTCTGCCGGGTCTTAATAAATATACTTCAAATCCGTTCGGCGTTGAATTCTTCTTCGGTGCCGAATTGCAGTGAATTGAAATAAAAAGTTTACCACTATTTTCGTTTGCAATCTTACCACGCTTATACAGTTCAACGAAAGTATCATCTTTCCTTGTGTAAACAACCTTAACGTCTTTTAAGTTTTCTTTTATCATTTCTCCCAACTTTAAAGAAATGGCAAGGTTGATATCTTTCTCAATAGCGTTCCCTACACCGATTGCTCCATAATCTTTACCACCATGACCGGGATCTATTACAACAACGTCAAAAATCCAACGCCCTTTTCTGGCATCGGTTTTAGCATCTTTACGCTCAAACTTTTTATTGTGGATAGAAACAAGAATATCTTTCCCGCTATCGGTTATTAAATCGTATGTTGCGTAATCTTTTTTCAATGCGATGTTCAAAACGGTACCGAGAGAAACCGTGCTTACGTCAACTCCCCTGACAAGTCCCTTGGGAGAGGTTTTTTGAATTTTATTCTGATCCAATCCCGCATTTGTGAATAAAATCCTTAAGGTATCATTCCTTATTTGATGCTCAACCTTGCTTACTTTTTTGTCCGGTCTAATGGTAATTAAAGTTCCGTTTGCTTTTTCATCAATTGAAATCTTTACTTCAATCGGCAGAAACGCAGGTGTGGGCGGAGTTTCTGTTTTTATTTCCGGTTTAACAATAGGAACATTATCCGAAGGTTTTTCTGTTTTAGCGATATAACCGGTTGATGCGGAGAAATTAATTCTTTTCCCGAAACATTTCTCAAGTAAAGGGGAGGAATAATGAAGCGGAATAAAAATCTCACCTTTAATCGATAAAGTTGTAAGCGGAAGCTGGTATGTTTCGCTCTCTTTCCCGTTTTGAGAAGTAAGGACCACAAAGGGATTTTTAGCGGTTATTTTTAAAATATGATTAACAAACTTTAACTCAATTTTTTGGTTTGATGGGTTATAAAAGTGATTTATCCCGAATACCTTTGCCATCTCGTTGGCAGATACGAATGCCATATTCCCCTTGTAATAAGCGGACAGTTTTTTTTGCTGATTACCTATTGCAATATCAATATCCTTGTATTCCTGCGGGAAAAGATTCATTAAAAAAAGTAGTGAAAGAATAAGTAATCGTATCATAATCAACCTAAAAACGGGAACAGAAACCCGGATTTCTTTTTATAGTTATCGAACTTTTCACCGAAATATTTTTGAAGTAGCCTGTCTTCAAAAATTCCTCTTTTAATTAAAAAAGGAATTTCAATTATTGCAAGGATCAATACTACATAACTAAGCGTAGCAAATGCCGCCGCTATGTCAACCAGTATCTGGGCGGCATACTGAGGATGACGGATATATTTGTAAGGTCCTGAAGTGATCAATGAGTGTTTTTTATAGATAACAACATCCTGCGAGTAGTTATCGCCGAGAGATTTATAAACCCAGATTTGAACCCAGGAAAAAATGATATAAACAGCGAAAGCAGAAAGACGAATCAAATCACTTTCTGATTTGTACTCAAAGGTCCCGATTTGAAAAACGGCGACTATCAAAGCGATTAAGGACAGTGTTGCCAAAGTATTGGGGAACTGCTGCAAATAACTTTTCGGTTTTTCCCGGTGTTCGGTAACAACGGATTTAAAACCTTTTTTTGCTGCGGGCATATTAGCGCCGAACACGGCAATTATATTTATTCCGATGAGTATATTAATTGGATCCATATATGTATAATAAATTTTTCAAATATACACAAAATGAGTTTAGTGTGAAAAGTATTTTTTTATTGCAGAATAGAATTGTGTTTAGTATGAAGTGTTTTTGTGAAATAATAAGCCGTGTCAATTATTTATTCAATAAAAAATGACACGGCTGAATAATCGTTGTTAAATATTTTTACTCTTCCAGAGTAGTAATATCCTTTGGTTCTTCTCCAAGTGCGCGAGCCTTGAGAACTCGTCTCATAATTTTGCCACTTCTGGTTTTAGGCAACGATTCAACAAATTCGATATGTTCCGGTTTTGCAATCGGTCCCAACTCATGAGAAACATGCTGTCGCAGTTGTTCAACAAGATGTTCATGTTTTTCAGTACCTGTTTTAAGGATAACGTATGTATAAATTGCATTTCCTTTGAGTTCATGTGGCAAGCCTATCGCAGCAGCCTCTGCAACAGCGGGATGGCTAACCAGGGCGCTTTCTATCTCTGCCGTCCCCAACCTGTAACCGGAAACTTTTATTACATCGTCCACCCTTCCTATAATCCAATAATAACCGTCTTCATCACGTCTTGCAGAATCACCGGTTAGATAAATGCCGGGATATTTACTCCAGTATTGTTTTACAAATCTTTCCGGATCGTTATAGATCGTCCTTATCATAGAAGGATAAGGGGTTTTAATTACAAGGTAACCTTCTTCATTTGGGGATGCAGATTTTCCATTTTCAGTTAGAATATCAACCTGTATTCCCGGGAAAGGTCTTGTTCCGGAACCCGGTTTCAACGGAACCGAGGGCATAGGTGCAATTACAAACATCCCGGTTTCAGTTTGCCACCAGGTATCCATTATCGGACATTTCTCTTTTCCGATTATTTTATAGTACCATTTCCACGCTTCGGGATTAATTGGTTCACCAACAGAGCCAAGTAAACGAAGTGAAGAAAGGTCGTGGCGATTTGGCCATGCATCACCAAACCGCATTAAACCGCGTATTGCGGTTGGTGCTGTATAGAGAATGTTTATTCCATACTTTTCAATCATCTGCCACCAGCGGTTTGGATAAGGATGTGTTGGGGCTCCTTCATACATAAATGATGTCGCTCCATTTAACAAGGGACCATAAACAATATAACTGTGTCCCGTTATCCAACCAGGATCAGCAGCACACCAATAACGGTCTTCTTCCTGAATATCAAAAACGTATTTTAATGTTGAATAAACACCTACCATATAACCGCCGTGAGTATGCAGAATCGCTTTCGGTTTACCGGTAGTACCTGAAGTGTAGAGAATAAAAAGAGGATCTTCAGAATCCATAACCTCTGTTGAGCATGCATTATTTGCTATAGGAAGTGCCATTAATTCATGATACCACATATCTCTGCCCGCTTCCATATTAATAGGTTCGCCTGTTCTTTTAACTACAAGCACACTTTCTACCGTTGCCGCACGTTGAAGTGCTTCGTCGGCAATTTCTTTAAGAGGCACAATTTTTCCCCGTTGATACGAACCGTCGCTGACAATCAAAACTTTTGATTTACTATCTTCCAATCTTTCGTGTAAAGCTTCAACGGAGAATCCGCCATAAACCACCGAGTGAATTGCCCCGATTCTTGCACACGCTAACATTGCTATCATCAGTTCCGGAATTCTTCCCATATAAATAGTAACGCGATCCCCCTTTTTAACACCAAGACTTTTTAAAATATTGGCAAACTTACATGTTTCCCTTCTTAATGCGAAGTATGAGAATGAGCGGAATTCTCCTTTTTCCCCTTCCCACATCAAGGCTAATTTATTTCTTCTGGGATTTTCACAATGTCTATCTAAACAGTTGTAGGCAATATTTACCTCTCCGCCTGTAAACCATTTGTAAAAGGGTTTGTTAGAATCATCAATTACTTTATCCCACTTTTTAAACCACACCAACTCTTCAGCCTCTTTTGCCCAGAACTCTTCATAGTTGTTAATTGCATAATCATTTAGCTTTGCCCAGTCTTTGATGCGGGCTTTATCAACGGTTTCTTTTGACGGATAATAGATTTCATCATTCGGTTTGTTGTTAATCATTTTATACCTTTCTATTAATGGTTGATAAGTTTTCGTTCCAAATAGAAATAGACTCCATCTAGGATTGCTAATTATTTTAAATTTAATCTGGAGGTTTTTGGGGTTAGACCTCCCTATTGAAACACACAAAAGTATAAACCATAATTTCCGTGAAGAAATTCAACTTTTATTGGAGATTACAACTTGATTTAATTAAAGATTTATGTTTTACCGAAAGAAGGGATTTTTATTTAAAAGATCTCGAACTCAATTTGTTCTGTTTTTCAAGAGGGTTACAAATTCTCTATGTGAATTGGTACTCAATAATTGCTCAACTTTTTCTGCAGACTTGAATTCTTTTGCTATTTCGGAAAGAAGTTTTAATTGAAGCTCGTTCTCATTTTGAGGGACAAGCAGCATTAAAATAATTTTTGCCGGCAGATTATCGATACATCCGAAGTCAACCCCCTTTTGGTTAATTGAGATCGCTACTACAGGCTTTTCTATTTTCATTTTTGCATGCGGTAATGCAAGATAATTCATACTACCTGAGGGCATTTCTTTCTCCCGTTTTATGATAGCATCATAAATCTTTTTAGGCGGAATTTTTATTTGCTCCGAAACAAGTAAACATAACTCATTAATGGCTTCATACTTATCGGTTGCGGAAGAATCAATTATTAACTTTGGAGATAAAAGACTTGTAAAACTAATTCTAAAGTTAATTCTTCTAAGAAATATCGACATTAAGGGAGCGCTGCTTATAGAAGTAACCAAAGCCATAATTACAAGCGCAACAAAAACAGTTTCTTGAATAAGTCCGAACCTTAACGCAAGAATTCCAAGAACGATTTCCATTGCACCACGTGAATTCATGCCGAAACCGACGGCAAGAGCTTTATCTTTATCCATGCCTCCCCAATAAGCACCGAGTCCACAGCCGACAACCTTTCCCAGAAATGCAAGTACCAAAAAGATAAGAACTATTGAGAAGTCAAAATGCTGAATGAAGTTTATTCTTAAACCAATCGATACAAAGAAAAGAGGTGCAAATATGTTAGTAACAAACTGCTGAATTATATCACGTGTGTTTTCCTGTAAGTGAGCAGAGTCACCAATCGCTATCCCGATGATAAATGCTCCAAATATTGCATGAACGCCGATAAACTCTGTGAACGCTGCACTTAGCAGCCCGGTTATGAGAATGAAGTTTAATACTCCCCCCGGGAAAGTAATTTTTCTTTGAATATAAGGAAGAATGAAGTTGATAATTTTTCTTCCTATAACAAGTGTAAAAAATATGAAAAGAAAAGTTAGAGCAACGGTTGTTCCAAAACCGAATCCATGCACGGCAGAACCAACCATTCCTAAGATTATAGAAAAGATTACCCAGCCAACAAGATCGTTTAGCATCGCCGAGGCGATTATCAAGAAACCGATTTCTGTTTTAAATATATTTAAATCCATTAGAGTTCTGGCTACAACCGGGAGAGCAGTAATAGAGAGAGCCGTTCCAACAAACAGAGCAAAAACAAGTCTCATGCTTTCGTGCTTGATGCCAAGCAGATCGGGAAAGTAATAAGCCATTCCGAAGCCGATCGTGAATGGAAACAAAATTCCCATGATACTGGTATATAGTGCGGCTTTTCCCTGTTTAATTGTTACGCTTAGATCAACTTCGATTCCAGATACAAGCAAAAGCATCACTACCGCCAAAGTGGTTATACCATCCAGGGCAATTTCAATATTCTTTGAACTATTAAACAAGAAATTATATTGATCGGGAAGTAATAGCCCAAATATTGTGGGGCCCAAAATAATTCCCGCCAATATTTCTCCGATTACAATGGGCTGTTTTACAAGACGCAGTAGTTCTCCCAAACTTCTTGCGGCAAAAAGCATTACTCCGATACTGAAGAGAAAAATGGTTATTTCAAAAGTATCAAGATTCATAATAATGCCGCTTGTATTAGTCGTTCCAATTTATAAAATCCATTTATTCGGTTGAACCTGGCTTTATTAAAAGAATTGAACATGGCAGTTGTTCAAAAATATATTCAACATCATGCTGGAATAATCTATCAAGAAGTTTAAGTTTTCTCCTTGGAGAAGTGATTACGAAAAGATCGCCGCCGATTTCTTTAACGAAATTTTTTGCAACCCACCCCTCCTTACCGTATAGCGACTCGGTAGTAATTTTTATGCCGGTCATATTGAGTTCACTTACAAGCACATCAATCTTTTCACGCTCTTCTTCTCGCCACTTCTTTCTTGAACGTTCGGTCTCTTCTGATGAACCTGAATCATATACGGTAATTGCAAGTCCCGGCACCTGAAATTCTCTTATCAAAACCAGTTCATCTGCATTTTCAGATTTTGCAAGT
>Ga0208244_100871_pt1 | contig 21777 bp, 24 predicted proteins | sample SubbioCR12Aug_5A_FD_184828 | JGI IMG/M metagenome (GOLD analysis project Ga0208244, IMG submission 184828) | Serpentinite rock and fluid subsurface biosphere microbial communities from McLaughlin Reserve, California, USA - CR12Aug_5A (SPAdes) | ecosystem: Environmental > Terrestrial > Deep... | reverse complement strand
GAGCCGATGGAGATGGCGATGGCCGTCAGGCCGCCGGCGATCCAGACGGCCGGACCGAGCTCGAGGCCGTGCAGGTGGGCGATGTAGATGACCACCGCCAGGTTGGCGACGGGGCTGGTGATGCGGAACACCGCAACCGCCAGCGGCAGGACCAGGCCCGCCGTCGGGGTTGAGACGCCGAGGGTCGTGCGGGCCTGCTCGACCATGGCGGGCAGGCTGGCCAGCGACGACTGGGTCGAGAAGGCGACCACCTGGGCCGGGATGATCCCCTGGGCGAACCGGGCGAGGCCGATGCGGCCCCACGGCACGACGACGGCATAGATCAGCAGGATCAGCCCGAGCTGGGCCAGCACCACCATGGCGACGTAGTGGCCGAGCGTGCCCAGGGCGCCGAGGCCGGCGTTCAGCCCCACGCCCATTGACAGGGCGAAGACCCCGATGGGGGCGGCCAGCAGCACCCAGTGGACGATGGTGATCATGGTCTCGGAGACCGACTCAAAGAAGCCAACCAGCGGCGCGCGGCGGCTGGGCCCGAGGCGGGTGACGGCGAAACCGAACGCAATGGCGAAGACCACGATGCCGAGGATGTTGTCCTCGACAGCGGCGCGGACCGGATTGGCGGGGGCGAGGTTGGCGAGAAAGCCCGCCACGCCGCTGCCGGCCGCGCTCTCGCGCACCACCGCGGCGTCGGGCGCCCCGGCCAGCAGGGCAGTCGCGCCGATGCGGGTCGTCAACGCCTCCAGGCGCGACATGACCGTGCCGCGCTGGCTGGTGGTAATCAGCAGGTCATCACCCCGAATTTCGACCTTGGCAAAATTGTTCGAGGTCTCGACAAACCCGGCCACACTGGCCGACATATCCGCCACCCCGTGCGGGATGGACAGCAGCAACTGAACCAGCTTTTCGGTGCCGATTTCGCTGACCGCCCGCCCGGCCTCGCAAGTCTGCAGGCTGAGCGAAATGCCCGTCTCGACCCCGGCAAACTCTGTCGTGAGCGTGGTCTCAAACTCGCGTAAAACCGACTCGACCAGCGCATAGTTCCCTGAATCGAAGGCAATACAGGCATTCGCCTCGCGCGGAATGGCATTGTGCGCCGTGCCGCCGTCCAGGGCTGCCACCCTCACCGGCACGCGCACGCGGATGCGCTCGAGGGTGCGCGCCAGTAAGTTGTTGGCGTTGGCGCGGTGCTTGTTTATATCGACCCCCGAATGCCCACCCTGCAGCCCGGCCACCCGCAGGCGATAAGCCTGCCACTGGGTCAGCGGCTCGAACCACAACCCCTGGCGAATATAGGTGGTCTTCCCGCCCGCGCAGCCGACAATAAACACGCCCTCGTCTTCCGAATCCAGGTTGACCAGAATTTTGCCCTGCGCAAAGCCCGCTTTCAAACGGTTGGCCCCGCCAATGCCGACCTCCTCCTCGACCGTGAAAAGCAGTTCGAGCGGCGGGCGGCGCAGCGAATCGTCTTCGGCCAGGGCCATCGCCAGCGCAATCGCAATCCCGTTGTCGGCGCCCAGGGTGGTGCCCTCGGCCCGCAGCCAATCGCCATCCACCAGCGGGCGGATGGGGTCTTTCAGGAAGTCGTGCCGCGATTCGGGCGTTTTCTCGCAGACCATATCCATGTGGCCCTGCAGGATGACCACCGGGGCGGCTTCGCACCCGGGGCTGGCGGGCACACGAATCAGCAGGTTGCCCGCCTCGTCCGTCTGCCGCGCAAACCCGCGCCCGTCGGCCCACTCCTGCAGCCAGGCCGAAAGCGCCGCCTCGCGCCCCGTCCCGCGCGGAATGGCCGATACCTGCTCGAAAAGTTTGATAATTTTTTGGGTTGGGGTATCCATAAAAGAGCCTTCCAAATGATGATTACGCAGCCCGGGCACGGTCTGTGGCATTCGCCTCGGCCAACTCCATGATGCGCGGCAGACCGCTTGCAACCAGGCCGAGGATTTCATCGACCAGCTTCTGTGGGTTTTCGTCACCCAGGGCCGGGTCGGGAATGTCATACGCCAAACGAGCCGACATTTCGCTGAGTAAAAACACCCGCCCGGCAGTCTCAGGGAATTCGAGCGCCAGGGCTTCCTTCTGCCCGCGCTCCATCACCAGCACCAGGTCAGCCTGCGCCAGCATCCCGGCCTTTAGTGCCCGCGAACGGTGCGCGGCGATTCCCGCCAACCCGCTCCACGCCTCGAGGCGGCACGTGGCCGGGAAACCGTCCTGCGCCCACATCCCCGCAGACGAGACCTGCCACAGGGCCGGGTCGAGCCGGGCGCGCAGGGCATGCTCGACCAGCGGGGAACGGAATTGGTTGGCGCGGCAAAGGACAAGGATAGTTGGCATATCAGCAGTATCGTACGTTTTGGGCGGGTTTTCCCGCCCATTCAATCTATTTTATCAAAGGAATGAACAAAACTTGCATCCCGCCCCCACTTTGCCCCGGGTACTTTCCAACCAAAGCGGCTACTTCTTGTTTTGCTTTTTGGGCCAGGTCGCCAGCGAAATCGGGGCTGTTCCCATTTTCTCGACAATCCCAGCGCACACAGAGACGGTATGTGCGTCCAGCGGCTGGAAACTATAAAGATTCAAATCGCCGTGCGGCGTAATTCCCTGCATCGGGCCGGACAAAAAATTCAGTTCACCGAACCCGGGGTGATTCAGGCGAATGGTATTGTAATTAATAAAGACGTTTTCATCATGAAAAACGGGGGACTGCCAGTGTTCGCGAAACAGCGGGAGACGGTTTAACTCAGGCAGGATGAGTTGGAAGTACCAGTTGGCGCGGTATTTGATGGTCATAGCTTTGTATAACAGCACCGTGCGCCGGATGAATGTGTGGGCCGTTTCGCCCATCATGCGGCGCTGCTCCTCGAACTCCGGAGCCATCAGGATACGGATGATGTTAAACTGGGTCAGCAGGTGCGGGGCCAGGAGTTTTTCAGGGGCAGCGTTATAGACAGTCAGCAAAGCCGGATTGGCAAACAAGACATCGCCAAAACAGTCGGTGACAAAGCCCGGCGTCTGCAATTGAGCCAGCCCATCATGAAGCTCCGACAAGAAATCGGCAGGCGTGGCGTTTGAGTCGCCAATCTCGCTTTCTGCTATCCCTGTCGCGCATAAGAGGAAGGCCTCGCATCCACGCCCGGAAAGATTCAAGGCCCTGGCCAGGTTCAGTAGCATCTCCGGCTTTAAGTTAACCTGGCGGCCCTGCTCGATTTTTTGCAGCGTCACCAGCGATATTTTGGCCCGCTCCGACAGGTCGTACTGGGTCAAAACCTCATCAAAGTCATTGCGCTGCTCTTTGCGCAAACCGGCCACCAGATTTCCAAACTCTTTTTTATTCATCGTTGCGCTCCCGTTTTTAGCGGCACAGGATTAATATTTTAGGATAACGTAGCTGGGTGGTCATTACAGACCAATAAATTATACCATTTTGATGCTAACGAGTGGTATAGATGACGTAAAATTATGATAAACTTTTGAGGAAGTTTGATAACATAATTGTGCAACCAGATAGAATTGTGAAAAGAAAAACTAGTTGCCTTTGAACTGCCCCGGTTTTTTTATCTGTATTTTGCCGTTTGCGTTGGGGACAAATAGAAGCACAGCCAATACCTGAAAAATATCCACCTGTTAACCTTTTTGCACCTAAAAAGTTGTTTTTGTTTGCCTGATGACTTCGGGTAAAAAAGAGTGTCCTGATGCCCTTGGCCTGGTATGTATTGCGCAGCAAGCCCAACAAGGAAGATTTCTTTTTTGACCAGCTGCTTGCGCATCGGCTTGAAGTCTTTCACCCGCGCATCCCGGTGCGGACGGTAAATCCGCGCGCGCGCAAGATTCGGCCGTATTTCCCCGGCTACATCTTTGTGCATGTCGACCTGGAGAAAGTCAACGCCTCGGTGTTACACTGGATGCCCGGTTCAGCCGGTTTGGTCTGCTTCGACGCCGAGCCCGCCAGCGTACCGGAAAGCCTGATTAACGCCGTCCGCCGCCGGGTGGACGAAATCAACCAGGCCGGCGGCGAGCAGTTGGACGGCCTGAAACCCGGCGACCGGGTCAACATCCAGGCCGGGCCATTCAGCGGATACGAAGCCATCTTCGACGCTGGCATCTCGGGCAATGAACGCGTACGCGTCCTGATTAAGTTCCTGCGCGGGCGCCAACTGCCGGTCGAACTGCCAACCGGTTTTGTGCAGAAGATAAAGCCGCGCGCCTGAAAGCCCCGGCAAGGGCCGACAAGTGCAACGCCGACATTACGAACACCTCTCGCTGACATCAAAAAAGACGATGTCGGTGGGGCGGATGCTTGGAAAAAGAGCAAGTGGGATGAGACAGGCAATGACAACCAAAGAAACCCTCACTAAAAAACTTGAAGACAAATCAGCCCGGATTGGCATCCTGGGGCTGGGCTATGTCGGTCTGCCGCTGGCAGTGGTATTTGCCGAAGCCGGTTACCAGGTGATTGGCGTAGACCCGGACAGCCGCAAGGTCGAGAAAATCCTGGCTGGAGAGAGTTATATTCAGGATGTGCCTTCACAGCAAATCCAGCGCTTTGTCTCCAATGGGCAACTCAGGGCCACCACCATGTTTGGGGTTTTGCGCGATGTCGATGCGGTCAGCATTTGCGTACCAACCCCGCTGCGCAAAACCGGCGATCCGGACATGTCCTATATCCTGGCTGCCACAGACGAACTTGCCAAGTGTGTCCATCCGGGCATGGTTGTTGTGCTTGAATCGACCACCTATCCCGGCACAACCCGTGAATTGCTCCTGCCGCGCTTGGTGGATGAGCATGGCTTGAAAATTGGCGAGAACTTCTTCCTGGCTTTCTCACCCGAGCGCGTTGATCCGGGCCGTGAAGATTGGATTACCTACAACACACCCAAAGTGGTAGGCGGAATCACCCAGGACTGTTCGGATGTGGCCGCCGCCTGGTACGGCAGTGCGCTCAAGACGGTGGTGCCGGTCTCTTCCACCGAATCGGCGGAGATGTCCAAGCTGCTTGAGAATACCTTCCGCATGATTAATATCGGGCTGGTCAACGAACTGGCAATCATCTGTGAACGCCTGGGCATCGACGTCTGGGAAGTGATTGACGCCGCGGCCACCAAGCCTTTCGGCTTTATGAAGTTCACGCCCGGGCCGGGCTTGGGCGGTCACTGCATCCCGATTGACCCGCTTTATTTATCCTGGAAATTAAAAGAACTGAACTACAACGCCAAGTTCATCGAACTTGCTTCTGAAATTAACACCAACATGCCGCGTTATGTGGTTGGGCGGGTGCTGGAAGCCCTGAATGACCGTGGCAAGACACTCAAAGGCAACAAGGTCCTGGTTTTGGGAGTTGCCTATAAGCCCGATATCGACGATGTACGCGAATCGCCCGCCTTCGATATCATCAGCCTGATGAAGCAAAAAGGCGCCATTCTCGAATATCACGATCCCTACGTGCCGCAAATCTCGCATGACGGCTGGAAACTGGACAGCATCCCCGACGCAGCCCTTTTGGCAAAAGTGGCTGAAGCCGATGCGGTGGTAATTATCACCAACCATGCAACCTACGATTACCCGGCAATCCTAAATGCCGCCGGATTCGTCTTTGACAGCCGCAATGCCCTGGGCAGCCTGGGCAAGGACAATCCGAAAGTGGAACGCCTGTAATGACCGACACGCTTGCGAATAACATGCCCGAAGAAACCTGGGACATGATTATCCAACCGCAGCGCGGACTGTTCGACCTGCGCCTGGCCGAACTGTGGAAGTACCGCGACCTGGTCATGCTCTTCGTGCGCCGCGATTTCGTCGCCGTCTACAAGCAGACCATCCTCGGCCCGCTCTGGTATCTCATCCAGCCGCTCTTGACGACCATCACCTTCACGGTCATCTTCGGCCAGATCGCCAGCCTGCCGACCGACGGCCTGCCGCAGTTCCTGTTTTACATGTCCGGCACGGTGGTCTGGGCCTATTTCGCCGACTGCCTGAACAAGACCTCGAACACCTTTGTGGGCAACGCCAACCTGTTTGGCAAGGTCTACTTCCCGCGCATGGCCGTGCCGGTTTCGATTCTGTTGTCGAACCTGATTACTTTTGCGATTCAGTTCGGCATGTTCCTGGCTTTTGTAGGCTTTTTTGCCGTGAGTGGAACGCCGATTGCCCCCAACTGGCTGTGGATTGCGCTCTCGCCGATCCTGATTCTGATGATGGCCGGGCTGGGTTTGGGCTTCGGCATCATCATCTCTTCGTTAACCACCAAGTACCGCGACCTGCGCTTCCTGGTCCAGTTCGGCGTGCAGTTGCTGATGTATGCCACGCCGGTCATTTACCCGGTTTCGGCCATCCCGGAGCGCTGGCAGTGGGTCATCCAGATTAACCCGATGACGCCCATTGTCGAAGCCTTCCGCTTCGCCTTCCTGGGCGCTGGCACGGTAGACCTCGGCCACCTGCTCTACAGCTTCGGCTTTATGGTTGTGGTCGTCTTTGTGGGGGCCGTCATCTTCAACCGCGTCGAGCAGACGTTTATGGATACGGTGTAATTAATGGTAAATTTTTATATAATGGCTCAGTCAGAGAAAGTGGCATAAAATGGAAACTAGAGTTCGAATTCGAGATGGTGGCAGGTTTGTTGTGCCGGTCAATTTTCGTAAGGCGCTAAAAATCAAGGCAGGAGATGAGATACTCTTGCGCCTTGAAGGCGATTCCTTGCGTCTGATTCCCCTACAACAGGCAGTTCTGATGGCTCAAAAGGCCGTCAAACAATACGTCCCTAAAGGGAAATCGTTGGTGGATGATTTGATTCAGGCACGCCGCGAAGAGGCTGCGGGTGAGTAGTATTGTCCTGGACGCTTCCGCGCTCCTGGCCTTGCTGAATGCAGAAAAGGGGGCTGACCTTGTTCTGGAATCCCTGCCGCGCGCCATTATCTCAACGGTCAATTACGCTGAAGTGGTCACGCGCCTCGCCCTCTTGGGGATGCCGGAAGATGAGATTCACAACACTCTGGGCGTGCTTGGCTTGGACGCTACCTCCTTCGACGATGAACAGGCATTCCAATCCGGACTTCTTGCGCCACAAACCCAATCGCTGGGCCTTTCCCTTGGTAACCGGGCCTGCCTGGCCCTGGCCTTGAAAACCAAATCCGTTGCCCTGACTGCCGATCGGACCTGGCAAAAATTGCAAGTTGGGGTGGAGATACGCCTGATTCGATAACTGAATCTCTGCCACGAATTAGACGAATTTCACGAAGGTAAAAAACAAAATTCGCCTAATTCGTGAAATTCGTGGCTTGGTATAATGATGAACATGAGATTGACCGAAAACATGTCCGGGAGTTAAAATGAAACTGACCATAAGCCTTGATCGCGATGAAGATGGTGTCTGGATTGCAGAATATCCGTCCATTCCGGGCTGTGTTAGCCAGGGATCGACGAGAGAAGAAGCAGCAGAAAACATCAAAGAAGCAATTCAGATTTGCCTTGAAGTGCGCGCAGAACAAGGTTTCTAGGAAATGCAGTAGTCTTGCTACCAAGAACTCAAACTGAAAAGATGCACAAAATGTTACAGACTGTTTGGGCAGTAATTCACGACGGAAAGATAGAACCGCTTGAGCGGATTACCCTTCCAGAAGGCGCAAAGGTCATGGTGACATTGTTGGCTGATAAAGACGAACCGCAGTTCTGGTTGTGCGCCAGTGAAGTATCGCTCGCTGATGTCTGGGAAAATGACGAGGATGACATCTATGCTGAATTACTCCAACGGTAATGCAATTCTGGTTCGATATCCTTTTACTGATTTATCAGGGGAAAAGATTCGCCCGGCGGCTTTGACTGCCCATCTGTTGACAATAAGACCGAATACCAACGACTGAACTTACCCCCAGGATTTCCCCTCTATGACCAAAAACTTCGCCCTGATCGGCGCGGGCGGCTATATTGCCCCGCGCCACCTGAAAGCCATTCGTGACACCGGCAACCGCTTGGTCGCGGCAGTGGACCCGAAAGATTCGGTTGGCATTCTCGACCAGTTTTCTTACGATGTGCGTTTCTTCACCGAAAGGGAAATGTTGTCGAGATGTGTGTCGCTATGAATTATGCCGCCCTTCTTTTTCTATTAGCATGCGCTAAACAGGATAGCTAACATGTATATTGTTACCGGTGGAGCCGGGTTTGTTGGTAGCAACCTGATTCGTCAACTAAATGTGTTGGGGATAGAAGATATTTGGGTTGTGGACAATTTGAAAAGCAGTCAGAAATTTCATAACCTGGTTGGATGTCATATCAAGGATTATTCAGACAAAGAAGAATTTATATCCAGGCTGCAAGAGAAATACTTTTCGCTTCCCACGCTAAAAGCCATTTTTCATCAGGGCGCGTGTACCGACACAATGGAATATGATGGCAAGTATATGATGCAGAATAATTATTCATATTCCAGGGCCTTACTTGATTATGCTTTGACGAAAGACATAAAATTTGTTTATGCTTCAAGCGCAGCCGTGTATGGCTCAGGGACAAACTTTGAGGAGAAGTATGAAAACGAGGCTCCTATTAATGTATATGGATATTCGAAGTATTTGTTCGATCAATATGTGCGTTCTGTCGTAAAGAATGCAAAAAACACAGTGGCAGGTTTGCGTTATTTTAATGTTTATGGGCCTTATGAAAGCCACAAAGAGAAAATGTCATCTGTGGTCTATCAATTTTACAGACAATTGAAGGATACAAAGGCAATAAAACTGTTTCAGGGGACAGGTGGCTATGCAGATGGTGAGCAAAAGCGTGATTTTGTTTTTGTTCAGGATGTGGCGCGTATTAATACCTGGTTTCTTGAACAAGATGTTATAAAAGGAATATTCAATGTAGGAACCGGGGTGGCGCAAAGTTTCAATGAAATTGCCAGAACTCTTGTTGCCTTGGAAAACTACGGAGAAGTAAGTTATATTCCTTTTCCAAAAGTTTTGGAGTCTAAATACCAGAGTTTTACGCAGGCTGATATTTCTTCTTTGCGCAGGGCAGGGTATAGTGCTCCCTTTGTTTCGCTCGAAGATGGCATAAAGCACTATCATTCAATGTTATGCCAGGCCAGTAACTAATATGACAACTTTCTCTGGTTATGTTTGGACACGTTCTGATGGCAAGATGCCGTTGGATGAGTTTTCGAAGGTGTTGGATTCCTATCGTTCTGCTGGAAAAATTATCGTCACAACCAATGGCTGTTTTGATATGTTGCATGTAGGCCATGTCAATTTTTTGCAACAGGCAAAAGCATTAGGTGATGTCTTGATCGTTGGCTTAAACAGCGATTCTTCTGTGAGGCAAATCAAAGGGAGCGAGCGCCCGATTTTATCGGAAAATGAACGCGAAGAAATGTTATCTGCACTGAAGTCTGTTGATTTCGTAGTTGTCTTTGATGATGTTTTTCCGAGCAAATTTCTATCAATGGTTAAGCCTGCAATTCATTGCAAGGCTGGTGATTATACGGAAGAGAGCCTTCCGGAAGCGGCGATTGTGCGTGAGAATGGCGGGCAAGTTCAAATCTTACCGGTGATGTCGGGGTACTCAACATCCAAAACCATTCAACGTATTCTTGACTCTGAAAAGACAGAGCAAAATTTGGGAATAAACCAGTTTGGGAATCAGGCAGAGGAAGTTAACGATTTTTTCCTGGCAGGCAGCAATGTTCTTCGTCAGACAGGGTATAAACTTGCAGATGCTGTAATAGCTGTTGCTCAATTAATGAGTGATGTCTTGCGAAGCAAGCACAAGATATTGGTTTGCGGAAATGGTGGCAGCGCCGCAGATGCCCAGCATTTTGCGGCTGAATTGGTTGTGCGTTACAGGCGCTCACGCCAGGGACTGCCTGCGATTGCATTGACCACCGACTCCTCAATTTTGACAGCCACCGGAAATGATTTTGGATTTGAGCATATCTTTTCAAGACAAGTTGATGCTTATGGCCTGCCTGGCGACGTGTTGGTTGCCATTTCCACCAGCGGTAAATCGCCTAATGTTGTCGCAGCAACTCGTGAAGCGAAATCACGCGGGCTAAAAGTGATTGGGCTAACGGGTAGTAAAAGATCTGTGATGCACGAATTATCAGATATTTGCCTTGCGGTGCCGAGCGAAGATACGCCCCTGATTCAACAGGCGCATGTTGCCATTCTTCATGTCCTATGTGACTTAATCGAACAAGGGATCGAATCTGCATGAGGCAGGCTGTATTTTTAGACCGCGATGGAACCATCAACGAAGATTGCGGATACCTGGGCGACCCCAAACAGGTTCGCATTTTGCCAGGCGTCACCGAAGCGCTCACCTTACTGAAAGAGCACCGCTGGTTATTGGTTGTGGTCAGCAATCAATCGGGAATTGGACGAGGCTATTACGGAAAAGATGATTTACGCGCAGTGCGGGAAGTAATTGAGATGCAGCTAAGCGCCCAGGGTCTTACCTTGGACGGAGCTTATTTTTGCCCGCACGCGCCTGATGAAAAATGTGCCTGCCGCAAGCCGGAGCCGGGACTCTTGTTGCAGGCTGCCGATGACTTGGATATTGACCTGAAACGCTCATGGATGATTGGCGACAAATTCAGCGATGTTGAAGCCGGCAAGCGCGCTGGTTGTCGTGCTGTGTTGGTGGATACAAATCAAATTGCCGGTGCTCAGCAGGATGTGCCTGCGAATGTAGTGCTGAAACCGGACCTGCTGTCTGCTGCGCGCTATATTCTGGATGCTTAAAAATGAAAAATAGACTTGTTGAACAACTGCGAGGACAAAAGATACTGGTTTTGGGCGATTTAATGCTCGATGAGTATCTTTGGGGTGATGCCAGGCGCATATCTCCTGAAGCCCCCGTGCCTGTGGTGGATATACAACGTGAAACGGTTGTGCCCGGCGGCGCGGGCAATGTTGCGGTGAATGTGGCTTCTCTGGAGGGGAAGGTTTATTTGGGCGGCGTGGTGGGTGTTGATGCGGCGGCAGGTTGTTTGCGTGGCGAGCTATCGAAGCTGGATATTGACTTATCAGGCATCATGGAAGATGAGCGCCGACCCACCATCACCAAAACGCGCCTAGTTGCGCGCAGCCAGCAAATGGTCCGCTATGACCGCGAGATACGGGCGTCGTTAAGTGCATGGCAACAGCAAGCCCTCCTGGATTGGATTGAAACCATCCTGCCCCAGGTTTCATTGTGTATCTTTTCCGATTATGCCAAGGGAATATCAAGTCCCGATTTTATGCAGGCCTTTATAGGGTTGGCCGAACGTTTTCAGAAACCGGTTCTTGTTGATCCAAAGGGAAACAGCCTGCAAAAGTATAGGGGCGCCATGCTGGTTACGCCTAATTTGCTTGAAGTGGAACAGGCCACCGGAATGGTGATTCACTCGGACGATGATTTTCTCGCCGCCTATCGTATCATGCAGGTGCAGGTTCCCGGTACAAATATTCTGATTAAACTGGGCGCGCGCGGCATGATCTTGTTCCAGCCTGATGGTGAGACCTTTCACGCAGAAGCAAAGGCGAGGCAGGTTTTCGATGTGACCGGCGCCGGGGATACAGTCATCGCGACGGTTGCAATAGCCCTGGCCGCCGGGGCAAGCCTGCATGAGTCGATTCAGTTGGCAAGCCTGGCGGCAGGCATTGTGGTGGGCAAGGTGGGCACAGCCTCGACCACCCTAGTGGAACTCTCTGCTCATTTGAAAGAAATTGAAGGCCTATGGCAACAGTAATTCGTGTTGAAAATTTATCCAAATCCTATCGCCTGGGGCAAATCAGTGGTGGTATGTTGAGCGAAGATATTAATCGCTGGTGGGCGCGCCTGCGTGGCCTGCCCGACCCTTACCTGAAAATTGGACAGGAAGATTATGTTAATCGTCATGGTGAACATATACTGGCGCTTAAGGACGTTTCCTTTACGGTGAATCCGGGGGAAGTGTTGGGTATCATTGGACGAAACGGGGCTGGGAAGTCCACGCTGTTAAAAATCTTGTCGCGTGTCACAGCTCCCACCAGTGGAACAATCAAGGTTAAAGGACGGATTGCCAGCTTGCTTGAGGTGGGTACCGGATTCCATCCAGAGCTGACCGGGCGTGAAAACATTTTTCTAAACGGGGCTATCCTCGGCATGGATCGAAAGGAAGTCTTGAGAAAATTTGATGAGATTGTGGCGTTTTCTGAAGTGGAAAAGTTCATCGATACTCCGGTTAAACGATATTCCAGTGGCATGTATGTCCGTTTGGCGTTTGCTGTCGCTGCTCACCTCGAGTCAGAAATATTAATAGTAGATGAAGTATTGGCAGTTGGCGACGCTGGTTTTCAAAAGAAATGTTTTGAAAAGATGGATAATGTGTCCAAGGAGGAAGGGCGAACTATATTGTTCGTCAGTCACAATATTGGGGCAATTCGAGGTTTATGCAAAATGGGAGTATGGTTAGATGCTGGAAAAACAGTGTCGGCTGGTCCTATTCTCACTGTCGCAGATCAATATCTGGGCTCAACCTTAAAAGAGAACACATTAGCGGTTGATTTAACTTCATTAAAACGAACATCCGATATTGGAAAACAATTACGCCTCGCCAGGATTGAGTTCAATAATAGTCAACCAATTTATCATGGTGAGCCCTTATCTATATGTTTTGAATACAAAACATATAAACAAGTGTATGGAGTATCTTTTGGTATTGGATTTAATACGATGGATGGTGTTCGATTATTATCCATCGATAGTGATGTATATGATGAACGCTACGATCTTTCTGGACACATGAGTGGATCTGCTATTATGAATTTGGATGAATTCTTTCTTCAGCCTGGAAGATATCTTGTAGATGTTGGTGCGAGATCAGGGAGAAATGCGGCGTTAGATTATCTACCTAAATGTATGCAAATCGAGATACTTCCTGGACCCAAGACGCCAGGGCAGATAATTCGTGCCGATGGTGGCGTTAGGTTACCTGCTCGATGGACTATGCACGGTGAAACAACAGTAGTGGTAGGCACACCTGTGAGCGGTCCGGGTGCTGCTTAGATCTTAAAAAATATTCAAAAGGATACTGGTTTAATGGACTCTATATTTAGTTCTTTGCGTGATTATCGCAATTCATTTCGTTATTTCCGCTTACAAAAAAGATATTTTGCTTCAGGCTTAGGTGACTCTGCATGGATTCTTCATGGTTTGGTGCGTGCTCTTAAGCCAAGGGTTTGTGTTGAAATTGGCGCTGCAATGGGAAAATCTGCTTGTTATATAGGAATGGCGCTAAAAGAGAATCGGCAGGGAAAGTTATATTCCATTGACCCCCATGAGCAGACCGACTGGAATGATACTGACCAAATTGATACTTACAATTCCTTCATAAAAAATATTCATGATTTTAATTTGGATGATTATGTAGAAATAGTGAGAAATTTCTCTAATAAAGTAGGGCCTTCATGGAAACTTCCAATCGATATTATTTTTATTGATGGTGATCATAGTTATGAAGGGGTTAAGAGAGATTGGAGTTTATTCTCTCCAATGGTTAGTGAGTTTGGTCTGGTAGTATTTCATGATACTTTATGGGATATTCGCCCTGATCCTCGTTATGCACGCGCAGATATGGGCGTGCCTCGATTTGTTGAAGAATTACGAAGTAATGGTTATCCAGTGGTTACTTTTGATAAAAACTTTGGTGTTTCATTAGTTCAGCCCACAAAAGGGGGCATTCTCCTTTCGAAGTAATAAATACCTTCCAGGACTTGCCGAAAATCTGTATTTGTCTTATGTCTCTTTCATTTGATTTTCTTCGTAATTATTTGCTTGAGCGAGTATTTTTAAGCCCTACAAGCGCTCTAGCCAATTTCCGTATGCCATTTCCGGATCAGGTTTCGCGTATATGGGAGTTGCGCCTGAAGTCGCACAAATTCGATTACTTTTATTCTGCCCTAAAACTTAGGCTTCTCCGTTCCCAGGAGTTGGTTATCCTCTCCAGAAAGAGCGCCCTTGGAGATGTGGTGGCTTCCACCTCCGCAATCGCCGCGCTACGAAAAGCTCGACCAAATGCGCATATTATTTTTCATACCTCACCTTTGGCTGCCCCATTACTACTTCATGATCCTGATATTGACCTGATTCTTCTCGAAAGAATACAACGTAAAGATTACCGTTATATCGATCTGTCGTATGAATTCTATGGCAAGGATGAGACGGTTCATGATCGAATGGTGCATGCGGCCGGAATTGAAGGAAATGGCTATCTGCCGCATTTGGTATTAACGCCAACGGAAAAAAAATGGGCCCAGGATTGGCGCGCCTCTTTCAATTTGAATGGGAAAAACTTGGTCGGGATTCACGCCGGTTTTACCATGCAAAACAAAGCCTGGCCACAAAAACGCTGGTTTGAATTGGTCAAATGGTTGCAGGAAAGCGGACATATAGCAGTGGAATTTGGGGCGGTAGGCGGATATGATTCTTGCCTGGGATTATCGGCGCACAATTTGCCGTTACGTACGGTTATGGCGATGGTCAGCGCTTGTGATATCGTGATTTGCATCGACAGCTTTATCATGCATGTGGCCATTGCTCTGGGTGTTCCCTGCATTCCACTCTTTGGCGGTACCAAAGCTTCGATCTATGTACCTGTCGCGGCTCACGCCTGGCCGGTATCGGCGACTTCAGAATGCAGGCATTGTCACCATTGGGGAGATCAACAACGCAGTTTTACTCCTTGTATTCAAGAAAGGGCATTATGTATGTACTCGATTGAGTTCGGTAATGTATTGAAAGCATTACAACGGTTTGACAATTGGAAAATAAAAGGAAGTTCATTTTGAAGGTGCCTTATATTTTTGAAGGAAATGGCCTTTTGATATTAACGCTGATTGTTACAGAATCTTGCTTTGTCCAATTGTGAAAATGAAAATTCGGAAAGGGATTACAAATGAAAATTGAGACTACCGAGAATTTTTATGGCGCCAAAGTAATGGTTACCGGTGGGGCTGGCTTTTTAGGGAGTCACTTAGTTGATAATTTGTTAAAACAAGGGGTAAAACAGGTTGTCGTTCTCGATGATCTTAGCCGAGCACGCAAAGACTGGTATGATGCTAAAAAAAACTGTGAGAAAATCCATTTTGTGGTTGGCAATATTCTTGATGAGAGCATTCTCTCAAAAGCCATGGAGGACGTCTCGATTGTTTATCATTTAGCAGCCGTTTCGCAGGTTATGAAGGCCGCAGAACAGCCGGAATATGCATTTTTAGTTAATGTTATTGGCACCAACCGGGTTGCAGAGGCTGCAAGCAGAGCTGGCGTTTCTCGATTTGTTTTTGCTTCATCAAGAGAAGTTTATGGAGATCATGTGACTTTACCTGTGAAAGAAAGTTCTCCTTTGAATCCCAAAAATATTTATGGGGTAAGTAAAATAGCTGCTGAGATATATCTGAAATCCTTGAATTCTCAAAAAATAGAGACGATTATTTTGAGGCTTTCGAACGTTTATGGCCCGGGAGACAAAGAGCGGGTAATTCCTTTATTCATTGATAATGCAATGCGCGGCGCTCCGCTAGCTATCTATGGAAGTGACAAGGCCCTTGATTTTATTTGGATCGATGATGTCGTGAAGGTGATGATGGAGGCTGGGCTTGGACCTGTTGTTCCGGATGGGGCTGTAAATGTTGGGAGTGGAAAGGCTGTTAGATTGGATGAACTGGCCTACCGAATTCGAGACCTTTCATATAGCACAAGCCTTGTTCAAATAACCAACTTGCGTGAACCTGAGATTGAAAATTATGAGGCGGATATAAGCCGTGCTGTGCAGTATTGGGGGATGAAGGTGCAAGACGATCCATTATATAACCTTGGCGAAATAATCCGATCCTATCCAGAACAGGAGAATACCACTGTAGTTGTTAAAGTGGTTGATTCTGAAATGATTAATAGTGACTGAAATGCCAAAAGTAAGCGTTGTCATTCCAACGTATAATTATGCTCGCTTTCTCGGTCAAAGCCTTGAAAGTGTTCTCAATCAGACTTACAAAGATTTTGAGATTATCATTATTGATGATGGTTCTACAGACAATACTCATGAATTAGTTTCATCATACGGCGACTCGCGAATCCGTTACGTTTTCCAAAAAAATCGAGGGTTAGCCAGAAGCAGAAATCTCGGTATTGAGATTGCCCAGGGAGAACTGATTGCTTTTTTGGATTCAGATGATGTGTGGCTATCGCAAAAACTCAATCGCCAAGTAACAGCTTTCGAAAAAAACGTTCATTTGGGCATGGTTTTTGGGCAGTCTGAATTGATTGACGAGAAAGGTGATTTGCTCGTGGGGAGAGGGTTCATGCCTGCTGAAAATTTACCGTTCCCCACACTTTATGAAAACCTTTTGGGGCGTAACCTAATCCCAGGACCATCGTCTGTGATTTTGACGAAAGAATGTTTGATGAAGGTGGGGGGGTTTGATCATGCTTGTGGAGGTGTGGCCGACTTGGATATGTGGCGGCGCGTGGCTCGTGAATATGCTTGCTACGAAGTTCCGGAAATTCTTACACAAATACGGGTTCATGGTGGTAGTATGACTTATTCTCGCCGGGCCTACATGGCAGAAGGAATGATTGCCTGCATTCTACGCGCTGCCGCTGAAGTAGGTCCGGATGATCGCTATCAACCGGCCTTGAAGTTTGCACAACAACGATTGTATACCCATGCAAGCTGGTATTTTCTTGAAGATGCGGTGCACGATTTTCAAGTGAAGGCAGTGGAGAGTGAAATGGCGAACAGCGAGAAGGCTCTTGCTTGTTGGATAAACATTCCCGGTAGATCGCTGAGCCGAGCCAACATTTCTCAACAGTTTGACGAAATAGTTGAAAGTCAATGCCGATTCTTCATAGGAGACAATAAAAACGTGCGACTGGCACTTGATGGCGTAGATGTTATTTCTCGTGCCCTGCAAAAGAAAGGTTATTTTGATCCAAAGGAAGAAAGAAAATATAGGAATAGAGGTTACAGTCTTGTGTTATTGTATGCTTCTCAACAATCTGGCTTATCCGATCCCTGGCAGGCTAGAAGTTACGCCTGGCGAGCGATTTTCTTTGAGCCCAAACTAATCGTAAATCGAAAGTGGATCAAAGTTTTCCTGGGTAAAAAAATAACAGGTCAAATCATCCGATTGTATAAACGGTAAATTTTACTTGTTAAAATAGTTCAGCAAGAAATCCTGAAGGATACAAATTTGTCTATCAATGTATTAGTGACCGGTGCCCACGGATTCGTTGGCAGGTATTTGATCGCTCGTTTACAGCAAAAAGGCGACTCCGTCTTTGGAGTTGATTTGTCGCCCACACAGGACGCTAAAACCGGATCCGCAAAAAACTGGTATTCCGGTGATATTCGAAACGCTGACTTTTGTATTAACCTGGTCAATGAAGTCAAACCAGATCTGGTTTTTCACCTGGCGGGTGGCTTGAACAGCCCAATTCTTTCGGATCTCTTTAGTACCAACGTGCAAGGGACATTAAATATTTTGGAAGCGTTGTACCAGAAAGCTCCTGAATCTAAAATGATCTATATCAGCTCTGGCGCAGTTTATGGCAACGTTCCTGCTTCACGTCAACCGATCATGGAAGATGAACAAATGAATCCTGTTACACCAAACGGGGTTAGTAAAATGGCCGCCGACCAGCTTTGTAATTTTTATGGCAGAACCCATGCTCTCAACATTATCCGTGTTCGGCCTTTCAATCTGATAGGCCCGGGACAAAGTGATAATCTGGTTTGTGCTGCCTTTGCCCGCCAAATGGCTGAGATCAGGTTTGGTTTGCAGGAGAAGAAGTTGCAGGTTGGCAATCTTAACTCAAGCCGGGATTTCCTCGATGTGCGAGATGTTGCAAGAGGCCTGGTCCTCTTGGCGGAGAGCGGCAGACCGGGCGAGGCCTATAATCTATGTTCAGGCCGTGCGACGCGTATCAAAGATGTACTGGATTCTTTTATCAACCTTTCAGGAATGGATGTGGAAGTAAGTGTGGATCCTGCGCGTTTGCAGCATGGAGATGTACCGGCCCAAGTGGGTAGTCATGCCAAAATTAGGCAAGATACTGGTTGGGAACCCGAAATTTCGCTCGAGAAATCGTTGCAGGCCATGTGGGATGACTGGTGTTTTCGGGTTGGTAATTTATCTGAAAATAGCAAGCAGTGATCAGGCGGAGAATATCTTATTTGGGAGTGTTTAATTAGCACTTTTCGCCCCGCCTATCTATTCACAATTTAGTCACTCGATAACCCGTTTTAAGCCTAAAATAAGAAGAATTGATAAGTTTATCATCATGACACAGAAAAATGAAGTTCTCGGCTTAATCACAGCCCGGGGAGGCTCAAAAGGTCTGCCCCGAAAAAACATTCTTTATCTGGCAGGAAGACCATTAATTGCTTGGACAATTGAGGCTGCCTTGCAAAGTGGATCATTGAGCCGTGTGATTCTCTCAACAGACGATACCGAAATTGCAGAGGTAGGTCGACAATGGGGAGCCGAAGTTCCCTTTTTTCGCCCTGTTGAACTTGCTAGTGACAATAGCCTGAGTATTGATTCCGTTCTTCATGCAGTTCAATGGTTGGCCGATAATGAAAATTACCAACCAGAATATGTCATGCTCTTGCAACCCACTTCCCCGCTGCGTTCTCCGAAAGATATTCAAAAGGCAATCCAAATCAGACAAGATAAACAGGCTGATTCTGTTGTGAGTGTCACGTTTGTTCATCAACATCCTGATTGGATGAAAGCGATTTCCCCTGAAGGGTATCTGGTTGGCATTTCCGCCCCGGAACAGCCTTCTGCCCGGCGTCAGGATTTGCCACCGGTCTATGCCCTGAATGGCGCAATTTACCTCATCAAGCGCGAGGCGTTGCTGGCGCAAAAGTCATTTGTCGTTGAGCGCACGTTGGCTTATCTCATGCCCCCGGAGCGGTCTCTGGACATTGATACGCTCTGGGAGTTTCGGTTGGCTGAGTTAATCATGCAAGAGAATTTACATCATGAAAACGGTTGAGATTTCTGGCCATCTGGTTGGGCCGGGGCAACCCTGTTTTATTATTGCCGAAGCGGGGGTCAATCACAACGGTCATCTGGATTTAGCCCTGAAGTTAGTGGATGCTGCCGCTGAAGCCGGGGTGGACGCGGTTAAATTCCAAACCTTTCTGGCTGAAAAAATTATTGCCCCAACTGCGCCCAAGGCGGAATACCAGGTCCGCTCAACTGGAGAGACAGAGTCGCAACTCCAAATGGTGAAACGATTGGAGTTGACTCATCTGGAGTTTCGAACGATTGCGCAATATTGCAAAACGAAAGACATCATCTTCCTTTCGACACCCTTTGAAGAAGCGAGCGCTGATTTTCTTGAAACAATAGGCCTTTCTGCCTTTAAAATGGCTTCTGGCGAAATAACCAATTTGCCTTTCCAGGCTCATGTGGCTCGAAAAGGGAAGCCCATGATTGTTTCAACCGGGATGTCCAGTCTGGATGAAGTTAATTTGGCAGTTCGAGCAATTCGCGCACAAGGGAATCCAGATTTGATTTTATTGCACTGTACAAGCAACTACCCGACCAATCCGCAAGAAGTCAACTTGAAAGCCATGCAAACCTTGGCCGATATGTTTGATATACCAGTTGGATATTCCGATCACACCGAGGGAGTTGAAATTACCCTGGCAGCTGTGGCGTTGGGGGCTTGTGTGCTCGAAAAGCATTTCACTTTGGACCCTACTCTACCCGGCCCAGACCAGCAAGCCTCGTTGGAAGTCGGACAACTAAAAGCACTAGTGCAGGGTATTCGGAAAATTGAAGCTGCTCTTGGTTCAGGGATCAAAGAACCGGTTTTTAGCGAGGCTAGTACTGCAGCAGCCGCCCGCAAAAGTTTGCATCTCAAAAATGACCTGCCGGCAGGCGCTTATCTTCGCTCAGAAGATCTGCTGATTATGCGGCCTGGGACGGGAATTTCGCCAGCCAGGCTCGAAAAAACTTTGGGACGTCAGATTAAAAAGCCAATGCGGGCAGGATCAATTCTTCAAGAGGAAGACCTTGTCTAACTTGACGAGGGTCGCTGTTTTAACCACGGGACGCCAGGATTATGGCATCCTCCGCAGCACCCTGAAACTGCTGGCTTGCGAACCGGATTTTGAGTTACTCCTCTTGGTGGGAGGTATGCATCTTTCCAGTCGTTATGGACGAACGGTTACGAAAGTTGAAGCCGATGGCTTCGAAATCGCCGCAGCACTGGATTGGCTCGGGGACGGGGTTGATGGCGAAGCCTCAATTCAAGCCCAAACGGGTGAAGTGGTGCGGATGGTGAGCGATTCCCTGTCCAAATTTTCCCCTGATTTTCTGATCCTGGTTGGGGATCGCTATGAAACTGCCGCTGCCGCGCTTGCAGCGGTGCTTGGCCGGGTGCCTGTTGTTCATTTGCATGGCGGAGAAGAGACCGAAGGATCTCTTGATAATCAACTCAGACATGCCATTACGAAGCTAAGTCACTTGCATCTTGTTAGCCATCCCGTCCACGCTTCCAGGGTGATCCAGATGGGTGAAAACCCGGACTCAGTGCATGTTGTGGGTGCCCCGGGATTGGATAATCTATTTCGTGCTGATTTGCCCGATAAAGCTGCACTGGAAGAAAAAATTGGAATGGAGCTTAAACCGCCGGTGGTGATCGTAACCTTACATCCGGTTACTGCAAAACCGGAGGAGACCTCCCATGTGCTTTCCGCTTTGACCCTGGCGATGACTGCCGTGGAGGTAACTTATGTTATTACGCTCCCGAACGCTGATTTAGGAAACGATGAAATTTGCACAAGTCTCAGTTCTTGGGGCGTGGGCCGCGAGCGAGTGCGACTGGTTGAATCTTTGGGAGAGCAGGCTTATTTTGGCTTGATGCGCTTGGCGGATGCCATGGTTGGTAATTCTTCCAGCGGTATGATTGAAGCGGGTGTCTATCAGCTTCCCGTGGTGGATATTGGCAGTCGGCAGGGCGGTCGGCTACGAGGGAGCAATGTCATTCATGTTGAGCCAGGAGAATCAGCCGTTCAGGCCGCGCTGGTGCAGTCGCTTTCCAAAGAGTTTCGGTCTGGTCTTTCTGGAACCTCAAGCCCCTACGGTGATGGGAAAAGCGGACAGCGTATCCTGGATGTATTGAAGCATTGGTCGCCCCCAACTTCAACCTGCAAGATTTTTCATCCTTTCAACTTGCCTCCCACCAGACAATGACGACAGTAAATTCTTGCATTATTTTAGGCGGTGGTGGTCATGCTTGCATGCTCATTGAAATTCTTACGCTAAGAAAAATCCCCATCTTGGGGATCCTGGATCAGAACCGCGGCTTATGGGGCCAGACAAGTCAAGGAATACCCGTGCTTGGCGGGGACGATCTCTTGCCAGGATTAATCAATCAGGCTCATTCGTTTGTGATTGGCTTGGGCGGAGCCGGGAACAACTTGCCTCGGCAAAGACTTTTTGAGTATGCTCTTTCCCATGGCTTTCAGCCGTTAGCACTTGTTCATCCAACGGCAATTGTTTCGCCGTGGGCACAAATCTCCCCTGGTTGCCAGTTGTTGCCTGGGTGTATTGTCAATGTTGGGACGGTTTTGGGTGAAAACGTGATTGTCAATAGCGGGGCAATTATTGAGCATGATTGTCAAATTCAAAGTCATGTTCATATTGCAACCGGAGCGCGCCTAGCCAGCACGGTTTGGGTTGGGGCCGGGGCGCATATCGGGGCGGGTGCGACTGTCCGCCAGTGCATAAAAATTGGCGCTTCTGCGCTGGTTGCGGCGGG
>Ga0208244_100870_pt1 | contig 21873 bp, 15 predicted proteins | sample SubbioCR12Aug_5A_FD_184828 | JGI IMG/M metagenome (GOLD analysis project Ga0208244, IMG submission 184828) | Serpentinite rock and fluid subsurface biosphere microbial communities from McLaughlin Reserve, California, USA - CR12Aug_5A (SPAdes) | ecosystem: Environmental > Terrestrial > Deep... | reverse complement strand
ACCTGCCGCGTCGAGCGCGGCAGCTGCCGCGATCTCGACCACGCCGCGCCCCGAGCCGCGCGGCAGGATGTTCGTGGCGGAGACCTTCAGCACGCCCGCGTCGATGAAGGTCTTGCCCGCGTAGCTCATCGGCGTGGCGAGGGTGAGCGTGCCCGCACCCTCTTTGCGCACCGCGCCGCTGCCCGTCACCGGGGTGGAGAAGGTTTTGTCGCTGTCGGTATTGAGGAAAAACCTGCTGTTGTTGGTGATGCCGACCGTGGAGGGCCAACTGAAGTTGGGGCCGTTGCCGATGCGGATCCCGCCGCCGCCGCCGATCGTGATGCCGCCCTGATACGTGTTGGCGCTTCCGCCGAAGGTCACGTTGCCGCTGTCGGTCGTGTTGACCGGCCCTGTGCCGGAGAGGTTGCCCAGCACGGTCATAGAGTAGCCGCCCCACGGATGAAGCTCCATGCCCGCCGGGCCGACCGCCACGCCGCGGTTGGCGTTGAGCGAGAAGTTGGCGGAACCGCCGCGGATCACGCCGTTGTTGACGTACAGGTTCTGCGCGTCCGCCGAGGGCGGCACCGCGCCGAGGCCGTCCTCCTTGATGAAGAGCACGCCGCGGTTGGTCACGACCGTGCCGCCGGAGTAGGTGTTGCCCGTCTTGAGTTCCACGATGCCCGGCGCACCGATGACCACCGGCGTCGCGCCCGCGCTGTCGGCGATGTTGCCGACGGAGAAGCCGCGATGGCTCTGCCCCACATAAGTCGTGTTGCCGCCGCCCAAGCGGTACGCGCCTGCCGCCGGGGCGGGCGTCAGCGTGCCGGTGTAGTCGAGGCTGAGTTCGGCGGAGCCCACCACAATGCCGGGATGCGCGCTGAGGTCGATGTCCTGCGCCGCGTTGGCCGCGCCGACCAGCAGGAAGCCGCTCGATGTGGTCGTCAGCCGGTTCGCCACGAAGGCGTTGATGTCCATCGCAGCCACGAACCGCAGCGCGGCACCGTTGCGCAGCTCCACGTCCGGCACGCCGGGCGTCGCCTGAATGCCCAGCGCGTTGGCGTGCCCGAGCGTCACCGTGGCCGCGTCGATCTCCGCGCCGCCGGTGAAGGTGCTGTCGCCGGTCAGCACCATCGCGCCGCCGGAGACGCCCGTGACCGTGAGGCGTCCGGGCGTCGCGCCGTCATCGGTCAACACCGCCGCGTTGGTGACGGTCGAACCCTCGATCTTGAAGGTGTAGCGCCCCGGATACGGCGTGAACGTGCCGGTGTAGTTCGGGACGCCCAGGAACGCCAGCTTCATGTCCGGCAGGGCCGAGAAATCGACATCGTCCGCCGCGTTGCCGGCGAAGAGCGTCAGGTAGCCCGAGGAGGCCGCGGTCAGCCGCCCGGCCAGCAGCGTCGCGCCGCCTGCGGCGCTGTAGCCCACCGAGCTCTCGTTCGCCACGGAGACCGCGCCGACGTAGCCCGCCGCCAGCCCGCTGGCGTTGCTGAAGAAGAGATCGCCCGCCTGCACGGCGATGTCGCCGATGAAGGTGTTCGCGCCCGAGAAGGTGATGCGTCCCGCGCCGAGCTTGGCGACCCCGCCTCCCGTGCTCGCCGGGTCTTCGGTCAGACCCTGCGCCGCGGTCACGGTCACGCCCGATGGGATCTCGAAGACCGCCCCGCCCACCTGCACATACGCCGTGCGCAGGTTGTACATGAAATCGGTGCGCGAGTCGCGCGCCTTGACCGTGCCGCCGTTGAGGTAGAGCAGGTTCGTGCCGGCGGTCGTCACGCCGTAGAAACGCTTCGCCTGCATCGTGCCGCCGTTGAGGTAGACCGCGCCGTACGAGGCGTTCGTGGCGGTGCCTGCGGACCACTGGATGTCGCCGGTGGCATCGATCAGTCCGCCGTTGACGTTCACCGTGCCGCGCGCGCCGTTGGCGTTGACCACAAAGCTCTTGTCGCCCGTCCGGAAACCGAACTGGCCGCCGCTGATCGTCACCGTGCCGCGCGCGCCGACACTGTTCGCCACGTAGAACCAGCCGTTGGAGTTGTAGACCCCCGCGCCGTCGCCGACCGTCATCACGCCGACGCTGCCGCTGCTGTTCGCCACAATCGTGTCGCGGTCCACGTCGATCACCGCCGACGCGCCGCTGCCGCCCACGGAGACCGTGGCCGCGCCGCCGCTGTTACCCATGTAGAGGTTCATATTGGCGCTGCCCGGAACGCGGAACAGACCGGAGGCCACCGTGAGCGCGAAGGGGTTGCCGCTCGCCAAATAGACGGAATCCACCGTGCCCACCGTCAGTTTCGCACCGTCCGTGAGGGTCAGGCCGCCGTGGATCGGGTAGAGGTAGTTCAGCGTCAGATCGCTTGCCAGCACCGCCGTGCCGCCGTTGTTGATGAACACCGTCTGGCCTTCCGTGCCGACGTTGCCCTCCAGCCAGTTGGCCGAGTCGGACCACGGCAACGCCTGCCCCGGCGCGCCCGCCCACACCCGCTGGAACGTCCCGCCCTCCGCCTGATAGTTTGCCAGCACCTGCGCGCCGCTCAGCGTGCCGCTGTGGACGCGCACCTTGGCGAGAGACCCGCTGAAAAGCATCTGCCAGTTGTTCGCCGCGCGGTCACGCACGCCGCCCATCGCGAAAGGCGCTCCGGAACGCAGGTTGCTGATCGGCGGCGTTTTCGTCGTCCGCAGCGCACCGTCCGCATAGAGCCGTTCCACGCCGGAGGCGTCGCGGGTGATGACGACGTGGTGCCAGATTCCCGCCTGCGGCGGATTCCCGCTCCACGGGATGTTGCATGCGCTGTCGTAGTGTTCCACCGCGTTGTTGGCGTCGGAGCAGTAGCGGATCTCCATGCAGGTGCCGTTAGCGCTGCCGGACCAAGACCCGCGGTCGGTCCACGCGAACTGGTCTTCCGGGCTCTGGAGCGTGGGGTTGAGCACCCAGATCTCCGCGCTCCAGATCGTGTTCTGCCCCAGCAGCGACGCGGGCGGCGGCACCGTGTTGGTCATCACCGAATTGGCCGACCCCGCGAACGTCACGGCGGGCGTCCCCCCCACATTCGCCTGATACACCGCGCCCGTGCCGCTGACGGCAGGCACAAACAACCCGCCGACCGACCCCGAGTTCGTCCATGCCGAAACCGCCGTGTTCGGCGTCCATGCCGACAGGCTGGCGACATCCACATCGACCAGCAGTTCCCCTGCCACCTCGATCGCCCCGTGTACCGTCGCGGCAGCCGCCGCCAAAGACAAGACCAGCCAACGCTTCATGTTCATCTCTGTGACTCCTGCTTGTTGCCCCATTTCAAAACCAAAACAGAATTGTGTGACATTCTGTAACGCGCCGTATGTCCAGTCAAGCCTCAATCCCCGACAACACGCGCATTTGTTCACGTGCCTTGACCCGCCACCGCCACATCCGCTAACATGTCGCCATGAAAATGAAACTGTGTGCGCTCCTCCTCGCCTTCCTCTCCGCCAAGCTCCTTCCCGCCGCCCCGCTGGCTGTCGACAACCGCCCCGCCAGCTCGGACGAATGGGGCTACCGCCCTGCCGACGGCTCGACCGCCGTCATGAACCCGCCCTCCTTCACCTGGGTCCACGACAAACGCGCCGCCGCCTACGAGATCCAGTGGAGCAGCACCCCGGACTTCGCCGACGCCTCCGCCGCCAAGAACCACCCGTGGTGCGTCTACACCCACAACGCGCCCCTCAAGCCCGGCGTCTGGCACTGGCGCTACCGCTTCACCACCTCCAAGCAGGAGGTCTCCGGCTGGAGCGCCACCCGTACCGTCACCGTCCCCGCCGACGCGGCCGTCTTCCCCATGCCCAACCGCGCCGAGCAGCGCGACCGCCTCCCCAAAGCCCACCCCCGCCTTTTCATGCGCCCCGAAGACCTCCCCCGCCTACGCGCTGCCGCCACCGCGCCCGGCCCTGCCGCAGACCTCTTCAAGGAGATGCGCAAAGCCGCCGACAAGATGATCAAGGACGGCCCCACCGCCGAGCCCAAGTATCGCGGCTCCGCCCGCAACAAAGAGGACGACGAGGCCGTCAAGCACTGGTGGCCCAACCGCGAGATCGGCGACCGCGCCAGCGGCGAGGTCGAACTCCTCGCCTTCATGTGGCTCATCACCCGCGAGCCCCGCTACGGCGAGGCCGCCCGCGCCTTCCTCATGGCCCTCGCGGGCTGGGATCCCGACGGCCCCAGCAACTTCGCCCTCAACTGCGAGGCCGGCAAAGCCGTCCTCTACCGCCCCGCCCGCGCCTACGACTGGGCCTACGACATCCTCACCGAAGAGGAGCGCGTCCGCTTCCGTGCCGTCTGGCTCCGCCGCGTCTCCGACGCATGGAAAAGCGGCGAGGTCGGCTACGGCAACGGCCACCTCACCCGCCCCTTCAACAGCCACGGCAACCGCATCTGGCACAAGATCGCCGAGGTCGGCATCGCCCTCCACGGCGAGGTTCCCGAAGCCGAGACGTGGCTCGATTACGCCGTCAACAAGTTCTACGCCGCCTACCCCGTCTGGTCCGACGACGACGGCGGCTGACACGAGGGCGCCAGCTACCTCACCGGCTACATGACCAAGGCCACCACCTGGATGCAGTTCGCCCACAGCGCCCTCGGCATCGACGGCCTCAAGAAGCCCTTCTTCTCGGAGGTCGGCAACATCCCCCTCTACGTCGTGCCGCCGAACACCCCTTCCTCCGGTTTCGGCGACCTCTCCCACCGCCCCGTCTCCTGCGGCTTTCTCCACTACTTCGCCCGCATGAAGGGCACCGACCCCGCAGGCGCCGCTGCCGCCGCCCATTGGTCATGGTGGCTCGACGCCACCAAGACCCGCGCCCCCGGCGGCGTGACCGGTTTCCTCTACGCCGCCAACCTCCCGCCCCTGCCCGCGCCTGTCCCCCCCACCGACAGCCCCCAGTCCAAAATCTTCCGAGGCACCGGCATCGCCAGCCTCCACGCCACACTCCTCGACAGCCGCGACGACGTCCACCTGCTCTTCAAGGCCGACCCCTTCGGCACGCAGAGCCACGGCCACAACGCCCAGCTCGGCCTCCAGCTCAACGCCTATGGCGACTGTCTCCTCCCCGCCTGCACCTACCGCGACCTGCACGGCAGCAAGTTCCACTACCAGTGGGCGCACGCCACCCGCTCGCAGAACGCCGTCCTCGTCAACGGCGCGGGCCAGCGCCCCCACTCGCACCTCTCCGCCGCCAGCATCACCGACGCCCGCCTCACCCCGCAGTGGGACTACGTGCGCGGCGAGGCCACCGCCGCCTACACCGGCGCCGTCACCCGCGCCGAACGCGCCGTCCTCTTCGTCAAGCCCGACATCATCGTGCTCTACGACGACTTCGCCGCGCCCGTCCCCGCCACCTTCCAGTTCATGCTCCACGGCCTCAGCCCCTTCACCCTCGACGAGGCCGCGCAGACGCTCCGCCTCGAACAGAAGAACGCCGGGCTCACCGTCAAATACCTCGCGCCCCAGCCCCTCGCCTTCACCCAGACCGACGGCTTCGAGCCGCCGCCCAAAATGCGCGGCAACGCCTCGCCCTTCCCCAACCACTGGCACGTCGAAGCCGCTACGCGCCAGCCCGCCGCCGCCAGCGACACCCTCACCGTCCTGATCCCCCACCGCGCAGGCAAGGCCGAGCCCTGGACAGCCGAACGCCTCGACACCCCCACCGCCGCAGGCCTCCGCCTCACGCGCGGCGGCAAGACCCTCGGCATCGCCTTCCGCAAACACGGCGCCGCCTCCGCCGAATGGGACGGCAAACCCTTCGACGGCCCCGTCGCCGTCACCGGACTCTGAAACGGGAACCCCACATGAAAAACGCCCTCCCGCACATCGCTGTCGTCTCACTCCTCCTCGGGCTCTTCGGCTGCGTCTCAGCCCCGCCATCCGAATGTCCACCGCCCGCACAGGCCACTCAATCCGACCTCTTGCCGGAAGGCATCGACCCCGCGCAGACCTCCGACGACCCCACCTACGGCTATACCAAAGAGAACCCCGTCAAACTCGGCAGCTCCGCCGAATTCGGCGGCCCCGCCATGTCCTTGGTCTACCTGCGCCACCTGCGCGACAGTCAATTCGCCCCTCTGGCCTTCCGCCGTGACGGGAATGTCGGCTCTGGCGAAGATGGCCACATCGTAGACCGCTACACCTTGACCGACAGCCGAGGCAACAGGTTTCAGGTCTTCATCGACATGTACCATCCCGAAAGCACGCCTTTGCGCTGCAAAGCGCCCAAAGGACTGTACCTCTGGAAATGACCATCCTCCCGCACACCCTCGCCGCGTTTTTCGGCTTCGCTACGCCCCCGACTTTGCTAAACTCTCACACGCGACATTCAACCCCCTTAAACTCCTAACTCCTCCCTCCTAACTCCTCCCTTCTTATGAGCGCAACCATCCTCGACGGAAAACAGCTCGCCGCAGACATGCGCGCCGACATCGCCAGCCAAGTCGCCAAGCTCAAAACCGAAACCGGCGTCACCCCCGGCCTCGGCGTCATCCTCATCGGCGCGGATCCCGCCTCCACCTCCTACGTCACCGCCAAGGAAAAGGCGTGCGAAGAGGCCGGCATGTACTCGCAGGACATCCGCGTCCCCGCCGAGACCACACAGGCAGAGGCCCTCGACCTCGTGCGCCGCATGAACGCCGACCCGCGCATCCACGGCATCCTCGTGCAGCTCCCCCTCCCCAAACACATCGACGAAGGCGCCGTCATCAACGCCATCGCCCCCGAGAAAGACGTCGACGGCTTCACGCCCGTCAACGTCGGCCGCATGGTCATCGGCGAGACCTGCTTCCTCCCCTGCACCCCCCACGGCATCATCCAGATGCTCCTCAAGGCGGGCGTCCAGACCTCCGGCAAGCACGCCGTCGTCGTCGGCCGCAGCAACATCGTCGGCAAGCCCGTCGCCCACCTGCTCATGCGCAAGGCCGAGGGCGGCAACGCCACCGTCACCGTCTGCCACACCGGCACGCGCGACCTCGCCGCCTTCACGCGGCAGGCCGACATCCTCGTCGTCGCCGCGGGCCGCCCCAACACCGTCACAGGCGACATGATCAAGCCCGGGGCCGCCGTCATCGACGTCGGCGTCAACCGCATCCCCGACGCCTCCAAGAAAAACGGCTTCCGCCTCGCGGGCGACGTCGACTTCGACTCCGCCAAAGAGACCGCATCCCTCATCACCCCCGTCCCCGGCGGCGTCGGCCCCATGACCATCACCATGCTCCTCTACAACACCCTCGAATCCGCCCGCCGCTCAGCCACGCCCTGACCCTTCGCACGGGCGGCCGGGCGGCCGCCCCCACCCTATGAAAACACTCGGAGAACCCCTTTTCGCGCGCGACGACACCGGCCGCCTCAAGTCACGGATCGGCACCGTCTTCCTCCGCACCCCCGGCCTCGTCACCCAGACCGGCATCCACGCCACCCAGCGCCTCCTCTGGATCAAGGAACTCAACCGCGAGCGCCTCGCCGCAGGCCTCCCCAAGCTCACCAACGACGAGATCGACGACGAGATCGCCCACTCCGTGGATCTCCTCTTCGACGACCAGTTCGTCCTCATCCGCCCCGACCCCTACGCCATGGATCTCGCCTTCGAGGCCGACGAGCTGCTCCAGACCCTCGTCTCCAAACGCAAGATCCGCTACCTCAACACCCACGAGGCCCGCGTCCGCAACGCCCTCTGCCACCGCGGCGAGAACTGGCGCATGAGCCGCATCCCCTTCTCCTCCGAAGAGATGAACCGCCTCATCGCCACCTCCCGCGTCGCCATCGACGGCATGCCCATCTACTTCTACAACCCCTCCACCGGCACGCGCTTCCTCACGCTCGACACCTTCGAATGGCTCGGCAGGCTCCCCCAGGACGCCTTCCGCGCCCACCTCGCCGAGATTGCCAAACACAGCGCCCTCCGCAACCGCTTCGGCTACCCCGAGATCGACATCTTCCCCCCCAAGTGCCCCTTCACCCGGCAGGCCTTCGAGGCCCTGAACGTCGAGGGCCTCCCCCCCAAGCGCCTCCACGACGACTACATGAAGCTCCTCGACACCTTCCGCCAGTCCGTCCCCGAGTCCCTGCGCGAAGAGAGCCCCGAAAACATCGAGTGGCGCAACCTCATGTGCTCCACCCTCATCTCCCAGCCCAACGCCGTCGTCTCCGAAGAGATCATCCCCGGCATCTCCCCCGAATTCTACATGCAGATCGAGTGGCTCCCCGGCGCGCGCATCGAAGACGGCGAACTCATCTTCGACTCCCTCTTCGAAGAGCCCGACACCCACCCCGAAGACGCCGAACTCAGCCACCTCTGCGACCCCCGCGCCAAAGGCGTCATTTTCAACTACGTCCGCGAGCGCAGCAACATCGAGTTCATCAACGTCGGGCGCATCGGCCGCTCCCTCTCCACCCGCCACAGCGAGCCCCACCGCCGCGCCAACGTCTACGTCGTCCAGCTCAAGGAGACCGGCCAGACCGAGCCCGAACTCGACATCCTCCGCTTCCAGAAATGGTGCGTCTACGAGCACCTCGACGAGGGCAAAGACCTCATCACCTCCATCATGGAGGCCGTCGACTACACCGACTACATCCTCGACCGCCGCCTCGGCTGCCGCCAGCTCGGCATGAACCTCCCCGCCAAAGTCACCAGCGGACGCATCCGCGAGACCTACGCAGGCATGAATCCCGCCTTCCACGGCGTCCGCTGCTGGGTCGTCTACTTCGAGCGCGAATACATCAAAGGCTGCGCCACCGACAAGATCCCCCCGCGCCGCTACACCGACCCAGCCTTCAACCTCCGCCTCGCCCGCCTCCTCGGCGAGGCCGCCGCCACCAACATGATCGTCGGACGCGCCCACGCCGACAAACGCGTCATGTTCGACGACGGCGACGAGGTCATCATCTTCGACGACGCCGGCCAGCCCAGCCACCTCGTCGTCTCCGACCACACCGGCACCTTCGCCGAATACGTCTACCCCCTCTATTCCAGCGCCGCCGCCTACGCCGCCTGCGTCAACCGCCGCGCCCCCCACATGCCAAACCCCCGCGACTTCGCCGAACACTACCTCCAGGCCTTCCAAGCCCGCTTCGAGCACATCCAGCAAGACTACCGCCGCCGCGCGCGCGCCTTCGACAACCTCTTCAAACACCTCCCCGTCGACCCCAAAGGCAGCTTCTCCTACCGCTGGCAGTGCGTCCTCAACCGCCTCGCCGCCACCGACCCCGCAACCCTCACCGCCGCCATCCGCCGCCACATCGAGGTGCTCAAGACGTGACCCCGCACATCCTCTTCAACGGCGACCAGCTCTGGATCACCCGCCACGCGGACACCGCCCGCCACCTCTTCACCGTGCCCGCCCCCGCCCTCTCCGAACCCGTCGACGCCCTCTGCGCCGTCGCCGAATCCCCCGAGCCTCCCGCCCCCGGCGCCGAGCTGATCGGCCTGCGCACCCTCTTCGACCTCGCCACCCCCGAAGGCTTCGCCCAAGCCGGACTCGCGCGGCAGCTCCTCCACTGGCGCCACACCCACCGCTTCTGCGGCACCTGCGGCGCCCCGCTCACCCGCCACCCCACCGAACGCGCCATGACCTGCGCCGCCTGCGGCACCTCCGCCTACCCCCGCATCAACCCCGTCGTCATCGCCCTCGTCACCCGCGGCGACCAGATCCTCCTCACCCACAAAGCCAACGGCGTCTTCCCCTTCTGGAGCGTCGTCGCCGGCTTCGTCGAAGCCCACGAAACCCTCGAAGACGCCGTCGCCCGCGAGATCGCCGAAGAGACCGGCGTGCGCGTCACCGGCATCCGCTACGTCTCCAGCCAGCCCTGGCCCTTCCCCAACAACCTCATGCTCGGCTTCACCGCCGAATACGCGGACGGCGAGGCCCGCCCCGACGGCATCGAGATCTCCGATGTCGGCTGGTTCACCCGCGACACCCTGCCGCGCCTCCCCTCACCCTTCAGCATCGCCCGCCGCCTCATCGACGCCTTCCTCGCGACGCGCCCCACCTAAACGAAAACGGCGGCAGGCCTTCGCCTGCCGCCGTCTGCTTCACTTCGCCGCGCCGCCCGGCGGCTGGCCCTGACCGAACATCTGCGCCGCCATGTTCAGCCCCAGACGATGCATGTCCGCCATCTGCTTCTGCCACGTCTTGAACTGCTCCATCTGCGCCGCACCCAGAATCGTCCCCGCGCGTTCTGCCGCCGCCTTCTGCGATGTCTCCAACTGCCGCATCGCCTCGGCGATCCGCTCCTCCGAGAACATCGAGGGATCGGGCGTCTGGCTGTTCTGCTGGTTCAGCAGCGACTCCGCAGGCAACGCCTTGCGCGCGTCGTACAGCGCCGCGATCAGGTCATACTCCTGCTGCTCGCTGAGCGCATTGTCGCCCGTCAGGCTGTTCTTGAACATCGACACGCTCATCTGCTCCGGGATGCTCTCCTCGTAGTGCTTGAAGATCTCGTAGTCGTCATCCCCCAGCAGAGCCTTGATCGCCGCGTCATACTCCTTCTGCACCGCCGCGACCTCCTCGCCGCGCTTCGCCATGTCCCACTTGTCGCCGCTCATCATCGCCAGCCCCATCTCGGCCAGCGCCATCTGCCGGTCCAGCAGAAGCTCGTCGAGCTGCTCCTTGCGTTCGCCCGTCAACGACAGGTAGCGCGACAGCCCGCCGTACATCTGCACCATGGCCACCTTCTGCTGCGCCCGCATTATCTCCTTCATCTGCGGGTTCTTCATCATCTCCGCCACCGCGCCCATGAAGTTCGTGCCCAACACCGGCGCCTTCTCGCGCACCGGCCCGCGCGGCTCCTCCACGACCTCGACAGACGCCGCCGCCATATCATCCTCCGCCGCCTGCCGCACCGCTTCCTGCGGACGGGACGTCGCCGCCCGCTTCGCCTCAACGGGCACCTGCGCCGCCGCCTTCACCGCCGCCTGCGCGGCCCGCGCCGCCTTCTCGCTCGCTTCAACCCGCCGGTTCTGCCGCACCACCACCAGCCCGAGCACCACCGCCGCGCCCGCCAGAAACACGATCCAGAAGTTCTTGCTCATACCCCACCCGTCTCCTTTCCGCAACACGAAAAAGCGCGGAGCCCAGAACGGATACCGTCCTGCGCCGCCGCGCCTACAAACACCACCGGAACCGCACTCAGCCGCGGCCGCGCTTGCCGAGCGTCTTGTCGGCCATGAACAGCGCACCCTTCGAGCCCGCGCTCATCTCCAACATCCAGATCACGTCCGTGGCGTTGGCCTCCTCCTCGACCTGCTCGTCGATGAACCACTTGAGCATGTTCTGCGTCGCGTAGTCCTTCTCGGTCACCGCGAGGTCGTTGATCTCGCAGATCCACGCCGTCACCTTCTTCTCGTGCGCCAGCGAGTCCTTGAACATCTCCAGCAGATCTTTCCACTCGGTCTTCGGCGCCGCGATGGCGGCCAGCTCGACCTTCGCGCCCTGATCCTGCAGGTACTTCGCGAACTTCATCGCGTGCTCCTGCTCCTCCTTGAACTGGATCGTGAGCCAGTTGGCCGCGCCCTTGAAGCCCTTGTCCATCGCGTCGTTCGCCATCGCCAGATACAGGAACGCCGAATAAAATTCGCGGTTGATTTGCGTGTTGATCGCCTTCGCCGTCTTTTTGCTGATCATGATTGAACCCCTTTCATTTTACCGCCGCGCCGGGATATGGCCGCACACATTCGGTAAGTGTCTGAATTGTAGCAGAGCATCCGCCCGGTGTCATCCCTCCGTTTTGATTCGGCCCACACGCCTTCCCGGCATCTCCGCCGACATGAACCCGCATCCGGCACACAGTCTAATCTTGTGTAAATTTGCGCACTGAGGCACAATAATAACATTGTGAAGGTGCTTTTCCTGTTTATCGACGGCGTGGGGCTGCGTGCGCCCGCAAAAGACAACCCGGTGCACGCCGGGATCTGTCCGGTTTTGTGCCATCTGATCGAAAAACACTCGACCGCCATCGACGCCTGCCTCGACACAAAAGGCCTCCCGCAAAGCGCCACCGGACAGGCCACCATGTTCACCGGCGTCAACGCCGCCCAGCACATGGGCCGCCACTGCGAAGGTTTCCCCGGCCCCACCCTGCGGAAACTCATCGAGGACCAAAACCTTTTCATGGCGCTGAGCCGCAAAGGCCTGCGCTGCCGTTTCGCGGACTCCTACCTCGTGGACAGCGTGGACGACCTGCAGGGCCGCCGCTTCAAATCCGTCACGACCGTCATGTCGCTGACCCAGCCGGAAACCATCTCCGTGCAGGACGACCTGCTCGCGAACCAAGCCGTCTTCCATGACATCACCCGCCAGACCTTGCAGGAAAAGGGGCACACCATCCCCTGCGTCACCCCTCAGGAGGCGGGCGAGCATCTGATTCAAGTCGCCTGCGCCCACGATTTCACGCTCTTCGAGTTTTTCCAGACCGATCTGGCCGGCCACTCGTGCAACTACGACCACGCCTGCGAGACCCTCAAAATGCTCGATCTCTTTCTCGACACCGTCACCAAACTCTGCAAAACAACCGGCATCCTCCTGATCCTCACCAGCGACCACGGCAACATCGAGGACATGAGCACACGCGGACACACCCGAAACCCGGTGCCCCTCATCGCCGTCGGCCCCGGAGCCGACGAGTTCAAGGCCAACGCAACCAGCCTCGTGGACATCACGCCGCGCGTCACCCGTCTGATGGTGCCGGGCTACACCCAGCCCCAGCAAACCGCCCAACCGGCCCCGTAAAAACGAGGCGGCCCGCAGCCGTAAGGCCGCAGGCCGCCACTGTGTTTTTCGAGTCTGCGTCTACGCCTTGCAGCGCGGTTTTGCCGCCTGCGTCAGCGCCACCCAGAGGATGTAGAGCAACGCCGCCAGCGGCACGGCAAACCCTGCCACCACGCCCAGACGGTCTGCCACCATGCCCATCACCGGCGGCAGAATCGCGCCGCCCGCGATGGCCGTCACCATCAGCCCCGAAATCTCATTCGACCGCTGCGGCATCGCGTCCACCGCGATGGAGAAGATCAGAGGGAAGATGTTCGCGAACCCGAGGCCCACCAGCACAATGCCCGCGAACGTGAACACCTTCACGCCACTGAAGACCGCCACGATCCCCACCAGCGCCACCGCCACCGACAGCTTCAGGAAGACCGACGGCTTGAGCGTCCGCAGAATCGCCGCACCCACAAACCGCCCGATCAGGATCGGCAGGAAGAAGAGCGACCAGCTCACCCACAGCCCGAACTGCTCCAGCCCGAATTTCTCCTTCATCAGCAGCGGCACCCCCGAACTGAAGCAGACCTCCGCGCCCACGTAGAAGAAGATGCCCAGCACCATCGCCATCACGAACCGGTCGCCCCCGAACAGCGAGAAACACGTCCCGAACGTCGCCGGCTTCGAGGACGGATCGCGCTCCGCCGCCAATTTCAGCGGCAGGCACGCCACCAGCGTGACCAGCACGATCACCGCATAGATCGGGAAAAGGATCGACCAGTCCCACCCCATGTAGCGCGCCACCAACGGCGGCAGGAGGAAGCCCAGCGACGAACCGATGGCCTTCACCGACTGCGCCAGCGAAAGGTTGCTCGAATACGCGCCCTGCGCCGACACATCGCGCATCACCGGGTTGCCGCACACCTGCAGCAACGTCGCGCCCGCGCACAGCAGCAGGATCGACACCAGCACGATGTAATACTTCGAAAGGTCGCCGGAGGCCACCTCGATCGGCCTGCCGTACATGCCTGCCGCCAACGGCAGGAACAGACCCGCCAGCGCCAGCGCCAGCCCCGCCATCAGCACGACCTTCTTCCCCTTGCGGTCCTGCACCAGCCCCATCGGCACGGACAACAGCCCGAACATCAGAAATCCGGTCATCGGCAGCAACTGCGCCGTGAAGTTCGAAAGCTCAAACGTCTTCTTCACCAGCCCCACCAAGGGGCCGACCACGTCTCCGAACCCCATCGCCAAGAACACCAGAAACACCGGCCACGCACGCTTCATAAACAACTCCTTAACGTTTTGAGAATCCGCACCGGCCCCTCATCCGCGGGGCATCGGCTGGAAAGTATACACAAAAGCCCCCCGGTTTGCACCGGGAGGCTTTCAGTCTCACGCGAATCCGGCTCACACGTCGAGCCGCACCCCCGACTGACGCAGCAGGCGCTTCACCGTGTTCACCGGTTTCTGCACCTTGCCGGCCCGGACTTCAGCCTGCAAGAGCAACTCGCACAGGCGGGAGTTCATCGGCAACAGCGGACGGTTGCCTCCCGGCTCGGCGGCGTCACCCTTCTCCGCAACGAAAGCCTCGATCTCTTCCTTGAAGAGATAGTGCTTCGGTGAGCGCTTCTGCTTGTCGCTCCAGCTCAGGCTGAGCGCCTGCAGACGCTGCGCGAACCCTTCAGCCGAGACGCCGTAGCGCCTTTTCAGGCGCAGCAGCACGTCCCACGTCCATGTCGTCGGGGTCAGCCCCATCTGCCACACGGTCTTCTGGAGCGCGCAGGCCGGCATCAGGAAATGCGCCGCGAAACGCTTCGCGAACGCCGCCTCGTCAAGCGCGCCATCCGTCAGCGCCGTCTGCGCCTCCTCCGCATCCGCGCCAAACAGCTTGCGCGTGTACCAGAAGATGCGGCCCAGCTCGAAGATGATGCGGTACACCTGCGTCTCCGGCTGCTTCTTCAGCAAGCTGTTCACAAAGACAAAGGCGTTCCGGTTCAGCCGGTCATACCCGCAGAACGTCGTGCATCCCTCGGGCATGTCCATGAAGACCACGCGCAGACCGGCATTCTCGAGCAACTCGGGATAATCGCGGATGATCGCATTCCCGATCCCGAGGCTCTGCCGCACGCATGCGGCCAGATGCTCGGCCCCCGCCTCCGTCGGACGGAACGGCACATACAGCGGAATCTCCGCCGTCGCGGCCGCGCCGCACAGCTCCTCCAACTGGATCAACACCTCTGCCACACCCTGGCAGATGATGTGCGCCGACTTGACCGACTCGGAGTTGTCAGCAGCGGCATTGTCCAGCGGCGGCAGCAGAACCGGGGCCACACTGGCAGCGGAAGACGCGCCCGTATCCCAGACGTTCTTCTCCTGAAAAAGATCGTCGATCCGCACGTTCAACTGTCGGGCGATCCGGTACAAGACCCGCCCGGACGGCAGATGCTTGCCCTTCTCGATCCAGCCCAGAGGCCCGGCGCGGATGCCGATCTCAGTCGCCAGACGAATCTGCGACACATGTTGAATCTCGCGCAACTGGCGGATCCGTGAGCCCACGCGAATCGCGATCTCACGCTCAGCCGGCGTTTTATGCTTACCCATGATGCACTCCCTCCTTTGGTCTCGTAAACCCAACCCACACATTTCGCGCACCCCACACGCCCGCGGCGCATGCATGCCGCGGCTGAACACGCGAAAACCTCACTCCGCCGCCGACGCGCCCTCCACGACGGCGTCGCACATGGAGACCACGCGCAACGCCTTGTTGAACTCGTCCGCAGCCATCGCCGACCGCACCGTAACCACAACGGCCCGCCCCGGCAACAAATCGAAATAGTTGTCGCTGTACACGTCGTCGAGCCCCTCATCCGTGGAGAGATAGACCCCTCTCGCGAAAACCGGACTCTTCAGCGCCACCGAGAACCCGCCCTTGAACGGCGTCACCGTCCGCTCGATCACCGTGCGCGGCAGCGCCACCTCCTTGAGCGGCACGAGGAAATACACGCTGTCGTTCAGCACGCGCCCTTTCTCCTCGAACGCCGCCGACACGAACACCGCGTTCGGCGCATGCCCCGCCACGACCGTCTCCACCGCCTCGTCGAACAGCGCCACGCTCGCGTTGGCAGGCACCGTGGCCGCCACACGCCGCTCGAACACCACCGCGCCGCCGAACGTCATCAGCCGCACCGTCAGCGTCCCCTCGATCGGCGTCAGCCGGTCGGAGACCACCTGCACCCGCAGCGCGTCCTCCGTCCGGTACGGCGAAACGAGCACCTCCTGATACAGCTTGCGCGTGAAATAGTGCTGCGCCTTCCACCTCCCGTAATAGTCCGAACTCGACCACGACGCCACCGGCCAGCAGTCGTTGTGCTGCCAATACAGCGTCCCCATGCAGCGCGGCATCGCCCGCCGGTGCGCCTCCTGCGCGATGCGGATGCCGTCCGCCTGCAACAGTTGGCTCATGTAGAGGAAGCTGCGGAAATCCTTCGCCTCGCGGTAATTCTGCTTCATGTAGATGCGGATGAGCTGGTTGCCGCGCGGGTGCCGCTGGTGCGCCAGCATCACGTCGGACTGGATGTCCCAGTCCTTCTCGTCCGGCGCGTAGCGCTTGACCGTCGCCAACTCCGGGAACGACTGGAACCCGTACTCGCTCATGAAGCGCGGGATCACCTCCTCGTACATCGTGAACGGCTTCTCCGCGTGCCACACCTGCCAGAAGTGCATGTCCCCCGACTCGGTGTCGCTCCCCTCAGGATTGAAGTCCGAGATCGGCGACGAGGAACGGTAAGGCCGCGACGGGTCGTACTGCCGCACCACCTCCGGCAACAGCCCCAGAAACACCGCGTCGTACTCCGCCTTGACCATCTCGGCCACGCCCTTGCCCTCAAGATACTTCTTCCAGCCCCACCCGTGATAGGCGTCGTTCATCTCGTTGTTGCCGCACCACAGCGCGATGCACGGATGGTTGCGCAGCCGCTTGACGTTCTGCACCGCCTCCTGCCGGATGTTCTCCATCATCAGCGCGTCCGCCGGATACAGGCTGCACGCGAACATGAAGTCCTGCCAGATCAGGATGCCGCTCTCGTCGCACAGGTCGTAGAACAGGTCGTCCTCGTAAATGCCGCCGCCCCACACGCGCAGCATGTTCATGTTGGCGTCACGCGCCCGCGCCACCACGTCGCGGTAACGCGCCGCCGTCACGCGCGTCAGGAAACTGTCGTTGGGGATGTAGTTCGCGCCCTTCATGAACACCGGGTGCCCGTTCACCTCGAACGTGAACGACGCGCCCTTGCCGTCCGCGTCCTTCTCCCTCACCAGCCGCACATCGCGCATCCCCGAGCGCACCGCCCGCGTGTCCGCCACCGCGCCGTCCACCTTCAGCGACACCGCGAACGTGTACAGGTGCGGCTCGCCCAGACCGTTCGGCCACCACAGCCTCGGGTTCTTCAGCGTGAACCCCGCCGACACCGTGTTCGTCCCCGCCTCCAGCCGCACCGGCTCCTCGGCGTAAACCGTCCCGCTCTCCGCGTCCGCCACCGTCAGCACGCCCTGCGCCGCCCGCCCCGACGAAACCTCCGCCGTCACCGAGACCCGCGCCGACGCCGCCGTCACCCCGCCCGGCGACACGTGCACGTCCTCGAAACGCGCCCCGTCCCACGCCTCCAGCACCACCGGCCGCCAGATGCCGCTCGTCACCAGCCGCGGCCCCCAGTCCCAGCCGTAGTGGTACCCCGCCTTGCGCGCGAACACGCTGATCTTGCGGTTGAGCAGCCCGCCGTTCTCCGACTGGTCGTTCACCGCCGGATACGCGAAATCCAGCGCCAGACACTTCGGAAGGTCGATCTTCACCGGCGAATGCAGATACACCCGCAGCTCGTTCCCCTCCGGCTTGAGCAGCCGCTTGACCTCCACCTGCCACGTGCGGAACATGTTCTTCGCCACCACCACCTTCTGGCTGTTCAGGTACACGTCCGCGTACGTGTCCACCCCCTCGAAGACCAGACGGATATTCTCGCGCTCATAGACCGCGGGCGGCACGTCGAACGACGTCACATACTCCCAGTCCTCCTTGTCCACCCACTGCGCCGCGCGCTCGTTCATCCCCACGAACGGGTCTTCGAGAAGCCCGTTCGCCATCAGATCCGTGTGAACCACGCCCGGCACCGCCGCCGGATACCAGTTCACCCCGCGCACCTGACGAAACCGCCAGCCGTCGCTCAACGGCGCACGCGCGACCTGCCGCGCCTCAGCCATAAAGGTTGCCGCAAGAATCATAACGCCAATGTGTATACGTGAGTGCATAGAAAATAGTCCCAACCACAGTATTTATTTATTATGCCTAAACGTGTGTGAGGGCGCAAGCGGTTTTTGTCGCCTGCCTGACAAAAATGATTGATCCCCCTATCGAAACACATCAGTCGCCATGGTAGCGACGCTATAAGCAAAAAGCTGATGTCGCCCCGGTGCCCCAAGGGACACGCGACACTCACCTGACGCGCTCGACCCGCACGTCGTCCACCCACACGGTTCCCGCGTTGCCGTTCATGCCCGCCTCGACCGAAAGGCCCGTCAGCCCCCCCGGCACGGTCATCTCCACCTCAAGCCCGCGCCATCCGCTGTCGCCCTCCGGCAGCGCCAACAACGCCTGCCCCACGCGCAGCAAGCCCCGCCTGCCACCCCTCTCATGCGATTTTCCCGTGAAACAAGCGCAACAGGATTATTTCGAGCTTCTCACCCGGTAAAAAGCCTTGCCCGCATCGGCAGGCATGAGCCACTCAACCTGATCCCCCGCATTCGTCCATGTTATAAGATCTGAAGAGGAAAGCATCTGCATACGGAGTCGGACAACATTATTTTCGACCGCAATCATCAGGCCGTCCCCCGCCAAACCACCGATCTCTTCAGTGGTGTAATGCCCGAAGGCCGTTTTGTTTGCAAGGATATGCTCAACCGCCCATGCGTCGGAAACACAAGGGTTCCAGCCGCGTTCCACCTCGATCTTGTCGCCGAACTTGTCGCCGTCGGTGTCGGAATCCCAAGGATCGGCACCCACCGCCCACTCGTCCACATTTTTCAGCCCGTCCCCGTCAGGGTCGTCCGAAAAGGCAGCAACCACATCCACGGCACGCGTCACCGTAAAAGTCAGGTTGGTCTGGGACGCATCCCCGCTGAAATCACCACTCCACCCCGTGAGTAACCACCCCTGATCGCTCACAGCCGTCACCACATGGTCTCCACCCGCCGCCACCCATGCCGATTCAGGCACAACGCCTCCCCCGCCGCCGCTGGCGCCATACACAAGATACTCGTCGCGCCATTGCCATATGATCGAGGTTTCCGTATGGGTAAGGCAAATCGGAGGCAACGTCGCGCCGCTTCCGTCGGAAGCGCTTCCCGTGCCGAACCACCCGAGACAGACATGGTTCGTCCGCGCCCCCTCCATTTCATAGCTGGCCACGCCTCCCGTCACGGTCGCCCGCCACGCATACAGGTTAGTCCCAGCCGCCGGCACAGGTGTTCCGTATGCCGACCGAACCACGACCGCATAGTCCCGCGTGTCCACAGCGACGGACGTGACGTTAGAGGCCCGCATGCCCCATGCCGCCGTGGACACGCACAGAAGGCTACACACCATCATATACCACCGTGTCTTCATCTTGCGTCCCTCACTTTCCGCCACGCACCGGCCAAACATGATTGTGCTGTCCTTTGTCGCTCTCATTCGGCAGGCCATTCAGAAAACTCGCGCAGGCCGCATAACCGGGATTCCCCGCCACGGTCGTAGACGCCCAATAGACCCGCCCCGCCAGAGACTGGACATTCACAAAAGGATGCCCTTCAGGCAACACGCTGTTAGTCCTGCTGTGATCGACGAGCGAGTCCAGCTCAAGGCGGTTCGGCAACCGCCAGTCCGTGAACCCCCCGAAATCCATCGCCGCACAGAGTGCCACCGCGCCAAGCCAGTTCGTCCGTCCGGCGATCCCGGCGTCCTTGAGCCAAACCAGCCCCGTCAACCTGTCGCTCACTGTCCCGTTCCCGTGATCCGCAAACCGCGGTTGCCCCAACACCTCCACGCCCTCCTGACGATGGCCGTCATCATCCGGGGCGTACGCGATCGTCTGCCCCGTCTGGACTACGGGCGCCAGCGAACCGGAACGGCCGCGCTCTCGCAGCAGAAACAGATATGCTGCCTCCGTTTTATGAAGAACCGTCCGGCGCCCCGTCTCCATGTCGAGACAAAAGGCAAAACCGGCGTCCCAAGGATACGTTGTGCTGCTCCAATAATACCGGTTCGTAAGCCCCGAAAACGGATGCCCCGGCGTCAAAGCCGGGCCGCTTTGGCCATATATCACCAAACTCTCCAGTTCGCGGATGTTGGGCATCCGCCAATCCCCCAGCCCCCCATTTGTGGCATCCGACGCATACACCAACGCATTCTGCCACGTCAGCGCCACGCCGGGACCGACATCCCTGTACCAATACAAGTCGGTGCGGCAATCCCGGACCTGATGATAAAACATCGGAGGCTCCTCAGACTTGTCCTCGAAACGCGGCACAGGCTCCGCCACCCCCGCCCGGACGTCCCCGTCATCACCCGCCGCGAACGATTCCGTCTGCCCGGTCTCCGGCATCGCGGCGACGGCGACAGGGTAGACAATCTCCTCAAGCACCTCGACACCTCCCCGGCAGGCCAACCAATACAACCCAGCCGTCTTGCTGTAGTTGTCGACTCGGATCTCGCCGTTCGCGAAGGAAGCCCAATAGGCATATGCGGTGTTCGCCGCATACGTCGTACTCGTCCAATAGGCACCGCTCGCGCTCGGGATCGTGAAGGGGTGGCCTGCGGGCAATGCGGGAATGGACTTGCTCCCGAAGTCGAACAACGTGCGCAGGTCGTTGACACTCGGAAGCCTCCAGTCATCGTAACCGCCGGTCGTCTGGGCGTTGCACGAGTTGAGGGCCGTCTGCCAAGTCTGCGGGCCTTGCGTCGCCTTGCTCCACATCAGCCCGGTCAAGTGGTCGGTCACAGTCCCGTTGCCATGATCGGTGAAACGGGGCGACGGCCATACGCACCCCAAGCGCAGATCACCATCCTCATGCAGCGCCGCCGACGAATAGCTGTTGGTCTGCCCTGTGGCTGCGATGTGAACAGGCCCGTCCGTCATCCCGCGGACGGGCAAGAATCCGCCGTTACCAGACCTGTCATATACGATCGTGGTTCCGCCGCTGTTCACAAGATACGCCGAACTCGAGTATGTGGAGCAAACCGTACTCGACCAGAACCAACCGCTGGACGCAAAAGGATAACCTCCCGGCCAGCTTCCGCTCCCGTAATACGACATCACGCTCTGCAACTCCCTCACGTTCGGCAAACGCCAGTCGCCATAACCGGCATACGCGTTCGTCGCCGCAAGCACAGCCGAACTCCAGCTTCCGCTAGACGGCGACTGGCTCCGCCACATCAGCCCGGTGAGCATGTCCGTCACCGTGCCGTCGCCGTTGTTGCTGAACCGGGGAGATGGCCAAGGCACGCCCGGACGCACATCCCCGTCATCGCCCGAGGCGTAACTGTTGGTGAGCCCGCTGCGCGGCACCGCGGAAGGCCCCCATCCCTCATACGGCACATACAGCGGGAGTCCATCCTCCGCCGCCACGTGAACCGTCAACACCCCCACATTCGTCGGCCAATCCGCCCCGGCATTCCACACAGCCCGTCGGAGGGTCCCTGTCCCAACCAGCCCGACATCCCCTGACCAACCGCTGGCGGCAATCCGTCCCCCTCCCTGCCGCACCTCCAGACCGACAAGCACCTGATTGGCAGCCAAAACATCATATTCGACAACAATCGTCTTCGTCCCCTCCTGTTGCTGCGCCGCGACATTCGTCACAACAACTCCGGCATACGCCAAACGACAAACCGCAAGCGTTCCAGCGAACAAGAACAAACATTGCAAGACTCTCATCGCCACACCTCACCCTGTTTACCCCGCCGGAGAGCATCCTTACGCCCCCGCAAAAGCAACAAGACACTTGTTTAGGAATAGTATGATGGAGTCCTGAGACGCGGGTCAACCTATTCGTCAGAAAATATTCACCCCGAGGGAAATATCGGCCGCACCCCGACCCTTCACCTGACGCGCTCGACCCGCACGTCGTCCACCCACACGGTTCCCGCGTTGCCG
>Ga0208244_100869_pt1 | contig 21960 bp, 17 predicted proteins | sample SubbioCR12Aug_5A_FD_184828 | JGI IMG/M metagenome (GOLD analysis project Ga0208244, IMG submission 184828) | Serpentinite rock and fluid subsurface biosphere microbial communities from McLaughlin Reserve, California, USA - CR12Aug_5A (SPAdes) | ecosystem: Environmental > Terrestrial > Deep... | reverse complement strand
GAATTATCAGAAACAGGGGAAGAAGAACGAGTTTAAGATCAACAACACAAAGAAGAAAGAGAAGCGGGCGGAGCTATTTGAGAAGCAGTTAAAGCTGTTTAGGATGAGCATCAACCAGGTGAAGAAGTTGGTGGGAGAAATCATCGTAGGGGCCGATTTGGGGGTTTTATCGATTGTGGCAGAGTTGAAGGGTTTATTGCCGAAGATGGAAAAGGTTTATGACATCAGTTATCGGCATGAGCTCTTGGGAGAGAGTGTTCCGAGTAGTGAGAAGATTTTTTCGATCTATGAAGACCATACGGATATTATTGTGAAGGGGGCGAGGGAGGTTGCTTTTGGACATAAGGTGAACTTAGCGACGGGAAGGAGTAATTTGATTCTTGACTGTGAGATCGCGGATGGAAATCCAAAAGACTCGACGCTCTATGAGGGGGTTTTGGATCGGGTGCGGAACGATTATGGGATTCGGCCACGGGATATGGTTACGGATGGAGCCTATGCGTCACTTCGAAATCAGGAAAAGGCGAAAGAGTATGGGATTAGGAATATCGTTTTTAACAAGATCGTAGGGTCCTTGAAGAACGTGGTGACCAGTGTTCAAATGGAGACACGGCTGAAGAAATGGCGAAGCGGAATGGAGGCTGTCGTATCGAACCTCAAGAGAGGATTTGATCTTTTTCGGTGTGAGTGGAAAGGTCGGGACCATTTTGATGCGAAGGTTTTATGGAGCGTGATTGCCTACAACATCCGGGTGATGACTGGTTTCATGCTGGGGAAGTTAATGCCGCAGCCTCAATAATTGTATCTCGAATGCGACAGAGAGAGAATCGGACAGGAGAGGTGCATTTAAATCCGGGGGTTTTTCGCCTCAGGACTCATTGAAGCCGTTCCTGGATATAAGAAATTGACAACTTATCTGAGCCGGCACATTCGTCACGCTGGCTTATCCAAAAAATCGGCAGTTTATAAACAGACTCTAATTAAATTCGTTAGATTATCTTTAGATCAAGGTATTGGTCAATTATCCTCACAAACATCTCCACACCAAGAGGAAGAACTTCTTCATCGATATTAAAGAGGTTGCTATGGTAGGAATGAATAATACCTTTTGCCTCATTTCGAATCCCTAATCTGAAAAAAGCCCCGGGGACTTTCTGAAGATAGTAGGCAAAATCTTCCCCACCCATGGAGGGTTTTAAAACTTCCACACTATCCTCCCCTATCCCCTTGGAACAGGCATCAGCGACGAGTTTCGACATCTTTAGATCATTAAGCAATACAGGATATCCATATTCGAAATCGAATCGATAGTCCATCCCGAAGGAACGGGCAACACCCTGAGTCACCTGCTCGATTCTCGCTTTCAATTCTTCTCTCACCTTAGATGTTAGAGAACGCACTGTCCCCAACAGTTCCATTTCATCTGGAATGACATTGAATGCTGTTCCTCCCGAAATCTTGCCTATGCTTATCACTCCACTGTCCAGAGGATTGATATCTCTACCTACAATAGAGTGAATTTGCGTAATGAGATGGCCTGCAGCAATGATCGGGTCCTTGGAAGCATGCGGGGCAGCTGCATGCCCTCCTTTTCCAATCATCCTGATCGTAAATCGATCTGCAGCGGCAAGGCCTTCCCGCTCGTAGATCCCAATTTTCCCGACGGGAAGAAACGGATCGACATGGGCTCCGAAGATCGCATCCACTTTTGGATTCTCCAGCACCCCTTCTTCAACCATAACTTTTCCGCCGCCCCCACCTTCTTCGGCAGGCTGAAAAATCCATTTGATGTTCCCTTCTACCTGATCTTTCATCGAAGAAAAGAATTTTGCTACACCCAAAAGGATCGCCACATGGGCATCGTGGCCACAGGCATGCATCTTCCCCTTGATCTTTGAAGCATAAGTAACTTGATTGGCTTCATCCACAGGAAGGGCATCCATATCTGCTCGGATGGCTATGGTCTTACCCGGTCTTTTTCCTTCAAGAATTCCAACCACCCCTGTCTTCGCCAACCCCTTTTTCACCTGATAGCCAAATATTTCAAGCCATTCAGAGACCAATCTTGAAGTTTCGATCTCTTCAAATCCCAACTCCGGGTGTTGATGGATCGTCCTCCGGATCTCCAGCAACCAATCCTTCATCGGTTTAATTTCTTCCCTTATGGTATTTTCTATAACCATTTCACTGTCTCCTACCGATCGTAATTAAAAGGGTTTTCAATACAATTTAGCCCGATACTTTCAGCCACTCCTTCACAGACAACCTCTCCATCAATCAGATTGAGTCCTCTTCTTAGTGCTTCATTCTCCCTCAGCGCCTTCTCAAGCCCGTGATCTGCGATCTGGAGGATATAGGGAAACGTGGCATTGGTGAGGGCAAAGGTCGAGGTTCTCGGGTAAGCCCCGGGAATATTGGCCACGCAATAATGGACCACCCCTTCTTCGATATAGGTGGGATTCTCATGGGTGGTAGGTCGAGTGGTTTCGAAACAACCGCCCTGATCCACGGAGATATCCACAATAACAGAGCCGGGACGCATCCTTTTGACCATTTCCCGGCTTACCAGCTTGGGAGCCTGGGCCCCTGGAATGAGCACGGCGCCAATGACCAGATCCGCATCCGTAATCTCCTCGGCAATTGTCATCCGGTTTGAAATGAAGGTGGTAATATGACCCTGTGTAATGTCGTGGAGGTAGCTGAGCCTTTCCGGTTGGATATCAAAAATGCTGACCCGGCCGCCCATGCCCAGGGCAACTTTGCAGGCATTGGCCCCCGCCACTCCTGCTCCAAAGATGACCACCTTCGCAGGAGGAACGCCTGATGCCCCGCAGAGCAGGACTCCCCTGCCCCCGTACTTCGCCTCCAGGCACATGCCTCCGGCAAGGACCGAAGCCCTTCCCGCGATCTCACTCATCGGCCTGAGCAGAGGAAGCGAGCCGTTCTGTTCCTGCACAGTCTCGTAACCCATTCCGATGATGCGAGATTCCAGTAACCTCCGGGTGAGAGCCTCGCTCGCCGCAAGGTGGAGATAGGTGAACAGGATCTTTCCGGGTTTCAGGAATGGAAACTCCTGTTCCTGAGGCTCCTTTACTTTGACGACCATATCAGCTTCATTCCATATCTCCCCGGCGATTTTGATGAGAGTGGCCCCAGCTTTTTCAAACTCTGTATCAGAGAAACCGCTTCCTGCTCCTGCGCCTTCTTCGACCAGCACTCTGTGGTGATGCGAGACAAGGGCATCCACTCCCTGGGGAGTCATAGCCACCCTCTTCTCTCCGGCTTTGATCTCTTTTGGAATTCCGATGATCATCTTATCCCCCAATGTTAACCACACTTGGCGGCCAAGCGTTTCGCAATAAAATCAACCATCTCTTCCGTGGCTTTTGAAAACTCCTTTGCAGTGACGATCATGGCGGTATGAGAGACAAACTCGTCAGGGGTCAATCCATCCTCATCATAACCCTTTTCGAAATAAGGAATTCGCAATAATCTATCGAGAACAGCCTTTGGAATTTCCTCGTCAATCTGAGCTCTAAACTCCGTTCCATCAAGATATTCGAACGCCCCTTCGATAAAAGAGGGAGGGCAGGTGAAAACGATATCCCCGCCCGCTAATTTCTCCAGATGCCAGCAGTGTTTTTTACCGTCCATCTCCGGGCTCATCCTCATGGAGCAGATGAGCATCTTGCTCGGGTAACCCCTCTCCTTCAGAAGCCGATAGGCTTTTTTGAAGATGGCGATCTCTGCCCACCGGACATCCGCCTCGGAAAGGTCGATTTTCAGTGAGTCCGCCTCTTTCCGAAGATCTCCTAAATCGCCATAGCGCGCGGTCATATGGGTGATAACAGACCTCCACCGGGTCAAATCGACTCCGTTCTGCTTCGCTATCTCCAGCCCTTCTTTGACCGCTTTCGCACACGCCATTAACTGGGGAAGAACAAAAGTGAGGGTATTGTTCGTCGAAATTCCTTTGGAGGTAAGAAACCGGATGACCTCATACCCTTCCCTGCTTCCCGGAACTTTGACCATCACATTGGGGCTGAGGCTTGCCAGCTCGAGGGCCTGTGAGATCATCTTCTCCTTATCGGCCAGATTTCGGGGGTCCACCTGGCCGGAAAGGTATCCGTAACGGTATCCGGATCGTTTAAAAATCTCCAGATACATCTCCGCTCCTTTTTGAACGATCACCTTGTAGGTCATCCAGAAGAGGGATTCTTTGTCGATGCATGGATTCTGTTCAATCAGGTTATCGATGATCTGGGTCACAAATGACTCTCGTGCTTTGATCACGCCGAGAGAGAGAGGGGGATTGGTCGTGACTCCGCGGAAGAGGGTTTTTTCCGGATGTTCGGGGTCATAGAGCCTCTTTAGATGCTCCCGGATCTCTTCTGTCTTGCCTGAAGCGGCTTTCTTCAAAACTCCCTCCGCCCATGAATCGTAAACAAGAGGCGAAGAATCCCACCAGATCTCCAGCCCGGGATGGGTCTCCATCAACCTTTCAAAGGGGTTCTTCTTCATGCGCGTTTCTCCTTCTTCCTGTTATCAAAGAACCGTTTGATTGCCTGGACGCAGAGGGAGTTCTCCTCATGCGTGCCCAGACTGATGCGGAAGAAGCCGCTCCGTCCCCGGAAGGGAGCAAAGTATTTGAGCATGGCGCCTGCCCTGTCAAAAACATAATCAACCACCTCTTTGCCTGTGACTCCTGCATCCGTGGCATCGATGAGCACATAATTGCCGTGGGAAAAATAAGGCTTGACCCCCGGAATCTTAGAAAGTTCCTTGCAGACATATTCCACGCCCGCATTGTTGTAAGCCGCCTTCCGCTTCAACTCCTCTTCCTCTTCAAGGGCGGCTTCTGCCGCAGCAATGGAGAGAAGGCTCGTGTTCCAGGGCACCTGCATCTTTCGGAAGTAGCCGATCAGAGTTTCATCGGCCAGGGCATATCCGAATCGAATTCCCGCCATCCCGTAGGCTTTGGAGAAAGTGTGAGCGACGATGATATGATTAAACTGCCTGATCAAAGGAGCCTTTGATTCATGTTCCGGATGATATTCCAGATAGGCCTCGTCGATCATGGTCGGAATCCCAAGCTCAACAATCTTCATGAGGTCTTCGTCCGGGATGAAATCTCCTGTGGGGTTGTTCGGGGTGCAGATGATGATGAATTTGGTTCGGGGGGTGACGGCCCGGAGCATGGCCGGTATATCGTACTGAAGCTCAGGGGTCAGGTCCACAGTCACCACGCTTCCTCCCACGGCTCTAGCCCGAATGCCATAAAGGGAGAAGGTAGGATTGGGAAGGAGCACTTCGTCTCCGGGAGTGACAAAGAGCCTCATGACCATATCGATGATCTCCGATGAGCCGTGGCTGAGATAAACATTCTCCGGCCCAAGGTCGTACTGTTTGGCAATCTTCGCCCGCAGGCGCGGCCCATTGTCAGGATACCGGTTTCCCACCTTGGCGGCCTCCACGATGGCCTGAATGACCTTCTCCGAAGGCGGAAGGGGATTCTCGTTGATCATCATCCGTTTGAGCTCCGGTCTGGACCAGGCGACCACCAGGTCTTCGGTATCATAGGGTTTGACCTGATCAATCCACGGCACAAGGTAACGCTTCAAATCGCTCATAAAACCTCCTGTTTTTGATAAAGGTTTGAGGATCGCTACGCTTAAGGAGCACCTCGTTTAAGGTAAAAATATTTGCCTCAAGTCCCGCATTGCGGGACGATCCTCTGTCCTCAAGGCACGAAGGGCCGCTCCTTGAACCTCTGCTTTCTTCTTACCTAACTACCTATCTATACAGGTAACAAGGAAAAAAATTTTTGTCAAGATTCTTTTTTTGTACCCCTGAACTTTGTTCAGGGTCTGGTCTTTCAATACGATTAGATGCTGAAACAAGTTCAGCATGACATCTTCCTCCGATCTAATATTTCTACAGCAACCCGTTTTACCCCTTTAAATCGTACCGATACTTCCCGGATTCCACTTCGAAGATATACTTGTCTCCCCGGTGGAAGGCATGGAGGACCTCTACGGGAATGTTCTTGGAATCGTAGATCACGCTTTCGAGAAAGATTCCTGGAGAACGGGGAGGAACCCCTAACAACCTGGCATCTTCATCGGAGAGAAGGGTGGCGCGGAAGGTCTGGATCGACCGGTGAAGTTCCACGCGGAACTTCTTGGTCAGGAGATGGTAGAGAGAACCGGTTAACCGCATCTTTAAAATGGCTTTATACTCCTTGTGGGGAAGGTAACTCCGTTCAATGACCATGGGAATCCGGTTTCCCAGGCGGAGCCGCTCTGTGAGAATGACCAGTTTCTCCTTTCCCAACATCAGCTTCTCCGCCACATCGGCGGGCGCTTCGATCACCGACTTGCTGATGAGTCTGGTCTGGGGGGAAACCCCCATATGGATCATATCATCTGTAAAGCTGGAGATGTGCTGGAGGGTATATTTGACGGGCTGGACCGCCCGCCCGATGACAAACGATCCCACGCCGTTTTTCTTCTGGACGATCCCTTTGGTCACCAGATCAAAGATGGCCTGCCTGACCGTGTTCCGGTTGACCCGGAACAGTTCCGCTAATTTCGACTCTGAAGGAAGTTTATCGTTCACCCCATAGCGTCCCTTCTCAATCATCTCCGTCAGCCAGTGGCTGATCTGTAAATACTTGGGAACTCCCGGGTCCAAATGGAATGTCTCTGCCATGCTCTCTCCCTTTACCTCGATGAAACCATTCCGGACAATGCTGATCTACCGGTCGCCAGACGCATGACCAGCAACGCCCCGACCACAATGACCACCACAACCGTGCACATGGCATTGGCGCTGGCGGTTCTGCCATCCACATCGAGAAAAATAATTTCGATGGCCGCTAATTTGATCGTTGCCGAAATGAGAAAGATGACTGCGCTGATCGTCGTCATGGCTCTCATGAAGAAGAAGGTGGCGGTGGAGAAGAAGGCCACTCTCGATAGGGGAAAAACAACCCTTGTAAAAGTCGAGATCGGTCCGGCTCCGAGGCTCACAGCCGCCTCCTCGACCGACTTGTCGATCTGTTTCAGATTGGCAATGCTGGTCAGCACACCCAGGGTGAAATTGCAGATGACGATGTTGATGATGATGATCCAGATCGTTCCATAGATGAAGAAGTAAGGCTTGTTAAAAGCCAACACATACCCCAGCCCCATCACCACCCCGGGGATGGCTGCCGGTAAAACACTCAACGTGTAGAGGACCTGCTCTCCCTTCGGCTTTTTCTTCTCGATGATATAACCAGCGAGGAGCGTCAGGGAGGCGCCGGCGATCGCGACAACAATGGAGACAAGAAGGCTGGTCCAGATGGGCGCATATTTATAACTGATCATCGTTCGAAAGGTGCTCTCGGGCAGGACCGAGGTCCAGAAGTTTGTCCAGAGAGGGGCATGGGCTCCAAGCGATGGGAAGTCAAAATGTTTGAGGGTCAGTGAAAAATCATAAGGCCAGGTCTTTACGAACGACCCAAGGAAGACCGTGGCAAAGACAATGAGAATGGAGAGGCAGATCAGTCCACAATAGAGAGTAAATCCCCACTTCTTAAGAGGTCTGGAAGGCTGCAGGAAAGGCCTGGCCTGGCCGCTGATCAGGGCATAGCTCTTTCTCGTCAGGTAATAGTTGATGGCAAAGGCTCCGATGGAGGGAACGAGGAGGATGACGCTGATGGTCGCCCCTAAGTCGAAACGCTGAAGCCCGAAGACCTGCGAGACGATCTCGGTTGCGAGAACCGAATAGTTCCCGCCGATCACCACGGGAATCCCGAAATCGGTGATCGTGAGGTTGAACGTCAGCGCGGCTGCGCTCGCAATTCCGTATTTCGCTGAAGGAAGCGTCACCTTATAGAAGGTCTTCAGGGCAGAGGCCCCCAAGCTCTGGGCCGCCTCATCCATCCGGGTGTCCACTGCGGAGAGAGTGGTATAGAGGATGAAGAGGGCATTCGGAAAACAATAGAGACATTCTCCTATGATGATGCCCGTGGCTCCATAGATGTTCCAGTCCGTGCCCAGTAGATATCGTGTGATCAAACCATTTCGGCCAAAGAGGAGGATGAGAGCCAGGGCCTGGATGATGGTCGGAGCGATGAGGGGGAGGGTCGAAATGGTGTAGAAGATCCCCTTTCCTGGTATCGTTGTCCGGGTCAACCCATAGGCAAAGAAGAAGGCGGTCACGGTCGTAATGATCATCGTGACGATGGAGACGTAGATGCTATTGGTGAAAGACCTGAAGATCCTCGGACTGGAAAAATAGGCCACATAGTTTTCGAAGGTCAGTTTTCCCTCTTTTAAGAAACTGAGCCTGCAGATATCCACCACCGGGTAGAGAAGAAAAAAGACAAGAATGGCCAGGAAGAAGGCAAAGGCCACTCCTGTGATCAATCTGTCCGGGGTGATGGCCCGCGATAAAAAAGAGGATGAAACCGTGGAGAAGCGGTCGATCTCAGGTCGGTTCATGCCATACCCTCTCCTTCCGGATAGACGAGAAAACTTTCAGGAGGAAAATAGAGGAGAATATCATCACCTTGCTTGAACCCCCTCTGCTCGAATACTTTCTCGATCACATCGGAAATCACTTCCTCCCCATCCATATTGACGACCAATCGAACAGCCGCCCCCAGGAAGGTGACGACATCGATCTTCCCGGGAATCAGGTTGGAGAGAACCAGATGAGGTGTCGGCTCTCCGGGCCTGAAGACCTCGATCTTTTCCGGTCGAATAGCAAGAACCACCTTTCCCCGGTAAGAGGATCCTGCTTGAGCAACCGTAAATTCCCACTGTTCGGTCTGTACACGATCATCCGTCCGCAAGCCCTTAAAAAAATTGGATGTCCCCACAAAATCCGCTACAAAATCGGAGCTCGGGCATTTATAAATATCGATGGGTTTTCCCACCTGCCGGAACTGTCCTTTTTCCATCACCACCACCCGATCGGCAATCGAAAGGGCCTCTTCCTGATCATGGGTGACGTAAATCATCGTCTTTTTAAGCTCCTGCTGGAGCCGCTTCACCTCTGCCCGGAGGCGGAGCCGGATCTTTGCATCGAGAGCGCTCAAAGGTTCGTCCAGAAGGAGAACCTGCGGATCCGGCGCCAGAGCCCGAACCAGGGCCACCCTCTGCTGCTGGCCCCCGCTTAACTGAGCCGGGAAGAGTTTTCTCCAGTCCCGAAGCCCGACGAGGTCCAGCATCTGATCTACCCTTTTGGCAATGACCTGTGTATTCATCTTTCTCATCCTCAGGCCGAAGGCGATATTCTCCTCAACCGTCATATTGGGAAAGAGGGCGTAGGACTGGAAGACAATTCCGAATTCCCTCTTCTGGGGGATGAGATGATTGATCACCTTTCCATTGAAGAGGACCTTCCCCTCTGTAACGGTCTCAAAACCGGTGATCATCCTGAGGACCGTGGTCTTTCCGCAGCCGCTGGGCCCGAGGAAACAGATAAATTCCCCTTCTTCAATCTCAAGATTGACCCGGTCCACAGCCGTCAGCGTTCCATAGCGTTTGGTGAGATTCTCCAACCTGAGGTTTCTGCTCATAATCCATCCTTTGTTTTTTTGAAATCACCCGATAATTCTTCCCCTCCCCTGGCTGCCGGTAGGCAGGGGAAAAGGCAAAGGGTAAGCGATTCTTAATACTATTTTTAAAGATAAAACCTTCTGGATTCCCGTTTTCACGGGAATGACATTTTCATTCAGTAGTCGATAGTCGTCATTCCTGCGGAAGCAGAGAATCCAGTATCTTTGATGTAATTAAAGCAAAACCTGATTACCTGTCTATAAAGGTTTTTAATCAAATTAAAAAAAGATGTCAACCCTGTGGAGTATAAAATATAACGAACACCATTGATCCAATTCTGTTCTTATGATCTTCCCCACATTAGGCTATGAAGGTATTACTCCACAGGGTCAAAAAAAAAAGGGCATCCTGCATCTGCAGGATGCCCCTGTATAACTCCCTTTTCATTTCAAGAAGAGGGTCTCCCATTTTTTTAGAATATCATCCCGGTTCTTTGCCTGCCAGGAAAAGTCCATGGGATAAAGTTTAATCTCAGATAATTTGGGAAGATCAGGCCGTGTCGGAATCCCGGGTAAAGTCACTCCGTACTTAAATTTCGAATATTCCTTCATCGCGCCTTCGCTGATCGCCCAATCCAGAAATTTCTTGGCCGCTGCAACATTCTTCGCACCCTTCAGAAGGGCATTGGCCTCCACCTCGTAGCCCGCTCCTTCGATCGGAAAGACAAACTCCACAGGAAACCCCTGTTTCTTCTGCTCTGCCACCACAAAGTCGAAAGAAGCGCCCACGGCAAATTCCCCGGAAGCGGTCATCTTGGCAGGTCTGGACCCGCTTTTAATATACTGACCCATATTTTTATCCAATTTTTTCAAAAACTCCCAACCGTCCTCTTTTCCCTCTTTGGCTCCATACATCTGGAGGATGCTTGAAATCTGCAGAAACCCCGTTCCTGATGCAGCCGGATTTGGCATGGCGATCAATCCTTTGAACTTCGGATCGAGCAGATCATTCCATCCCTTGGGCATGGGCAATCCTTTTTCTTTCATCACCTTCGTATTGACACAGAAGGCCGCAATATACATATCGATTCCCACATAATTGAACTGGGGGTTGACGAATCTCTTCTCCAACTTCTCAACACCCTTCGGTTTATAAGGGTCCAGCATCCCTTTTGTAACGAAGTCCTCTAAATTCGTCACGGCCCATCCCCAGATGAGGTCTGCCTGAGGGTTCGCTCTCTCGGCTAACATCCTGGCGCCCAGTTCTCCTGTCGAAAGCCGGATGATATGGATATCAAGAGTGGGCAACTCTTTTCGGGCCAGCTTCAGATACTCCGCAACCTCATCCGTTTCCAGCGAAGTATAGACAACCACCTTTTCCTGGGCCAGCACAACTCCTGAGAGAAAGCCCACCATCAAAAAACCGACCATTAATGCCCACCATTTTCTCTTCATACGCTTAACCTCCTTCTTATTTCGAATGATTTCGTTGAATTATTCTGGCCAATAATTTTTAAAATTTCACCTCCCCTCTTCTACTCGGTTTGTTTTCGACGATCCACTAAATACCTCCATTTCTTATATCGAAACCAAATTATTTTGTCAATCTTTTTCTATTTCCAAATGGTTGACAAAAACCTATTTTTCAATTAATCCTGTCTACATAGGTAGTAAGGAAAAAGATAGGGAGAGGGTTGGGTTTAAAAAAAGTTTACGTGAGGAATGAACGAATGAAAGATCAGGCGCGTGTGGTCATCATTGGTGGTGGAATCACGGGTTGCAGTATCGCCTATCATCTCACAAAAATGGGATGGAGCGATGTCGTCGTCATTGACAAGGGGGAACTGACCAGTGGGGCAACTTTTCATGCCGCTGGCCTGGTCGGCCAGCTCCGGGCCTCGGTCAACATTACCAAGATGCTCAAATACAGCGTCGAGCTCTACTCCAGGCTGGAAGAAGAGACAGGACAGCATACGGCATGGAGTCCGGTCGGAGGCCTCCGGATTGCTTCCTCAAAAGACCGTATGGAGGAGTTACGGCGCTCGGCGGCTATGGCAAAAACCTTCGGGCTTCCCATGGAACTAATCGGTCCGAAAGAGGCACATGACCTCTTTCCGGTGATGACGAAAAAAGGAATCGTCGGAGCCGCCATTCTTCCTACGGATGGCCAGATCGACCCAAGCGGCGTGACCTATGCCCTAGCCAAGGGAGCCAGAAACAGAGGGGCCGCCATCTATACCGATACTCGTGTCACAGGGATCAGATTGAAGGATGAAGCTATCGACGAAGTGATCACCGAGAAAGGGAGCATCAAGGCTGAAATCGTTGTCAATGCCGCAGGAATCTGGGCTCCGGAGATAGGGAAGATGGTTGGTGTTGCCATTCCTCTCATTCCGATGGAGCATCAATATATTATTACGAAGCCCATCAAAGGGGTGAAAAAGGGGATGCCCACCATGCGGGACCCTGATCTTCTCGTCTATTTCCGCGAGGAAGTGGGCGGCCTCATCATGGGAGGTTATGAACACAATCCCATTCCCTGGGCGCTGGACGGAATTCCACGAGATTTCACCAAAACACTGCTAAAATCGAACTATGAACATTTCGAGCCCCTCTCGCTTCTCGCAATGAAGAGGGTTCCTTCCATTGGCAACGCTGAAATTATCACCCTGCTTAACGGCCCTGAGGCCTTCACTTCGGACGGCGATTTTATCATGGGGGAATCTACGGAGGTGAAGAACTTCTTCGTTGCCGCAGGTTTCTGCGCCCATGGAATAGCGGCCGCCGGAGGAGTGGGCAAAATGATGGCCGAATGGATCATCGAGGGAGAACCCAGCCTTGACCTGTGGCGCCTCGATATCCGGCGTCTCGGACCCCATCATGGAAGTCAGGCCTATGCCGTCAAGAGGGCGGTCGAAATCTATGCCCATCACTATTCCATGAGCTGGCCCTATGAAGAGATGACCTCAGCAAGACCTCTTCGAACAAGCCCCCTCTATCAGCGCCTGAAGAAGATGGGAGCTGTCTTCGGAGAAAAGTATGGCTGGGAACGGCCTAACTGGTTTGCGCCGAAAGGAGTAGCGCCGAAAGATAGACTGGCATGGGGTCTTCCAAACTGGTTTGAGCATGTCGGGAAAGAGCATGAAGCCGTGAGGACAAATGCAGCCCTGATCGACCAGACCTCGTTCGGAAAGATCGAGATGAAGGGGAAAGGTACTTTATCGTTTCTTCAAAAAATGACTGACAATCAGATGGACAAACCCATCGGCTCAACCACCTATACCCAAATGCTGAACGAAAAAGGAGGAATTGAGTGCGATCTCACAGCGACTCGGTTAGCTGAAGAACAGTTCTATCTGGTGACAGGGACAGCATTTATTAAACACGATTTGAGCTGGATCCGGAAACATCTTCCCGCGGATGGCTCTATCTCGGTTACAGATATCACCTCATCTAAGGCATGTATCACTTTGGCCGGGCCTCAATCACGAGCGATTCTTGACCAACTCACCAAAGATGACATCTCCAATGAAGGATTCCCCTATATGACTTTCAAAGAAATTTTCATCGGCTACGCTCCGGTTCTTGCCCTCCGGATCACGTATGTGGGTGAACTCGGATATGAATTGCATATGCCAATGGAATATGGACCCTATGTTTACGATGCCTTATGGGAGGCGGGAAAACCCTTCGGCCTGATCAATGCGGGTTACCGATGCATTGACTCCGTGCGGCTGGAAAAGGGATACCGTTACTGGAGCGGAGACATCTCCCCGGAATATACGCCCTTTGAGGCCGGACTCGATTTCTGTGTGAAGTTGGATAAGGGCGATTTCATCGGCCGCAAAGCCCTCCTGGCTCAGAAAGAAAAAGGGTTAACCAGAAGGCTTTGCTGTCTTACCATTGATTCGGCCCTATTGATGCCTGTTGGTAAAGAGGCGATTCTCGATGGGGATACAGTGGTCGGTCTGGTGACGAGCGGAGGTTTTGGACACACGATTAAAAAACCCATAGCTTATGGATATCTCCCCATCGACTATTCAAAACCCGGAACCCGATTACAAATTGAAGTGGCCGCAACACGATACAAAGCCACCGTCGAAAAAGACCCTTTATACGATCCGGAGAATAAAAAAGTGAAGGGGTGATGGGGAGATAAGGATATAAGGAGATGGGGGGATGGGGAGTAGGATAAAACATTATCTGAAAAACCTAAGATCCCGGATCGAATTGACGACGAGGTCCGCTACCTTTTCCAATTCTTCTCTCGGGGTCACCCCACCCTCAAGAATCCCAATGGTCAACGCTACCCCTGCCCTTTTTCCCATCATCATATCTGTTACCGAATCCCCTACCATCACAGTTTCACCGGGAGGAACTGAAAGCTTTCGGCAGATGGTAAGAATGGTTTCGGGGTGAGGTTTGGCCGGACTTACTTCTCCCCAGCAGAGGATCATATCAAACAGGCCATCCATGTCGAGATGATTGAGGATGGCTTCCGTATCTATTCTCTCGTCATTGGTTGCAAGGGCGGTATAGAATCCATCCTTTTTAAGCTGGGCGAGGAAAATCTGAATGCCTTCGATGGGAACGACATTCTTTCGCCAATCCCCGTCTGCGTCCGCTTCGTCAAAAGCCTGGCTTACCCACTGCTTTGCCTCATCCCAATGATATCCGTGCTGATAAAGTGCCATCGTTCCGATGATGATCTCATCCGATCGGGGTGAGACAGGACAGGGACCTCTTGGGTCAACTTTTCCGCTTGTGGGATCAATGCCCCATGATTTCAAGAGGAAAGCCTCTAATTCTCCATTCTTTCCCAGTTTCTTTAAAAGGAAGAAGACCCGCTTCCGAATCAGGGGAACCCAGGTCGCTGTAAAGTCAATCAGCGTCCCGTCTTTATCAAAGATGATCAGACGGCATGGGATTCGTGTCCCTTGATATTCAATCCCTGTCATTAATAATATCCTCCGCCAATGAAATATATCTTAAAAGAGGCTTGCAATGAATTCAATCTTAATTATAATAAGGTAAAAATCCCTCCTGCCTGCCGGTAGGCAGGGGGGATTTTATTGACATCGATTCTGTAGCGGAGGTTATAGATGACTGTGAAAAGATTTAATGCGGATAAATTGGATGAGGTCTCCCTCAAAAGGCTCTCCGGACTTTCGAAACTGGCTCGAGGCGATATTTTAAAGATGACAACCCTGGCTGGTTCCGGCCATCCGGGAGGTTCCATGTCATCCATTGACTTCTATCTCGTCCTCTACTCTTATGCCAATATCGATCCTAAAAATCCGGGCGATCCGGACAGGGATCGGATCGTCATCAGCCATGGCCACACCTCCCCCGGAGTCTACGCCGCTCTTGGACGAACCGGTTTCTTTCCGATTGAAGCAGCCACTGCTACCTTTCGGAAAGCCGGAAGCCCCTTTGAGGGCCATGTGGAAAAAGGGATTCCGGGCCTGGAATGGGACACCGGCAATCTCGGTCAGGGCCTCTCAGCCGGATGCGGTTTTGCCCTGGGCGCAAAAGTACTAAAAAAGGATTTCCATGTCTTTGTTGCGATGGGATGCGGCGAACAGCAAAAAGGACAGATTACCGAAGCCCGCCGGTTTGCCATCAAATATGGCCTCGATAACCTGACGGTGATCATCGATTACAATAAAAGGCAGATCAGTGGCGTTACCGGAGAGATCATGCCCCAGAACATCTCAAAAAACTTTGAGTCGGATGGATGGCGGGTCCTCGAAGTCGATGGCCATCAATTTCACGAGATCTACCGCGCCTATCGGGAAGCCGTCTTCTCAAAACACCCCACCGCCATCATTGCCCACACGGTCATGGGTAAAGGGGTCTCCTTCATGGAAGGAAAAGAGGAATTCCACGGAAGAGCCCTTAATATGGAGGAGTATAAGAAGGCGATTCAAGAACTCGGAGTCGAGGACGACTTGGAACATCACCGTCAAACACGGGAGAAAAATGCCCTTCCCTATGGAGGCCGGAAATATCCTGTAGCAAACCTCCATATTCAGACCGGGAGTCCGAGAGATTATGGAAAAGATCAGAAAATGGACAATCGTTCCGCATTCGGAAACGCACTGGTCGATCTTGCGAAAGCCAATCTTCAGCCGGACGGCTCTCTCCCGATCGTTGTCTTTGATTGCGATTTAGCCCCTTCAACAAAGACGACCGCCTTCGCCAAGCAATTTCCAGGTTATTTCTTCCAGGGAGGAATCCAGGAGCACCATACCGCCACCCTTTCCGGAGCCATCTCCACCCTTGGCCTTCTCTCCTTCTTTGCGGACTTTGGCGTCTTCGGGGTGGACGAAACCTACAACCAGCATCGCCTGAACGACATCAACGAAACCAACCTCAAACTCATCTGCACCCATAACGGCCTCGATGTCGGCGAGGACGGGAAAACGCATCAATGTATCGACTATGTCGGCCTGATGAGAAATCTCTTCGGATACAGGATCATTATCCCCGCGGATCCCAACCAGACCGACCGCGTCATTCGATATATCTCAAAGACAGAGGGAAACTTTCTCGTGGCCATGGGCCGATCTCCAATCCCCGCCATCCTCACCGAAGATGGAGTCCCCTGCTTCGCCACTCCCTATGAGTTCCAGTATGGAAAAGCCGACTTGATCCGGAACGGGAAAGACGCAGCCATCATCACCACCGGAGGCATGGTCTACAGGGCGGTTGAGGCCTGGAGGAAATTAAAAGAAAAAGGGGTGGAGGTGCAGGTTCTCAACATCTCCTGTTTAAGTGATCTGGATAACGAGGCAATCCTTAAAGCGGCCAATACCGGTAGAGTGATCGCCTATGAAGATCACCATATCCAGACAGGTCTGGGAAGCCTCGTCGCCAATGTCATCGCAGAGCATGGTCTTCCCGCTCGCCTTCGCAAGATGGGGATCTCCCGATATGGAAGTTCCGGAAAACCGGATGACCTCTATCGGATGCAAGGGCTCGACATCGAAAGCCTGGTGAACACAGTGATGGACGAGATCAGGGGGATATAATAACCAAACACCAAATTCCAAACACCAAATAATAGCCAATAATGATGAACTCGTAAAAAGTCGTCTCACCGGTCCTGCGGCAGGAACCGGTGTCCAGCGTTTTCATAAGTGTTTGAGATTACTGGATTCCGGCTTTCGCCGGAATGACGATCATTAGGATTTTTTAACTTTTTACGAGACCATCAATAATCAATTTCCCAAACATGCTATTGTTTGGGTATTGGAATTTATTTGGTCCCGCCACGGCGGGATTGGAATTTGGTTATTGATGATTGATATTTATGGATCTTCTCATCTTCGATATGGATGGCGTCCTCATCGATGTGTCACGGTCTTATCGTAAGACTATCCAGCAGACCATTCATATCTATCTCAAACACTGCTTGGGTTTGAGAGCCAATTTAGTATCTAATGAGGAAATCTCCTTCTTTAAATCAGCAGGAGGGTTTAATAACGATTGGGACCTAACCTCGGGGTTCCTTCTCTATCTTCTCTCCATTTCAAAGGTCCCCCCTCTTCCAAAACAGAAGAAGTTTTCTTTCCTCGATGCGGCTGTTCTCTATCTTCGACAACACCTGTCCAATTTCCATCAGAGAAAGGCTCTTTGCCTGAAAAGGACTCATCTCTCCTCATTCCTGGAACAGGTTAAAGCCTCAGGAGGAGGATTGAAAGGAGTCCAGTCTGTTCAGAAGGGATTGTGGGATGGCTGGGTATACCGATCCGGAGACATCAATCAAGAGAACCTTGTAAAAAGGATCTTTCAGGAAATCTACCTGGGCAATAAATTTCCATCTCATTATCATCTTCAGCCTCTATTTTACCGGGATAAGGGTTTATACCTCAGAGAAAAGCTCTTGATCGAGAGGAAGGTTCTCTCATCTCTTCGAAAAAAGATGAAATTGGGAATCGCCAGCGGCCGGCCGAGATTCGAAGCAGAACTTGCCCTGAAACGATTCCGGCTCACCCCTTACTTTGACAGCGTTGTCACCCTTGACGAATGCGAGGAGGAAGAAGGCCGGACCCTCAAGGCCACTGGCAAAAGGGTGAAGCTGACCAAACCCCACCCTTATTCCCTCCTGAAGGTAATCGAGGAAATGGGCATTTCCAACCCTCAATGTGGATATGTCGGCGATGTCGTAGATGATATGAGGGCAGCAAGGGCTGCCCGGAAAGAATCAAACTTGCTTGCGATCGGTTTTCTTGGCAGTCATACTAATCGGAAGAAAACAGAAGAGTCTCTCCGCCATGCCGGAGCCGACCTTGTCATTGAAACTCCAGCAGAGTTTCTCCGCCTCTTTTAAAGGTTTCAGTCCTGCCGCTGGCAGGACATCAGATGCAACCCTAAAGGGTTGCCCTACGACTAAATTTATGAAAATTGCACAATTAAGATGGTCTCGTAAAAAGTCGTCACACCGGTCCTGCGGCAGGAACCGTTGTCCAGAGGATTTATAACTATTTGAAAGAACTGTATTCCGGCTTTCGCCGGAATGACGAAAAAATGAGAATCACGACTTTTTACGAATTCATCAATTAAGGTTTCAGGGATTTTTGTCAATTTCATCGAAGCCGGGCCGGATAAATTCTCTTGCCCTGGGAAATGTTTTTTCGATTGCCTCCCTCAAACTGTCGAGAAAGGCGATGAGGTCGATCACTTCTTTCTCATCATCATCGAGATAATGACGAATCGTTGCCCAAGCGGCGATCGAACGGTCAATGGCAATAAGTGCGATCTTTGCTGAACCATCCGAATCGCTGGGAAATGCATTGTCTTCTTCCTCATCCTCGACTTTTCCACGGACAGCCCGCATCGCCTTAGCGCAGATGAAATATTGGTACCACCGGATGACCTCGATAGCTTCCTCGAGACTGACTCCTTCCCTGGCAGCGGCTGCCGTTTCAAAAAAAAGCGTTTCTCTTTCTTTGAACCAATCTTCCACCCATTCGCTGTACTTTTTAGCGGAGCGGGAAAGAAGGTGATTCTTCACTTCCTCGTCTTTTGCCTTCATCTCTTTCATATCCTCTATGGAAACCGTCGTCTCGAGCTCTATTCCCCATTCTTTCGCGCTCCCTCTCAGCAACTCCATAGTCTCCTTCATGATTCCTGACATTCTTTCCCAGAACGCTTCATTCCGAATATCCCGCGCTTCAGGGTCCGGGAATTCCTCTTCCGAAATGGCGAAATTCATACAGCGGGAGGTCTGAGGACAACGCTCACACCATCGGTCACAATAATTATAAATTCCTTCGATGAATCGCTTGCTCCTGGCAAGTTTTTTAAGGCGATCTTTATTCATAACCTTTCTCCCTGCTTAAAATATCTCTCTTTACCTTGCAGTTGCATAAACGGCCATGGGTAAACCGCTCTCCAACGCTTCGAATGGCGGTTAATCGGATGGCTTAATGGAATGGCCGGATTTCACATAAGGTGAACTCCAGTATGGGTTATAAACGTGGGTGCTCATTGGCCTGAAGGTTCGCCTCGAAGCCTTTCCGAACGGTTCACCCATGTCCGTTTGGTTCAATTTTTTGCAATGGTAAGGTTTATTAAGGACACCCCGCCCTTTTTCCTATGACCACTATATAAGTCTATAAAAACAAACGACCATTGACGATTGAAGATGTGACCCCAACTATTTATCAAAAACATGGGGAAAAAGCAAAAATAATTGTATTTAAACTTGGAATTCGGAAGAGAGAACAATTTATATTGACAAGTCGAGGTTTTTCCCTTATAACCTGTCTATACAGGTAGTTAGCTTAAATCGGAGGGATGCTCATCGAAGGCTTGATTCTTTTACTGGCTATCTTGGTTGTAGGGTTAGCTCTCTTCTTTGACTACTCCAATGGCTTCCACGATGCGGCCAATGTGGTGGCAACCATCATCGCCACGGGAGCCATGAGCCCTCGAAATGCTCTGGGCCTTGCCGCCGTTGCCCATTTCATAGGCCCTTTCCTCTTCGGCACGGCCGTGGCCCAAACCATCGGAAAAGACATTATTGACATCTCCGCCTTTGACCCGGGCCAAACCAGTCTCTCCATTTCCCTGGTTATTGCCGCCCTGATCGGGGCCATTGCCTGGAATCTCATCACCTGGGCCTGGGGCCTCCCGTCCAGTTCGTCTCACGCCCTGGTGGGCGGAATGATCGGCGCGGTCTTAATCGCTTACGGACCCGATAAGGTCCTCTGGAAAGGGGTTTTCTATGTCATTTCGTTTTTGATCCTCACCCCTGTGCTGGGCTTGATCTTCGGCAACCTCGTTCTGAAGACCACTTTTCGTCTCTCAAGGAAGGCGCCGCCTCAGATCTCCCATTTTTTCAACCGGGTCCAGATCCTCTCCTCTGTGGCCCTCTCCCTCAGCCATGGCGCCAATGATGCCCAAAAAACCATGGGCATTATCACCATGTCTCTGGTCATCCTCGGCGTCTTTCCGGATTTCCATATCCCGTTCTGGGTGGTTGCGAGTTGTGCGGCCGCGATCGCTCTTGGGACGGCGAGCGGAGGATGGCGAATCATTAAAACCCTGGGCTCGAAGATCTACCGCCTGAGGTCGGTTCACGCCTTTTGCGCCCAAACCGCTTCTGCCACGGTTATTCTCGGTGCGGCGCTCCTCGGAGGGCCTGTTTCAACGACCCATGTTGTTTCCTCCAGCATTATGGGCGTGGGGGCGGGGCAGAGGGTCTCCGCTGTCCGGTGGGGGGTTGCAAAGAATATCATCCTGGCCTGGTTCATCACCATCCCTGCCTCTGCCATAATGGCAGGGCTCTGTTTCCTTCTGATACGGATGGCCCATCCCGATTTTTAAGGAAATCTTTATGTTCAAAGGGCATCGATTGATGATGAAAATGATCACTATGAAGGAATTTTAAGAAAATTTTGGCGAATTACCCTAATGGTAACGAATTTCACGAATAAAACCCATTCGTGCCATTCGTTGAGTCGGTGCGACAGTCGCTCCGACTCATTCGTGCTATTCGTCTCTATTTTATAAAGAAAAGGAGCAAAACCATGGTATTCGATTTCCTTAAAAGAAAGAAATCCTTTTCAGGCGGTGAGAATCGCTTCTTCGAACTGCTCTCTCTTCAATCCTTAAAAAGCATCGAGGGGTTGGACGCCCTCTGGAACTTCGCTGAAAATGGAAGCAAGGAGAACGCCAATCTCGTACGGAATATTGAAAGGGAAGCGGATGAGCTACGGCGGATTTTGATCCAGGAACTGGATCAGACTTTTATCACGCCCATCGACAGGGAGGATATCTTCGAACTCTCGCGTGCCATTGACGATGTGGTGGACTATGCGAATACGACTGTGGATGAAATGGAGATTTATGAGGTCAAGGGAGACCATCATATCCAAGAGATGGTCAACATCCTTCGTAAGGCCACACGGGAATTACATGACGCGGTCAAAATCCTGAAAGACTATCCAAAGATCGCCTCAGAGCATGCGGTCAAAGCCAAAGCGTATGAAAACCAGATGGAGAAGGCTTATCACGTGGCGCTGGCTGAACTCTTTAAAGGAACGGACACAGTCTATATGCTGAAGATGCGGGAGATCTATCGCCACCTCAGCAATGCGGCTGACAGGGGAGACGAAGCTGCCAACATCATCTCCAGCATTGTGATGAAACATACTTAAACCTTGTTGGAAACGAGGTTTAAGTGGTAAAGAGTTCGATGTAATTATAGTTCGGAGAGATGCATTCGGAGCAATCAGGCCAGTGACATTGAACTTTGATAGAAAAGGTGATAACGACTAAACTGTTACGCCTTTCTGGAACGGCTGCCAACAGGCAAACAAGCCCCTATCTCTTAAAACGAAAGATACATATTTTTTTATTGTTGGATTATTTTTCCCCATTGACATCGGAGGCATTATAAGTGTTGGGTCGATTCATAATGCCTTATTCCTCGTATGGTCCGAGAAACCGTTCACCGTTAAAGTGGATCAAATGGGTCGGAGACTCGGCAATCCAGACTTCCGTTTCCCAAGAAATGTCGTTCAGGTATTTCAGCATAGCCCTTCGATCGATGAAAGCAGTCACAAAAACCAACCCAGCGGATGATCCAGCGAACAATTCCTTCAATTCCTGCCTTCGCTTCGGGTTCACAGGCCCGTGACTGGTCACGGCTTCGATTAGAACCAGCCAGTTCTTCTCTACATGATGCACCACAACGTCGGGCATCTTCCCGTGTTCCTCTATCTTAACCCCTAATTGATAACGTTCACGACATCGTGGACAAATTTAATGCTCAGGACATCGTGGAAAAACGTTCTTTGACAATCGAATAGCCACAGCCCGTTATATCATGAACACCCATTTCATATTTAAGGAGGTGTTCATGAAAAAGAAGATTAAGCAACAAAGGCTAAAAGCTG
>Ga0208244_100868_pt1 | contig 22035 bp, 16 predicted proteins | sample SubbioCR12Aug_5A_FD_184828 | JGI IMG/M metagenome (GOLD analysis project Ga0208244, IMG submission 184828) | Serpentinite rock and fluid subsurface biosphere microbial communities from McLaughlin Reserve, California, USA - CR12Aug_5A (SPAdes) | ecosystem: Environmental > Terrestrial > Deep... | reverse complement strand
CGGATCGCGCCGCACCACGCCGCCGCGCTGCTCTACGAGCTGGCCAAGCCGCGTAAAGTGCCCGCCTCCGCCGAGATCTGCTTCGACGATGCGGAGCTGGAGTCCGCGCCGATGATCTATCGGCTCGCGGAGTGTTACGATCCGGCGGGGTGCCGCGCGGCGCTCACGCCCGGCGCTGAGATCCGCTGCATCATCAATCCGTTCGACCGGGCGCGCACGCTGCACGTCATGTCGACCGACGGGCGTTATCTCGGCGCGATCAGCCGCATCCCGCCCGCCAGTCTCGCCGATCCGATCGCCGTGGAGGAGATGGTGCGCGAAACGTCGGCGGCGGTCAACCGCCAGTTGGTTGAGATCAAAAGGATGGGGTTGCCGCTCGCGCAGGAGCGGCTCGATCAGGAGCGGCACAACCTCGCAATCGTCAGCGGCGTCGCGGGGCGTATGCGCGGCGAGGCCTCCGCAGCCAGAATCGAGAGCGGCGACGCACGCGCGCGCCGCCGCGCGGCGACGCAAAGCCTCATCGTCCAAGCGTGCCCGGAATGATTTGCCCGGCATACCGCCGGAAAAGAAAAGGAGCGAAAAAAATGAACCTCGTGAAAGCCGTCGCGGTAAAATCCGCCTCGCCTGCCGTGCGCCAGCGGCTGCTGGAATTCCAACAGGACCCGAAAACCCGCATGACGCTCGCGCGCCTAGCCGGACTCTGCGGGACCAACAGCGGAGCGATCTGCCGATACCTCGACGGCCACCCCGTCGGCAACGTCCAGCTGCTGGAGGCCAAGATCGTTTCCGCGCTGGACACGTATGCCTCGCTGTCGGTCGCCGAGCACGGCTTCTACGAGTCGGCCATGACGAGCGAGGTGGCGGAGGGGATCGGCATGATTGTGCGCATGCGCGACATCGGCCTGATCGACGGCCCTGCGGGCATCGGCAAGAGCGTCGGCATCGCACTCTATTGCTCCGGCAACCCGCTGGCGCTTTCGATCTCCCTCACGCAGGGCACGGGGAGCGCGCGCGGAATTCAGGACCACATCTTCTCCATCCTCGGGGCGCGCGGAGAATACACAGGCGGATCGCGTCAGGCCTTCATCTTCGAGCGGCTCGCCGGAACCGGACGCCCCCTTTTAATCGACAACGCTCAGCGGATCAATCCGAGCGGCATCCGCTACCTGATGGATCTGTGGGATCGCACGCGTATCCCCGTCGCGGCGGTCGGAAACCCTGAGTTTCTGAAACTTGTGAAAGCCTGCGACCAGCACTACAGCCGCAGCGGGTATCATGTCTCGGTCGATCCGGACGAGTCCTCTTGCCGGGACATCGCGCGGCGCATGGCTTGCGAGATTATCGGTCGCGAGGCTGCCGATGAGATCAGGCCGCTGCTCAACAAGGTCGCCACGCATGAGGGCTATCTTCGTGCGGCGTTCAAACACCTCCAGATTACCCGGCAGTGGCTGGCCACCCCCGTCTACGCGGGAAAACCGGAACTCGCATTCCGAGACGCGCACGGTGCGCTGATCTGCGCATCAACCTACTCTCTCTAAACACACAAAAAAAAGGAACACCACCATGCCGAGAATCAAAGCTGAATCGTTTAAAAACCGCGAGGAGTTCGAGGCTGCCGTTGATCGCATTGCCCGGCTCGAACTTGAGCGGCGACGCATCGAATCGGATCGCGACGCGGAAGTGCAGGCCGTGCTTGAGTCACATGCCGCCGAGCTTACAACCCGCAAGGCAGAAATTGAGGCGCTTGTCGGACGCGCCAGCGCATACGCTAAAGAGCATCGAGACGACCTGCTGCCGAAGGGCAAACAGAGCAGCGAGGCCGGCACGGCAAACTATGGATTCCGCTGGGGAACGAAAGCCCTCGCGCTCCTCTCATCGTCTTGGTCTTGGTCTTCCGTGATCGAAAGCCTGCAAGCCTCCGGTCTCGGCAGATTCGTCCGCATCAAAACGGAGGTCGATAAGGATGCCGTCAAAGATCAGCTACCAGAGTCAACTCTCGCGCTGCACGGCATGCGAGTCCGCCAGACAGAATCGTTCTGGGTTGAGCCAAAACCTGATTTACTCTGATCATAAAAAGTGAGGAGTACGATGATGCTTTCACCTCGCCAACTGGCTGCTTTCTGGCGGCTGTGGTCACAAGCCGAATCAGAGGTTCTACCGCACGGTGCCGACAAGTCCGCGCGCGACACGTTCCGCCGATCCGTTATTTTCAAAGCCTGCGGTAAGGGATCGATCAGGGATGTTTCTCCGACACGAGATTACGATCGTCTCATGTATGCTGCAGCGTCTCTCGCGGGGGATTACCGCGCGATGTCCTATTGGTGTATCGCCACCGAACGCCGGACCGCTCATCTGATTGGTGAGTGCGCCCGGCAGATCGGCGAGATCGTCGGAAGCCCAAAAGGCTGGGAGTATTGCCGCGCGGTTTTTAATCAAGCCAACCTCCCCCCATCTTGGATGGATATTCCAGAGCCGCTCCTCATGTCTTCTTTTGAGATGCTCGATACACATCGTCGTCGTCTTTTGCGGCGCGATCACGGCTGGCGAGGTGAGCGCTACGGCCAACCGTTAGGCTTCCAGCCTGATCGCATTTACATCCGCAGCGGGATTTGTCTTACCTATCGTGATCCCGCCGCCATTCCCCACGCGGTTGCCTCGGCTTCCTAGCCCCCATCTTGCAACTCCGTTGCAACGCTCCTGTTACTTATTCCCCAACTAGTTGCAAAATTGATCTTTTCCCTTTCCATGTTTCCCAGATAGCTTTTTACCCCTTCCGATTTCTAAATATCCCTTTATTTTCGGGCTTTTTTAAGAATTTTCAGCCTTTTTCAGCTTTCCCACATTCCCTGTCAATGTTCAACAACGAGAAGCGGTATGTGCGGAAAGACGGCTCGGTGGTCTGGGTGCGTCTGAGCGCTTCATTCATCCGCGACGAGTCGGGCAGGCCGGTGCGGAGTGTGGCGGTCTGCGAAGACATCACAGAGCGGAAGAACGCGGAAGAGGAGCGCGAGCAGTTGCAGGAGCAGTTGCTTCAGGCGCAAAAGATGGAGTCCATCGGGCGGCTGGCAGGCGGCGTGGCGCATGACTTCAACAATATGTTGAGTGTCATTCTCGGGCATGCCGAATTGGCGTTGGAGTCGGATTTCTCGCGCGGGGAGGTCGTCCACGCGCTGGAGCAGATGCGCGAGGCGGCGTTACGGGCGTCGGACTTGACGCGGCAGTTGCTGGCCTTTGCGCGCAAACAGACGATCAAACCTCAGGTATTGGATCTGAACGAGGCGGTGGGAAAGATGCTCAAGATGCTGGAGCGCATGATCGGCGAGGATATCGATCTCGCCTGGCGGCAGGGGCGGGGGCTGTGGAAGGTCGAGCTGGATCCGTCGCAGGTGGACCAGCTTCTCGCGAACCTGTGCGTCAACGCGCGCGACGCGATCGCCGATACGGGGAAGGTCACGATCGAGACGGACAATGCGGTTTTCGACGAGGCGTACTGCAAAGACCACGTGGGGTTTATTCCGGGAGAGTACGTGCTGTTGGCGGTCAGCGACAACGGGTGCGGCATGGACAAGGAGACGCAGTCGAAGATTTTCGAGCCGTTCTTCACAACGAAGGGTGTGGGGCAGGGGACGGGCTTGGGGCTTGCGACCGTGTACGGGATCGTCAAGCAGAACAACGGCTTCATCAACGTCTACAGCGAGCCGGGGAAAGGCACCACGTTCCGGATTTATCTGCATCGGTATGCGGGCACATGTGAGGCGGCGCCTGTGGAAGAGGCGGCGGCCTGTCCTCCGAAAGGGCGCGGCGAGATGATCCTTGCGGTGGAGGATGATCCGGCGCTGTTGGAACTGACGGTATCCATGCTGACGGCGGAAGGATACGGGGTTTTGCCGGCATTGGGGCCTCAAGAGGCGCTGCGCGTGGCAGAGGGGTACGAGGGCGAGATCCCGCTGCTGATGACGGACGTGGTGATGCCCGAGATGAACGGGCGCGAGCTGGAAGCGCGGTTGCGGGTGTCGCGTCCGTCGATCCGCAGCCTCTTCACGTCGGGGTATACCGCCAACGTGATCGCGCATCACGGGGTGTTGGATGCCGCGGTTCAGTTCATCCCCAAGCCATTCTCCCGAAAGGAGCTCTCGGCGGTGATTCGCTCGATTCTGGACAGCGGTCCTTCGGCGGCGGCGGAGCGCCGGATCGAGCGCGGCGGTTAGTTGGCGGGTCGGGGCATGAACCGCCTCTTGCCCCATAACGCGGGCGTGGGGCCGGGCACAGCGTTTTTTGGGGAATTACGGGTGGCGTCCGGCGCGGGGGTTGGTATACTTTGTCGAATTGTTGTCACGTATGCGTATTTGAAGCGAGGAGGCAGGCGGATGAGCGAGAAGACGAATGTGTCGGACGGGCAGCGGGCGGCGAGCGACCCGTTGGCCGGGCAGGCGGCGGACGCGCGCTACAAGAGTTTCAACGAGACGGCCGACCCGTGGAAGGTGATCGGCGCGCTGGGGCACGGCGAGGACCGCACGATGGTCTCGACCGTCGAGCGGGTGATTCTCGACGCCGACCCGGCGCAGTATCCGGGGTTCGAGGAGAAGCTGCTCAAGATCGCGGCGGACCCGAAGTGCACCGAGGCGGGCTACGGGTTCGTCTGCCGCCTGCTGGGGCTGATCGCCTCGCCCAAGAGCGTGGCGGCGCTGAAGGGGCGGCTGGCGGACGCGGACGAGCAGGTGGCGTTCGCGACGCGGATGGTGGTCGAGCAGGTGCCGGGCGCGGAGGCGGACGCCGCGTTGAGCGAGGCGGTGGGCAAGGCCAAGGGCCGCGTGGCGGAAGGGCTCAAGGGCGCGGTGGCGGCGCGCGGGCGCGGATGATGTGGCTAAACGTGATTTGAGGAGTCGAACGATGAAGGTGACAAGGCGTGGATTCATGAAGGGCGCGGGCATGGCGGCTGGCGCGGCGGCGTTCCCGACGATCATCCCGGCGTCGGTGCTGGGGCAGGCGGCGCCGTCGAAGGTGCTGACGGTGGCGTGCGTGGGCGTGGGCGGGATGGGGCTTTCGCATATCTCGCAGTTGCTTGACCGCAAGACGGCGCGGATCGTGGCGGTGGCGGACGTGGACGCGTTCCACCAGAAGCGCGCGGCGCAGAAGGTCAACGAGAAGTACGGCAACGCGGACTGCAAGATGTTCGGGGACTTCCGCGAGGTGACGCGCGCGAAGGACATCGACCTGATCACGGTGGCGACGCCGGACCACTGGCACGCGATCCCGGCGATCGACGCGATCCGCCACGGCAAGGACGTGTTCGTGGAGAAGCCGCTGACGCTGACGGTGCGGGAGGGGCAGGTGCTGGTGGAGGAGCTGCGCAAGCACAAGCGGATCGGCCAGACGGGCACGATGCAGCGCTCGTCCGAGGGGTTCCACCGCGCGGCGGAGCTGATCCGCAACGGGCGGCTGGGCAAGGTCAGCCGGATCGAGGTGCTGATCCCTGCGAACAACCGCTACGTGGGCGCGACGTGGAAGCCCGAGGCGGTGCCGGAGGGGCTGGACTACGATTTCTGGGTCGGGCCGGCGGCGTTCGCGCCCTACACGGCGCAGCGGACGCACTACCAGTTCCGCTACATCCTGGACTACGCGGGCGGTCAGACGACCAACTGGGGCGCGCACTATCTGGACATCGCGCAGTGGGCGCTGGGCAAGGACGAGTCGGGCCCGGTGGAGGTGGAGGGGCACGGCGTGTTCCCGAGCAGCGGGCTGTTCACGGCACCGACGCGCGTGGACGTGCGCTACACCTACGCGGACGGGGTGACGATGCGGATGCGCACCCGCACGGACGGCGTGTACGACGGCAACATCGTGTTCTACGGCGACAAGGGAACGCTGAACGTGTCGCGGAGCAAGCTGCGCTCCGACCCCGAGGGCATCCTCAAGGAGCAGATCGGCGACGGCGAGGTGCGGCTGTACAAGAGCCGCGACCATTTCGAGAACTGGATCGAGTGCGTCAAGACGCGCGCGCTGCCGGTCTCGGATCTCGCGATCGGACACAAGACGACCAACATCTGCAACATCGGCAACATCGCGATGCAGCTCCAGCGCAAGCTGGCGTGGGATCCGGTGAAGGAGCGTTTCGCGGGCGACGAGATGGCCAACCGCCTGCTGTCCAAACCGATGCGCGGGCCGTGGTCGCTGGCGTGAGGTCGGCGTGCGCCGCGAGAAAACGGGGAGAGACTCGATGATTTGCGACGACCGACACGAGGACACATCCGCGCATATGCGTCTGGGGGGCGTGCGCCTCGCGCGGTGCGTTGCGGCGCTGGCGGCGGCGTTTTTCGCGTCTGCGGCGGCGGGAGAGGCGTTGCCTGCGGCGCTGGCGGGGCTGGACGGCCTCGTGGCGTTCTGGGACTTCCGGGAGGAGGCGGGGCAGCCGCGCGTCTCGCGCGGGCCCCACGCGCTGGCGCTGCAGGAGCGGAACGGGCCGGTCGCGCGGGCGGACACGGGTGTCTTCGGGCCGCATTCGGCGCAGATCAAGCGCGGGCAGTGGTTCATCATCGAGCGCAAGGACATCGGGCCGCTCGATCTGCACGGCAAGGACGCGCAGGTGAGCGTGGTGGCGTGGGTGCGGCGCGAAGACCCGGCGTCGTGGCAGGCGATCGCGGGGGTGTGGGACGAGACGCGCAAGAAGCGTCAGTACTGCTTGTTCCTCAACGCGCCGCGCGGCACGCGCGCCGACGAGATGGTGCGGTATCCGCTCGCCAACCGCATCCACGGGCATGTTTCGGCCATCGGCGGGCCGACGCCGGGCAACGCTTTCTGCATCACCTATTCAAGCGGCGCGACGGAGATCCCGTTGCGGGAGTGGCGCTGCCTCGCGATGACGTATGACGGGAAGGCGTCGCGCGTGTACGTGGACGGCCGGCTCGACGCGATGGAGCAGTACAACCCGTTCCCGTATCCGGACGGGCTTTTCGAGGGCGGGCCGGACGGGGCGGACTTCACGGTGGGGGCGGTGCACCGCAGCAACGAGTGGGGCAACTTCTTCGGCGGGAAGATCGGCGGGCTGGCGGTCTTCCGGCGGGCGCTGGGCGAGGCGGAGATGCAGGCGCTGGCGGCAGGCGTGGCGCTGCCGAAGTGACCGGTTCGGGCAAAATGTAGGGGGTGCCGTGTCGGCGGTTGCTGGTCGCCGGACGGCTCAGAAAAAAATATCGAGTCGGGTTGACATCCCGGTAGGCTTCCAGTAATCTTACAAAGTTTTCTTTTTCCCCCAGGACTCGGTTTTGGGGGAGGGGAAAACAGAACATTGGCAAGGTTTGACGGACTCCTTCACGATGGTCTCGGGCTTGGCGACAAGCCGGAGGCGTATTGGGTAAGGGGTTCTTTGCCCCGCAGGGGGTGATGGACGAAGCCAACATAGCTCAGTTGGTAGAGCACTTCCTTGGTAAGGAAGAGGTCGGCAGTTCGATTCTGCTTGTTGGCTCCAGCTTTGACGATGGTTTTTTTGTCACTACTCACAGGAGAAAACCAAAATGGCGAAAGAGACATTTGTCCGCGAGAAGCCGCACGTCAACGTCGGCACGATTGGTCACGTCGACCATGGCAAAACCACGCTCACCGCAGCGATTACCCATGTTCAGGCCCTGAAGGGTTTCAACGCCCCGATCAGCTATGATCAGGTTGCGAAGGCCTCCGAGTCCGCCGGACGCCGTGACCCGACGAAGATTTTGACGATTGCGACCTCGCACGTCGAGTACGGGACCCCGAACCGTCACTACGCCCACGTTGACTGCCCGGGCCATGCTGACTACGTGAAGAACATGATCACCGGCGCCGCGCAGATGGACGGCGCGATCGTGGTCGTGAGCGCAGCCGACGGGCCGATGCCGCAGACCCGTGAGCACATCCTGCTCGCCCGTCAGGTCGGCGTGCCCGCGATCGTGGTCTTCCTGAACAAGGTTGACTTGGTCGATGACGCTGAGCTGCTGGATCTCGTCGAGATGGAAATCCGCGAGCTGCTCTCGAAGTACGAGTTCCCCGGCGATGACATCCCGATCGTGCGCGGTTCCGCCCTGCCGGCCACCAAGGCCACCAGCGCGGACGATGCGGCGTGCGAGTGCATCACCAAGCTGATGGAGGCGCTGGACTCCTACATCCCCGAGCCGGAGCGCGTGTTGGACAAGCCGTTCCTGATGCCGATCGAAGACGTGTTCTCGATCGAAGGCCGCGGCACCGTGGTGACCGGGCGCGTCGAGCGTGGCGTCGTCAAGGTCGGCGAGGAAATCGAGATCATCGGTCTGCGTCCGACCGTCAAGACGACCTGCACGGGCGTCGAGATGTTCCGCAAGCTGCTGGATCAGGGTCAGGCCGGCGACAACATCGGCTGCCTGCTCCGCGGCACGAAGAAAGAGGATGTCGAGCGTGGTCAGGTTCTGGCCAAGCCCGGGTCGATCACCCCGCACACGGAGTTCTCGGGCAAGGTGTACGTCCTGAGCAAGGAAGAGGGTGGCCGTCATACGCCGTTCTTCAAGGGCTACCGTCCGCAGTTCTACATCCGCACGACCGACGTGACGGGTGACATCACGCTGCCTGAGGGCGTCGAGATGGTGATGCCGGGCGACAACATCGAGATCGCGGTGAAGCTGATCTCGCCTGTCGCGCTGGAAGACAAGATGCGCTTTGCAATCCGTGAGGGCGGCCGTACGGTCGGCGCCGGCACGGTTGACAAGGTGACCAAGTAACACAAGCGAGCTTCCTGTGAGCGTGTCCGTGCGGGGTGTCTCCCCGCGCGGACACGGGTTCTCATGTTGGAGCATTGGGGCGGAATATGCCGAGAGAATTAGCGATTTTGGCGTGCACGGAGTGCAAGCGCCGCAACTACACGACAACGCGGAACAAGCGTACGATGACGAACCGTCTGGAGATCAAGAAGTTCTGTCCGGCGGAGAAGAAACGCACGTTGCACCGCGAGACGAAGTAGTTCAAACACTTTTAGGCCAGTAGCTCAATTTGGCAGAGTACCGGTCTCCAAAACCGGGTGTTGGGGGTTCGAGTCCCTCCTGGCCTGCCAGTTTCAACTGCGGCGCGTGGCGCTTCTCCGCTTTTCAGGGGCGGGAGGGATTGGTTTCGCAGCCGTAGCATTGACCGAAGGGTCCTGATAAATGAGTAACGTAAAGCAAGTCATCCAGAGCCTTGGGGCGTATCTTGGCGAGGTTGGTGTCGAGTTCAAGAAGATCGCGTGGCCTGACCGTCAGGAGCTGGTCGATTCAACCCTCGTGGTGATTACGTTTATCGTGATTCTTGCCGTGGTGGTGCTGTGTTGTGACAAGACCATCTTGTTTTTCCTGCAACTGATCCATGCGTAACGCGGGGAGCCGTCCATGACGAAGCAATGGTTTGTTTTACACACGCTGACCGGGCAGGAGCAGAAGGTCAAGCGTTCGATCGAGGCCCGTGTGAAGATCGAGGAGATGGGGGAGTATATCGGCGATGTGGTGATCCCCACGGAAAAGGTTTCCGAGGTCAAGAACGGCGTCAAGACAACGGTGACGCGCAAGTTTTTTCCGGGTTACGTGCTGATCAATTTGGCACTGTATGATGATTCTGAGACGCGCAGCGTGATGGAGCCCACTTGGCGGTTTCTGAAGGAGACGTCAGGGGTGATCGGCTTCATCGGCGGCGAGCGTCCGATGCCGCTTTCGGCTGCCGAGGTTGACGCGATTGTCAATCAGGTGGCGGAGAAGAAAGAGAAGGTCAAGCCGAAGGTTCAGTTTGAGCCGGGCGAGACCGTCAAGATCACCGACGGGCCGTTCATGAGTTTCTGCGGCACGGTCGATGAAGTGGATCCCAACCGGGGCAAGCTGAAGGTCTCAGTCGCGATCTTCGGGCGTTCGGCCCCGGTGGAACTGGAGTACTGGCAGGTCGAGCGCGCGGTCGAAGAGAACGCGTAAACGGCTTGGCGGGAACCGTTGCGCTTGCGCGGCGGCAGTTCGTCAACGGTGGTTCGTTTGTACCGGTGGGGATGCCGGGAGGGCCACGACAGACAAGGTGCAATCATGGCTAAAAAAGTCACGGGTATCGTGAAATTGCAGATTCCTGCCGGTGCGGCGAATCCTGCGCCGCCTGTGGGCCCCGCGTTGGGTTCGCAAGGCGTCAACATCATGGCGTTCTGTAAAGAGTTCAACGCCAAGACTCAAGACAAGGCGGGCCTGATCATCCCCGTGGTCATCACGGTGTATGCGGACCGCAGTTTCTCGTTGGTTTTCAAGAGCCCTCCGGCTTCCGCGCTTTTGAAGAAAGAGGCGGGGTTGGCGAAGGGATCCGGTGTCCCCAACCGCGACAAGGTCGGTAAAGTGACGCGCGAGCAGGTCCGCAAGATCGTCCAGATCAAGAAGGCGGATTTGAATGCGTCGAACGAAGAGGCCGCAATGCGGATGATCGAAGGTACCGCTCGCAACATGGGTATCGAGGTGATTGACTAATCAGGGGGATTCGGATCATGGCTAAACATGGCAAAAAGTATATCGATGCCCAGAAGAAGGCCCCGACCACGCCGGTGAGCTTGGAAGAGGCTGTCGCTTTTGTGAAGGCGAATGCGGGCGCGAAGTTTGACGAGACGATTGAAGTTGCGATGCGTCTCGGCGTGGACATCAAGAAGTCCGACCAGACGGTTCGCGGCACGGTGAGCCTGCCTCACGGCAGCGGCAAGAACGTGCGTGTGATCGTTTTCGCGGCGGGTGCGCACGCCGACGAGGCGAAGGCGGCGGGCGCGGATGAGGTCGGCTACGAGGATCTGATCGAGAAGGTCAAGAACGGCTGGACGGACTTCGACGTGGCGATCTCGACGACGGACGCGATGAAAGAGGTCCGCAAGATCGCCCGTGTGCTCGGCCCGCGTGGTTTGATGCCGAACCCCAAGACGGGGACGGTCACGGACGACACGGCGGCGGCGGTGAAGGCGTCGAAAGGCGGCAAGGTCGACTTCCGTATGGACCGCACGGGTAACGTCTGTGTGCTGTGCGGCAAGCGCAGCTTCGACGTCGACAAGCTGGTCGGGAATATCAACACGATCGTGGAAGCGGTCAAGGCGGAGCGGCCTGCGGGTGCCAAGGGCACGTTCATCCGCTCCCTGACGGTCAGCTCCACGATGGGTGTGGGTGTGCGCGTGCTGGTCAAGGACGCTGAATAACACGGGAGACCGATGCGATGAGAAACGAGAAGATTTCCATACTGAATGAGGTCATCGAGCGCGTCAAGGCCTCGGACTTCTGCTTTATCGTGAATTATGGCGGGTTGAGGGTGACGCAACTGACGACGCTTCGTCAGGAGCTGGTCAAGCTCAACGCGCAGGCGATGGTGGTGAAGAACACCTACCTCGGCAAGGTCGCGAAGGATCTGGGCTGGGCGGACGTTTCCGCGATGCTTTCAGGGCCGACGGCGGTCGTGACGGGTTCGGGTGATGTGGCCGAGGTGGCGAAGGTGCTTGTCGAGTTCGTGAAGAAGAACGACAAGGCGTCGATCAAGGGTGCGAGCCTCGAGGCGGCCACGTTGAGTGCCGCTGATGTCGAGGCGCTCTCGAAGCTGCCCTCCAAGGACGCGATGCGCGGCATGTTGCTGGGCACGCTCATGGCACCGGCCACAAGCTTCGTGCGTGTGCTCAACGCGCCGTTGCTTAACGTGCTTTACGCCCTCAAGGCGTATGAAGAGAAGAAGGACGGATCTGCGGCATAACGAGTGTCGTAAAAACCGCGGGGTGCGGGTTGCCGGCGGGTGCCGGCGCCTCTGTGCGTGAAAGCGCAAACGGCCACTTCATGAGTGGCGGCACCTGCGGGAACCCCGCCCGCGATAAACGCGTGCGGTTGCACAAAAAAAGGAACAGAGAAAATGACGAACGAAGAAGTGATTGATTTTCTGAGCAACCTCTCGGTGCTCGAGATCTCGAAGCTGGTCAAGGCTTTGGAAGAGAAGTGGGGCGTTACCGCCGCCGCGCCTGTGGCTGTTGCCGCGGCTCCGGCTGCCGCCGCCGCGCCGGTTGAGGAGAAGACCGAGTTCGACGTGATTCTGGTTGATGCCGGCGCGAACAAGATCGGCGTCATCAAGGAAGTGCGCGCGATCACGGGTCTGGGGCTGAAGGACGCCAAGGATTTGGTCGAGGCCGCTCCGAAACCGGTCAAGCAGGGTGTCAGCAAGGACGAGGCTGCCAAGCTGAAGGACCAGATCGAGAAGGCTGGCGCCAAGGTCGAAGTGAAGTAAGCTTCGCTGACGCGAACAGTGGGGACTGCCCGAGTGATGACCCGGGCAGTCCTTGTTTTCCGGGACGCGGCGTTGATCCGCCGCCGACCGGATGTGCTCGGCAGGTCATCAAGCGTATCGTTGCCAAAAGAGAGACGGATCGTACCTGACGTTTCAGTTTGCGGGTGCCAGCCGAAGTGTGAATCAGTTAACCAAGTGGCCGCTTACCACACTTCCATTCACAACCGGCGGGCGGGATATCGCAAAGGGGATGTCAGCGGGCAGCAGGGGGCGACTCCTGACGTGCGTGGTTTTTTACTTGGCGGCGTCTAACTTAAAAATCCAACCTGAGGTAGGCAATGGTTGAGCGTAAAGTTTTCGGCAAGCTGAAGTCTGTTATTCAGCCGCCCGATCTGATCGAGATTCAGACGAAGTCGTATCAGGATTTCCTGCAATTGGATGTCGCTCCCGGAAAGCGTGAGGAGAAGGGGCTCCAGGCCATCTTTCACGAGGTGTTCCCGATCGACAGCTACGACGGGCGTTATACGCTTGATTTCGTGAAGTATGAGCTGGGCGAGCCCAAGACGGATGCGCTCGTCGCGCTTGCGGACGGCAACACGTTTGCCGCGCCGCTGCACGCCACGTTCCGCCTGAAGGACGGCGACGAAATCCGCGAAGAGGACGTCTACATGGGCGAGATCCCGCTGATGACGCGCGATGGCGCGTTCGTCATTAACGGGGCCGAGCGCGTGATTGTCTCGCAGTTGCACCGTTCGCCGGGCATCTGTTCCGAGAAGGCGCTGCATCCGAACGGCCAGACGCTGTTTTCGGTGCGGCTGATCCCGGACCGCGGGTCGTGGATCGAGATCCAGTTCGATTCCAGCGACATCATGTGGGTGTACATGGACCGCCGCCGCCGCCGCCGCAAGTTTTACGCGACGACGTTCCTGCGTGCGCTCGGTTACGGCACGGACGAGGATATCCTGAAGCTGTTTTACACCTTCAAGCCGCTGTCGGTGAAGAAGGCGCACACGGCGGCAGAGCTTGACATGCTGGTGATGAAGGACGACCTGATCGATGTCGAGTCGCAGGCGGTGTTGGCCCGCCGTTATGACCCCATCACGCCGGCGCTGTTGGAGCAGATCGCGGCGGCAGGGTTCGACAAGGTCGAGGTTGTCGACGTGTCGGTTGACGAGGGCGTGCTGATCAAGACGCTGCGCGAGGACGCGAAGTCCGGTATCCATTCGGAGGAGGAGGCGCTGAAGGACATCTACAAGCGTCTGCGTCCCGGCGACCCGGCGACGTCTTCCAACGCGAAGACGTTGCTTAAGCGCCTGTTCTTCGAGCCGCGTCGGTACGATCTGGGCAAGGTCGGCCGCCACAAGATCAATCAGAAGCTCGGTCTGGTCGGCAAGGTCTCGAACGATCTGCGCACGTTGCACGAGAGCGGCATTGATGTGATCGAGGCTGTCCGGCTGTTGCTCCGCATTTATGTCGGCAAGGATCAGGTTGACGATATCGATCATCTGGGAAGCCGCCGTATCCGTACGGCAGGCGAGTTGCTTGAGAACCAGTGCCGTGTCGGTCTGGCGCGTACGGAGCGCCTGATCCGCGAGCGCATGACGTTGTTCGATCCCGCGAGCGGCGTTCTGGCGCCTGCGCGTCTGGTCAACAGCAAGTCGTTGTCGGCGGTGGTTCAGGATTTCTTCGGGCGCAGCCAGTTGAGCCAGTTCATGGATCAGACGAATCCGTTGAGCGGCTTGGCGCACAAGCGGCGTCTGTCGGCGTTGGGCCCCGGCGGTCTGAGCCGTGAGCGCGCGGGCTTCGAGGTGCGCGACGTTCACCCCTCGCACTACGGGCGCATCTGCCCGATTGAGACGCCGGAAGGCCCGAACATCGGTCTGATCTCGTCGCTGGGCATTTATGCGCGCATCAACGAGTTCGGGTTCATCGAGAGCCCGTACCGTCTGGTCCGCAACGGCAAGGTGACGAACGAGGTTCACTATCTCTCCGCGGACAAGGAAGAGGGCTTCGTGATCGCGCAGGCCAACTCCGAGCTGAAGGCGGACGGGAGTTTCGCGTCCGAGCGCGTCACCTGCCGGTACAAGACGGAGTTCGAAGACGTCGAACGCTCGCAGGTTGAGTACATGGACGTGTCGCCGATGCAGGTCGTGTCGATCGCGGCGGGTCTGATTCCGTTCCTTGAGCACGACGACGCGAACCGCGCGCTGATGGGCGCGAACATGATGCGTCAGGCGGTGCCGCTGCTGAAGGCCGAGCGTCCGTTCGTGGCGACGGGCCTTGAGGCACGCGCCGCGGCTGACTCGTGCGTCACGATTCTGGCGGAGGACAACGGCGTTGTGGCGTATGTCTCGGCGAGCGAGATCATCGTCACGCCGGACGGCAAGATGCCGTCGGGCAAAGCGAAGAAGAGCGACAATGCCAAGGGCATCTACCGTTACGGTTTGCAGAAGTTCCGCCGCTGCAACGCGGGCACCTGCTTCAACCAGAAGCCGATCGTCAAGGTCGGCCAGTCGGTGAAGAAGGGCGATGTGCTGGCCGACGGGCCCGCAACGCATCAGGGCGAGCTGGCGCTGGGCAAGAACCTGCTGGTAGCCTTTATGCCGTGGACGGGATACAACTTCGAAGACGCGATTCTGGTGAGCGAGAAGGTTGTGCGTGACGACGTGTTCACGTCGGTTCACATTCAGGACTTCGAGGTCGGGGCACGTGACACCAAGCTGGGGCCGGAAGAGATCACGCGCGACATTCCGAACGTGGGCGAGGAGGCGCTGAAGAACCTCGGTTCCGACGGCGTTGTCCGCGTCGGCGCGGAAGTGCGTCCGGGCGATATCCTCGTCGGCAAGATCACGCCGAAGAGCGAGACCGAGCTGGCGCCGGAAGAGCGCCTGTTGCGGGCGATCTTCGGTGAGAAGGCGGCGGACGTGCGCGACACGTCGCTGACCGTTCCGAGCGGTGTCTACGGCATCGTGATGGACGTGAAGGTGACCTCGCAGCAGGATGCCCGTCGCCCGTTCCTTTCCTTGGCCGCATCGCCGGAAGAGAAGAAAGAGATCCGCGATGTCGAGGAGGAGCGCAAGAAAAAGCAGGCGGCACTTGAGGAAGAGCTGACCACGGCGCTGAGCAACATCCTGCTGGGTGAAAAGATCCCGCTGGACGTGCTGGACGTCGAGAACGGCGACATCATCATCCCTGCCAACCGCAAGATCACGAAGACGCTGTTGGCCCGCTTGGCCAAGTCTCACGACCACATCCAGATCGAGAGCAGCCCGGTGCAGCAGAAGATCGAGGAGATCATCAACGGGTTCCGCCCGAAATTCGCCGACATCATGGAGCAGGGCACCGGCAACGGTGAGTTCTCCGAGATGGACGGGATGATCGATGAGGGCGGCGTCATCAAGCAGGTGCGCGTCTACATCGCAGAGAAGAAGAACCTGTCGGTCGGTGACAAGCTCGCGGGCCGCCACGGTAACAAGGGTGTGGTCGCGAAGATCGTGCCGGACTGCGACATGCCGTTCCTCCCGGACGGGACGCCGGTGGACATCGTGCTGAACCCCCTCGGCGTGCCTTCCCGAATGAACTTGGGCCAGTTGTTCGAGACGTATCTCGGCGTGGCCTGTAAGGTGCTGGGATTCCATGCCGCGACGCCGGTGTTCGACGGCGCGAAGGAAGAGGAGATCGATCAGCTTCTGCGTCAGGCCCGGAAGGTTCAGGAGAAGGAGATCGGTGGCAACGCATGGCTGTGCGAAGACGGCAAGACGGTGCTCTATGACGGCCGCACCGGCGATCCGTTTGACCAGCGCGTCGTGGTCGGGCAGATCTACATGCTGAAGCTGCACCACTTGGTGACGGACAAGATTCATGCGCGTGCGACCGGCCCGTATTCGCTTGTGACCCAGCAGCCGCTGGGCGGCAAGGCGCAGTATGGCGGGCAGCGTATGGGCGAAATGGAAGTCTGGGCGCTTGAGGCGTACGGCGTTTCCTACGCGCTGCAGGAGCTGTTGACGGTCAAGTCCGACGATGTCGGCGGGCGTACCCGTATTTACGAGGCGATCGTGAAGGGGCAGAACACGTTGGATGCCGGCATGCCGGAGTCCTTCTCGGTGCTGATGCACGAGTTGCGCGGTCTGTGTCTTGACATGAAGCTGTTGGGCGGCGAAACGGCCGCGCCGGTGGCTGAATTCCCGAGAATCTAAGGCAACCTTCAGGAGGTTCACTACATGAATCCTTATGCAGCACGAGAGATGTTTGGTGGGATGTTTGATGCGGGTGGTCATTACGATGCCGTGAGCATTACGCTCGCGTCGCCGGAAACCATCCGGTCGTGGAGCCACGGCGAAGTCCGCAACCCGGAAACCATCAACTACCGGACTTACCGTCCGGAGCGTGATGGCCTTTTCTGCGAGCGCATCTTCGGGCCGACCCGCGACTGGGAGTGTTCCTGCGGAAAGTACAAGCGGATCAAGCACAAGGGTGTGGTCTGCGACCGCTGCGGCGTCGAGGTGACGGTGTCGCGCGTGCGGCGTCAGCGCATGGGCCACATTGAGCTGGCCGTGCCGGTCTCGCACATCTGGTTCTTCAAGTGCAGCCCGAGCCGTATCGGCCTTGTGTTGGACAAGACCGCGAACGAGCTGGAGCGTGTGCTCTACTACGAGGACTACATGGTGATCGAGCCGGGCGAAACCCCGCTCAAGTACATGCAGTTGCTCTCGGAGGCGGAGTACCACGAGGCGCTTGAGAAGTATGGCGAGAATTTCGAGGCCATGATGGGTGCCGAGGCGGTCCGGCGCACGCTGAACAAGGTTGACCTTGACCAGCTGATGCAGGATCTTGAGGAGCAGATCGAGAACACCCGCAGCAAGCAGACCCGCAAAAAGATCACCAAGCGCATGAAGATCGCGGATGGTTTCCGCGTGAGCGGCGCGAAGCCGGAGTGGATGATTCTGGACTGCCTCCCGGTCATCCCGCCGGAGCTGCGTCCGCTGGTTCCGCTCGAAGGCGGGCGTTTCGCGACGTCGGATCTGAACGATCTGTACCGCCGCGTCATCAACCGCAACAACCGTCTGAAGAACCTGCTGTCGCTCAAGACGCCGGATGTGATTATCCGCAACGAGAAGCGCATGTTGCAGGAGGCGGTCGATGCGGTGTTCGACAACGGGCGCCACGGGCGTGCCGTTGCGGGCGCGGGGAACCGTCCGCTCAAGTCCCTCAGCGACATGCTGAAGGGCAAGACGGGCCGTTTCCGTCAGAACCTGCTGGGCAAGCGCGTGGACTATTCCGGGCGTTCCGTGATCGTGGTCGGCCCTGAGCTGAAGATCACGCAGTGCGGTCTGCCGAAAAAGATGGCGCTGACGCTGTTCGAGCCGTTCATCATCCGCCGCCTGAAGGAGAAAGGCATCTGCCACACCGTCCGCACGGCGCGCAAGATGATCGAGCGTCATGACGAGCAGGTCTGGGACATTCTGGAGGAGGTCACCAAGGGCAAGACGGTGATGCTCAACCGCGCCCCGACGCTGCACCGTCTGTCGATCCAGAGTTTCGAGCCGGTGCTGATCGAAGGCGAGGCGATCCGTATCCACCCGATGGTGTGTACGGCGTTCAACGCGGACTTCGACGGCGACCAGATGGCTGTGCACGTGCCGTTGTCGGTCGAGGCGCAGCTTGAGAGCCGCCTGCTGATGATGTCGTCGAACTCGATTTTCTCGCCGGCCTCCGGCAAGTCGATCATGACGCCGACGCAGGACATCGCGCTGGGCATCTATTATCTGACGATCCCGAGCCAACCGGACAAGCTTGCGAACAAGATCGCGGGCAAGACGCCTGCGGGGAACGAGCATCTGCCGCTGTTCAACAGCACGGCGGAGGTCGACTTCGCGTTGGCTGAGGGTGCGATCAACTACCACACCCGTATCCGTTTCCGTAATCCCGATCTCGGCATCAAGGGGCGGCGTTTCGGCAATCCGGACGTGCGCGTGCTTGAGACGACGGCGGGACGGGTCATCTTCAACGAGACGTGGCCGGACGAGCTTGGCTTCGTGAACGACAAGATCGACAAGAGCAAGCTGGGCGACCTGATTCTCCACTGCCACCAGGTCTCGGGGCATGCCCGCACGGTCAAGGCGCTCGACGAGCTGAAGGCGTTGGGCTTCAAGCACGCCTGCCTCGCGGGCGTCTCGATGGGCCTGAAGGACATGATCCGCCCGAAGATCAAGGACGAGATCATCGCGAAGGCCTACACGGAGGTCGAGAAGGTTGACAGCCAGTTCCAAGCGGGTGTGATCACCCCCGGCGAGCGGCACAACAAGATCGTTGACGTGTGGACCGCCGCGACGGAGAAGGTCTCGGACGAGCTGTACAAGACGATCGACCGCAACGTGACCGAGGCGACCCCGATCCCGTCGGAAACCAATCCGGTGTACATGATGGTGGACTCCAAGGCGCGTGGTTCGAAGCTCCAGATCCGTCAGCTCGCCGGTATGCGCGGACTGATGGCGAACCCGTCCGGTGAGATTATCGAGCGCCCGATCACGGCGTCGTTCCGTGAGGGGCTGAGCGTGTTGGAATACTTCATCTCGACCCACGGCGCGCGTAAAGGTCTGGCCGATACCGCGTTGAAGACGGCTGACGCCGGTTACTTGACGCGTAAGCTGGTTGACGTGTCGCAGGATGTGATCATCACGATCCAGGACTGCAACACCGTGAACGGCATCGAGGTCGAGGCGGTTGAGGAAGGCGACGAGACGCTGATCCCGCTGCGCGCACGTGTGCTCGGGCGGACGGCGCTGTATGACATCCGTCATCCCGCGACCGGCGAGATCCTGATCCCCGCCAACGCCGAGATCGACGAGGCGGCCTGCAAGCTGCTGGACGACACGGGCATCGAGCGCGTGTGGATCCGCAGCGGGCTGACCTGTGACTCGCCGCACGGCATGTGCGCGAAATGCTACGGGCGTGACCTTTCCTCCGGCAAGCCGGTGGAGATCGGCACGGCGGTGGGCATCATCGCGGCGCAGTCGATCGGTGAGCCGGGAACCCAGCTCACGATGCGTACGTTCCACATCGGCGGAACGGCGTCGACGGTGTCGAAGATCCCTGAGATCGTGCTCAAGAACGCCGGTTTCATCAAGTACGTCGATCTTCGCACGGTCCGCAACGACGCCGGCAACATCGTCGTTCTGAACAAGAACGGCTCGGTCGAGATCGTGGACAAGGAAGGCACGGAGATCGACACCTATTCCCTCCAGATGGGTACGGTGCTGTTGGCCGAGGACGGCGCTCCGGTCAAGGCCGGTCAGCGTGTCGCCGAGTGGGATCCCCATTCGGTGCCGATTCTCGCTGAAAAGCACGGTGTGGTGTCGTTCCAAGACTTTGTGGACGACGTTTCCGTCCGCAGCGATCAGGACGCCGAGACCGGCGCCACCACGCTGCTGGTCCTCGAGACCAAGGAAGAGCTGCACCCGCAGATCATCGTCACGGATCCGCAGACCCGCGAGATTCTTGGCTTCTACCACATTCCGGCCGGCGCCATCGTGATGGTGAAGGAAGGCGTGAAGGTCTCGCCCGGTATGATGCTCGCGAAGACGCCGCGTAAAGAGGCGAAAACGCGCGACATCACGGGCGGTCTGCCGCGTGTTGCGGAACTGTTCGAGGCGCGTCAGCCCAAGGATGCGGCGGAGATTTCCCGTATCGAGGGTATCGTCGACTTCGGCGAGCACCAGCGCGGCAAGCGTTGCCTGATCGTGCATGACGACGTCACGGGGCATAACGAGGAACACCTGATCCCGATGGGTAAGCAGGTCGTTGTGTTCAAGGGCGACCGCGTCAAGAAGGGGCAGCAGCTCACGGAAGGCCCGGTGGTGCCGCAGGAGATTCTGGATGTCTGCGGCCCGCAGGAGTTGCAGCGTTATCTGGTGAACGAGGTTCAGCAGGTGTACCGTCTGCAGGGCGTGGAAATCAACGACAAGCACATCGAGATCATCGTGCGCCAGATGTTGCGTAAGGTGCGCATCACGAATCCGGGCGATACCGACTTCCTGTGGGGCGAACAGGTTTCGCGCCAGAAGTTCTTGGAGGTCAACGAGGAGATCGTGGCGGAAGGCAAGCGGCCTGCGGAAGCGCAGCCGGCCTTGCTGGGCATCACCAAGGCCTCGTTGGAGACGGACAGCTTCATCTCTGCCGCCTCCTTCCAGGACACGACGCGCGTGCTGACCGACGCGGCGACGATGGGTCGGGTGGACGAGTTGCGCGGCTTCAAGGAGAACGTGATCCTCGGGCATCTGATCCCGGGCGGCACGGGCTTCCCGCTGCACCGTCACATCAAGCTCGTGCCGTTGGCCGAGCCGATCAGCGAAGAGGAAATGGCGTCGCTTCAGGTCGATGTCCAGAGCCAGCTCGACGAAGTGTTCAACTGAGTCGGGACTGGTTGTCTCTCAAAAAGGCGGGGCGCTTCGGGCGCCCCGCCTTTTTTTTGCTTGGACGGGCAGACGCGCGTCCCTCCCCGCGGGGGAGACCGCTCGTGGCGTCAGTCTTCCAGCCGGATGAGTTCGAGCTGATCGATGTAGAGGGCTTGGATGGCGGAGGCGGCGCCGCCTTTGTTGTCGAAGCGGCCGGGGCCGATCCAGAAGTAGTGGGCGGTCTCGGGAATCCATTCGGCGACGTCGTACCAGACGTAGCCGTCTTCGGGGATGGCGGCGGTCTTGCGGTCGATGCCGCCTCGGCTTTTCTTGTTGGCGCTGTCGTAGACACCCGCCCAGAAGGCCTCGCCGTCGATGCCGGGGGTTTTCTCGACGCGGATGCGGGCGCGGAGGCGGTAGCGCTTGCCGGGGTCGAAGGCCACGCGGCTGAAGGGCAGGGTGGCGCACCATTCGAAGTGGGTGTTGTAGAGTTTCATGGCCGAGCCGTCGGCGGCGAGGGGGTCTTTGACCGTGTCGCCCCACGTGCCGCGCCTGCCGAGGGAGAGGAGGGTGTCTTCGACGGTGGTACGGTCTCGGGCGTCGGGCAGGGGGGGCGGGTTGGCGAGGGCTTTGACGCGGTCGGTGAGCTGGTTGTGGCGCTCGACGCTTTCGGAGAGGCGGACGGGGCCGCGGTTTGCCGCGTCGGCCTCCGCGAGGCGGGCGAGGAGGTCGGCGGCGAGGGCGCGGTGGGCGGGGGGCACGGCGTACAGCTCGGGGTGACGGGTGACCCAGACGGTGTGGTCGCCGAGGACGGGAAGTTTTTCGAGGCGGGCGAAGAGGAGGGGGATCGCGCCCATGCGGACGTTGTAGCGGTGGGCGGGGGCGTCCTTGACGGCGTCTTCGGCCTGCTGCCAGAGGGCGGCGGCGCGGTCGAGGAAGCCTTCGGGGAAGGGGAACTTCTTGATGTCGTCGAAGATGCGGAGAGGGGTGCCGTCGGTCTGGGGATAGATGGCGTGGAGGTCGTCGAAATAGCGGCGGACGTGGGGCGCGGCGGGGCCGTAGTAGCCGGCGAAGAAGTCATCGAGGAGAGCGGCGGCGGGGAGGTCGGGGTTCCAGAGCCATTTGGCGAGGAGCCAGGCCTTGAGTTCGGCGAAGTCGGCGTGGCGGCCTTGGTAGGCGCCCTGCTCGAAGAGGCCGACGACGTGGTGTTCGCGGAAGAAGCGGACGTTGGGCTGGAGGGCGAGGACGTTAGGGAAGGGCGCTGTGTAGGTGCGGAAGTTGGTGGTGTAGTCCCAGATGTAGAGCTTGTCGGTCATGGCGGCCCAGGCGCGGATCTCGTCGGCGAAGGCGCGGTTCTGGTCGAAGGGTGAGGCGTCGAGGGGGCGGGCGAAGTCGCACTCGATGGTGCAGAGGC
>Ga0208244_100867_pt1 | contig 22056 bp, 24 predicted proteins | sample SubbioCR12Aug_5A_FD_184828 | JGI IMG/M metagenome (GOLD analysis project Ga0208244, IMG submission 184828) | Serpentinite rock and fluid subsurface biosphere microbial communities from McLaughlin Reserve, California, USA - CR12Aug_5A (SPAdes) | ecosystem: Environmental > Terrestrial > Deep... | reverse complement strand
CCGGTATCGGCGGTTGGGCTGGCGTGGCGATGAACCTGGGTCTGACCAACCCGACTGACGCTCTGGGCGCAGCCGGTGGTTATGCAGAACTGACCAAGTACAACGCTGCTCCTGGCGGCGGTGCACTTAATGTGTTCGCTCTGTAATTTTAAGAAACATGAGTGTTTGCAATGAGTTTATGTGAATTGGCACACGACTCTATATAAGCAAGTCGGTTAAAACGGCTCCATTGAAGTCTCCGTAGTCACGGTGAATCTTCCCCTCAACCTCCGGGTTGAGGGTTTTTTTTGTTCTCTAACAGGCAGTTGCAGAATCACCGCCGAGAAAGAGATCCGGCTGACAGCAACTGATGCTGGATGGAATTGCAGCCTTGCAGTTTTTCTCACCGGGCTAGTCGTATTTTCCCTTGAGTTCGGATTGTGCCTTGTTGGCCTCCGGATGGACCAGGTTGAGAGCGATGGCCTGATGCAGGTTGTAGTCCGCGCTTTCCAGATTGCCGAGCTGCTGTTGTGCCAGACCTAGTGCGTACCAGGCTTCTGCACATTCAGGCTCCTCGGTCACCCAGGCCATGCTGATGGATTCGAGTGTTTTCCAGTCCTTGGTCTGTATCGGCTGTACAACGCGCATGAAATAGGGGCGCTGGGCTTCCGGAACGTCCCAGAATGGGGGTTCGCGCTGTTCTACCATGGTCTGCATGGGCTGCTCCAGCAAGGGCTTTACCCAATCGACCGGAATGTTGTAATAAAAGGCGTTGCGTCCCGGGCTTTTCAGCGTGACGAGGCCGGCCAGGGTGCCGTCATCCGTGAACAACGGCCCGCCGCTGCCACCCATGCGGAAATCGGCGGTAGCACGGATGATATTGCCGTTGTCGTATGGGTAGAGCGCCGTCACTTCGCCGTAGGTGGTCAACGGTTTCTTGGAGTTATTCGGAAAACTGATGGTAAACACCGGTTGCTCGTATTGCAGCTGTTTGCTGCTGCCAAGTTTGACCGGCGGCAGATCCAGTCCCTGAAATTTGAGCAGGCAGAGGTCATGCTTCCAGTCGGCCTTGATGCCGACCGGTGTGAAGCTTTCGCCATATTTGCTGATACGCACGCCCTGTGCGTTGGCCACTACATGGCAGTTGGTGGCGACATGATCCTCAGCGACAACGACGCCGGAGCCGACACCATGATGGCCCTGCGGGTTGATGACATGGATCTTGACGACGGAAGGTTTGAGCTCGTAGACCAGGCCGTCAGGCGGCTGCGCGGTGGCGTTGAATGCGTACAACAACGGCACCGCAAACAATATGGAATGCTTCATGACAGTAAATCCCCAGATTAACTGTTACTGTGACAGTGTTATAGCATCAAAATTCAATGCATGTCGATAGCGCCGTATCAGCATGGACTGGAAATTAATTGAAAACTAGAATGGTCGAAAGATGATGTACGCTCAGGAGAAAAGGGACGCGCGATGACGGCAGAGATCCGGAATGCTTCGATTCAGCAGATCAATATCGCCTACAACTCTGTAGAAGACCGGCTGTTGCTGAAGATCGGCTTTTCCGATGATGTCGAGCTGGCGGTTTGGCTGACCAGGCGCCTGGTCAAGTCCCTGTGGCAATTACTGCAGATGGATGAGGCCGTACAGGGCATGGCAGCGACAGATTCAACAACAGGCGGGCATGTGGTGCAAACTACGGGCACGCCGGCGGACCCGCAGAAACTTGATTTCACCTCTGAATATAAACCACGGCAGATGATCAAGCAGCATGAGATCCTGTTGGCCAGGGATTGTCATTTATTGAAGACCGCGAGTCGGCAGACATCCCTGGAACTGGTTTGCAGCAATGGTCAGACCATCAAGCTGGTGCTGACGCAGGAGCTCACCCTGGCGCTGATCAATATGCTGCAAATGGTTAGCAAGGAAACGGCTTGGGAGTTGACTATGGGGCTGCATGCACCGGTGATGAGCGCCATCCAGACCAGCACGGCGCTACATTAGCAATGCGGTTAACGCATGCATGAACAATAGCATTAAGAAAACTTAAGATGGAAAACAAGGATCTCCTGGAAAGAAGTCTGCGCGCGGTCTGGCATCCCTGCACGCAGATGAAGTCGCACGAAATCATGCCGCTGGTGCCGATACAGCGTGGTCAGGGCGTGTGGCTCTACGACATGAACGGCAAGCGCTATCTGGATGCGGTCAGTTCCTGGTGGGTCAACCTGTTCGGCCACAATCAGCCGCAGATCAAGCAGGCGATCAGGCAACAGCTCGATGCGCTGGAGCATGTGATACTGGCGGGTTTCACGCACGAGCCCGTGGTGAATTTGTCCGAGCGTCTGTCGGCGGTGACCGGGCTGGGACATTGTTTTTACGCTTCCGACGGCGCATCGGCGACCGAGATTGCGCTGAAGATGAGTTTTCATTACTGGCGTAATACCGGCAAGTCGAAGAAGACCCGTTTTCTCAGTCTGCAGAACGGCTATCACGGCGAGACTCTGGGGGCGCTGTCGGTGACCGATGTCGCTATTTTCAAGGATACTTACGCGCCCCTGTTGCTGAAAAGCGAACAGATGCCCAGTCCTGACTGGCGCCTGGCAGCCAAGGGGGAAAGCGCAGAGCAATATGCGCTGCGTTGTGCCGAGGCGCTGGAAAAACATATTGCTGTACATCATGAAGAGATTGCCGCTTTTATCATTGAGCCGCTGGTGCAGTGCGCGGCCGGCATGGCGATGTATTCGCCGCTTTATCTGCAAAAAGCCCGTGCCATTTGTAGCCGTTATCAGGTACATCTGATCGCGGATGAGATCGCGGTCGGTTTTGGCCGCACCGGTACCATGTTTGCCTGCGAGCAGGCGGCCATCCGGCCCGACTTCATGTGCCTGTCAAAAGGCATCACAGCAGGCTATCTGCCGCTGTCGGTCACGCTCTGCACGGATGAAATCTATCAGGCGTTCTATGACGATAGTACAGTGCGGGGTTTTCTGCATTCGCACAGCTATACCGGTAACCCGTTGGCCTGTGCCGCTGCGCTGGCGACGCTGGATATCTTTGAGCAAGAGCAGATATTGAAAGCAAACCGGCAGAAATCGATTCATATGAAGGGGAGGTTGCAACAGGCGCTGACCGGTCTGCCGGTCATGAATATGCGGCAGCTTGGCATGATTGCCGCATTTGATGTGAAAAGCCGGCGGCAGGATTTCCAGCAGAGCTTCTATCAGGCGGCGCTGGCGCGCGGGTTGATACTGCGGCCCATCGGCAACACGGTCTATATGATGCCGCCCTACGTGATCAGTGAAAGCGAAATCGACTGGATGGTCGGGGAGATCGGGCAGTTGCTGCAGGAACTGGCGGTCTGATGGCCGCAATACTGAAATTCTGTCTTGGCTTGCTTGCGCTGTTGCTGCCACAGTTCGCGCATGCGCAGTTGCCGCCTGTGGTCGAGCAGGCGCTGGCAAAGCAGGCGGTTCCGCTGGACGCGGTCTCGATCTATGTGCGACAGGTAGACGCTAGTGACAGTCTGGTCGCGCATCATGCCGGCCGGTCCATGAATCCGGCTTCGACCATGAAGCTGGTAACGACCTATGCCGCGTTGGATCTTCTCGGACCCGCTTACCGCTGGCGCACGGAAATCTATCGTGATGGCGAGCTGGTTGACGGCGTGCTGCAGGGCAATCTGATCATCAAGGGTTACGGCAATCCGGAACTGATGCAGCATGACATGTGGCGCATGCTGAGCGATCTGCGTCAGACCGGTCTTCGGGATATCCGCGGCAGTCTGATTCTGGATGACACCTATTTTTCTCCCGAGCAGGTCGATGCCGGCCTGTTCGACAACGAGCCATATCGCGCTTATAACGCCATTCCCAATGCGCTGACCAGCAATCTCAATTCCACCAGTTTCAAGTTCTTCAACGAGGGCGGACGCGTCGTGGTGCAGGCCAGTCCGCCATTGCCGGACATCATGCTGATCAACCAGCTGCAGCCTGCTGCCGGACTGTGCGGCGACTGGCGCAGTCAGCTGCGCTATGAGGTGAAGCAGCAGGGCGCGCAGGCCATGGTCGCCTTTACCGGCAGGTTTCCTGCCAGCTGCGAGGAGAAGTACCTCGATCTCAGCCTGTTTGACCATGCCAGTTATACCTATCAGCTGTTCCGCGAAATCTGGCAACAGCTGGGCGGCAGTCTGGCAAACGGCTTCAGGCAGGATGTGCTGCCGCCGCAGGCGGTCCGGCTAAGCGTGCATTATTCACAGCCGCTGGCCGACGTTATCCGGCGCGTCAATAAATACAGCAACAATCTGATGACCCGGCAATTGCTGCTGACGATTGCCGCCGAGCGTTCGGGGCAACCCGGTAATGAGACCAACGGTGCAAAGGCTATACAGCTGTGGCTGGCGAGCAAGGGGCTGAACTTTCCCGAACTGGTGATCGACAACGGCTCAGGGCTTTCGCGCATCGAGCGCATCAGTGCCCGGCATCTGGGTGAGTTGCTGGTGCATGCCTATGCCAGTCCCCTGATGGCTGAGCTGATGTCTTCGCTACCCTTGCTGGCAGTGGACGGCACAGCAATACGGCGTTTGAACGGCAAGCCGGTGCAGGGCAGGGCGCATATCAAGACCGGTTCGATTGACGGCGTGCGGGCATTGGCCGGCTATGTGCTGGATGAGCAGGGCCGGCGCTGGGTGGTGGTCTTTATCGCCAACCATGCGCTGGCGGGCAACACACGCGCTGCCCAGGACGCTTTGCTCGAGTGGGTTTATCATCAGCATTAACTGACATTCAGCTTTTCCAGGAGCTCAGAGGCAGGCGGCAAGCCCTTGTTTCGGGTATCATATCGACAGTTTATTCGGAGTCACTTCATGCAATCAGGCAAATATCTTCTGGCGGTTCTGTTGACGACCGCCTTCGCCGTCAGCGGCTGTCAGGCAGCGACGGAATCTTCCCAATCCACGAACCAAGAAGGAAAAACCATGACGCAACCGGTTACCGAACTAATCAAAGTCGACACGCTGGAAGGTAGCGGCCGTGAAGCCGAGATCGGCTTCAACGTTACCGTGCATTACACTGGCTGGCTGTATGATCCGAGCAAGCCCGACAACAAGGGCCAGAAGTTCGACAGTTCAGTTGATCGCGGTGAGCCTTTCGTATTTTATCTCGGCGGCGGCCAAGTCATTCAGGGCTGGGATCAGGGTTTTGCCGGCATGAAGATCGGCGGCAAGCGCACGCTGGTCATCCCGCCTGAAATGGGCTACGGTGCCCGTGGTGCCGGTGGTGTGATTCCGCCGAATGCCACTCTGGTGTTCGATGTAGAACTGCTCGGGGTGAAATAAACCGGCATGAAAGCGCGCATCAAATGGGTTGAAAATGTCTGTTTCATGGGCGAATCCGACAGCGGCCATGCGGTGATTCTGGACGGTGCGCCGGACGCCGGTGGCCGAAATCTCGGCATGCGGCCGATGGAGATGTTGCTGATCGGCATGGGTGGATGCACGTCCTTCGACGTGGTGACCATTCTGCATAAGGCGCGGCAGCCGGTCACGGATTGCGTCGCGGAGATCGAGGCCGAACGCGCCGACAGCGTGCCCAAGGTGTTCACCAGAATCCATGTGCATTTCGTTGTCAGCGGCAAGGGTCTGAACCCGGTACAGGTTGAACGTGCGGTGAAACTGTCCGCCGAGAAATACTGCTCGGCTTCCATCATGCTCGGCAAGGCGGCGGAAATCACGCATGATTTTGAAATCGTCGAGGTGGAGTAATGGCTGAAACTGCAACACGACCCGGCGGCATGCTGGGCATGCGCCATGTGGCGCTGTTCGTTCATGATCTGGAAGCCTGCCTGAAATTCTACCGGGACGTGGTCGGCATGCAGCAGGAATGGATGCCGGACCCAGACAATGTCTACCTGACTTCCGCCGGTGCCGACAATGTCGCGCTGCATCGCCTGGATTCGGCCAGCAAGCTGGATAGCCCGCAGCGCCTGGATCATATCGGGTTTATACTGAAAACGCCGCAAGATGTGGATGCCTGGCACGACCATCTGGTTGCGCACGGCACCAGGATCGCACAGGCGACACGGACACACAGGGACGGCGCGCGCAGTTTCTATTGCTTTGATCCTGCCGGCAATCTGGTTCAGTTCATTTATCACTCCCCAATTTCCGACAAACACGCGGCTTAACGGCTCGCTGGCCATTGCCAAACTGCGATGATATTGATCCCTGAAACCTATCATGCCGTGATTGTCGGCGCGATTCTTTTGTTGCTTTTTGCTGCTTTCGTGCGGGAGTGGGTCAAGGCGGATGTTGCCGTGATAGCAGCAGTGGCATTGCTGCTGGTGCTGGGCATGTTGAGCCCGAAGCAGGTGCTGGGTGTGTTCAGCAACAGCGCACCGATTACTATCGCCTGTCTTTTTATCATCAGCGGCGCCTTGAGCAAGACCGGCTGTATCGACCGCCTGGGGCATTGGATAGGAGAGTTTGCCGGCAGCAGTGAGCGGCGCCTGCTGTTGGCGATGCTCATGATTGGGCTGCTGATTTCGCCATTTATCAATAATACGCCGGTAGTCATGGTGATGATTCCGGCCGTGCTCAGCATTGCGGCCAAATTCAATCTGGCTCCTTCGCGGCTTTTGATCCCCTTGTCCTACGCCACCATTCTCGGCGGCCTGATCACCATGGTGGGAACTTCGACCAACATTCTGGTCGATGGCGTTGCGCGTGATATGGGGCTGGCGCCTTTCTCCATGTTTGAGATCAGCCTGCCGGCTATTCTGCTGGCGCTGGTGGGAGCTACCTTCATTTTCATCTTTGCTCCACGCTTGCTTCCGGTGCGTGAAACGCTGACGCAGCAGATTGTCGGTAGTGGCGACCGCATGTTCATGACCGAACTATTTGTACCGGAAGATTCCCATGTGATTGGCCGTACCTTGAAGGAAGCCAGATTGAGTAATGGCAAGGTGCAGGTGCTGCGATTGTTCCGCGGCGATGAGGAGATGGTGCAGCCTTCTGCCGAGACGGCGCTGCGAATGGGCGACCGTCTTGTCGTGCACAGCCGCAGCAGCGATATGGTGGGCATGCATAATCACGAACTGCTAGGTCTGCACAGTGCGCATGAAAGTCAGAAGCATGATCTGGAAACTTTGCGTAGTCAGGGCGCAGTGATGGTCGAGGTGATTGTTGGCCAGTCTTCACGCTATGTGCAGCGCCCGATCCGCGATCTGGATCTGGCTGCACGTTACGGCATCCATCTGGTCGCCGTGCACCGCAGGGATGCTTCGATACAGGCCATCAGCGGTGATTTTCAGCTGCAGTTCGGCGATGTGCTGCTGGTCGAAGGCACGCCTTCCCAGATCAAGCGTTTCTGCGAGAATGGCGATTTGATCGCAATCGGAGAAGGCAAGGCGGCGGGCAATCGCTATAACAAGGCGGGGATTGCCATCGCAACGATCGCCGGTGTCATGCTGCTGGCAGCCTTCAATGTCATGCCGATCGAAGGTCTGGCCATGATTGGTGCCGCAGTAGTGATTGCAACCGGCTGTATCAAGCCGGATGAGGCCTACAAATCGATTGAATGGCCCATCATGATTCTGATCTTCGGCATGATTGCCATCAGCATTGCCATGCGCGATTCCGGGCTTGCCGGCATGATGGCCAATGGTCTGGTGAGTGTAGGTGGTGATATCTCGCCCTGGATGATGTTGGCATTGGTGGTGTTGCTGACGTCGATTGCCACGGAATTCATCAGCAATAACGCCGTGGCCGTGTTATTTACGCCAGTAGTGATCGGCGTGGCACATCAGCTCGGTGTGGACCCGAGACCATTTGTGGTCGGCGTCATGTTTGCCGCCAGTGCCAGCTTTGCCACACCTATCGGTTACCAGACCAATACCCTGGTCTACAGCGCAGGCAATTATCGTTTTTCCGACTTTGCGCTTCTGGGCATTCCAATGAATGTGATTGTCGTCGTGGTGGCTTCGCTGTTGATCCCGTTTTTCTGGCCATTCATGCCAGCCTAGAAGGCTGGCGTCTGGCTGGTCAGGAGGATTTCTCAGTGAGTTCTACACGCAGCGTGCGCTGTGTTGATATTACTTCCAGCAATCGATCTATGTTTGGATGTTTCTCCGGGTTGCTCTCTGCATCTTCTGTGTGCTCGGCATAAATCTTCAAACCTTCCTTGGCTGCTGCCACATCAATGGCGCCATGTTTTTTCCACAAGTGGTGGTAGACCCGCACCGAACCGGCGCTGCCCGGCTTGTTCTCGATCTTGCCGGCTTTGCTGCCGTCCGGATTGAACAGGGTGATGGTCTGGATATGATCTGCACTTTCTAGTGTAGGCAGGATGTCGGTAAATCTCTTCATTGCTGTGTCTCGTGAATAGTTATAAATAATAAGTTGAAGTGGTCATGGTTTTTGCAGCTGCCTGCATGGCAACCCTGACCGGTTTTGGTAACTCGGTGCCGCCATGTTGCATAGCGGTTTCAGCGTGTTTTGCTTCATCAATGTGCATCTGCTCAATAATCGCGCGGCTTTTTTCGTCCCTGGGCGGCAGTTTTTGCAGATGACTTTCCAGATGCTTGCCAACTTGGCGTTCGGTTTCTGCCAGGAATCCAAGATTCAGGCGGTCGCCTATGGCGCCAGCTGCTGCGCCCAGCAGGAATGAGCTGCCATAGAGCAGCGGGTTGAGCAGGCTGGTGTGGCCACCCAGCTCTCTGATCCGTTTTTCGCACCAGGCCAGATGTTCGGTTTCTTCGCGCGCCGCCTGTTGTAATGCCTTGACCGTGTCCGCGTTGCGAGCGGTGAGCGATTGTCCGCTGTAGAGCGCTTGTGCACATACCTCGCCACAATGGTTGACGCGCATTAGCGCGGCGGCATGTTTTTTTTCGCTGGCGGTGAGTGACTGCTCCACGATATCCTGATCAGGATGTGGCCGTCCGCTATGGGCTTCTGCCATCAAAGTGCGCAGGCCCTTGTCAAATCCAACAATCAATCTGTCAAGCATAGGTTCTCTCCAATTAATTGCACTGGTGCCCGGTTGCATCACTCAGAATGGCCGCATTGTTGCACAAGTCACGAAATTTTTCCCGCAAAAAAGCCGCCGTTAATGCTAGCGGCGGCTTGATTGGGAAAAGCCTGAGTTATTTCTTGCTGAGAATCTGTAAACCCTTCAGCAGATTGAGTGCCTGCTTGAGTTGGTAATCGTTCTCGGAGCCGAACTCTGCCGGCGGAGTTCTTTCGCCGTCTGCAGGGGCTGGAATCACTTTTGCCGGGTCGGTCTCGGCATCCGGTTTCTTGCTCGGCGTTTCATCCTCACCATTCGGATTGGCCAAGTGACGCGTCAGGTCGGCTTCACGCAAGCCGTTGCCGAGATTTGCCGCATTGATCTGCGCTTCCTCGACAATGACATCAGGCTCGATACCCTTGGCTTGAATCGAGCGGCCTTCCGGAGTGTAATAGCGCGCAGTCGTCAGCTTGATTGCTGTGCCGTTATTCATCGGCAAAATGGTTTGTACCGAACCCTTGCCAAAAGTCTGGGTGCCCATGACGACAGCACGTTTGTGATCCTGAAGCGCACCTGCGACGATTTCCGAAGCGGAAGCCGAACCGCCATTGACCAGCACAACCATGGGTACGGTTTTGAATTCTGCCGGCAGATCACGCAGGTAGTCCGCTCTCGCACCGCCACGCACATAATGATCGGGGATGGCCGTCAGGCGCATTTTGGCGTCTTCGGCACGACCTTCCGTATAGACCACCAGATCACCCTTCGGCAGGAAGGCCGCTGAGACACCGACCGCGCCATTCAACAAGCCGCCGGGATTGTTACGCATATCCAGCACCAGGCCTTTGAGTGGCCCCTTATTTTCCTCGCTCAGGGCTTTTAATGCCTTGGCCAGATCTTCGCCAGTGTGCTCCTGGAATTGAGTGACGCGCACGAAGGCGTAACCGGGCTCAATCAGTTTCGGTTTGACGCTTTTGGTCTTGATGATGGCGCGGACGATCTTGATCTCTATCGGTTTGGCTACCCCCTTGCGCAACACTGTGAGTACGATGGGGGTATCGGGTTTGCCACGCATGCGCTTGACGGCGTCATTCAAAGTCATGCCCTTGACCTGGGTCTCATCCAGTTTGATGATGAGGTCGCCGCTCTTGATGCCGGCGCGATGGGCCGGCGTGTCTTCAATCGGGGAGACTACCTTGACGAAGCCGTCTTCCATGCCGACCTCTATGCCCAGGCCGCCGAACTCACCCTGAGTGCCAGCCTGCAAGTCCTTGAAAGCATCTGCATCCAGGTAGCTGGAATGCGGATCGAGCCCGGTCAGCATACCGTTGATAGCTTCGCTGATCAGTTTCTTGTCTTCTACGCTATCGACATAATCATTCTTGATCTTGCCGAACACTTCGGCAAAAGCGCGCAGGTCGTCAAGGGGTAATTGCGGCGCGGTGGCCTTTTCCGCCAGGGCGGAATAATTGAGGCTGAGCATCAGACCCAGTACGGCGCCAATAGCAATCAAGCCGAACTTTTCGAATTTAGTGCGCATTTAGAGCTTTCCCTTGATGGAGTAATATGTCACGTAGACACATCAGTCGTGAATAGGTTTTATTTTCCGCTATTTAAAGGTGTCTTGCATAGTCTCTTGATTAACGTTTTGCCAAGTAGTTGGATATCCCGCAGCATTCAATCAGTTATCAGACGGAAATTCGAAAGGGTAGTTCATGTCGGGTCATCAGCTTGAAATCAAGTATTGTACGCAATGTCGCTGGCTTTTGCGCTCGGCATGGATGGCGCAGGAACTGTTAACTACATTCGAACAAGACCTGGAGCGGGTCAGCCTGGTTCCTGGCAGCGGTGGCGTGTTCGAGATACGGCTGAACAATGAGCTGATTTTTTCGCGCAAGCAGGCGCAACGTTTCCCGGAGGCAAAGGAAATCAAGCAATTGGTCAGAGACCGGATAGACCCGGAGCGACCATTGGGTCACAGTGATAAAACCTCATAGCGTCTAGCCCGAATATTTCATAAATTTCACGCACCCTCGCATGGTCTTTGATTCCCCAGCACTTTTTCTTAAGGAGGGTGTATGAATAACTACACCGCTCCTTCATAAAAAGCACTGGAAAACCAATATCCTGGCGATCATCACGCGAATTCATGAAACATCCGGGTTAAATAGTCAGCACCACCTCTTTCATTGATAATGATTCTCATTTAGAATTGGTTATTGATTGTTACTTGAGAGGTGTCGGAAATGAATGCGTTCAGTCATGCAGAACTATCCGCAATAAGCATCAATGAACCGGTCACTCCTCAAAGCCTGTCGCCCGCGGAGATGCTGGATGTCTTGATGGGGCAACATTTTGGTGTTGAATATCAGCCTATAGTTTCAGTGCAGGCAGCAGAGGTGGCGGGCTATCAGGCGGCAGCCAGATTCTGGACCAGGGATATGCGTCCGCTGGATACCGGCCGGATGTTCGCGCATTTGCATCAGAATCCTTTGCTTCTGTTCTATACCGAATTGCAGATGAAGAAGTTGCAAATCGATCGCTTCCCGTTTGGCCGGCATGCTGCCAACTGGCTGATGCTGGACCTGGATATCGATAGCTTTATGGAGGCGGATCAAAGCATCAATAACCCATTTATTGAATTGTTCAAACTACATTCCTGGTCGGAACGGGAACTGGTCATCAATCTTGTCGAAAATCATCATACTGCCGATGCATACCGTTCCCAGCGTGTCATTGAGTTGTTGCAGCAAAATGGAATCGCGGTAGCGATGGAAGATGCGGGTGTGCGTTGGGGGATGTTCTCCTTGAGTGCGTTTCTGGATGCCAGCATAATTAAATTCAATGGTATGGAGCTGCAGCGCTTGAATGCATCCGCCGCAGAGGCAACAGTGGATTGGCTGGTCAGTGCAGCGAGAAGAATCGGCGTGCAGACTGTTATGTCAGGTGTCTCCGACTGCCAGCAGTTCGAGTGGGCTAAACGGCTCGGTGTAGATTGCGTTCAGGGTCGTCTGTTTGACCGTCAGAATGTGGCAATTCGCTGAGATAGAGAAGGGTTGAATCCAGCCTTAATGCGGCAGAAAATATAAACTATTCGCAATCCTGCGCTCAATCAATATGTAGTCTAAACTAGGGCGTGAACACGCCCTACAATGCCATTAACCAGAAAAGGAGAAGATTCATGACTAAAGACAAAAAGGCAGATGCGGAAAGCAGCACTCCGGTAATCAAAGCCCTGAATACGATATTGGAAATGGAACTGGCCGGAGTTGTGCGCTACACCCATTACTCCTTGATGATTTTTGGTTATAATAGGATTCCTATCGTTTCCTGGTTACGCGGTCAGGCAACGGAATCGCTCGATCACGCCAACAAGGCAGGCGAGTTGATCACGCATCTTGGCGGGCATCCATCCCTCGCAATCGGGCCGCTGCTGGAAACGCATAATCACGATATTGGCGACATACTGCGCGAATCCCTTGAGCATGAAACGATAGCGCTGAATGCCTACAAGAAATTGCTGAAGCTGGTGGAAGGTGATTCCGTGATGCTGGAGGAATATGCGCGCGAAATGATCTACACGGAAGAATTGCACTTGGGTGAAGTTGACAAGATGTTGCGCAAACCCGGTGACGTGGCGAAATTTAACAGTTAAATAAAATCAGGAGCGGAAACCTCTCGCTCCGAGGGTGTCCCCGGAAGGTTCCGGAATTCTCTCAGCGCGTCAGCTGTCTGCCGGCAGTTTTTTCCTGTCAGTACGCATTCGTAATGCGGCGTGCGCCATCAAACCGTTTCGACCAGTAGGCGTCATTCATATCCACTACGCGAATCCCCCCACCTGAACTTGGCGCATGGATGAAGCGATTGTTGCCAAGATAGATGCCGACATGTGAAAAAGTGCTTTTCATGGTGTTGTAGAACACCAGATCGCCAGGCTGTAATTGATCGGGTGCAATAATATTGCCTATTTGACTGATGGCGCGCGCATTGTGCGGCAATGAGATGTTGGCCGCCTCTCTGAAGACATAGCGGACAAAGCCGCTGCAATCAAAACCGGTTTCCGGCGAGGTGCCGCCGTATCGATAACGGACGCCTTTCAAGCTGAGCGCGTTGAGCAGCACATCCTGCATTGTGTTTTGCCAGCTTGGCTGGACATTATTCGGTGTTTCGCGCGTGGAGGGCTGAATGGTGTCGAACAAGCCTTTGGCCGCGGCCGGGGAGGCCGTTAGCAGAAGCAGAGCCGTGAACCATAGTTGTAAAGTTCGCATAGTCGGATTCTAGAAGTGAATGCTGGTATTTGTAAAGTACCGCTGCTTTGAGCATTTTGTGGTCAGCAGGGTTTCAAACGCCGGTGAAAATTGATAGTGTAGAATCTCTGTCTAGTACTGCGTTCCGCCAAACCGCTTACATGAAATCGCGCATTCTCGCGCCATGCTGCGTTGCAAATCCTCGCCATAGCTACGGCTATGGCTGTGGTTTGCGCCTTGCCTGACACGAGAATGCATCGATTTCATTTGTTAAGCTTATTGGCGGAACGCAGTACTGGTGTTGAGCGCGAATGCAGCCTGAGTGAATTGACCAAAGGGATGAGGCCATGACTGATCGTAAGCCTGCGGGCATGTATCAACTGCAGACAAGTATGGGTAATCTGGATAATTGTCGGAGAACACCTGCGTCTCAACCGGAGCGTCATCATGAAGCGGAAACCTATGCGGATTATGCAAATCAGTCTTGCATGGCTTCGCGGCAGCGGTTCAAGCTGATTACGCAGGGTTTACGTGAACGCATTTTGCAGTCAGCGACGAATTCGAGAAGTGTAGTGCGAAGTTCTATTCGGGAGATGGGCGTGCAGGTGGGGCTGGCTGCCAGCAGGAAACTGTTCAGGCTCGCTGAGCGCATTGAGCGGAAGGCTGTTGCCATTCGCGCTAAATCGTCCTGATTCCTCAATCCGGTTTCATCAACTTGAAACGAATGATAAAAACAACATGATCCGTCAAACCTATTCTGTCATGCGCGACTTCGGACGCATCCGTGCCATCGCCGGCACCTTGATGCGTTACGGCTGGGGCGATATAGCCAGGAAGCTGGGCAAGAAAAGCCTGATCGGCCGGGCCGGCAACTGGCTCAATTCGGATGTTTCCAAGGAAATATTGCAGTTGCCGATGGAGGTTCGTGCACGTCTGGCGATACAGGAGCTTGGTCCGACCTTTGTCAAACTGGGACAGGTGCTGGCTACACGTCCCGATATCTTTCCGCCCAACTGGATAGCCGAATTCGCCAAATTGCAGGACAAGGTGCCGGCTGTGCCGTTCGAGGAATTGTTGCCGGAACTGGAGCAGGCACTGGGAAAATCGCCATTTGAAGTTTTCAGAGATTTGCAGAAGGAACCGGTTGCGGGTGCTTCAATTGCCCAAGTGCATATGGCCAAGCTGCAGGACGGCACGCCGGTGGTGTTGAAAATTCGCCGGCCAAATGTGCAGGAACGTATCGAGGCCGATCTGCGGCTGCTATCGCATCTCGGCCGGCTGGTCGAATCGGAGTTCGAAGCGGTCAAGCGTTTCCGTCCGGGCGAGATCATCGCTCAATTCTCCAAATCGCTGGAACGCGAACTGGATTTTGCGCTGGAAGGCCGCAACACCGAACGCTTCGCCCGCAATTTTGCTGATGACGAGAACATAGAGTTTGCCAGGATCTACTGGGATTACACCAGCGAAAGCCTGCTGGTCATGAGCTATATAGACGGAATTCCTGGCAACGATCTGGCAACGGCGACCTACCGTGGGCTGGATTTGAAACTGCTGGGCGAACGTGGTGCCAATGCCGTGTTGAAGATGGTGCTGATCGATGGCTTTTTCCACGCCGACCCGCATCCCGGCAATGTTTTCTATCTGCCGGACAACCGGCTGGCGATTATCGACTGCGGCATGGTGGGGCGTATCAGCATGGATCGGCGCGACGAGATAGCCGACCTGCTGGCGGCACTGGTTTCGCGCGATATCGAAACTTTGCGCGATATCCTGATCATCTGGGCGGAGAATACATCGATCGACGAAACCAAACTCGGCTCGGATATCGAGGAGTTCATCAGCAGCTACGATAATGCGCCGCTCAAGCATGTACGTTTCAGCTCATTACTGAACGACCTCACCGGCATCATGCGCGAAAACCAGCTGACCGTGCCGCCGGATCTCACCATGCTGTTCAAGGCCCTGATTACATTGGAGGGGCTGGGTCGCCAACTGGATCCGGATTTCCAGATCGTCAATCACCTGACACCGTTCGTGAAGAAGGTCATTGTCGATCGTTACATGCCGGCCAATCTATTGAAGCGCGGCAAGCGCGGTCTGGGACATTTGATGAATGCCGTCACCGGTCTGCCCGGCGATGTGTCGCAGGTGTTGCGCGAAGCGGCGCGCGGTCGGCTCAAGCTCAATCTCGATCTGCAGCGCCTTGACCACTTCGGCCATCAACTCGATCACAGCACCAATCGTCTGACCATGGCGATGATCACCGCGGCTCTGATTGTCGGTTCGTCCATCGTCATGACGGTAGAAGGCGGTCCGACCATTTTCGGTTTACCTGCCTTTGGTTTTGCCGGTTTCTTTCTTGCCTTCGTGATCGGCATCCTGCTCATGATTTCGGTCTGGCGTGCGGGTCGCGATTAGACTGCCAGTCGCTCCACCGAAACCGGGTGTGCTGCCTTGCCATCCTGCTCAAAACTGGAAATGTTCTCTATTGTGATTCTGGCAATCTCGGTCAGCGCTTCCTGCGTGAAAAAAGCCTGATGACCGGTGACGACAACGTTGGGGAAAGTCAGCAGGCGTGCGAAAACATCGTCATGAATCATCGAGTTGGAGAGATCACGGAAGAACAGATTGTCCTCTTCCTCATATACATCAAGACCCAGGCTGCCAATGATGCCGGATTTGAGTCCGCGGATCACCGCGCGCGTATCGATGATGCCGCCGCGGCTGATGTTGATCAGCATGATGCCGCGCTTCATCGTCGCGATCGCCTGTTCGTTGATCAGGTGTTGGGTTTGCGGCGTCAGCGGGCAGTGCAGGCTGACGATATCGCTCTGCCGTAACAATTCCGCCAACTCGACATATTGTGCGCCGGCAGCTATGCATTCCGGATTGGGGTGGGGGTCAAAGGCCAGTACCCTGCAGCCGAATCCGGCCATGATGCGGATGAAGCAGAGGCCGATCTTGCCGGTGCCGACCACGCCTACGGTCTTGCCGTGAAAGTCGAAACCGAGCAGGCCCTCCAGCGCAAAATTGCCTTCGCGCACGCGGGCGCTGGCGCGGTGTATCTTGCGGTTCAGCGTCAGCATCATCGCCACTGCGTGTTCAGCCACCGAGTAAGGGGAATATTCCGGCACGCGTGCAATTTCGATGCCAAATTCCTTCGCCGCTGCGAGATCGACATTGTTGAATCCGGCGCAGCGCAATGCCACCAGTTTCACCCCTTGCCTCGCCAACGCGGCCAGTACTTCGGCATCCAGATGGTCATTGACGAACGCACAAACCGCGACGGCTCCGTCTGCGGCAATCGCGGTCGAAGCATCCAGCCGCGGTTCTAGATACATGAGCTGGTGCTTGCCATTGTTGGCGGCTTCCAGAAACTGCCGGTCGTAGGATTTGCTGCTGAGTACGGCAACGCGCATGGTGGATGTCCCTTTGTGTTCAGGCAGGGAAGAAAAACTCCCGTCAACCTGATGTGAGTTTAGAATGGATCAGTTTGATCGCATAGGCCAGCCAGGTTGCCCATAAACCCGTTTCCAGCCGCGATGTATTTTCAATGCCCGAAGCCGCCGACAAACCGTGGGACTTCAAATAAATCAGTCCTGAAGCAAACCAGACAAGCCAGAGCGTGAAAGTCGGCATGACGTAGACGGGCTTTTTGCTGAGGGGCGTTTTATTAATGGGTACAGGATAAGGTCTTCAGGTTACATTATTTTTGCAGTTGTTGAATCTGCCGGTCCTGCATGCGTGAAAATAGCAGCAGGGCCAGTATGCCGCCGATCAATGCGTACAGCATGTCCGATTGCGCATCCCAGGGGTCGCCCTGGGTGCCGAGAAAGTCTACAGAACCGTCGCCAAATATCAGTGCCGCCTGCCATTCGATCAGTTCATAACTCGCGCTTACAGCCAGCACGATGCTCAACATGATGAAGATCAGCATCTTGCGGCCATGTACAAAATCGCCGCGTATCAAAATCTCGCGTGCGACCAAGGCCGGCACAAAGCCCTGAAACAGATGGCCGATCTTGTCATATGGGTTGCGTTCCAGGCCTAGCATCTGCGCCATTTCGAAACCCAACGGCACACGCGCATAGGTATAGGTGCCGCCCAGTATCAGCACCAGGGCATGCGCAAAGATGCAGATATAAAGCAGTGTGGTGAGCGGAAATCGCCGGTAGTTGAGCCAGAGGATAGGCAAGGCAATGATGACGGGCAACACCTCCAGTAGCCAGGTCGGACGGTCATAGGGCTGAATGCCTGATACTGCCAGAATCGCCAGCAGCAGGATGGAAGCGGCGATCAGTGGTTTTGTGCGCTGTTGATGCATGTCCGGAGTTTAATCCTGAGATGGTTGGGCAACAGGCTAGATAAAGCGCATCGCAAAAACGGTCAGGACATTCTGCGATTCAATCTGACCCCCTGGATGAGCTTTATTTCCGATGGCGTCAATCTCCGAACCGGCTGGCACCGATAATCACTCAGAGCAACTGAAGCATATTGCCGAAATGCTTGAAAGCCTGGATGGCGAAAGGCGTTCTCTCGTTGTGCGTGTTGTTGCTGAGATGGTTACACTGCTGCAACATCGCAACTGATTCCTTATTCTGATCTGGGTTTTGGGAAGCGAGACACCTGTTAATGTATGCTGACTCCAATGTATTGGATGCTTCAGCATCAATGATGTCGGAGAAGACCCTTGCGGTCTTGGCGCGGCATGCTGCCTGACTGCCTGACTGCCTGACTGCCGGTATAGCCTGGCGTTAACGCGTACGGTACAAGGGTCAGGTCTTGCAAAATCACAATTGTCTATAGCTTTGTTTCAAAAGCCTTTACTGCCCGACTTACCGTAGTGTAATGCACGTCAAATACATCCGCGATGGCCTTCATCGCGTAATCACCGCTCAGATAGGCCAGGGCCATCCCGGTGTGCAGGCCGTCGGAAAATTCTGCACGATACTGTAGCAAAGGTTTTGCCAGCGGGCGCCGCTGCATGCGGGGATTTCATCCAGAGATTGCTCGGGGGAAAGACTAGTCTGCATGCGCTGGACGAACGCCTCGTCACCGAGATAAATCTGCCTTTGCAAATCATCCCAGACGCTGGGTAATCCCACGCCTGCACGCACGAAATCCCGATAGCCGAGGCGAGCCTGATCCCGCTGCGCAGAAAATTGTCCCAAGATCCAGTCCGTCTGTAACCAAACGGGCGAGGGCATCTGCCCGACCATTGCCGGATAACTGCTCCACGGCCAATCCCCAACATCGCGCACCATGCCCGCCCGTACTGGATTCAGCACCACATAACGCGCCAGTTCCAGCAGATAGCTATCTTTCTCAACCAAGATTGCCTTGTAGCGTCCCTGAAACACATGGCCTACGCGCCCATGGGCGCGGTTCACCATTTGCGTATAAACCCCGTTGAGTTGGCGCATGCCATTGGCAAGATTGCCCTCCGGGGTTTCGATGGCCAGGTGGTAATGATTGGTCATTAGGCAATGCGCATGGCAAATCCAGTTAAAGCGCGCGCAAACCTCAGCAAATAACGCCAGCCAAGCCTCGCGGTCAGCGTCTGAAAAATAGATATCCTCGCGCCGATCCCCGCGTGACGTGATGTGGTACAAGCCGCCGGATAAGTCTATGCGTAGAGGTCCCACCATGGTGGGAGATTATATGGCGGGATGGATTTCTGACCCCTACTTTGCTTAGTCACGAGTGTATGCGTTTGTTAGGCTGTCACATCGCTAAACGCAATCATCACGCGAGGTTTCCGTTTTGAGTCTGCTAATCCGATAGCTTTACGGGAGAGACAAAACCGTAAGGTTTGACTGCGAGGACGGAGCATTGCAGCTGTTCAAGAATGGTTTCTGCGGTATTACCGATGATCAATCCTGCAATACCTGTCCGAGCGACTGTTCCCATGACCACCAAATCAGCCTGCAGTTGTCTCGCTTTTTCCGGAATGATTGTGGAGGCCGCGCCGCGACTCAAATGGAATTCGGGGGAAAGGTGATCATAGGCCTCTGCGCCTATATGGTTGCTTAATTGCTCGTGAAAGTGGTTTAAGGCTTTTTCATGACGCAAACGCTCACTTTCAATATAAGCCATGCTGTCTTTTTCTGGATTGTCGCTCCATAACCGCAATGTCATCTCAGCAGGAGCATCCCATGCATGAACGATATGCAATGCCGCGCAATCGGATAGCGCGAGAGAGCTGGCAATCTCAAGGGTCTGTTGATTGGAATTCTGATCGGGCATGTCAGGCCGATCTAAATTGAAATCAACTGCCGCCATAATGCAGGAATAATTCGTTTTTTCCTCTGGATGCATCAACCATACCGGGCAGGGGCATTTCCGCAACAAATGCATATCATTGCTACCAAACAAACGCTCAATGAAGTTGGGATTCTCGGCGGGCTTGATCAGCAAATCATAACTGTCGCGCAAAACTGCGCGAATGGCTTCAAGAAATATCGAACCAACAAGCACGTCAATCTGAATGCTTAGGCGTTGCTTGTATGGCGCGACCAGAAACTCCAGTTCTTTTCGGCGATTGTCCACCATGGCCCTCTGCAATTCGGAGGAGATAGGTCCGTCGGGCGATATGCTGATGCCCGCCGTGATGACAGGAACAATATCAATGACCGTCAAATCTGCCTGATTATTTTCCGCGAGCGACACTGCCCGCGCCATCGCCGATCGTTGCGCCACAGATGCCTCGGCGACGTAGAGAATGTTCTTGAATTGTTTCATGTTCTTCACCTCTGTCTGCATATAACAGCTACGCATCCGGTCATGTCCGCACGCGCCTGGTCAAATTAATTGCCCTGTTCATCTTCCAGAATGGGTTTGTAACCCCAGTCTCGCACATCTTGTAATAGCTGATCGATTTCGTCTGACGGTACCTTAAGTATCTGCAAGGCCATCTCGCCAAGGAGCAGGCTCGCTTCAATTGCTTCTGGATAGGCGTGGCTGGCACCGGCATTTAGCAGATGTGCGCTCATCTCCAGATCCCGGGCTCGCGCAATGACCGGCACCTGCGGGCAGGATCTGCGTAAAAACGAAATCGCATTCAACGCCGTGGTGGAATTGTCAACGGTAATCACGACTAGAGAAGCGCGATCCACATGAATCACAGACAGCAATTCCGGATCGGAGACATCACCATACAATACGTTGTGACCCTCCGCCCGGCCTTGCTTTACCCGCTCCGGATCAGCATCAACTGCCACGAACGGAATACCCCTTGAATGCAATAACACGGCAATCGTATGGCCAACACGACCATAGCCGCCGATCACAACTTGTGTTTCTGTGGTATCCAGCGAATCCAGCATACCTGGAGTCTCACTACGCCGGTTTTCAGCTATCTGTGCCGCAATAGCGCCGTTAAAGCGAATAAGGACGGCACCTGCAATCATCGAAAGCAGTACTGATGTTATCGCTATCTGCCCCAGTTCTACTCCGATCACAGTGGAGTCCAATGCTATGGCTACGAGGGCGAGGCCAAATTCACCGCCAACGCTTAATAATAAGCCGGTGCGCCAAGCAACCTGAATATCAACGCCAACCCTGCGCACCATTGATACGACGATCAATATCTTGCTTGCCAGAATGAGCACCGCGCCGAGCAAAGTCCAATGCCATATCGGCAGGATCGCGGCTGGGTCAATAAGCATGCCGATACCGATAAAAAACAACCCCAGCAATACATCGCGGAAAGGGCGTATGCTCGATTCCACTTGATGGCGGAATTCCGTTTCACCCAGCATCATGCCGGCAAGAAACCCACCAAACGCCAGCGACAATCCCAGGCTGTTGGTGGTCCATGCAGAGAGTAATACGACCAGTAGAACCGCCAGTGTGAAAATTTCCAGATTTCGGCGCTCGGAAACCAGATGGAACAGCGGCCGCAACAGCCAGCGCCCTACAAAGAGCACGAGCGCAAATGCAAAAACCGCTTTTGCGAGTGCCCATGCCAAGGAGCTAGCCAGCACGTCGGCGGCAACTGAAACGCCCAGCACGGGTATGATCACCAAAAAAGGAACTGCGGTGACATCCTGAAAAACAGACATCGCGATCCCGAGGCGGCCATGCTGAGTGTTTTCCTCATCCTGCTCCTTCAACAGGCTGGCAATAATGATAGTCGACGACTGGGCGAATACGGCACCGAATACGAACGCTGCGGTCGCGGGTAGTCCTGCGAGCCACATGATTGTCCCAACCAGCAAGGTTGTGAAAATAACCTGCGCAGTGCCCAATCCAAGAACCTGGTGCCGCAACGCCTGCAATTGTGGCAAGGAGAAACTGAGCCCAATTGTAAACAGCAGGAAGACGACGCCGAATTCAGCGAGCGTTGCGAACTCCGGCACCGAAACCGTCGGCCCCAGCGTGTGCGGCCCAAGAATAACACCCACCAGTAAATACCCAAGACTGGTCGGGACGTGAAGACGCTGAAAAGTAACCACGACAGCTATCGCCATGGCAAGCAGCAGGAGAATTTGTGCGAGGTGCTCCATTATAAGTTTTGATCGTAGTAGAGTTTCGGGTTTCCCAAAATAATTGAATATGTTGCAATCAAACCACCTGTATTTATAACTTCAAATTTCGTTTTGCTATTAACTCAATAGTGTCCGGTTAAAAACGATCCCATGAGTCTGGAACCCTTATTTGGTGCTGCATTCGGAGACTTTTATAGTGTCTCCGACTTGAACGGCGAACTGCACATCGTGCAGTCTGGCAGCTTTCTGGCTGCTGGAGATAATGATGTACGTTGGCAAGACGCTGTTCGCCCAGATCATGGACTTCCTGCCATGGAAGACCTTTCATCGCATCGT
>Ga0208244_100865_pt1 | contig 22078 bp, 23 predicted proteins | sample SubbioCR12Aug_5A_FD_184828 | JGI IMG/M metagenome (GOLD analysis project Ga0208244, IMG submission 184828) | Serpentinite rock and fluid subsurface biosphere microbial communities from McLaughlin Reserve, California, USA - CR12Aug_5A (SPAdes) | ecosystem: Environmental > Terrestrial > Deep... | reverse complement strand
ATGATGAGAAAATGGTCATCATCTTTTTTGTCGTTTTTTTATCGCCAGATTATTTTACCGATTATTTCATTTGTCGGTCCGTGGTTACAGCATTCCTCCTTAAAAATGGCTTTTTAAGGGTTGACTAATTACTCCACTCTATCGCTATTCTCTAACAACCCAAACTTTTACAGTAGCTGTAACATTTTGATGAAGTTTAACACTAATAGAATAGATACCCAGAGCTTTGATTTGTTCATCAAGTTCAATTTTTCTTTTATCAATATCAAAGCCTTTTTCTTTCAGTGAATCGGCAATCATTTGAGTAGTTACTGTACCGAAAATTTTGTCTTCTTCACCGACTTGAACCGGAATAGAAATGGAAACCTTATTCAACTCGGCAGCAAGGTTTTCGGCATCGGAGATTTCTCTAAGTCTAACTTTCTCATTTTGTTTCTTTTCTTCTTCAAGAGCAAGAATGTTTCCTTTGAGAGCGGCATAGGCATATTTTCGTGGTATTAGATAATTTAACGCATAGCCTTCCTTCACGTCTACTATATCACCAATACGCCCTAAAGTTTCAATATTTTTTCTAAGTATTACTTTCATTATTTTCCTCAAAATTATTTAACTGTATCAGAAACGAAAGGCAGTAACGCCATGTGTCTTGCCCGCTTAATAGCAATGGTTAATTCCCTATGATACTTTGCCGAAGTACCGGTAATTCTTTTAGGAATTATCCTTCCTTGTTCTGAAGTGTATCTTTGTAGTATCTTGACATCTTTATAATCGATGTATTTTACCTTAGCTTCGGTAAACCTGCATATTTTTTTACTTTTTAACATAAACTTTATCCTAATTTTATTTGTAATTATTGTTCAAATTCGATTCATCCGTTGCAGAAAATTTATCAAAGCTATCATCTGTATAATCTTGAACAAACTCCTCCCGGGTTACAGAACTTTCATTTAGTTTCTCAACTTCATCCCAGTCGATATCAAATTGTTTATTCAGAAATTGTATTCGTTTAGCTTTAACTTCAACTGTACATCGGTTAAATCCTTCATCATTTTTCCAATTTCGACTTTGAAGCTCACCATCAACAAGAACGGCAGAACCTTTCTTCAGTCTTAGTTTGCATTTTTCTGCTAATTTGTTCCATGCTACTATTCCTATATGAGAGATTTCGTCTCTTTGTACACTTTTACTATCTATATATTTATTATGAGATGCTATGTAAAAATTAATAACAGGAGTTTTATTGTTATTTGTTAAATGAAACACAGGGTCTTTTATTAGATGACCGGCAACAATAACATAGTTAACTTCGGGCATTTTCAAATTAGCCATTAAACAAATCCGTTCTTTATTAGTTTTTAAACCTCTTCATCCTCTATAATATCTGGGATTATTTCGTCTTCCACTAATTCAGGTATGTCAATGATGATCTCGGGTTTGAGTTCCGGTGGAGCAATTTTAACCTGCTGAAAATATTCCATCGCATTTTTACCGAGTTTAATAGTCAAGAAACGGATAATATTTTCATCAAGTTTATACATCCTTTCCATCTTTGAAATCAAATCGGTAGGTGCCGAAAACCGGATAAAGATGTAATAACCTACTTTATGTTTGTTAATCATATAAGCAAGTCTTTTTCTACCCCAATTATCTATTTCGATAATATTTCCGTTATTTTGTTGAATGAGAGTTTTGATCTTTTCGATTAAAACCTCTATTTGGGTATCGTCGAGAGCTGCATTTAAAATAGCTGCAGTCTCATAATTTGATTCTTTCAATGTATGACCTCCCTATGGGCTTTAGGCCCTCGCTGAAAAACGAGAGCAGGGTTTATAAATTAAGTTAATTAAAAAATTATTATTGCAAATTTATCTAATTAATGGCGCAATTACAAGCGATACCACAGTCATTAATTTTAAAAGTATATTTAGAGAAGGACCTGATGTATCTTTAAATGGATCACCGACAGTATCACCAACTACTGCAGCTTTATGTAAATCAGAACCTTTACCATATAAAACGCCGTTGATTTTTACACCCTGTTCTATTACTTTTTTAGCATTATCCCATGCACCGCCTGCATTCGATTGAAAAATAGCCATTAAAACTCCTGTGACTGTAACACCTGCTATCAAGCCACCAAGCATTTCTTTACCACCCAAGAAACCGGTTATTACCGGAAAAACAACTGCAATTAGACCGGGAACTATCATTTGCTTTATCGCCGAAGTGGTTGATATCTCAACACATTTACCATATTCGGCGGAACCGTGTGCATCATGAAAAACTTTTTTGTCTTCTGAAGTCCATTCAGTTTCCTCTTTGCCTAAATTTCTTTTCATTACTTCCAGAGCGGCTTTCAGTTTTGGAATTTCTTTGAACTGTCTTCTAACTTCTTCTATCATCGACATAGCAGCTCTACCAACTGCGCGCATTGCCAGTGCAGAGAATAAAAATGGAATCATTGCTCCAATTAATAACCCTGCCATCACAGTAGCTTGAGAAATATCGATTACTTTTAAATCAGCAGAAGTCATAAAAGCACCGAAAAGAGCAAGAGCAGTTAAAGCTGCGGATCCGATTGCAAAACCTTTACCAATAGCTGCAGTAGTGTTTCCCACTGCATCTAATTTATCTGTTCTCATACGTACTTCTTTTGGCAGTTCTGCCATTTCTGCGATTCCACCTGCATTATCAGAAATCGGACCATAAGCATCAACAGCAAGTTGAATTCCGAGATTTGACAGCATACCAACAGCAGAGATAGCTATTCCGTATAACCCTCCAAAATGAAATGAGACTATAATTGATGTTGCTATTATTAAAATTGGGATAGCAGTAGAAAGCATTCCCACACTAATCCCGGAAATTATATTTGTTGCAGAACCCGTCATAGACTGTTTTACAATTCCATTCACAGGGGGATAATGTGTACCGGTATGAAACTCTGTAATAAGACCTATTAAAACTCCTGCAATCAATCCTGATGAAGTGGCAATAAATACTCCGGTTGAAGTTAATTCTCTAACAAGAGGTTCTCCAGATGCACTTATATATAAAGGATCAATAAATGTCCATGATTCCGGTAAAATCCATTTAATAATAAACCAAAGAGCGATAATCATCAGTATTGATGAACCAAATTCTCCCATATTCAAAGCTCTTTGCGGATTTCCACCTTCTTTAGTTCTCACTAAAAAAGTTCCGATAATTGACATTACTATTCCAACTGAAGCAATGATGAGAGGGAGTAAAATTCCTCCGAGTCCATTGAACTTATCTGCAAATTCCGGAACATTGAAAAATACTGTTCCAAGTACCATTGTTCCAATAATTGCGCCAACATAGGATTCAAACAAGTCGGCTCCCATTCCTGCAACGTCACCAACGTTATCGCCAACATTATCCGCAATTGTTGCGGGATTTAATGGATGATCTTCCGGTATTCCCGCTTCTACTTTTCCTACTAAGTCAGCACCCACATCTGCAGCTTTTGTATAAATCCCTCCACCAACACGGGCAAACAAAGCAATTGAAGATGCTCCGAATGAGAAACCGGTTAAAACCGTAATAATTCGATTAATTTCTTCTATGGAAGAACTTCCAAAAAGATTCGAGTAAATTATAAATAAAACACTAAGCCCGATAACACCTAAACCAACAACCCCCATTCCCATTACAGAACCACCCGCAAAAGCTACAAGCAAAGCTTTATCAAGACTTTTAATTGCTGCATTAGTGGTACGAACATTAGCTTTAGTTGCCGTTTTCATACCTATAAACCCTGCTAAACCGGAACAGAAAGCCCCCGTAATAAAAGAGACGGCAATTAATGGATGTGAATTTTGTGAGTCGGCTGAGATAGCAAGAAGGACAGCAACGGAGAAAACAAAAATTGCAAGCACTTTATACTCTGCTTTAAGAAATGCCATTGCCCCCTCGGCAATATGACCGGCAATTTTTTTCATTTCATCGTTACCGGCATCTAATTTGGAAATCCAGATTGACCTATAAATAGTATAAAGCAACGCCAGAACTCCGAAAAAAGGAATTATGTAAAAGATTATATCCATTTCACCCTCAAAAAATAGTATTGAATAAATATTTATGGTTCTAAATTTAGTTTATTTTTATTTGTAATCCGACTCTGACTAAAAGCTTCAAGCATTTTTTTCTCACCGCCGGTAATAAATGCAACGCATAATTTTCTACAAAGTTCAAACGCCGGTTGAAGTAACTCGATTTCAACTTTACTAAAGTCACTTAGAACATAGAGAGCCATTTCGCCAGGTTTAAAATTTTTTCCAATGCCAATTCTTATTCTCGGAAACTTATCGGTAAACAGATGATAAATTATCGAATGAATCCCATTATGTCCTCCATCGCCACCGCTAAGCTTTACTTTTATATCCCCATTTTCAAGATTAAAATCATCATAAACAACAAGAATATCTTCATTAGAAATATTATACTTATCTATTACTTGCTTAGCAACTTTTCCGCTTAAATTAACGAAAGTGGAGGGTTTTAATAGAACAAAGGGATAATTCTCTAATTCACCTTCAACGAAATAAAAGTCTCCTTTAGAGGGTTTAAATTCAAAAGAGAAACACTCAGACAAATAATCTAAGAAAGCAACCCCTACATTATGGCGGTTATGCCTATATTTAATTCCAGGGTTGCCTATCCCTAATATTGCTTTCAAATGTTATTATTCTTTTTCCTTACCTTTAGAAATTACTTCAGGTTCTTTAATCTCATCAGCAGCAACTGCATCTGATTCCTTAGCACCCTTTGGTGAGGAGATATTAACAATTACTGAATCTGGAGCGTTCAAAATCTCAAAGTTTTCAACTGCCAGATCTTTCACATTAATAGATTCGCCTATCTTAAGATTTGCTATATCCACAGTTATGTGTTCCGGTATATTTCGCGGTAAACACTCAACTTCTACTTTGTGCATTAGCTCATTAAGCAACCCGCCCTCGCGCACACCAACAGGATTACCAATAAACTGAAGAGGTATTTCAAGTTGAATTTTCTCTCCTCTAATTATTCCAAGTAAGTCAAAATGGATCACTTTATCTGTAACGGGGTCAAATTGAGTATCTTTAAGAATACATTCTAACTCAGTACCATCTTCAAGCTTCAAATCAATTAAATGAGTCTCGGATGTAAATACCAATGAATTAATCGAGTTTTCCTGTACTTCAATTGCGATCGGGTCAGTGGTCTTCAGATAAAAGACCCCCGGAACTAAACCGGAATTTCTGAGTTTTGTTAAATATGATTTAGTAAATTCTGTTCTTTTTTTTGCTTTTAATTCTACTTTTTCCATCGTTATCTCCTAATTTATACTAATATTATCCTTTATCAACATCAAATAGCGAACTAATTGATTCATTTTTGTAAGTCCTAATGATTGCTTCTGCAAACAAATCCGATGCCGAAACTACAGTTATTTTATCTGATTTTTTATTCTCGGGTAAGGGAATAGAATCAGAAACAAATAGTTTTTCCAGACAAGAGTGATTAATCCTTTCAATTGCAGGACCTGAAAGAATCGGATGGGTAACAGCTCCAAATACCCGTTTAGCTCCTTTTGCTTTCAATGCATCAACAGCACCTACAAATGTACCGGCAGTATCAATTAAATCATCAACTAACAAAACATCTTTCCCCTCAACCTCGCCAATTATATTGACAACTTCGGTAAAGTTTTGTTTAGGTCTACGTTTATCAATAACTACCAGGTTAGTATGTAACCTCTTTGCATAAGATCTTGCCATTTTAATTCCTCCTACGTCGGGAGAGACAATGGCAATATTATCACTTAAGTCTGAAATAATATTCATAAAGACCGATGAACCATATAAGTGATCAAACGGAATATCAAAAAAGCCCTGAATTTGATGAGCGTGCAAATCCATTGTCATCACACGATCAGCACCTGCAACAGTTATCAAATTAGCAATTAGTTTTGCGGTAATTGAAACACGGGGCTGGTCTTTTCTGTCCTGCCTTGCATATCCGAAATAAGGAATAACTGCTGTAATGCTTTTAGCGGAGGCTCGTTTGGCAGCATCGACCATTATTAGAAGTTCCATAAGATTATCGGAAGGAGGATAGGTTGGCTGGATAATAAAAATATCAGATCCCCGAATATTATCGCCATATTTTACCCAAATCTCACCGTCACTAAATCTTTTTAGTTCTAATTGTCCAAGTTCAACACCTATCTTTTCAACAATTTTTTGTGCTAAGGAACTGTTGGAACTACCGGAAAAGACTTTAAAATTATAATCCATTTACTACTTTTAAGACTCAAATCCAAAAATAAAATACAAATATAAAGAATGATAAAGGTTAAATCAATAAAACATTAAAATAAAGTTACCAACTTTTTTTCTTCCTTAATAAGAAAATAATTACCACAACAAGAACTGCACCCGACAAAATATATATCCATAAAGGTGTTTCTTTCAACTTGAATGGTCGGTATGTTACAGAAATAGTTTTTCCCCTACCAAGTTCAGAAATAGTGTAATTCCATTCTAATTTTCTTTTACCGGCAATATTAGCATTATGAGTTATAATTTCCCCTGGGAAATCGTAAATATAATTCACATAGAATTCCGATCCGTCAAATCCAAAACCGGTGGCTACAGGCGGGATGAATTGAGAAAATATTTTTTGTCCTGCAGCACCATCTTTCAACGAAAAATTTGCTTCAGAAAATGGCCTGGTATTATTCAACGAGTCTATGTGAGTAAAACTGATTTGAATAGAAGCATGAATAGTACTATCAGTAGTATCATTATAAACGCTTACGTTCTCCACATTTGAATATGATGACGAAAACTGATTTTGAATTGAATCCCGGTTAAATAATCCAACCTGGTTAAGCACCTCAAGTTTTAAAGTATCCGGAAGTTTCATCCAATAGCTTATTCTCATTGTACCCGAACCGTCAGGATAAAAACTTACTTCCTGCTCATAATTTAAACAGCCCGACAATCCGAGAAAAACACTCAACATAAGAAGTGAGATAATTACTTTGATTGCTTTCATTTTTCGATTTGAACTCATATAACAACTAATTTTGTTTGTAAAGTTATGGAAAATTTTATTCATTTTCATTAAGTTTGCAGCTAAAATTTACAGAATAGGTGAAACATGCCGACATACGATTATAAATGTAATAATTGCGGTTTTTCTTTCGAATTCTTTCAATCAATGAAGGATGAACCTTTAAAAACTTGTCCCAAGTGCAAAGGTGAGGTGAAAAGACTTATCGGAGCAGGGGCGGGTCCTATATTTAAAGGTACCGGTTTTTATGAAACAGACTATAAAAAACCTTCCAATGGAAACGGTTCAAAAGAAAATAAGGAAATTAAAAAAGAGACGAATTCGAAAGACAAGACAGTTGTTTGAATACAGATAAAGATTAATGATACTCAAGCGGAAATATAGCTCCATTTCCGTTTGAGTTATAAATTCCTAATTTTTATTTCCATATAATTTTATCCCCAACTTCAACCCCATAAGCATCACAAAAACCAGCTATTACTTCAACTACATATTTAGCGGGTTTAGATGATGGATATGATTTATCCGTAAGCACCTGTGTATTTTTATGTATTGTTACGATTTCTTTATCAGCATTCACAAAGAGCATATCAAGCGAAATATAAGTATTACGCATCCAGAAAGACTGAAACTGTTCGTAAGGGAAAATAAAGAGCATTCCCTGGTTTTCGGTCATAACCTTCCTAAACATTAACCCGAGAGCGCGGTCATACTCTGTATCAGCAACTTCTATATCAATTCTCTTTATTTCTTCTCCACTCTGTTTTAGAAACGTCAATTCACCTTCCTTTTTAAAACTGTAACCCGGCATTGTTTCTTCCTCTTTATCCAGGGAATAAAATACTACTACTGCTGCCACTATTATCAATACCGCAAATACAAAATACAGTTTTTGTTTTTTCTTTTTGGAAAGAGTATCCTGTTTTTCAATAATGTGCTGACGTTCCTGTTTTTTTTTCTTCGACATAATTTTATAAATTAGTTGAACATTAAATTGATATTTTATGAGTCCAAATATAATAGATAGAGAAGTAATAAAGCTAAATCCATCGCAATTGAAGATGGTGGAAAGCGGCTGGGGAAGAGAAGCAATTGAAAACTCGGTTGTCGAAAAAATGGTTTATCTATCCGATGGGATTATGGTGAGAGGCTATATAGCTTATCCATCAGATACTTCTGGGAAACAGTTCCCATGTATTATATGGAATAGAGGTGGAATAAAGGATAAAGGTTTTATCGATAAGTTCAATGCAAAAGGAATACTCGGACAGATTGCAAGTTGGGGTTATGTAGTTCTTGCTTCAATGTACAGAGGGAGCGTAAAAGGTGAAGGAAAAGATGAATTCGGAGGTAATGATCTTAACGATGTTGAAAATCTTATTCCTCTTGCCAATGAATTTGAATTCGCCGACACTTCCCTTTGGGGAATTGAAGGTTGGAGCCGAGGCGGATTAATGACGTATCTCTTACTCACAAAAAAAGATTTCTTCAAATGTGCAGTTCTTATTGGGGCAATAACGGACTTGCAAACTACTTTCGAAAAGAACAGTGTTATAAGAGATAATCTGAAAAATGTATTGGGCAACGACAATTTGAGCAGGAAGATTGAGGAAAGGTCTATAATCAACTTCCCCGAAAAGCTATCAAAAACTACAAATTATCTATTAATACACGGTGGTGCTGACGAGGTAGTTGCTCCCCTTCAATCATTAAAGATAGCAGAGAAGTTTTCAGAACTTAATATCAACTATAGATTAACAGTTCTTGAGCAAGGAGACCACTTTCTTAAGAGCCACCGTAAAGAAGTTGATAATATGAAAAGAGAATGGTATAAAAAATACCTCTCTCCTTAAAACAATTCTATCTAATCTTTATGTGTAATTCTTTTAATTGCTCTTCACTCACTGTCGAAGGGGCTTCATCCATTAACGAGATCCCGCTCGCCGTTTTCGGGAATGCTATTACTTCGCGTATGGAGTTTTCACCGCAGAAAAGCATAGCCAGTCTATCAAACCCGAATGCAATTCCACCATGCGGCGGAGCGCCGTATTGAAATGCTTTCATTAAGAAACCGAATTTGTATTCTGCTTCTTCTTCCGAAATCCCGAGTGCTTTGAACATTTTACTTTGTAACTCTGCATTATGAATTCTGATACTTCCACCTGCAATTTCATTTCCGTTAAGAACAAGGTCGTATGCACGTGCTTTTACCGAAGCCAAGTTCGAATCCATTAAAGGAATATCTTCTAATCTCGGTGAAGTGAAGGGATGATGCATTGCATAAAATCGCTTTGTATCTTCATCCCATTCAAATAAAGGAAAATCAGTTACCCAAAGTAGTTTCGGTTCCGAGTCTGGTTTAATCAGTTCTAATCTTTTAGCCATTTCAAGTCTTAGCGAACCCATCAAAGAAAGGGTTTTCCATTTTGCTCCGGTTAGAATAAAAATAAGATCGCCCGGTTTTGCATTCAGAGTATCTATTAACGCTTGTTGTTCATCCGAAGAAAAGAATTTCATAGTTGGTGATTCCAAACCTTCTTCTTTAACACGGATCCAGATCAATCCGCCTGCGCCAAGTTTTTTCATAAAATCAGTAAGTACATCAAGTTGATTTCTTGTATAATTACCGCAACCGGGAGCAAGTAACCCGGTAACGATACCATTATGTTTTATCTGGTCAGCGAAAACTTTAAACTGTGTATTAATAAATATCGAGTTCAAAGTTTTCATTTCAAGTTCAAAGCGGGTATCCGGTTTATCACTTCCGTACCTTTTCATTGCTTCCTCAAAAGTCAGTCTTGGTAATGGAAGTTGAAGTTCTTTATTCCATATCTCTTTGAAGAGCAGTTTCATTAATCCTTCCATCATCTCAAAAACGTTTTCCTGGTCAACAAAGGACATTTCAAGATCTATTTGAGTAAATTCCGGCTGACGATCGGCACGTAAATCTTCATCTCTAAAACACTTCACAATCTGGAAGTAGCGGTCAAAACCGGAAACCATTAAAATCTGTTTATACTGCTGCGGCGACTGTGGTAATGCATAAAACCTTCCTTTATGAATACGGCTTGGGACAAGGAAATCCCTAGCTCCTTCTGGGGTACTTTTCATTAAAACAGGGGTCTCGATTTCAATAAAATTGTTTTCATCAAAATACCGGCGAACAAGCTGATACATTTTATGACGGAGCAGCAAATTCTTTTGAACTGACGATCTTCTTAAATCCAAATATCTATATTTTAAGCGTAAATCTTCATGGACATCAATATTATCTGCTATTTGAAACGGTGGAGTTTTTGATTCGTTTAAAATAACCAGTTTATCAACCATAACATCAACGTTGCCGGTTGAAAGAGAAGGATTTTCTGTGCCTTCCGGACGTTTTCTTACTGTCCCCTCAACCGATATAACGAATTCACTCCGTAAATCTTTTCCAAGTTGATGTGCTTCCTGATTATAACCGGGTTCAAAAACAACCTGGGTAATTCCGTATCGATCTCTCATTTCAATAAAAATAACACCGCCGAGGTCTCTGCGTGCATCAACCCAACCGTTCAATATTACTTTTTCACCTATATTTTTTTCTCTCAATTCACCGCATGTATGCGTTCTGGTATTGAATTGCATTTTTAATTATTTCTCCGTCTTTTTCAAAATTTTAGGTGTAAAGATAACCAAACAGAGAAGGTCTACAAAATTGACAAAATCTTCCAAAATTGAAAAATTAGAACCTTACACGAATGTTGGTTGTTTATTTAATAAACGAATACAGAAATTCTATTTTTACTAAAAATAGATTATTCTATTCTTAATCATTTTATTACAGAATATAAAAGTTTGAGATAGAAGTTAATTTTATTAGTTTTGAATCAAAGTAATTATTAAATTATAAACAAACGGAGAAATAAATATGCTAAATGCAAAATTGGAAAAAGCTCTTAACAAACAGATAAACGAAGAGCTATACGCTTCATATCTTTATTTATCAATGTCTGCTTTTTTTGAATCGAAAAACTTAAGTGGATTTGCTCACTGGATGAAATTACAATCCCAGGAAGAATATGGTCATGCAATGAAGATTTACGATTATGTATTTCTTAAAGGTGGTCAGGTTGAATTATTTGCAATTCCAGAACCGAAAAAAGAATGGAATTCTACACTGAATGTGATGGAAGATACCTTAGCACATGAACAAAAGGTAACAAAATTAATCAACGACCTAGTGGATTTAGCCAGTGCTGAAAAAGACCACGCAACAGCAAGTTTCTTGAACTGGTTTGTTGATGAACAGGTTGAAGAAGAAGACAATGCTACGAAAATTCTTGAGACTGTTAAAATGGTAAGCGAAAGCAAAAACGCTACCTACATGCTCGATAGAGAATTAAGCAAGCGAACTGCAGACTAATTTTTCACTACGAATCCCTTCAAAACTGAAGGGATTTTTTTTATTTATTTCCCGCTTTTGTATCTTTTCAACAAGAAATAATATTTTTATCATTTTTTATAGAATACTAAGGATTAACCTTGCAGATTTTAGTTACAGGCGGAGCCGGATACATAGGTTCTCATTTTGTCAGACTTTTACTAGAATCACATCCCTTCGGTAATAACTTAAAGGTTGTTGTTCTGGATAATTTATCAAGGGGACATATTGAAGCCATCCCGCAATCAGCGATATTTGAAAATGTTGACCTACTTGATGCTGAAAGATTGAACGAAGCAATAAAAAAACACAAAATTGATGCTGTTGTTCATTTTGCAGCTTTTGCATATGTAGGAGAATCCGTTGAGAACCCTGCTTTATATTATAAGAATAACGTTGTCGGTACCTTTAACCTATTAAACGTAGTAATAAATAATAAAATAGATAAGTTTGTATTCTCATCAACTTGTTCCATTTACGGCAACCCGGTTAAAATTCCTATTGATGAGAAACAACCATCCAACCCTATTAATCCGTATGCAAAAACAAAATTAATGATAGAGCAAATGCTTGAGGACTTTGAGTATTCACATGGCTTAAAACATGTTGCATTAAGATACTTTAACGCAGCGGGGGCTTCACCGGATGGTGGAATTGGTGAAAGCCATAATCCAGAACCACATTTAATTCCAATTGTACTTAATACCGCATTAAAAAAACGGGAAGCTGTTTCTATTTTTGGAGATGATTATCCAACACCCGACGGAACATGTATTAGAGATTATATCCATATTATAGATTTAGGTGATGCTCATATAAAAGCATTAAACCTTTTATTTGAAAAGAACAAATCGGAGATTATAAACTTAGGGACCGGAATCGGTAACTCGGTAAAAGAGATTATTAATCTTTCAAAAGAAATTACCGGGAATGATATTAAAACAATTATTACTGAAAGAAGAGCTGGAGATCCGGCAATACTTGTTGCAGACAATAAAAAAGCAAAAGAAGTATTAAACTGGATTCCACGGTTTACAATCAAAGAGATAATCCAACACGCCTGGAATTGGCACAAAAACCAAAAATTTTAATTAAGGAGAATAGATGAAAGGAATTATTTTAGCAGGTGGTTCGGGTTCAAGGATGTACCCGATTTCAAAAGTTTATAGTAAACAATTAACATTGATCTACGACAAACCGTTAATCTATTATCCCCTTTCAGTTTTAATGCTCGGAGGTATTAGAGATATTTTAATTATTTCAAACGAAGAGACAATCCCTCACTATCAAAAGCTGTTTAATGATGGCTCTATGCTTGGCTTGAATTTTTCATATAAAATTCAAGAGGCACCAAAAGGAATTGCCGAATCTTTCATAATAGGTGAAGAGTTTATTGGAAATGACCCGGTAACTTTAATACTTGGAGATAATATTTTTTATGGATATTTGGATTTCTTTTACAATGCACTGAAAAAAAATACCACAGGTGCTACTGTTTTTGGATATAAAGTAACTGATCCTGAGAGATATGGTGTGGTCGAATTTGATAAAAACGGAAAGGCTATATCGATTGAAGAAAAACCGAAGTTACCTAAATCTAAATATGCCGTTCCAGGCTTATATATCTATGACAATACGGTGGTTAAGATTTCTAAACATCTTAAACCATCTGCACGGGGTGAATTGGAAATAACAGACGTAAATTTAACTTATCTTCAAAATGACCAACTAAAAGTTGAACGTATCGGGCGAGGTGTTGCATGGCTTGATACCGGAACACCGGAAGCACTTTTACAAGCCTCAAATTTCTTCGGGACTATCGAAGAACGGCAGGGACTTAAAGTTGCGTGCATCGAAGAAATCGCCTATTATAAGAAATTCATTGACTTACAGCAGTTTAAAAAAGTGATTGAGTCAATGCCCAACTGTAATTATAGAACTTATCTTGAAAATCTGTTAGACTAATAGGTATCAATGATGAAAATAATTGAATCTCAATTAAACGGAGTATTAGTTTTTGAACCTAAAGTGTTTAATGATCAACGAGGCTTTTTTTTTGAATCGTACCGTAATGAGTATTTAAATAATAACGGTATTAATTTTCTATTTGTTCAGGATAATATTTCAAAGTCTTGTAGAAATACAATTAGAGGTTTACACTATCAAATCGGAGAGTTTGCTCAGGGAAAATTATGCCAGGTTATGTATGGTGAAGTTCTGGATGTAGCAGTAGATATCAGGTTTGGTTCGCCTACATTCGGAAAACATTTCTCAACGGTTTTATCCGATGAAAATCACCATCAGGTCTGGATTCCGCCCGGTTTTGCACATGGATTTTCCGTTCTTTCGGAAACAGCGATATTTCATTATAAATGTACAAATTATTACAGTAAAAATCATGAGAGAGCTATTCTATTCAATGATTCAACTCTGAATATCGACTGGATGGTTGACATTCCTCTAGTTTCGGAAAAGGATTTTGCATCACAGCGATTCGAAGAAATTGAAAAAGATTTCCTTTTTTAATTGACCATTTCCAATTCTTTACTTATGTTTTGTATGGTTCTTATTAATTTATTGTCTGATCCGTTTCGGTTATCTATTTAGTTTTTATTCAAATTATTGTCATGAGGTAAGCAATGAGTCTGAAAAGTTCTTCCATCTTTTTTACTGATAAAGAAACAATTGAAAGCTATTCTTTATCAAACCAATTTGCCGAACATCTGGAGTTCATACTTGTTAAAGATAAAATTACAGCAACTCCCGACGATGTTTACTATTCACTTTCAATGTCTATCCGCGACCGCCTTGTACGTAAATGGCTTCGTACACAGCAAATATATAAAGAAAAAGATGTTAAAAGAGTTTACTATCTTTCTCTTGAATTTCTAATCGGAAGATTACTTGGCAATGCTCTTATCAACATGGATTTTTACAGCGAATGCTATAATATACTCGAAGAAGACGGCTATAGCCTTGAGGAAATCCGTGACCTTGAACATGATATGGGACTTGGCAACGGCGGTTTAGGGAGGCTTGCAGCATGTTATATCGATTCAATGGCTTCGCTGGAATTACCTGCATTCGGTTACGGGATTAGATATGAATACGGAATTTTCTCACAAGATATTCAAAGCGGCTGGCAGATCGAACAACCGGACAACTGGCTTAGCTTCGGTAATCCATGGGAAATTTTCAGACGTGAATTAACCTTTAGAGTTAAATTTGGCGGCAGAGTGAAAATTAAAGAGATTTCGCCTGGTAAGCTGAAATTCGACTGGATTGAAACTGAGGATATTCTCGCTGTTGGCTATGATGTACCTATACCGGGGTACAGAACGAACACTGTAAATAATTTAAGGTTATGGCAAGCCAAAGCTACTCAGGATTTTAGTTTTACGGATTTCAATCAGGGCAACTACCTGGCAGCAGTTGAAAATAAGAATCTTTCGGAAAATATATCGAAGGTTTTGTATCCTAACGACACGATAACCGAAGGAAAATATCTAAGATTAAAACAGCAATACTTTTTCGTTTCCGCTACTTTGCAGGATATAATACGGAAGTATCAAATAAACCATAAAAAATTTGATAAGTTTGCTGAAAAAAATGCTATCCAGTTGAATGACACACATCCGGTAATCGCTATTCCCGAACTTATGAGAGTTTTAATGGATGAAGAAGGTATTGGTTGGGATGAGGCGTGGGATATTACAACAAAAACTTTTGCTTATACTAATCACACTGTTGTTCCTGAAGCTCTCGAAGAATGGTCAGTTTCAATTCTTGAAGTTTTATTACCCCGCCATTTACAAATAATTTATGAAATCAATCAAAGATTCCTTGATTGGGTGAGAGTTAATTATACAACCGATGAAAATATTATTACAAATCTATCGATAATTCGTGAGGGAGTTGAAAAGAAAATTAAAATGGCAAACCTCGCAATTATTTCCTGCCATAAAGTGAATGGTGTTGCTGCACTTCATACTAAAATATTAAAAGAAATTATTTTCCCTCACTTCCATAAATTATACCCGGATAAGTTTATCAACATAACCAATGGCATTACACCCCGCAGATGGCTTAAAACTGCAAGCCCAATGCTTAGTGTATTAATTACAGATAGAATTGGAGATAAATGGGTAAAAAATCTTGACGAGCTAAAAAAACTTGAAAAATATTTAAATGATGAAGAATTTCTGGATAATCTAAGAGGCATCAAGTGGCTTAATAAGAAATTATTAAAAGAGTATATTGAAAAAGAACATGATGTTGAGATAAATCCGGAATCAATTTTTGATTCACAGGTTAAAAGATTTCATGAATATAAAAGACAATTACTTAATGTTTTCCATGTAATCACTCTTTATAACCGGATTAAGGATGAGCCATCCAAAGATTTTGTTCCTCGAACAGTTATTTTTGCCGGCAAAGCCGCTCCCGCCTATTATATGGCTAAACTTATAATAAAACTTATTAACAATGTTGCGAATGTTGTTAATCATGATAAAACTGTTGGTGAAAGATTAAAAGTTGTTTTCTTAAAAGATTATTCCGTAACTCTTGCCGAGAAGATAATACCAGCCTCGGAACTTTCGGAACAAATATCTACTGCCGGATTTGAAGCATCCGGTACAGGAAATATGAAGTTCGCTCTAAATGGTGCGTTAACCATCGGAACAATGGATGGAGCAAACATTGAGATGCGTGAAGAACTAGGAGATGAAAATATTTTCATTTTCGGACTGCTTGCCGACGAAGTAATTAAACTAAAACAGAACGGTTACAATCCACGTGAATTATACGAGAAGAATTGGGAATTGAAAAGAGTTATCGATATGATTTCCAACAACTATTTCTCACGCTTTGAACCGGGAGTATTTGCACCGGTTGTTGAAGGTTTACTGGATGTAGATTATTATTGCTTACTTGCAGATTATGAATCATATATTAAAACACAAGAAGAAGTAAATCAACTCTACATGAATAAAAATGAATGGACAAAAAAATCGTTACTTAACATCGCCCGTATAGGAAAATTTTCGAGCGACCGTTCGGTAATGGAATATGCTAAAAATGTATGGAACGTAAAACCGGTAAAAATTGAAATCGAGTAAAATTTAATATAAAAATATCACTTATAGGAGATAAATATGAATGTTGCTGTTGTCGGAACAGGTTATGTCGGATTGGCTTCCGGAACCTGTTTCGCCGAAATGGGGAATAATGTTATTTGTGTAGATAATGACCCGGCAAAATTAGCCAAACTGCAGAATGCCGAAATGACAATTTATGAACCCGGCTTAGATCTCATTTTCTACAGGAATATTGCTAAGAAAAGATTAGAATTCACAGACAACTTAAAGCAGGCTGTATTGAGATCGGAAATCTTGTTTTTCTGCTTACCAACACCTCAAGGAGGAGACGGGGCGGCTGATTTACAATATGTAATGAAGGCTGCTGAAGAAGTTGCAATTATTCTTAAAGAAAATAATGACAAAGATTATAAAATAATTGTAAATAAAAGTACTGTGCCGGTTGGGACAGGTTCCAAAGTAGAAGAAATTCTTACAAAACAGGGATTAGAAAATTTTGATGTGGTTTCAAATCCGGAATTTTTACGTGAGGGTTTTGCTGTAGAAGACTTCATGAAACCTGATCGAATTGTTATCGGAACGGAAAGTAAGAGAGCAATTGAAAGTATGAAAATGCTTTACGAACCATTTGTCCGGCAGGGTAACCCTATTCTTATTATGGATAGAGCAAGTGCAGAGGTTACAAAATACGCTGCAAATTCTTATTTGGCGATGAGAATCACCTTTATGAATGAACTAGCAAATTTCTGCGAGAAAGTCGGTGCTAATGTAGATTTTGTTAGAAGAGGAATGGGAACCGACACCAGGATTGGGAAGAGGTTTTTATTTCCTGGGATTGGTTACGGCGGCTCCTGCTTCCCGAAAGATGTTAATGCTTTAATTAAGACTGCAAAGGACAACCAGAACGAGCTACAGGTTTTAACCATAGTCGATAAGGTCAATAAAGAACAAAAGTTAGTGCTGGTTAATAAGGTTCAGAAACATTTTAACAACAATCTAAAAGGGAAACACATAGCAGTTTGGGGTTTGGCCTTCAAACCAAATACAGACGATATGAGAGATGCTCCTTCAATAGTAATTATTAATAAATTACTTGAACTTGGTGCAAGCATCACGGCATATGATCCGGAAGCACACGAAACTGCAGTATATTATTTTACTGATAAAATAGAATATGCCAAAGATGAATATTCTGCTCTTTCGAATGCAGATGCGTTGTTGATTTTAACAGAGTGGAATGAGTTTAGAAATCCAGACTTCGAGTTGATACGTAAAAGTCTTAAAAACCCTGTTATTTTTGATGGACGAAATGTTTTCGACCTTCATAAAATGAAAGAACTCGATTTCACATATTTTAGTATCGGAAGAACTCCGATAATAAAATAAACTCATAAAAAGCCTCAATTATTAAATAATTGAGGCTTTTTATTTAACTACCATCCTGGATTTTCTACTAATTTTTACAAATTTTCCTGTATTTTTCATATTGAAATCGTTGCTTTTTGAAGTTAAAAGCCATAGATTCACACTCTTAATTTTGCTATGCTTAGTGATAATATAAAAAAAATAAATAATTCTATTAAAGAAGCCTGTTTACGCAGCGGCAGAAAAGAATCGGATATTACGCTGATTGCAGTATCAAAAAATCATAGTATCAACGATATAGTTTCTGCTTTCGAATTAGGTATTCATAACTTTGGTGAAAACCGGGCTCAGGAATTAAAAGAAAAAGCAAGTCAGTTAGAACTGAATTTAACCTGGCACTTTATCGGGCATCTTCAGACAAATAAAGTTAAATATGTAATGAGATCTGCCGGGTTTATTCATTCTATTGATTCACTTAAATTGGCTGAGGAAGTTGAAAAACAAGCAATTAATTTATCAAGAGAAATAGAAGTATTATTGGAGATAAAAACCTCTTCCGAAGCAACGAAATATGGGCTTGAAAACGAAAAAGAGATTTTTACCGTGGCAGAGTTTTGTAGTAATTCAAAGCATTTGAAATTTAACGGTTTAATGACGATTGCCCCGTTTACTGATAATGAAAAATTAATCCGAGAAAGTTTTATTGAACTGAGAACTCTAAAAGAAAAACTTAATAACAATGGATTTGACATTAATCACTTATCAATGGGAATGACAAACGATTTTGAAATAGCTATCGATGAAGGCGCTACAATGCTTCGTATCGGTTCTGCTATCTTTGGTGAAAGAATTTATTAATTTTAGTTTAGGTTGAAATGAGAATAACGCCTCTTAGTATAAAAAGACAAGAATTTAACAAATCCTTTAGGGGATTTGACAAAGACGAGGTTGAAGACTTTCTTGAGAGGCTTTCAAAAGATGTCGAGGAGATTCAGAATGAAAGTGATTCCCTTAAAAAACAACTTGAAGAAGCCAATTCTCAACTGAGCGAATTTAAACGAATTGAAAAGAACCTCCAGGAAACATTGCTGAAGGCTCAAGAAAACTCCGCCAAATCTTTCGAATCGGCAAAAAAACAGTCTAATCTACTTATTAAAGAAGCAGAAATAAAAGCCGAACAGATTATTGAAAAATCACGTGAAGAAGCTGATGAAATAAGGAGTTCTATTATAAAATTACGTGAGGAACGAGATTTGATTATTGCAAGATTGAAAGCAATTATAGACACACAGGCAAGACTTCTTGAAATGAAAATTGAAAAAGCCACCGAAGATGTATTACCGGAAAGTAAAATTGAACCTTTACAAAAAGTACAAATTGATATCGACCAGATAGTTGACAAGCTATTATGAAACCATTAATTGAAAAAATAAATGAAACGCTGCAAGTTGTAATAAAATATACAAAGGATGAATATCCAATAGGGATTATACTTGGAACCGGTCTAGGTGGGTTAATAAATGAAGTTAAAATTGAGACTTCTATCCCTTATTCGGAACTTCCGCATTTTCCACTTTCTACGGTCGAATCACATAACGGTAAATTGATCTTCGGAAGTATCAACGGGAAAAAGATTGTTGCTATGCAGGGTAGATTCCATTATTATGAGGGTTATACCATGCAGCAAATAACCTATCCGGTTCGCTTGATGAAGTTTTTAGGTGTTAAGTATTTACTAATATCAAACGCATGCGGCGGAATGAATCCGATTTATAAAAAAGGGGATATTATGATAATATCTGATCATATTAACCTTCTTGGTGATAATCCTTTGATCGGAAAAAATGAGGAAGAATTCGGTCCCCGCTTCCCTGATATGAGCGAACCTTATGATCTTGGACTAATTGAATTGGCTGAAAAAGTTGCTCTTGAAAGTAAAATTAAAGTTCAAAAAGGCGTATATGTTGCTGTCCCGGGTCCAAATCTTGAAACAAAAGCAGAATACCGTTTTTTACGGGCAATAGGGGCAGATGTTGTTGGTATGTCAACAATCCCGGAAGACATTATTGCTGTTCATCAAGGGATGAAGGTTCTCGGATTCAGCATAATTACAGATGAATGCTTTCCTGATTCATTAAAACCTGCTGTTCTTGAAGAAATAATTGCTGCTGCAATGGAAGCAGAACCTAAAATGACATTAATTATGAAAGAAGTTATTAAAAGAATATAATGGATACAAAAAAAATCTCAGCTTACTTGTCACCTGTTTTATTGGCATTTTTAATTTTTTCATCAAATTTTCTAAATGCCGATCTATTCAATTTTGGCGACAATAATTTCGCCGTCTGGTTCGTCCTTTCGATTTTCTGCTTTGCCTGTGGTTGGTTAATTGAAAAATATTTCGGCTGGCACTTCGGAGGAAAAATCGTTTTCGCAGTTACTATAGCGACATCATTTTTTTCCTTAGTTTTTATTATTTTTTTCAGAGAGTATTTCTCTGTTGATAGCCCGGTTGCAGAAAATTTGATTTTGTTCAGCTTAAGAAATGTGATGCTAGGTGCAATGGGATTCTTCGGAATGTCTGTTGCAGAAATATTTGTGATTCAGAAAGCGAAAACAATTGCCGAAGAAAAATTAAAGTTATTGGAAGAGCATCGAATAGACTCGAAAAAAGAGGCTGAAATTTTATTGAAAGAAGCACAGGTTAAAGCGAAAGGTATTGTGCAGGATGCTGAATTGAACGCAAAAAATATAATCTTAAAAAAGGAAAGAATCGAAAAAGAACTTAGAGAATTCATTCAAATTGAAAAAGAATTACTAAAAAAGTATGAAGAATAGCAGTATGTTATTCTTACTTTATTATTAAACATATTATTAGTACAAAGATATAGGAACATGTTCAAACAAAACTTAGAAAAAATTAATTACCCCGAAGTTGAAGAAAAAGTATTAAAATTCTGGAGAGAAAATAATGTTTTTGAAAAAAGCGTAACTTCTAGAAATGACGAAAAACCGTTTACATTTTATGAAGGACCACCAACTGCAAATGGAAAACCAGGTATTCATCATGTTATGGCAAGAACTCTTAAAGACCTGGTTTGCAGGTATAAAACATTAAAAGGATTTCAAGTTCATCGTAAAGCCGGATGGGATACTCACGGGCTACCGGTAGAGATTGAGGTCGAAAAACAGCTTGGCATTACTAATAAAAGTGAAATCCCGGTCTACGGTATCGATAAATATAATACGTCATGTAAAGAATCTGTATTTAAGTATCTTGACCTTTGGGAGAAAATGACTGTAAGAATGGGTTACTGGATTGATCTTCATTCTGCATATATCACTTTTACAAATGATTATATCGAATCCGTCTGGTGGTCGCTTTCTCAACTCTACAAAAAAGGATTATTATATAAAGGATTTAAAATCGTTCCTCAATGTCCTCACTGCGAAACTCCGTTATCTTCGCATGAATTGTCGCTCGGTTATCAAGACGTTCAAGATCCTAATGTTTATATCAAATTCAAACTAAAAAATGAAGAGGGCTCTATTCTGGTTTGGACTACAACTCCCTGGACTTTAATTTCAAATGTTGCTTTAGCTGTTGGTTCCGAAATCGATTATATAAAAATTAAAACTGAAAAAGACGGGATACTTTTTCTTGCAGAAGCAAGATTATCTGTAATAAAAGAAGAATATGAAATAATAGAAAAGGTGAAGGGTTCAGCTTTATTAAATAAAGAGTATGAACCTTTATACTCTTACGTTCCTGTAGATAAAAAAGCATGGTATGTTATTCCGGGCGATTTTGTTAGTACCGAAGATGGAACAGGTGTTGTGCACATAGCTCCTGCTTTTGGCGCCGATGATTACGAGATTTCAAAGAAGTTCAATCTTCCATTTGTACAACCGGTTACAATTAACGGAAGATTCACGGACGAGGTTACTGATTTTGCTGGTAGGCTGATTAAATCCATAAAATTCAAAACACATCAGGAAAAAGGTGCCGACCCGGATATTATAAGAAATCTAAAAGAAAGAGGCTTGATGTATAGAGCTTCTAACGATTATCTGCACTCTTATCCGCACTGCTGGAGATGTGATA